>Ga0181525_10004588_pt1 | contig 10559 bp, 9 predicted proteins | sample PEATcosm2014_Bin_48_FD_121100 | JGI IMG/M metagenome (GOLD analysis project Ga0181525, IMG submission 121100) | Peatland microbial communities from MTU Mesocosm Facility, Houghton, MI, USA - PEATcosm2014_Bin06_10_metaG | ecosystem: Environmental > Terrestrial > Soil > Wetlands > Peat | place...
AGCTCGACCGAGAGAAGTGCGCCGACGATCGGCTGCACGCCGGCCTTGACGAGCGCCTCGGAGATCTCGAATACGCCGAAGAGATTGTTGACGTCGGTGACGGCGACGGCCGGCATGGCGTTCGACTGCGCCAGCTTCGCCAATTCGTCCGGCCGGATCGCGCCTTCCAGAAGCGAGTAGGCGCTCTTGACCCGCAAATGGACAAACGTCGCCTCACCCGCCATGGCTGGCCCAATCCCCTATCGACCTTCAGTGAGTATCGGCGCTCTGTCGCATCCCGCGACCCGCGCGCGGCGCTTCATCCACAGAAGCCTTCGGTCTAGGCGAAAGCAGCCTGTGCGAAACTCGCCAGACCGAACGCGCTGACCATGAAAATCAACAACCCCGCCGTCGCTGCTGCGTCGCGAATCCAAGCCTTCATGTCCGCCTCCTGATTGGAGCCGCATCATATGTTCTTTATTCGTTCCGTCAAGAACAAAACGTGACCTCTTTGGCATGGGCTTAGCTCGAAGGGGCGCCTGCCGCCTTGATCTTGGTGCCGTCGATCAGACGGCCGTCATGGAGGAGGAACACGCGGTCCATCCTGGCGGCAAGCTCGAGATTGTGGGTGGCGACGACGCCCGCCACGTCCTCGCTGCGCACGATCCGGATCAGCGCGTCGAACACGCCGGACGCCGTCTTGGGATCGAGATTGCCGGTCGGTTCGTCGGCGAGAAGAAGCTTCGGCTTGTTGGCGAGCGCGCGGGCAATCGCGACGCGCTGCTGCTCGCCGCCCGACAATTGCGACGGGCGATGATCGAGGCGCGCACCCAGCCCCATGATGTCGAGCAGACGCGCGGCTTCCGCTTTCGCGTCGTTGCGCGATTTGCCGGCGATCATCTGCGGCAGCATGACGTTTTCGAGCGCATCGAATTCGGGAAGGAGATGATGCGCCTGATAGACGAAGCCGATGGTCTCGCGCCGCAATTGCGTGCGCTGGGCGTCGGTGAGTCTCGAGACCGCGATGCCCTCCACGAACACTTCGCCATCCGAAGGCTTTTCGAGAAGGCCTGCCATGTGCAGGAGCGACGATTTCCCGGCGCCCGAAGGGCCGACCAAGGCCACGAGCTCGCCGCCGCGGAATTGCGCGCTCACATCGCCGAAGACTTCGAGCTCGCCCTCGCCTTCGGCGTAACGGCGCGCCACGTGGTCGAGGCGGAGGATCGCATCCTTGAGCGCGTCGCTCTGGTCATTCATAGCGCAACGCCTCGACGGGATCGAGGCGCGCCGCGCGCCAGGACGGATAGAGCGTCGCCAGGAACGAAAGCGTCAGCGCCATCGCGACGACGGAAATCACTTCATCGGTCTCCATGCGCGCCGGCATGTGGCTGAGGAAGTAAATCGTGGGATCGAACAGCGGAACGCCCGTCATCCGCGACAGGAACTGCTTGATCGAATCGATATTCGCGCAGAAGGCGTAGCCGATCACGAACCCGACCAATGTGCCGGTCGCGCCGATGCACATGCCCGAGACGATGAAGATGCGCATGATCGCGCCGCGCGTGGCGCCCATCGTGCGCAGGATCGCGATGTCGGCGCTCTTGTTCTTCACGAGCATGTAGAGGCCGGAAATGATGTTAAGCGCCGCCACCAGGATGATCAGCGTCAGGATCAGGAACATCACGTTCCGCTCGATCTCGACCGCCATGAAGAAGCCCGAGTCCTTGTCCTGCCAGGTCGTGACGCGATTGAGCGGACCGGCTGCGCGGCTGATCGGCTCCCTGAGGGCCTCCGCGCGATCGGGATCGGTGGTCGTGATGACGAAATTGTTCACCGAATTTCCGGCATTGAAATAGGCCTGCGCCTCCGGGAGCGGCATGAACACGAAGCTCCCGTCATAAAGCGACATGCCGATGTTGAAGGTGCCGGCGATGCGATAGCTCTTCACGCGCGGGGTGACGCCGAAGGGCGTGACGTTGCCACGCGGCGCGATCAGCGTGATCAGCATGCCCGGGACCAATCGCAACTGCTCGGCCAGCCGATAACCGACGATCACGGAATCACCGCCGTGGAAATGCTCCAGCGCGCCGTCCGACAGGGACTTCGAGACCAAACTCATTTTCTTCAGATCGTCCGGCGTGACGCCGCGCACCAGGACGCCATTCGAAATGCCGCCAGACGTCGCCATGGTTTGGCCGTCGACGGTTGGCGTAGCACTCGTGACGCCGGGAATGGCGCGAATGCGCTGGGCGAGCGCATCGTAATTCGTGAGATTGTTGTAGTAGCCCTGGACGGTGATGTCGCCCTGAAGGCCTAGCATGCGGTCCAGCAGATCGTGGCGAAAGCCGTTCATCACCGCCATCACGATGATGAGCGTCGCGACACCGAGCGCGATGCCGACAAGCGAGATGATCGAGATGACCGAAACGAAGGCCTCCTTGCGCTTGGGGCGCAGATAGCGAAGCGCAATCATCCATTCGAACGGCGCGAAGGCACGGGTCTTTGTGGTCATCGACTGGGTCCCTTTCCTCCCCCGCAAGCGGGGGAGGTGTCGAGCGAAGCGAGACGGAGGGGGGGCCTCCAAGCGTGCGAGGCACCCCCACCCCGGCCTTCGGCCGGACCTCCCCCGCAAGCGGGGGAGGAAAGTGGTTGCACTTGGCTCATGCGGCAAACCGGTTGATCGCTTCGGCGATCGATAATTCCTCCCGCGCGCCCGTAGCGCGGGTCTTGATTTCGACCTGGCCTTTTTCAAGCCCGCGAGGACCCACGATCAGCTGATAGGGAATGCCGATCAGATCCATGCCGGCGAATTTGGCGCCGGGGCGATCGGCCGTGTCGTCGTAGAGAACGTCGCGACCGGCCTTTGTCAGCTTCGCATAGAGTTCGTCGCACGCCTTGTCGGTCGCAGCGTCGCCGGCCTTCAGATTGATGAGCGCGATGTCGAAGGGTGCCACTGGCTCCGGCCAGATGATGCCCGCATCGTCATGGCTCGCTTCGATGATGGCGCCGACCAGCCGCGACACGCCGATGCCATAGGAACCACCTTCGACCGCGTGATCCTGCCCGTCGGGCCCGCTGACAACCGCTTTCATCGGCACGGAGTATTTCGTGCCGAAGTAGAAGACCTGCCCCACTTCGATGCCGCGCGCCGAGATGCGCTTGTCCTCGGGCACTTCCGCTTCGAACCGCGCCTGATCGTGCACGTCGGATGTTGCAGCATAGAGCGCCGTGCGCTGGCGGACGATCGGTTCGAGATCCGAATTGAAATCGACATCCTCGCCCGGCACCGGCATGTCGAGCAGATCCTTGTGGCAATAAACCTGGCTTTCGCCGGTTTCGGCGAGAACGATGAATTCGTGGCTGAGGTCGCCGCCGATGGGGCCGGTTTCCGCGCGCATCGGAATCGTCTTCAGCCCCATGCGCGTGAACGTGCGCAGATACGCGACGTACATCCGGTTATAGGAGCGCCGCGCCGCGTCCGCGTCGATGTCGAAGGAATAGGCATCCTTCATCAGGAATTCGCGGCCGCGCATCACGCCGAACCGCGGACGCGTCTCGTCGCGGAATTTCCACTGGATGTGATAGAGGTTGAGCGGCAGCGCCTTGTACGATTTCACATAGGCGCGGAAAATCTCCGTCACCATGTCTTCGTTGGTGGGACCGTAGAGCAGCTCGCGCTCGTGGCGATCCTTGATGCGCAGCATCTCCGGACCATACGCATCGTAGCGGCCGGTCTCCTTCCACAATTCGGACGGCTGCAGGGTCGGCATCAGGATTTCGATGGCGCCCGCGCGATTCATTTCCTGGCGCACGATCTCTTCGATCTTGCGCAGCACACGATGGCCGAGCGGCAGCCAGGCGTAGATGCCGGCGGCCTCCTGGCGGATCATGCCGGCGCGGAGCATCAGGCGGTGCGAGACGATCTGCGCCTCGGAGGGCGTTTCCTTGAGGAGCGGCAGAAAAAAACGGGACAGGCGCATGTCCGGATCAGCCTTGTGACGGAAGTGCAGCGGGTCGGCCTTCATACGGGGCGCGCGCGCCGAGAGCAATTAAGCCCGAAAGCACGGCGAATTTTGGGTAATCGGGCAAGCACCCGCCAACTCTGTCAAAAGAAGCGCTTGGCGAATCGCCGAAGCCATGCGTAGGATTTTGCCCTACGGACCCGCGAACGGCCGTTTTGGGGAATGGATCATGCGGTTTGTATTCCTTTTTCTGCGCGTGACCTGTGCGAAGGTCGCTTTTGTCACCGGTCTGGGAATCGCCCCCGCTGTCGCTGTCAACATCTCCCACGCCCCCTCCGTGGCGGCCCTGTCGGACCACGCACCGGTCCGCTGAAATTATTTTCCCGACTGCTTTTGGGCGCGCCTGAAGCCCGGCGCTTTCACTAACCTATTGATTCTGCAGGTCGCAACACGCTATGCGGGCGGCGCTCCTAGGCTTGCCCGAGCGGTGGGCAGTCCAAAATAGTTTGGACTTCGATATACGGGACTATTGCATAGTGCGAAGTTCGTGGTAGATACAACACCGCAATAGCTGAGGAGGCGGAAGAAAGGCGCGTCGTGACAGAAGAAGAATCCGCATTCACGCGCAAATTCCGTAAGGAACTGATGGCCGGGCTTTCATCGCTCGTCCTCCTGGCCGTGCTCGCCCGGGCCGGTAGGGAGATGTATGGTTACGAAATCGCCAAGGCCGTGAAGGCCGAAGGCGAAGGCGGGCTGATCTTCAAGCAGGGTGCGATCTATCCCGTCCTGCGGTCGCTGAACTCGCTGGGTCTGCTCGAGAGCCGGGTTGAAGCCTCGGCCTTCGGTCCGCCCCGTCGCTACTACAACATCACCGACGACGGCCGCCGCGCACTCGCCGAATGGCAGGGCGCCTGGAAAGACATGCGTGAGTTCGTCGACGACGCGCTCACGGCCGGAGGAGCCGTTCATGAACACCGCCCCTCGGCCTGAAACCGTCCGCGCCTATCTGGACGCGCTGCAACGCGCGTTGAAGGGCGCGTCGCCGGGCCTGATCAGCGATGCGCTGACCGACGCCGAAGAACATCTGCGCGGCGAGATCGCATCCAATCCCGAACGCAGCGAGGCGGAGGTGCTGGCATCCGTCGTCGAAACCTACGGAACGCCGGCAGAAATCGCGGAGGAGTATAAATCCATGGAAGCCACAATCGGCGGGCCGTTCCCGAAATCGGAACAGACACCCGACAATCATCCAGGTTTCTTCGGTGTTATCGGCGATCCGCGTGCCTACGGTGCGCTGATGTACATGCTGTTGTCCTTCGTGACCGGCATTTTCTATTTCGTGTGGACGGTCGTCGGCATCTCGCTGACCGCGAGCTTCGCGATCCTCATCATCGGCATTCCTTTCGCGCTTCTGTTCGTGGGATCCGTACGCGTGCTTTCGCATGTCGAAGGCCGCATCGTGGAAAGCCTTCTCGGCGTGCGCATGCCGCGCCGCCTTCCCGCTTCAGGTCCTGCCGATGAAAATCTCTGGACGCGCATCAAGGAAGCACTGAGCGACATCCGCACCTGGTCGTCGATGCTGTATCTGCTTCTGATGTTGCCGCTCGGCATTCTCTATTTCGTCATCGCGCTTGTCGGCATCGCCGTTCCGGTTTCGCTGATCGGCGGATCCATTCTCGGATTGGTCACCGGTCATCCGCACATCCAGATCAGCGACGTGCCGTGGCTCGATCACATCTTCCACACGGCGCCGGGACTTCTGATCGCGATTGCGATCGGCGTCGTGCTGCTCTTCCTCGTCCTGCATATCGCCAAAGGCGTCGGCTGGCTGCACGGACGCATTGCAGAACTTCTTCTCGTGCGGCTGTAAATACCCCCACAGCCATCACGCGGGATGCGCCGCAGGAACTTCTGCGGCGCATTCTTTTTTGTTTCGTGTCGCGCGCGATTTTCCTTGCTTTAATATAACTGTCTCGAAATGGATCCAGGTTACGTTAACGCCGCCGTAACGGTTGACGGCGCTAAGTTAGATTGGGCTATATGACGACCCTTGCTGAGGCGGGGTCTAAGAAAAGCTGGGGTGGTACGGCCACCACCCGAAAAGAAGGAGTGGCTGTGAATCGTCGGGGCGTAACCGATTACGAGTCGCGCGAGCTGGGTTGGGCGCAAAATGCGGCGTCCGCACTGAGTTCCACAGATGGCCGCTGGGCCGTCGTCTCGACATCCGTCACGGCGTTGATCGCCGGTTCCATTGCCTGGTTGGCTGCGGGCACAATGCCACCGGCGACGTCGCACGGCTTCGAAGCCGGCCGCAATCCCTCGCTTTTGCCATATGAACTTTTCATGCGACTCGTTTCGCGCGAGAAGGCTGCGCAAGCAAGTTTCGCGTCGTTCGGTCCGACAATTCCGCTTACGCCTCGCCGTGGTGCGCTGCCGCTCGAGAGCGACGAGAGCGCCGGCGACAACTCCGATTCCGCGAACCGCGGTGTGGATACACGCACGATCACGATCGACAGAGGCGGCACGCTCGCCGGCGCATTGACGGATGCCGGCGTCCCGGTGGCGGATGCCAAGGCCGCCGTTGCGGCGCTCGCGAAAGTCTACGATCCGAAATTGCTGCGCGGCGGACAATCCTTCGAAGTGACCTTCGCAGCAGGAACGCAGCAGGTCGCGAGCACGCCCATGGCGCAAATCACCTACGCGCCGCCGAACGGCGCCGACGGCGAAACCGATGCGATCGCCAATCCGGCCGCCGAAGCGCCCGTCGGACGTCTTCTGTCTGTCAGCTTCTCACCCACGATCGACCACGACATCGCGGTCACGCGCGCCGCCGACGGCGTCTTCTCGGCGAAGAGCACGCAGGAGCAGCTGGTTCAGAAGCTCCATCGCGCCGGCGCCAAAATCGACTCAAGCCTTTATCTCGCCGCGATGCAGTCCGGCATTCCCGCCGACGTCGTTGTGCAGATGATCCACATGTTCTCCTACGAGGTCGACTTCCAGCGCGACCTGAAGCCGGGAGATTCGTTCGAAGTCCTCTACAATTACTACTACACGCCCGACGGCCGCCCCGCGAAGCAGGGCACGATCGCCTTTGCCGCGATGCATCTGGCGAGTCGCACGGTACAACTCTATCGCTTCGAGCCCAATGACGGCGGCGGACCGGACTTCTTCGACTCGAAAGGCCAAAGCGCCAAAGGCATGCTGATGAAGACGCCGGTCGACGGCGCGCGCATTTCGTCGGGCTTCGGCATGCGCTTTCATCCGGTGCTCGGTTACACGCGCATGCACAAAGGTATCGACTTCGCGGTCCCGGGGGGCACGCCCGTCATGGCCGCCGGCGCCGGTGTCGTCGAATCCGCCGGCTGGTCGAACGGCTACGGCAATTTCATGCTGATCAATCACGGCAACACCTACGCGACCGGCTATGGCCATCTGTCGCGTTTCGCGCCCGGCGTCCACAAGGGCAGCCATGTGCACCAGGGTGAAGTCGTCGCCTATAGCGGCAATACGGGGATGACCACCGGTCCGCATCTGCACTACGAAATCCGCATCAACAAGGTGCAGGTCAATCCGCTGACGGTGAAGATCGCCCGCGGCCGCCTCCTGTCCGGGCACGACATGTTCAATTTCCGCATGGAACGCATCCACGTGGACACCGAACTCGCGAACCTGCCCCTCGAAAGCAAGATCGCGGAAACCGCGACGGATCTCCGCGCCGCGAAGGACTGACGTTCGCCGGGCCTTGCACGCAAGGAACAAATCCGCGAGCCTTGCGGCATGCGCGTGACGCGAAGACTTGCCCTGTTCTCCGGCCTGCCTGCAGGGTTGCTGCTGGGCTTCGCCCGCGCCGACGCGAAGGACCATCCGATGGCGCTATCCTCTGAACAATCCCGATTGCTGGACGCGGCATTTGAAGCCCGCAACCGCGCCTACGCGCCGTATTCGAAATTCCTGGTGGGTGCGGCCCTCCTCACGGAAGACGGCACGATCTTGCATGGCTGCAACGTCGAGAACGCGAGCTATGGAGCGACGAATTGCGCCGAGCGCACGGCGATCTTCTCGGCCGTCGCCGCGGGACATCGGAAATTCCGCGCCATCGCGATTGTCGGCGATCTCGACACGCCCATCACGCCATGCGGAATCTGCCGCCAGGTGCTTTCCGAATTCGGCCACGACATCGTCGTGATCGGATCCAATCTCAAGCGCGACACGATGGTGACGACTATCGCCGCGCTTCTTCCCGGCGCCTTCGATTTCGAAAAAGGCCGGTCGAAAACCTGAGACGAGCTTTATCCGCTATACATCGCGCCCGTTGGTAATCGAGGCGATCGAATGCTATCGTCGTCTTGGCTTTTCCTTCTAGAGGCGCGACCGCACCTCTGCGTTTTGTGACGATTATTTCGATCAAGTCATTCAACCGCCGGGAGGGGAACATGCGGGATTCTGGCTCGCGTTCAAATCGTGTGGACGTCTCTTCGCGGTTTGGGATTTTCGTTTGTTTCATTGCGCTTATGCTGCCCTGTGCGCAGCAGGCGTTTGCCGGCGGCTACAAGGCTCCCGCGCCCAAAGTCATGAATATCGGTCAGGGCATGCCTGGTCCTCTCGCACTCAGCGGCCCTATTCCCGTCGGCGTCTTTGGCGGTCTCGAAGCGTCGCAGGACGCATGGGCGGCGCAAACTGTGGGCGCGATCACCAACCTCAGCCCGTCGCATGACGAGCTCACGCGGTTCAGCACCGAAGCCGATCTCGCCGCCGGAGAGGCACTGGACGACGATACATTCCAATCGCCGCTGCAGCCGACCCATGCGAAGACCGCGTCTGTCGTGTTCGAAATGCCGATCACCTTTTCGGCGACCGGCAATCAGGTGACCGGCCTCAATTTGCAGTGCGGCGGTCCAGTTTGCGTGCCGTCCTTTGCCAGCGACGGAGACACCGGCGTCTATACCGCGCGGCCGGAGATCTGCCTGCCGTCTTCGCATCATGCGAAGCTGGATGAAGTGAAGGACATACACAACAACGCCATCAAGTGCTCGACCGCCGATGGCGTGCAGGGCAACAAGGGCTATTGGTACGATCTGGCGAAGCCGTGGAGCAGCGTCGCCTATCTCACAGGCCCGGGCCCCAAGCCGGTCGCCTGGAACCAGACGCCCAATCCCAATCCCGTCTACAAGGGAAAGCTCTCCATTCCCGTCGATCTGCCGGTTCCCGTGAATTCTATCCGTATCGAATTCAAGGTCGGACTGAAGGATCAACCGAACCCCGGTCCACACACGCCTTATGTGAAAACCTATTGGGGACAGGTCCAGCACGGCGCGCAAGTTTCGCCCGCAGGCGGGCCGGAATCGGTCGTCACGCGCTTTGCCGTTCAACTGCCCAACATCACCGTGCTGCCCGCGGCTTTCGTCCAGATGAAGGTGCTCCCGTACACGATCGTCTATCGCCCTCCCGGCGACGAGAGCGTGGGTTCGTATGCGACGACCCAATCCTATGGAACGAGCATGACGACGGGCAACAGCACCGCAATCGACAACACGACGGCATTCATGGAGTCGTTGGGCATCCAATCCAACACCACCGTCAATGCCCTGATCGCGCAAGTGTCGGTGCAAGGCGGCGAATCGTCATCCAACACGAACGCGTCCGATACAAACGGAACGATCGGCACAGGATTGGTCACGTCGAACTCGCATTCTGCAGCGCGCACCTGGCAACTCGGCAGTGCGACGACTGCGGACCCTACAATTCTGCCCGCGTCCGCCTATGTCGTGCCGAACACGTGCACCGCATCGAATTACGTGAGCGCGCATTGTGCGGTTGATCCTGCGGAAACTTATGCCCAAGAGCCGTTCTGGGAAGATCGGATCGTGCTGCTTCTCAACCCCTCGGCAGCGTTTTGGAACTTCAAGGGCGGAACGCAAATCCAGCTCCTGGGAGCGCAGGAATACGACGCCGTTTCCATTCGCGATCTTTACGCGTGCTCGCAAAACAAGGGAACATCGGGATGGACGCTGGCGAACAAGGCAACGCTGACGCCGGCCGAATGCAAGAACCTGCTCGGGCTTGATCCGTTTTATGTCGAGGGTCAGGAGTACGACCCCTCGCAAACCCATCGCGGCATCAAGCTGGGGGCGGGCAATTACGGGGCGGATCCGCGCAATCCGGCCAGCGCTTCCCAGAGCACGGCGTTCCAGGACATATTCACGTATCAAACAGCGCAATCGACCGACGCGTCGTCCAGCTATCAGACCAGCGTGACGAGTGTCGTGGGCTTCAGCTGGAGCGCGGGGATAACGCTCGGCGGCAATTATTCGCTCGAAGGACTGAACGCCGGAATCACAAGCGGGATCACGGTGACGCAGGGCTATCAGAATACGACCGGCACGCAGATGAAGATCAGCTACACCGCGTCGACCGCTGCGACCAGCACCAATGCGACGACGATTTCGGGGACGTTTTCCGACGATCACGACTTCGACACGCCGGCCTGCCAGGCCAACTCAAACGCCTGCTACTCGCCCTATGTGAACGTCTATCTGGATGAGCTGTTCGGAAGCTATATGTTTTCGGATCCGGATGCGGCGCCGAATTTGGGATCGTTGATCATCCACCGCTCGCCCC
>Ga0181525_10004590_pt1 | contig 10553 bp, 10 predicted proteins | sample PEATcosm2014_Bin_48_FD_121100 | JGI IMG/M metagenome (GOLD analysis project Ga0181525, IMG submission 121100) | Peatland microbial communities from MTU Mesocosm Facility, Houghton, MI, USA - PEATcosm2014_Bin06_10_metaG | ecosystem: Environmental > Terrestrial > Soil > Wetlands > Peat | place...
GCCCAGTTCTGCCGCGTGCAGGATCGCCAGTTGATGGAGCGTCCGAGGCATCTGACGTGGGAAGAGTCCGCCTGCTACACGCTGACGCTCGCTACGACCTACCGCATGTTCTTCGGACATCGTCCGCATATTCTGCGCCCGGGTCACAATGTGCTGGTGTGGGGTGCGAGCGGTGGCCTGGGATCGTTCGCCGTGCAGCTTTGCGCGGTCTCCGGCGCCAACGCGATCGGCGTGATCTCCGACGAATCGAAACGCGAATTCGTGCTCTCGCTGGGCGCCAAGGGCGTCCTCAATCGCAAGGACTTCAATTGCTGGGGTGCGATGCCGCAAGTGGGCACGCCGGAATATGACGCGTGGACGAAAGAAGCGCGCAAATTCGGCAAGGCCATCTGGGACATCACCGGCAAAGGCACTGACGTCGATTTCGTCTTCGAGCATCCGGGCGAGCAGACCTTCCCGGTCTCATGCCTCGTCGTGAAGCGCGGCGGCATGGTCGTCTTCTGCGCCGGCACCACCGGCTACAACATCACCTTCGACGCGCGTTATGTCTGGATGCGGCAGAAACGCATTCAGGGTTCGCATTTCGCCAATCTCTATCAGGCGAGCCAGGCAAACCGGCTGATGGTCGAACGGCGTCTGGATCCCTGCATGTCGGAAGTCTTTCCCTGGGCCGACATTCCGCGCGCCCACACCAAGATGTGGAAGAACGAGCATCTGCCGGGCAACATGGCGGTTCTCGTCAACGCACAGCGTCCGGGCCTGAAGACGTTCGAGGACGTGATCGAAGCAGGACAGAGGTAACCACTCCGCCGCGGCTCTTCGCAGCGCACCCCCGCCCTCGCGGCGGGGGAAAGTTTTTTGCTAAGATAGAACCATGCAAATCCTTCCTCCCCATCTTCTCGGTCATTGCGAAGACGCGGTTCTTGCGGCCGAAGGACTGTTCGCCAACGCGAAGGCCACGTTGCGCGACAATCTCGGCCAAGACGGCCGCATCGATGGGGCGACGCTCGATCGCGAGCAGCGCGCGGTCCATGGGCTTGCGTGGTTTGCGACCTATGTCGAAGCACTCCGTCAGATGCTGCGTTGGGCGCGCACGCTCGAGCACGATAAGCGCTTCGGCGAAATCGAAAAGCTCATCGTCGCGGCGGCATTCGGCGAGTACCTGGCGCAGATGGCCGGCGGAATTCCCATGAGCCAGAACGAGATCGTACGCGCGGAAGATCTCGGGCTCTCACATGACGACGTCATGGGATTTCTCACGCCAACCGTGCGCGAGCTGATCGTCGCGGGGACGTCGCGCGAAACGCGCGCCGGCATCGCCGATCTCATGGTGCAGAATCCTGGCGCGATCCATTACGGCGAGCCCGGTCTCGACGAGACGATGACCATGATCCGCGAACAGTTCTTCCGCTTCGCGCAGGAGAAGGTCGCGCCATACGCGCATCAATGGCATCTGAAAGACGAACTCATTCCGCTCGACGTGATTTCCGAGATGAGCGCGCTGGGCGTTTTCGGGCTGACCATTCCGGAAAAATTCGGCGGCGCGGGTCTTTCGAAGACCGCGATGTGCGTCGTCTCGGAAGAATTGAGCCGCGGCTATATCGGGGTCGGCTCGCTCGGCACGCGTTCCGAAATCGCGGCGGAATTGATCCTGAGCGGCGGCACGAAAGATCAGCGCGAGCATTGGCTGCCCTTGATCGCAAGCGGCGGGAAATTGCCGACGGCCGTCTTCACCGAACCCAACTCCGGCTCGGATCTCGGCAGCTTGCGCACGCGCGCCGAAAAACACGGCGAGCATTACCGGATCACCGGCAACAAGACCTGGATCACGCATGCGGCGCGCGCCGATCTGATGACATTGCTCGTGCGCACCGATCCGTCGACGAAGGACTATCGCGGGCTTTCGATGTTCCTCGCCGAAAAGCCGCGCGGCACCGAGAGCGATCCGTTCCCGGCAAAAGGCATGAGCGGCGGCGAGATCAAGGTGCTCGGCTATCGCGGCATGAAGGAATACGAGATCGCCTTCGACGGTTTCGAAGTGCCGGCGAAAAATCTCCTCGGCCGCGAAGAAGGCCAGGGCTTCAAGCAATTGATGCAGACGTTCGAGTCCGCGCGCATCCAGACGGCCGCGCGCGCCGTGGGCGTCGCCCAATCCGCACTCGATCTCGGTCTCAGATATGCACTCGACCGTCAGCAATTCGGCCGCGCGATCGTGGGATTCCCGCGCGTGCGCGACAAGCTCGCCATGATGGCTGTCGAGATCGTCGTCGCCCGTCAGATCGCCTATCACGCGGCCCGCGAGAAAGACGAGGGCCGGCGCTGCGACCTCGAAGCGGGCATGGCGAAGTTGCTCGCCGCGCGCGTCGCCTGGGCATCGGCCGACAACGCACTCCAGATCCACGGCGGCAACGGCTTCGCGCTCGAATTCGAGATCAGCCGCGTGCTCTGCGACGCGCGCATCCTGAACATCTTCGAAGGCGCCGCCGAAATCCAAGCGCAAGTGATCGCCCGCCGCCTGCTCGAGCCCGGCGCGAACTAGAAGTTTTCAACGCAGTGGACGCGGTGGTTGCGCGGTGGACGCAGAAGAACTGCGTCCCCGATTTCGATACCGCGCGCGCAGCGCGCAATAAGGATTTCACAGGGAGACGGTGAGACGGTGAGAAACTCGGTCCCTCACTGCCTCACCGTCTCCCTGTGAATTTTCTACTGCGCGCTACGCGCGCGATATCGCCGGCACGGGCGCGATCACACGCCGTCCACCGCGTGCCCCCAGCGTCCTCTGCGTTGAGTCTTTTTCTTAGCCGCGCCGGCCGGGCGCATTTGCGGCCATGAGAACGAGAGTGCTTGATCTTGACCGCTTCCGGCGTTCAAAATCGCCGATGACTGAGACCCATCCCCTCGACAGGCTCTTCGACGTGATCCGGTCGCGCAAAGGCGCCGATCCCGAGACCTCCTACACCGCCAAGCTCTTCGCGCAGGGCACGCTCAAGATCGCCAAGAAGCTCGGTGAGGAAGGCGTGGAGACGGCGCTGGCGGGCGTCGCAGAAAGCGACGATGCGTTAATCGGAGAGTCCGCGGACCTGCTTTACCACCTGCTCGTCCTGTGGGCGGCACGCGGCATCGAACCGGCGGCGATCTATCGCGCGCTCGAATCGCGGACGCAACGTTCCGGCCTCCAGGAAAAGGCTGCGCGGGCCGCCAGCTGAAACGCGCATGCGCGCGGTCTTACGGCGGCGTGGTCGGTGTCACGGCCGGCGGCTCGACGCCGTCCGACAGGCTCTTGATCAGATCGATCACCCGTTTGCGCACCTTTCCGTCCTTGATGCGCATGAAGGCCAGCGTCAGCTGGAGCCCTTCGCCGCTCGAAAGGAACTCCATGACGGGTTTGGTCGCCGTGTCGTCATTGGCCGCATGGGGCTTGTCGCCGTCGCCGACGAAACCTTCGTAGAAGTAGCTGACCGGCACGCTTAAAATGTCGGCGATCTGATAAAGGCGGCCCGCCCCGATGCGGTTGACGCCTTTTTCGTATTTCTGGACTTGCTGGAACGTCAGGCCGAGCATTTCGCCCATCCGTTCCTGGCTAAGGCCGATAAGCATACGGCGCAGCCGCATGCGGTTGCCGACATGTGCATCAATGGGGTTTGCTTGTTTTTTTGGCACTGCAACTAACACGTAAATCCGTTTCCGGCGGGCACCTTATCTAGGTTTCAACTGTCGCGAAAAGGACTTTGTTGCCCTTCCGCTCCGGCCTTGCCTCTGCTCCAGGCCACGCCCCATCCCAGAGCAAGCAGCAGCAGGATCAAGCCCGTGTCTCCAAAACGCGCGAAAGCCGTCTTTGGCACCGCCGCCGGTAGAGCCGAATCAACGACCCCCGGTTGGCCGAGGCCCAGCGACGCGCGAATCCGTCCCAAAGGATCGATTACGGCGGAAATGCCGGTGTTGGCATCGCGCGCGACCGGAAGGCCCTCTTCGATGGCGCGGATGCGGGCAATCAAAAGGTGTTGATAGGGACCGCTGGAGGGCCCGAACCAGGAATCGTCGGTCACATTGACGATCCAGCCCGGACGGCGACTGGCCGTCACCGCACCCGGAAAAATAATTTCGTAGCAGATGAGCGGGCCGACTGCAGGCGCGCCTGGAAGATCGTAGGTGCGCGGACCGTCGCCGGATGCGAAACCCTCCGGTCCATCCACCACTTTCGTCAGGCCGATCCGCCCGAGAAAATCCGCGAGCGGGAGATATTCGCCGAACGGCACGAGATGGAACTTGTCATAGGTCGATAGCAGCACGCCGCCGGGACCGAAAATATAAAAGCTGTTGGCGGCGCCGATGTGCTCGTCTGGCGTACGAAAGACGCGCACGGCGCCCGTCATGAGAATGCGCTTGGTACCTGTGAGCGCCGCGACCTGGCTCATCGCATCGGGCACGCGCGTGAAAATGTAAGGCGGTGCGGCTTCCGGCCAGATGATGATGGTGGGCGGAGACGACGTGCGCGTCAGGCTGAGATTGACAAGCGATTGCCAGTTGCGCGCCCAATAACGCCGCGAGATTTTTTCCTGTTGCGGCACATCGGGCTGCACGAGCCTGAGGCGGACGCCCGGAACATCGCGCGGCGGCGCCAGCGCGAGACGAACATCGCCGCCGATCCACAACGCCGCAAAGAGAATAGTAAGCGCCGCGGGCAGATGCCACGCACGCGCGTCCCGTGCGGCGAACTGCGCCAGCGAGGCACCGAACAGAATCGTCAGAAGGGAAAGCCCATAGGCTCCGAACAGCGCAGCGCTCTGCATCACGCCCGGCGACGCGCCCCAGGCGTAAGCCGGAATGTTCCACGGAAAACCCGTGAAGATGTGACCGCGTATCCATTCGGTGACGCCATAGGCGATGGCGAGAACGAAGATGCGCGCAGGCCCCGGGCGCCAAAACCCGGACGCCGCGGCGGCAGCCAAAGCGAAGAACAATGCGAGGCCGCCGGGCAGAAAAATCTCGACAAAAGGAATTTGCCAGGCGTGCTCCGCCGCCTGCACCAGAAAGGCGTAGGCGACCCAATAGAGACCGAACAGAAACTGTCCGAAGCCCCAACACCATCCGACCCACGCCGCACTCAGAAGCGGCCGCTTCGTCTCCTGCGCACCATCGATCAAGAGAACAAGAACGGCGATCGCGACCAGAAGAAGCGGAAAAATAGCGAAAGGCGCGAAAGAGAACGCGGAAAGCGCGCCTGCGGCGAAGGCAATTCCCGCGCGCCGCCACCCGGCCAATGTCCGGATGAAATCCCCCGCCCGCACCAAGGCGCCGCCGGCGCCCTCAGACCTTGCGAGCATCGTTCGGATTTTCGCTCGCGCTGCCGCTCCGTTCCGGCGCGCGGCGCAGCCTCAGCGTCTTCACGCGACGGGGATCGGCTTCGACGATCTCAAAATCGAAGCCGGAGGGATGATGGATAATCTCGCCGCGTTGCGGCACGCGGCCGACGAGCGACACGACGAGACCGCCCAGCGTATCGATTTCCTCGTCACCCTCATCGGGCGCCAGCGCGATGCCGGTCTGTTCCTTGAAATCCTCAAGATCGAGGCGCGCGTCCGCATCGAAGCCGTCGTCGCGCACTTTCAGCTGCGGCGCCTCCTCCACATCGTGCTCGTCGTCGATATCGCCCACGATCTCCTCGATCAGATCTTCGATCGAGACGAGGCCGTCGGTGCCGCCATATTCGTCGATGACGAGCGCCAGGTGGATATGCGTCGATTGCATCTTCAGGAGCAATTCGTGCGCCGGCATCGAAGGCGGAACGAAAAGAAGCTCGCGCTTGATCTTGGCAATGGGAACGTCGGGCCATTTCAGCGTGCCGTCCGGCAAGGGCTCGAGCAGCGCGAAGATGTCCTTGATGTGCACGAGGCCCAACGGGTCGTCGAGCGTCTCGCGATAGACGGGCAGACGCGAATGTTGCGCGGCGCGGAAATCGGCGATCAGTTGCGGCAGCGGCGTTTTTTCTTCCACGGCGACAATGTCGGCGCGCGGCACCATCACGTCGTCGACACGCAGCTCGCCGAATTTCAGAAGATTGGCGAGCATCAGGCGTTCTCGCGGCGAGAGCGCTGCGGTCTGGCGATCGCTTTCCTCGATGACTTCTTCGAGGCTTTCGCGAATGGACTGCGCGCCGCCGCCGCGGAGCGCCTGCGCGAGCCGCTTCAGGAGGCCCGGCGCCCAGCCGTTCTCGGCATCGTCCTGCGGTGGCGAATGGTCGGAACTGCTCATGGCGCGCTCAATCCGCGATCGCCGTTCTCGCGCGAACGGCACGGTAGGGATCGGCAATGCCGAGCTTGGCCAGGATCGCAATCTCCAGCGGCTCCATGATCCGCGCCTCGCGGGCGGTTTCGTGATCGTACCCTAGCAGATGGAGCACGCCGTGTACCGCGAGATGGACCGCATGGTCGTGGATAGTTTTCCCCGATTCCCGCGCCTCCCGCTGGGTGACGCCATAGGCGATGGCGACATCGCCCAGATATCCGTCCTCGGCCGCCGGAAAGGACAGCACGTTGGTCGGCTTGTTCTTTTTGCGGAACTCGGTGTTCAACGCTGCGAGTCTCGCGTCGCCGGCGAGGAGAATCGTCAAATCCCCCGAACGCCCGTCGGCGGCCGCGCGTGCCGCCCGCGCAGCCCGGCGCAACCGAGCCGGGAAATCCTTCCCCATTTTCCGCCACAACGGCTCTTCGACAATGACGGCGATGCGCGTCATCGCCCCTCCGGCCGTTCGGCCGCGTCATAGGCTTTGACGATGCGGCTTACGAGCGGATGGCGAACCACGTCCTTCTCGGTGAAGCGCGCCATGGCGACGCCTTCGACGCCCTGAAGAATATCGAGCGCGGTGTTGAAACCTTCGGCGCGGCCGCCCGGCAGATCGCTTTGCGAGGGATCGCCCGTCACCACCATGCGCGAATCTTCGCCGAGGCGCGTCAGAAACATCTTCATCTGCGACGACGAACAATTCTGCGCTTCATCCAGGATGACGAAGGCCCGCGATAGCGTGCGCCCGCGCATGAAGGCAATCGGCGCCACTTCGATGACGCCCGATTCCATCAGCTTCACGCATTGCTCGCCCATGACGTCGAACAGCGCGTCGTAGAGCGGCCTGAGATAGGGATCGATCTTTTCCTTGAGATCGCCCGGCAGAAAACCCAACCGCTCGCCCGCTTCGAGCGCCGGCCGCGACAGGATCAGCCGCTCGACGCGCCGCTCGTAAAGCAGATGCGCGCCGAAAGCAGCCGCAAGAAACGTCTTTCCGGTTCCGGCGGGCCCGACACCGAACACAAGCGGATGCGTCCGCATCAGATCGAGATAGGCGCCCTGTGCCGGCGAGCGCACGCGCGCCACCTTCGCGGCAGCCGTCTTGATCGACGGCACGCCGAAATCCCCGGCCGGCAACTGCTTCGGTTCATGCAACACGAAGCGGATTTCCGCGTCGACCTCCGAAGGTCCCGCCGCTTCGCCGCCTTCGATGCGGGCATAGAGCGAGCGTAGGACGGCTGCCGCGCGATCGCGTGCTGCCGTGTCGCCTTCGATCGACAGGACATTGCCGCGCAGCGCAAGCTTCACATTCAGCTTTTGCTCGATCTGCACGAAATTGCGCTGATGCGAACCGCCGAGTGCGGCGAGCACGACATTGTCGGAGAATTCGAGGGTGACCTTTTCCTTCGCGGCACTCCCGCGGCGCTTGGCCGAATCTTTTGCGCTCACTGTGCAGCCACGCTCAGGAATGCGTCGCCGGTCGCGCGCAGGAGCGTGCCCTTCAGGCTGTTGGGCATCACTGCATCAACGCGGACATCGTGAATTTCGCCGATGAGATCAGCTGCGCCTTCCGCGTGCACCGGCTGAAGCCACGGGCTGCGGCCGACGGCCTGGCCCTTCTTGCGGCCTGGTTTCTCGAACAGCACCGGCATAATGCGGCCCTCGCAGCTCGCGTTGAACGCGGCTTGCTGCGCGACCAGCAATGCCTGCAATTCCGCCAGCCGCGCGGTCTTCACGTCTTCCGGCACCTGCTTCTGCGAAGCGGAGGCGGGCGTTCCGGGACGGGCGCTGTATTTAAACGAGAAGGCCGACGCAAAGCCCACCTCACGCACGAGCGACAGGGTCGCTTCGAAATCCGCATCCGTCTCGCCGGGAAAACCCACGATGAAATCCGACGAGAGTGCGAGATCGGGGCGCGCCCCACGCAACCGCGCGACCAGACGGTGATAATCCTCGGCCTTGTGCTGACGGTTCATCGCGGCCAGCACGCGATCGGAGCCCGACTGCACCGGCAGATGAAGATACGGCATCAGCGCGCCGAGTTCGCCATGCGCGGCAATCAGATCGTCGCTCATGTCGCGCGGATGGCTGGTCGTGTAGCGCAGGCGCGAAAGCCCATCGATTTCGGCAAGCCGATACAAGAGCCGCGCCAGCGACCAGCTTTCGCCATCGCGACCTTCGCCGCGATAGGCATTGACGTTCTGTCCGAGAAGCGTGATCTCGCGCACGCCGCACGCCACGAGACGTTCGGCTTCGGCGGCGATCTGTTCCACGGGGCGCGAATATTCGGCGCCGCGCGTATAGGGCACGACGCAGAAGGTGCAGAACTTGTCGCAACCTTCCTGCACCGTCAGAAACGCGGCCGGACCTTCGGATGCGCGTTCGCCCGGCAGTGCATCGAATTTCTCGTCCGCGGGGAAATCCGTTTCGAGCACATGGCCCGCACCGCGCGCGGCGCGTGCGATCATCTCCGGCAGGCGATGATAGGATTGCGGACCGACGACCAGATCGACCGCCTTTTGGCGCGCGAGAATCTCTTTGCCTTCGGCCTGCGCAACACAACCCGCGACCGCGATCAGCATCGGCGAACCGTCTTCGGCTTTCTGGTCCTTCAGGCGTTTCAGCCGTCCGAGTTCGGAATAGATCTTCTCCGTGGCCTTCTCGCGAATGTGGCAGGTGTTGAGGATCACCATGTCGGCATCCTCGGCGCCGTCGGTCGGCTGATACCCAATGCCCACCAGCAACTCCGCCATGCGGGCGGAATCGTAGACGTTCATCTGGCAGCCATAGGTCTTGATGTAGAGCTTCTTCATGCGCACGGGCCCATCAGGGGCGGGCCTTATGTTCGATCCGCGCGACACTGGCAAGATTTCGTCGGCCTTTCACGCGGCCGCCTCGGCAAATTCGTGCTCTTCCTCTTCGCTGGGGGCCGGCGGCGACACAGGCTGGCGGCCCGTGAGCCCTGCCAGCGCGCGCATCTGCCCATGGCGCACGACCGTTTCGGCCGCGACCGCAAGCGCCTTGCGCCCGCCGGCCGTGTCGACCGTCATCGGCGGGTGGAATTCGACGACCACGTCCAAGGGTCCCGCCTTCAGCGCTTCCCAGAGATGCGGCACGAGCTCCATGTCGCCATACCACGCGAACAGCGGGCGGTTCTCGCGGCCCATCGGCAGGCCGTGGAGGCCAACATAGGAAATGGAAACCGGCTGCACGGGCACGTGGCGCTCGGTGCCCTTCTCGTCGGTGCCGATCTTCGCTTCGACGGCGCCCATCAGCGCGCTCTTGAACGGCAACACGCAATTCCCGTCGTCGGACGTGCCCTCCGGAAAGAGCACCAGCGTGTCGCCGGCCAGAAGCCGATCGCGAATCTGATCGCGCGCTTCGCCGGTCTGCGAACGGCGCGCGCGTTCGACGAAGACGGTTTCCTGCAGCTTTGCGAGCGTGCCGAACAGCGGCCAGTTGATGACGTCGGCGCGCGCCACGAACGAAACCTGCGCCACGCTCGAGAACACCAGGATGTCGAAATAGGAGGTGTGATTGGCGACGATCAGCACGCCCTGCCCTTCCACCGGCTGACCGATGGCCGTGACGCGAATGCCGAACAGCTTGCAAAGGAACTTGTGATAGCGATGGGGAAAGGTCTTCCGCCGGCGCAGGTTGAATTTCAGCGCCGACGCCTGCCACGGAATACCGATCATCGTGCAGACGAGGAACGTGAAAAGAAGACAGGCGGCGCGGAGCGAGGACATGATGCGGCTCAGCGCTCGCCCCGTTTGGAACCTTTGGGAACCGCGTAAAGTTCGAGGCGGTGATCGACGAGCTCGAAGCCGAGTTCTTCCGCCACGCGCCGCTGCAGCTTTTCGATCTCTTCGTTGCGGAATTCGACGACCCTGCCCGATTGCACGTCGATCAGGTGGTCGTGATGGGAATCGGGGACTTCCTCGTAGCGCGAACGGCCGTCGCGGAAAAAATCATGGCGTTCGAGAATGCCTGCGTCCTCGAACAGCCGCACCGTCCGATAGACCGTGGCGATGGAGATGTGCGGATCGATGGCAGACGCGCGCCGGTGAAGCTCGTCGGCATCGGGATGGTCGGTCGCATCCGACAGGACGCGCGCAATCACGCGGCGCTGATCCGTCATCCGCAAACCTTTCTGCACACACAAGTTTTCGATCCGGGACAACGGATCTCCTTCGCTTTCATCCACGGGACTTGAGCGACATTACGCGAGTTTGGGGTCAATTCCCAAGCCGGGGATTTACAAGGGAAGC
>Ga0181525_10004591_pt1 | contig 10552 bp, 6 predicted proteins | sample PEATcosm2014_Bin_48_FD_121100 | JGI IMG/M metagenome (GOLD analysis project Ga0181525, IMG submission 121100) | Peatland microbial communities from MTU Mesocosm Facility, Houghton, MI, USA - PEATcosm2014_Bin06_10_metaG | ecosystem: Environmental > Terrestrial > Soil > Wetlands > Peat | place...
CCGGCGATGAACGCGCCGTCGATCTTGAGCAGGTCGACGCGCACGCGCTTGAGCTGCTCGAGCGAGGACTTGCCCAGGCCGAAATCGTCGAGCGCGATCGCTAAGCCCGCCCGCCGTAGCGTCGCCAGCGCCTGATTCGTCGTGACGACGTCGCGCATGGCGTCGATCTCGGTGATCTCGACGCCGACGCCGTCGAGCGCGCCGTCGAACGCCAGCACGCTGGCCAAGAAGGCCGGGTCGGCCAACTCGTGCGCCGACAGATTGAACCAGGCCCGAAAGCCGGGTCGCGTGAGCCGCCAGATGCTGGTCAGGTGCACGGTCTGCTCGGTCACCCACAGCCCGATCCGGCGCATCAGCCCAAGCTCTTGCGCCAGGGGCAGGAAGTCGTCGGGTGGGAGCAGCCCGCGCTCGGGATGGTTCCAGCGCACCAGCGCCTCGGCACCGACGATCGTCCCGCTGGTGAGTTCGACGTGTGGCTGGAAATGGAGCACCAACTCGTCGTGCAGGAGCGCTGTTTCCAGCTCTCGATGCAGCCGCGGCGTGCTCATCTCAACGTCCCCCACCCGGGCCGGGTCAGTCATTCCATCCCCTCCACCATTCGGTATCGGCGGACCGCCGGCAAAGCGCCAACCGCCCTGGGGGATAGGTGGTACGGGACGTTCAGGCCGGGGTGCGGTCGCGCGGGTCGCGCCCGCGCTTGTAGACCATGAAGGTCCGCTCGTACGAGATCACGGTCTGCTCGCGCTGGTTCGTCCCGGTCGTGCGGGCGGTGACCAGCCCGACGTCGGGGCGCGACTCCGATTCGCGCTTGGCGAGGATCTCGCTCGACGCCGAGATCGTGTCGCCGATGAACACCGGGCTGGGTAGCCGGATGTCGTTCCAGCCCAAGTTCGCCATCACGTGCTCGCTGAGGTCCGAGACCGAGAGGCCGACCGCGAGCGAGAGGGTGAAACACGAGTTCACCAGGATCTTACCGAACGGTGTCCGCTCCGCGAGCTGCGCGTCGAAGTGGATCGGATTGGTGTTCAGCGTGAGCATCGTGAAGAGCGTGTTGTCCGTCTCGGTGACGGTACGCCCGAGGCGGTGGCGGTAGACGTCGCCCACCTCGAAGTCCTCGTAATATCGCCCACGCCAGCCTTCTTTGATCACGCGGCGCCGTTCGGCGGGGCGACGCCGCTTTCATCGTGTGCGGTCTTAGAGACCGGGGACGCGCGGGCCCCAGCCGGTAAAGGCGCCGCTGCCGGGGAGCGGGTTACGGACGGTCCGCACCAAGCGGACGGTCTCGGGGATGGTGCTTATGGTACGCATGCCTCAGATACGGCCCTGCGCGCTCGGTGTTTCGCGCGCCGGCCCGGCCGATCAGGCCGCGTGCGGCGGCCGCCCGTTGGACTCGGCGGCGACGGCGCGGGTTCGCTTTCCCTGAGCGGCGTCGAGCGCGCGGTTTGCGTGGGCCAGCAGGTCGTCGACGTGGGTGCCGTCGGCCGGCGCGAGGGCGATGCCGTAGGTCGCGCTCAGGCGCACCTGCTGCACGCCTTGGAAGATCCCGGTCGTGAACGGCTCGTCGAAGCCGTGCTGGTAGCGGGCCAGCGCGTGACCGGCTTCCGCCGGCCCCGCGACGCCCTGCATGAGCAGCGCGAAGTGATCGGCGCCGAGCCGCGCGACGATGTCGCCGTCGGCGACGGACTGCAACATCGCGGCGACCTCGACCAAGAGCGCGTCGCCCGACTGTTGGCCGAGCGACTCGTTCACCGCGCGGAACCCGTTGATGTCGAGGATCACCAGCGCGAACGGCTCGCCGGTCTGCAGCGCGGCGGCGCCGCGCGCTCGGAACGCGGCCCGCGTGAGGACGGCGGTCAGCGTGTCGTGCTCCGTCTGATAGACCAGGCGGTCGAACTGCGCGCGTTGCTGCAGCCGGGTCGCGCACAGCGCGGCCAACGTCTCGACGAAGGCGTGGTCGAGCGAGTCCAGCGGGGCCTCGAGCGGAATCGGCGACGCCAGCGAGAGCGCGTAGACCGTCGGACCGACCTTGAAGATCGTCCCCACGAAGGCGCGGATGCCGTGCTTACGCGCGCCGCGCGTCGCGGCGAGCACCGGGTCGACGAGCACGTCGACCCACGACGTCGTCGGCCCCGCGCGGAGCAGCTGCCCGGCCAGCATCTCGGCCGCGGGATGACGCGCGCCCGGCTGCAAGAGCAGCCGGCTTCCCGGCGACCCGAGCGAGACGTCGACGACGAAGTCGACGCCCTCCAGATGCTGGATCGAGGCGAAGAACGCGTGCCCTTCCTGCAACACCGTGCTCGCCGCGCCGAGCAGCGCGCGCAGGTAGCTCGCGTCTTCGATCGCGGACGTCGACGCGACCCGCCAGAGCGTCTCGAGCCGGCGCGCGTGCCGGCGCACGATGCCCGACTCGCGCTCGACGTCGGCCTCCGCCTGTACCGCGCGGTCCTCCCACGCTAGCAGATCGCGCACCGCACCTGCCAGCACGAGCATCGAGGTGAGCACGTAGAAGGAGCGGCCGAGGTACCAGCTGAGCTGATAGGGGTGCAGCGAGAGCGTGTTGACCGTCGTGTCGAGGACGATGGCGAGCAACGCCAAGCGCAGCCACGCGTCGAGCCCTTGCAGCGGCCCGCGCAGCGCCAGCCCGAGGAACGCCAGCGCGAGCAGCACGGCCAGCGGCAGCGGCGGACCGTACGGCGGGCCTAGCGCGAGCCGAGTCGTGGCGGCTGCGTTCTCGGCGGCGACGAGGCCCAGGCACAGGACGGCGCCGACGAGCGCGACCCCGACGACCACGACGGAGAGGAAGGCCGGCGAGGGCGGACGACGGTCGCCGGCCCGTTCGAGCGCGAAGTAGACGAACATGGCGAGCGTGGCGCAGAGCGTCCAGCCCGGGTAGAGCCACGACATGTCACTCAGCCCACCCGGCAGGAGCACCTCGCCGTGCAGGCCGAGCGGGAAGGCGAGGGTCATCGTCATCGAGAGCAGCGAGAGCCCGACGAAGGCCACGCCGAGGAAGCCGAGCGAGCGGCGCGGCGCACGGCGGTAGCGGGCGAAGAGCAGCACTGCCGTCGCCAGCTCGGCCAGGCCCCCGATCAGCATCAGCGCGGGGAAGAGACCCGCCAGGGGCGTGTATTGCCGCTGCGCAAACGGCAGCAACACGAGCGCGAGGACGACCAGGACCGCGCCGACGCACGCGTCCCAATGCGGCGCGGCGTGTGCTCTCGGGGTACGAGCGCGGTCCGTCACCGTAAACTCTACCCGGCAAGGGCGAGCAAACCACGCGCGTCGACCGCAACCGAGGAGTTCGGCACGCGGTTGTTGAAACTGAGCGACAACATCCGGCTCTTGCAGACCGCGCGGAGCGTGTCTCGAACCGGACCTCTCCGCCCCGTCGAGGAGCGACGGAGCGCTTCCTTCCCATAAGGGGCAATGGAACTATACGACGCGACGCCGGCCGTCCCCGCACGGCCGCGACGTCGTCAGGCGCACGAAGCCGCCCACCCGGTCGCCGCACCGCGCGCCCCGCACCTCCGTCCATACCAGGTCGAGGCACAGCAGGCAGTTCTCGAACACCGCGCACGCGGCGTACGCAGCCAATTAGTGTCCCTCGCCACGGGCTTGGGCAAGTGCGTCGATCCGAACACATGGGTTTGGTCGAACGGCTTGCGTCGTTTCGGCGACGCCTGGGGCGCCGATCGCATCGCCGGACCGCATGCGACCGATCGCGTCGCGGGCTGGTACGACGACGGCGTCAATCCGGGGAAGCGGATCGAGACCGCCTCCGGACTGAGCATCGACGGGACCCTCGCGCACCGGGTATGGATCCGTCGCGACGACGGCTTCGAAGGCTGGTGCCGCATGGAGGATCTGCGGCTGGGCGATTTCGTCGCCGTCGCACGCGGTCGAGCCGACTTCGGCGACGTCGACATCCCGCTGGAAGAAGCATACTTGCTCGGCTTGGCGATCGCCGACGGCTGCATGGTGAAGACCGGCCCCAACGCCCACCGCCTCCAGATCGACGGACACCCGTCGATCGTCGCCGGGGTGACGCAGACGATGGAGCGCTGGCGGGTCGCCGGCGGCGGTCGGCGCAACGGCGGCGTCACGGTCATCGAGAAGAGTCCGGCGCACAGTTACGCCGTCACGCAGGCGGGAGGCCTGCGCGAGCATGTCGAGCAGACCTTCGGCGTGCGTTGGACGTACAGCCCCGAGCGGGTCGTTCCGCAGGCGATCCTGCGGGGGACGCGGCGCGTCGTGCAGACGTTCCTGCGCGGGTACTTCGACGGCGACGGGGTCGCCAACCCGATCGTCGGCTGCAATACGTCGAGCCGCGAGCTGGCGGAGCAGATTCAGCAGCTCTTGCTCGGCCTGGGCGTGTACTGCGGGCTGCGCACGCGCACGTCGACGCGGGGCTTGCCCTCGCACATGGTGTGCGTCTACGACATCGAGGCCTTCGAGCGCGAAGTCGGCTTCACCCAGATCGGCCGTGCGCGCGACCGCTTCTTCCTGGCCTCACTCGCTCGTCCGCGCAATCCCAACCAAGACGTGGTCCCCGGCGTGGGGGCGCTCTTGCGGTCGCTCGGCGGCGCGATCGACGCGAAGTATCGCAGCGAGCACTTTCGGACGATCCGCGCCTATTACGACGGTGGCTCGCGCCGGCCGACGTACTTCCAACTCCGCCGCTGGCTCGCGGCCGCACCGGACTGCGACGAGCGGCGCGAGATCGAGCGGATCGTCGCCGAGCACCGGGCTTGGACGCCGATCACCGCGATTGCCGACTCGGCGATCCGCCGCATCGACTGCCAGGTCGACGAGACGCACGCCTTCATCGGCAACGGCCTGGTCAACCACAACACCGTCATCATCGCGACGCTGCCCAAGCTGCTCTCGCTGCGGCCGGGGGACGTGACGCTGGTCGTCGCGCACCGCGACGAGCTGATCGAGCAGATCGTCGAGAAGATGCGGATCGAGAACCCCGACGCGCTGATCGGCGTCGAGAAGGCCGAGCGCCACGCCTCCGAGGACTGCTCGATCGTCGTCGCGACCGTGCAGAGCCTGGCCGAGAAGCGCCTCGAGGAGTTCGTCGGCCGGTTCCGGCGCCGGATCGCGCTGTTCGTCATCGACGAGGCCCACCACGCCGCCGCCCCCTCCTACCGCGCGATCGTCGACGCGGTGCTGGCGGTGCGCCCCGAGGCGATGGTCATGGGCTTCACCGCGACGCCGAACCGCGGCGACGGGGTGCGGCTGGTCGACGTCTTCGAGAAGATCGTCTATACGATGGACGCCCGCAAGGCGATCGACGCGGGCTATCTGGTCCCGGTCAAGTCGTACGCGGTGGCGACGACGACCAACCTCGACGACGTCGCCTCGCGGGGCGGCGATTTCGTGATCGGCCAGCTCGCCGCGGCGGTCAACACGGTCGACCGCAACAAGCGGATCGTCATGGCCTACAAACAGCACACCGCCGGGCTCAAGGCGCTGGTCTTCACCGCCTCGGTCGAGCACGCGCGCGACGTCGCCGAAGAGTTCGTCGCGCACGAGATCCGCGCCGAGTGGGCCTCGGGCGAGACGCCGCGCGAGGACCGCGAACGGATCGTGCGCGAGTTCCGCGCCGACGGCATCGACGTGCTGGTCAACTGCGGCCTCTACCTGGAAGGCTTCGACGTCCCCGCGGTCCAGGTGATCCTCAATGCGCGGCCGACCAAGTCGACGACGCTCTACACCCAGATCACCGGCCGCGCGCTGCGCCCGGTCGACGACATCGCGAACGCGCTCTCGAAGACCAATTCCGCGCTCGAGCGGCGCGAGCTGATCGAGAAGTCGCCCAAGCCCGCCGCGATCGTCATCGATCTGGTCGACCAGGCGCATCGCCACCAGCTGGTCACCGTCCCGTCGCTCTACGGGTTGCCGCCGCACATCGACGCGCAGGGCCGGATGACGGCGCAGGTCGCCGACAAGTTCGAAGAGCTGCTGCGGCGCGATCCCAAACGGGCGGCGAAGGTTCGCTCGGCGGAAGAGATCGAGACCGCGCTGGTCGAGATCGACGCCTTCGCCGCGCCGCGCGAGATCAAGCCGACCTGGCAGGCCATCGATCCGATCGAACACTGGCGGCTCGAGATCCCGCCGGCGCGGATCGCGCTCGACCGCCGCGGCCGGCCGATCCCGGATTTCGCCGGCAAGTGGGACCAGTGGGTCACCGAGGCCCGCCGCATCGCGCCGCACGAGGACGCTGAGCGCTTCGCGACCCGCATGCTGAACGTCGATCCGAAGACGATGCGCTGGGAGCGCCGCCGCATCGACGTCAAGCGCGACGGCGAGAAGTACGTGACGCTGCTCTCGACCGAGGAACTCCCCGAGCGCGTGATCGAGGTCAGCTCCTCGCTCCCCGGCGCGCTCGGCAGCGCCTATCAGCGGGTCGATGAGATGCTCTCGGGCTATACGTCGATCCCGGCCAACGGCGCCGCGCCCCGGCCGCCGCAGAACGGCGCCGCCCTCGGCGAGAAGCCGGGCGCGAACGGCAACCCCGCCGGCCGGCGCCGCCGCCGCACGCGCACCCGCGCTCGCCGACCCTGACCAGCGTGCGCCGCAGCCTGCTGGCGCTCACCGCGCTCCTCGCGCTCGCGGTCAGCCCACCGCAGAGCCCGGCACCGCGACATCCCTGGACCGACCCGGGCCACCTGCGCATCGGCGTGTTGCGCACGCTCGACAACCTCGATCCGCTGCTGTCGGGACAAGCCGGCGTCACCGACATCGCGCAGTTCCTCTTCAGCGGCCTGATCCGCTACGACGACCGCGGCGATCCGATCCCCGATGCGGCGCTGGTGGTGCCGACCCGCGCCAACGGCGGGATCAGCGCCGACGGCAAGACGATCGTCTACCATCTGCGAACGGACATCCGCTTCGCCGACGGCGTCCCGCTGACGGCCGACGACGTCGTCTTCACCTGGCAACAGGACCTCGACCCACACAACAACGTCCCGTACCATTTTCCGTACGACCAGGCCGTCAGCGTCGTGGCGCGCGACCCGCACACGCTGGTGGTGCGCCTGCGCGCGCCCTCGGCGCCGTTCGTCGCGGGCTTCTTCCGCTGCGGCAATCAAGGGGCGATCCTGCCGAAGCACCTGCTGGCAGGGCACGACCTCAACCACGATCCGTTCAACCTGCGCCCGATCGGCAGCGGGCCCTACGCCGTCGCGAGCTACGAACCGAACGTCCTACTCGAGATGGTGCCGAATCCCTACTGGTACGGCGGGCGGCCAGGGCTGCGCGCGATCACCTATCGCATCATCACCAGCGAGAACACCTTGCTGGTCGCGCTGCGCACCCACGAGATCGACTTCTACTGGGGCGCACCCGAGCAGCAGGCGGAGCAGCTGCGCGCGACGCCGGGCGTGCGGGTGAGTGCGCTGCCCTTCGATCAATACGAGATGTTGGTCTTCGACGCGCGCCGCGCGCCGTTCGCCGATCCGCTGCTGCGCCGCGCCGCGGCGCGCGCGATCGACTGGCTGAGCCTGGCGCGGACCGTCTACCTCGGGGTCGACCTGCCCGATTGGGGCGACGTCTTCCCGCGCTCGTGGGCCTACACGCCGCAGCCCGACCCCAACGGCTACGATCCCGCCGCCGCCCAGGCGCTGCTCGACCGAGCCGGCTGGAAGCCCGGACCCGATGGGATTCGGGTCAAGGATGGTCGCCGGCTCGCCGCCGAGATCGTGACGGTCGCCGGCGTGATCCCGCGCGAGAACGCCGAGGTGCTGATCCAACAGCAACTGCGCGCGGTCGGGATCGAGCTGACCGTGCACAACGCGCCGCCCAACCTCTTGTTCGCTCCCTATGGCGCCGGTGGGCTCCTCGCCCGCGGGCAGTTCGACCTGGCGATCTACGCCTGGACGCCGTACCCCGACCCCGACGACAGCCTGACGGCCGGCCCCGACCAGGTGCCGCCGCAGGGCGCCAACTACTCGGGCGCCGTCGACGCCGAGCTCGGCCGGCTCGAACGTGCCGCCAACGCGACCTACGAGCGGCCGGAGCGGAAGGCGCTCTACGCCCAAGTCGAGCGGCGGTTGGGCGACGTGCTGCCGTACCACACGATCGTCTGGCGGGCGAACCTCGATGCATGGAACGACGATCTGCACGGCGTACGTCCGGCGTCGGCGATGAGCGACTTCTGGAACGTCGGCGACTGGACGCTGTGAGGCCCGACTGGATCCGCCGCAGCGACGCGCTCGCCCAGGCCGTCGTGGATGTGTACGTCCTGGCCGGGCCCGAGTCGACCTCGACGCTGGGGCTAAGCCAGGCCGACGCGGCGACCGCCGACTTCGCGCCGGGCTGGCGCGAACGGATCGCGGGCGCGGCCGAACGCGCGCATGCCGAGCTGGCGGCCGCGCTCGCCGGTGAGACCGATCCGCGCGTCCGCGAGGACGTCGCGATCTTGCAGCACGCGGTACGGTTGGTCGAGCGCGAGATCGCGGTGCGCGACGCGGAGCTGGTCGCGCTGATCGACGTCGCCCGGACCGCGTTCGTCGGGCTGCGCGTGCTGCTCGACGAACAGAATCCCACCGCCCGCAAGGAGTTGGCGCTGGTCCGGCTGCGCCGCTATGCGGGACTCGTCCCCGGCACGCCGGCGCTCGCGCAGACGGCGGAGGCGGAGACGCGCGCCCGGCTCGCGCTCCCCGGCCTGCTCGGGCCCTACGTCGTCGAGGTGCGGACCGCACTCGCCCTCGGACCTGTGTTGCTCGACGGGATCGCCGATCTACTGCGCGGTTCCGGCCTGACCGGCTGGGAAGACGCCTACGCGGCGCTGCGCGCGCAGTGCACGGCGTATCTGCGCTTCGTCGAGGAGGCGGTCTTGCCGCGCGCGCGCGACGACCACCGGCTGCCGCCTGACGTCTACGCCGCCGCGCTCGACGGGGTCGGCGTCGACATCCCGGCCGGCGAGCTGGTCGCGCTCGCGCACGCGGCGTTCGATGCGCTGCAAGCCGAGATGCAGGCGCTGGCGCCGGTGGTCGCCCGCGCCCACGGCATCGATGCGAGCGACTACCGCGACGTGCTGCGCGCGCTCAAGCGCGAGCAGATCCACGGCGACGCCGACGCGATCCTGGCCTTCTATCGCCGCCGGCTCGAGGAGATCGAGGCGATCGTGCGGCGCGAAAACCTGGTGACGCTGCCGGAGCGGCCGGCGCGGATCCGCATCGCCAGCCTCGCCGAGAGCGCCGAGATTCCCGTCGCGCACATGAACCCGGCCCCGCTGGTCGGCAACACCGGCCAGGTCGGCGAGTTCGTCCTGCCGCTCGACGTCCCGCCGGCGGCCGGCGGCGACGGAACGGAGCGCTCCGACGACTTCACCCACGACGCGGTGACCTGGACGCTGACCGCCCACGAAGCCCGACCCGGTCACGAGGTCCAGTTCGACCGCATGCTCAGCGCCGGTCTCTCGCTCGCGCGGGCGGCGTTCGCCTTCAACTCGGTCAACGTCGAGGGCTGGGCGCTCTACGCCGAGCGCATCCTGTTCGCCTACATGCCGCCGGCGGCGCAGCTCTGCTCGCTGCAGATGCGGCTGCACCGCACGGCGCGCGCCTTCCTCGACCCCGAGCTGCAAAGCGGCGCCATCTCACCGGCGCAAGTCCAGGCCTTCCTCGAACGCGAGGTCGTCTACTCGCCGACCTTCGCCCGCAGCGAGGTCGAGCGCTACACCTTTCGCGCGCCGGGTCAGGCGACGTCGTACTTCTTCGGCTATATGAAGTTGGTCGCGCTGCGCGAGGAGACGGAGCGCGCGCTCGGCGCGCGGTTCGACGCCTGCGCGTTCCACGACTTCATCCTCGATCAGGGGTTGCTGCCGCCGGCCGCGCTGCGCGCCGCCGTACTCGAACGCTTCGTCGGCGCCACTAGCTCGACATAGCCTCGTCGGCCAGCCGCGCGCCGAGGCGCGCGAGCGCCAGGCCGAAGCGCAGCGCGAGCGTCCCGAGTTCGCGGCGCAGCGAGGCGCGGCCGGCCTGAGCGCGGTCGGACGCGACGGTACGGCGCCGCTCGTCGACGAGTACCGCCAGCATGAGCGGGGTGATGAGCACGAAAAAACCCCCGTTGGGAACGGAGGTCGGCGGGAACATCGGAACGGGCGAGCGTTCAGATCACTCCGGGCGAACCTCCAAGCATGCGATGTGAAGACGCGAAACGGCCTGCATGCCGCGCATCGGGACCACGATCTGCCAAACTCGGTTCATAAGCGTCTCCTCCTTTCTTGCGTGGCGCGCACCAGCGCGCGCCGACGGACCCAGACTGTACCATGCGTCTCTCGCCCGCGTCAACACGCGGCGAGGCTTTAGTGTGCCGACCAACCGCCGTCGATCGCGATCGGTGCGCCGGTGATCGAGATCGCGAAATCGCTGCACAGGAACGCGCACAGCGCACCGACCTCGTCGGGCTCGATGAAACGCCGGGTCGGCATCGCCTCGAGGAAGGCGCGCTCGAGTGCCTCCTGCTCGCTGATCCCGCCGCCGTACGAGCGCACCAGGTCGGCCGCCTGCCCGCGAACGAGGTCGGTCATCACGGCACCCGGACA
>Ga0181525_10004592_pt1 | contig 10548 bp, 8 predicted proteins | sample PEATcosm2014_Bin_48_FD_121100 | JGI IMG/M metagenome (GOLD analysis project Ga0181525, IMG submission 121100) | Peatland microbial communities from MTU Mesocosm Facility, Houghton, MI, USA - PEATcosm2014_Bin06_10_metaG | ecosystem: Environmental > Terrestrial > Soil > Wetlands > Peat | place...
CCGGTGCCGAAACCGAGCCGGCTCAATTTGATGCCCGTGTTGCCCAGCGTCACTTGGTCCACGGCGGTTCGCACCGTCGTCGTGTTTGTTTCCGCGTGCGCGCCCGACAGAATCCACGGCGAGAGTAACGCCGTGCCGGCCAGCGCGGTGGAAGTTTGGATGAAATGTCGGCGCGTGATTCCACCCTTTGACGGATTATTTTTGCGCATGAAAAACAATTAGCACCATTGGCTGAAACTACAACCGCGAAATTCAATTATTAACCCGGCGGGAGAAATAAAAAGGCGAACGGATTGCTTCGTTCGCCTTTCGTGTTTTGAAATCTCGAATTTGAGATTTGAAATTGTTTAGTAACGGTAATGTTCCGGCTTATACGGCCCTTCCACTGGCACGCCAAGATAGTCGGCCTGCTTCTTAGTGAGCTTGGTCAGCTTCACGCCAATCTTTTCGAGGTGCAAACGGGCGACCTCCTCGTCCAGTTTCTTGGGCAGACGATAGACGCCGATTTTCGCGGTGTCCTTGTTCTTCCACAAATCGAGCTGCGCTAGCACCTGGTTGGTGAAGCTGTTGCTCATCACGAAGCTCGGATGGCCGGTGGCGCAGCCGAGGTTCACCAAGCGGCCTTCGGCGAGCATGTAAATGCTGTTGCCGCCGACGAAGGTGTATTTGTCCACCTGCGGCTTGATGGTGAGTTTCTTAACGCCTTTCGTGGTATTCAGCCGGTCCACCTGGATTTCATTGTCGAAGTGGCCAATGTTGCAGACGATGGTCTGGTCTTTCATTTTCGCCATGTGCTCGAAGGTGATGATGTCGCAGTTGCCGGTCGTGGTGACGTAAAGATCAGCGGTGCCAAGTGTGTCTTCAATGGTCGTGACTTCAAAGCCTTCCATTGCGGCTTGGAGCGCATTGATCGGATCAATCTCCGTGACGATGACGCGCGCGCCAAATCCGCGCAGCGAATGTGCCGAGCCTTTGCCGACGTCGCCGTAACCGCAAACGCAGGCAACTTTGCCGGCGACCATCACGTCAGTCGCACGCTTGATGCCGTCGGCCAGCGATTCGCGGCAACCGTAAAGATTGTCGAACTTGGACTTGGTGACGGAGTCGTTGACGTTGATGGCGGGAACCAAAAGTTTTCCCTGCTCCAACATTTGATACAAGCGATGCACGCCGGTGGTCGTTTCTTCGGAAACACCTTTCCAGTCCTTCACAACTTCGTGCCAGAAACCGGGGCGCTCTTTCGCGACTTTTTTCAACAGCGCCTTGATGACCGCAACTTCATGATTGTCGCTAGGCGTGTTGACCCAGGTGTCGCCGTTTTCGAGTTCGTAGCCTTTGTGGATGAGCAGCGTCGCGTCGCCGCCGTCGTCCACGATAAGCTGCGGACCTTTATTGCCGGGATGCGTGAGAGCGCGGAGCGTCAGATCCCAATATTCTTCGAGTGTCTCGCCCTTGTGCGCGAACACCGGAATGCCGGCGGCAGCAATGGCGGCGGCGGCGTGGTCCTGGGTCGAGAAGATATTGCAGCTCGCCCAGCGCACGGACGCGCCGAGTTCCACGAGCGTCTCGATAAGGATCGCCGTCTCAATAGTCATATGCAGCGAACCGGTGATGCGCACGCCTTTGAGCGGCTTGCTCGCGCCGTATTTTTTGCGGATGGACATCAGGCCGGGCATTTCGTGCTCGGAAACCTGAATGGTTTTGCGGCCCCACTCGGCAAGTGAGAGGTCGCGGACGGCGTAGTCGGCTTGGGACGCGCCGTTGCCAATCGTTTTCACGACGGTGCGGCGGGGAGGTGAGAGTTTGATTTTTGCCATGGTTTTGCTTGGTTGGTTAAATGGTTGGATGTTTTGGCCGAACCGTTGCGACGATTTGACGCCGCAACAATTCAGCCCAGATTGTCAGTTTAATTTCAGGGCACGTTTGAGATCTTTGACCTTGTCTGTCGTTTCCCAAGTGAGATCTTTGTCGTTCTTGCCAAAGTGGCCGTAGTTGGTCGTCTTGCCATAAATTGGACGGAGCAAATTCAGTTGCTTGACGATGTTCGCCGGTTTGAAACTGAATACTTCGCGCACGGCCTGCTCGATCTGCGTGTCGGTGATGCCGTCCACCGCCGTGCCGAAGGTGTTGACGCAAACGCTGACGGGTTCTGGATAACCGATGGCGTAGGCGAACTGGATTTCCGCGCTCGTGGCGATGGCCGCCGCGACGATGTTCTTGGCGACCCAACGGCCCATGTAAGCCGCACTGCGGTCCACCTTGCTCGGATCTTTGCCGGAAAACGCGCCGCCGCCATGACGGCCCATGCCGCCGTAGCTGTCCACGATGATCTTGCGGCCGGTCAAGCCGGTGTCGCCTTGCGGCCCGCCGACGACAAAGCGGCCGGTGGGATTGATGAGAAATTGCGTCTTCTTGGTGAGCAGATGCTTGGGCAAAACTTTCTTGACGATGTTCTCGATGCAAAAATCCTTGATCGTCTTGTGCTTCACGTCATGCGCGTGCTGCGTGGAGATGACGACGTTGGTGATGGCCACCGGCTGGTCGTTGATATATTGGACGGAGACCTGGCTCTTCGCGTCGGGCCGGAGCCACGCGACCTTGCCGCTCTTACGGATGCGCGTGAGTTCCGCGCCTAACTGATGCGCAAACATAATCGGCGCGGGCATCAGCTCCGGCGTCTCATTGCACGCGTATCCAAACATCAAGCCTTGGTCGCCGGCACCCTGCTCGGCGGTGTCCTTGCCTTCGGCGGCCTTCGCGTCCACGCCCTGCGCGATGTCCGGCGACTGCGATGTAATGGCGTTCATGATCAAAACCTTGTCGGCATGAAACACGTCGTCATCGTGCGTGTAGCCGATTTCACGGATGGCGTCGCGGGCGATCTGGTTGAAGTCGAGCTTGGCCTTGGTCGTGATCTCGCCGCCCACGACGACGAGGTTGGACTTGCAGTAAGTCTCGCACGCGACGCGACTGAACTTGTCCTGCGCGAGGCAGGCGTCCAGCACGGCATCGGAAATGGTGTCCGCAACTTTGTCCGGATGGCCTTCGCCGACGGACTCGGAGGAAAAGATGAAGTTCTTGCTCATGTTATTAATTTTTGGTTGCTCGCCAACAACATATTGACGTATCAAGATAGGATGATATAAAGAATGCGGGACGCGTCAAATGGAATTTCAGAAAAAATTGCCGCGCCCAAACGAACATGACATCAACCCTAAAATCGCTGCGTGCCCTGTCCGACCAGACCCGGCTGCGCATCGTCGCGCTGCTGGAGAAAGACGAACTTTCGGTCAACGAACTCCAGGAAGTGACGCGGCTCGGCCAGTCGCGCATCTCGACGCACCTCGGCCTGCTGGCGGACTGTGCGCTCGTGAAATCGCGGCGCGACGGCAAGCGCACCTTTTACAAACTCAATCCGCAGGCCGATTCCGTCGCCAGCGAATTCATCCAGCTCGCCATCCGCGGCGCGAAGGAACTCGCCGAACACAACGGCGATCAAATCAATCTCAAGCGCGTGCTCGCCCGCCGCAAAGAACAGGCGCAGGTTTTCTTCAACCAGGTCGCCGGCCGTTTCGACCGCGTTTATGGCCCCGGCCGTTCGTGGCAGGCGTTCGGGCATTTGTTGCTGCGAATTATACCGCCGCTGGTCGTCGCGGACTTGGGCGCGGGCGAAGGCTTGTTGAGCGAACTGCTCGCGCGCCGCTGCAAAAAAGTCATTGCCGTGGACAACTCGGAAAAGATCGTCGCGTTCGGCGCAGCCAAGGCAAAGAAAAACCATCTGAAGAATTTGAAGTTCCGCCTCGGCAATCTGCAAAACCCGCCCATTGACGCCGGCAGCGTGGACCTTGTGATCTTGAGCCAAGCGTTGCACCACGCCGAAGATCCCGCCGCAGCTCTGGCGAGCGCGGCGAAATTATTAAAACCTGGCGGCCAGATTTTGCTGCTCGATCTGCTCAAGCATAATTTCGAGAAAGCGCACGAACTTTACGGTGATCGCTGGCTCGGCTTTGCGGAAAGCGATTTGCACCGCTGGCTCGAAGCCGCCGGGTTCAAGAAAATTGAAATCAGCATCGTCGCCGCCGAGGAACAGCCGCCGCATTTTCAGACCATTCTGGCAAGCGGAGAAAAGTCGTAGCGGCGCGTCGGCAGACCGCCGCAAACTAGATGGCGGCTTTCTGCCGAAAACCGCTACGCCACGATTAAGTTCACCATCTTCTTCGGCACGATGATAACCTTCTTTATGGTCTTGCCCGCAAGGAATGGCTGCGCTTTCTCTGCCGCTTTCGCCGCCGCTTCAATCGCGGCGTTGTCCGCGTCCACCGGCACCTTAATGACGTCGCGGAACTTGCCGTTCACCTGCACGGGAATTTCTATTTCACTTTCGACCAGCAAGGCTGCGTCAAACTTCGGCCACGACGCGTAAATGAGCGACGGCGCAACCTGACCGAACGTGGAATGCAGCCGCGCCCAAAGCTCCTCGGCCAAATGCGGCGCGAACGACGCGAGCAGTTGCAAAAACGTTTTCATCACCGGCAGCGGCTTGTTCTGCCAAGTCATCGATTCGTTGACGAAAACCATCAGAGCGGAAATCGCCGTGTTGAAACGCATCCCGTCCAAATCCTCGGTAACTTTCTTGATGCAGGCGTGGAGCGTTTTGAGTTGCGCGGGCGTCGCAGCCATGTCCGAAATCGCGCCGTCCAGCAATATCATATCCAGCAATTCATTTTTGATTTGCGCGGTCGTTTCCGCCTGTTCAAATGCCGTCTCGGATTTTTCGTCCACGAACAAGCGCCAGACACGGCCGAGAAATCTATAAACGCCCTCGACGCCTTTGCTGCTCCACGGCTTCACCGCTTCGAGCGGGCCCATGAACATTTCGTAAAGGCGCAACGCATCCGTGCCGACTTCCGTCACCGGCACGTCCACGGGAATTACATTGCCGCGCGACTTGGACATTTTTTGATTGTCCTCGCCGAGCACCATGCCCTGGTTGACGAGCTTGAAGAACGGCTCCGGCGTCGAGACATAGCCGAGGTCGAACAAAACCTTGTGCCAGAACCGCGCGTAAAGCAGATGCAACACGGCGTGTTCCGTGCCGCCGACGTATAAATCCACGCCAGCGGATTTGCCGCCCATCCAATAATTTTCCGCATCCTTGCCGACGAAGTCGGAATTATTTTTCGCATCAAGATAGCGCAAGTAATACCAGCAAGAGCCGGCCCATTGCGGCATTGTATTTGTCTCGCGATCCGCGTTGGGAAAGTTGGGAATATTTTCGACCCACTCTTCCGCGCGAGCGAGCGGCGGACGACCATCAGGTGTAGGTTTATAATCATCGAGTGTTGGCGGCAAAACAGGTAATGCGGATTCTGGTAAAGCCTCGTGATGACGAACTCCTTTTTCATATTTCCAGATAATTGGAAATGGTTCACCCCAATAACGCTGACGCGAAAAAAGCCAGTCGCGGAGTTTGTAATTTATTTTCGTTGCGCCAATGTTCTTGGATGCCAGCCAATCCGTAATTTTTTCTTTAGCCGTTGGTGTCGGCAATCCATTTAACGAAATTTCTGAACTAGCGGAATTTATTGCGACACCGTCATCCGTGAAGCCCTTCCAATCCTTGCCTGAAGGCGGTTCAACAACCTGAACAATCGGCAAGTTGAATTTGGTTGCGAACTCAAAGTCACGCGTGTCGTGCGCTGGAACGGCCATGATTGCACCTGTGCCGTAACTCGCTAAAACATAATCGGCAATCCAGACAGGAATTTTCTCGCCGTTCACCGGATTGATTGCAAACCCTCCCGTGAACACGCCTGTTTTCTCTTTGGAAAGTTCGGTGCGTTCAAGATCGGACTTCTTGGAAATTTCAGCTTGGTATTTTGAAACAGCTTCGCGTTGTTCAGGCGTTGTAATTTCATCTACAAGGCCATGTTCAGGCGCAAGCACCATATAAGTCGCGCCGAAAAGTGTGTCAGGTCGGGTCGTGAAAACGGTGATTATCTGATTTGAATTTACCAATTTGAACTCAACGAACGCGCCTTCACTTCGGCCAATCCAATTCCGCTGCATTTCCTTAAGCGAGTCGCTCCATTCGATGGTATCAAGATCTTGCAGCAGTCTTTCGGCATAGGAAGTAATGCGCAGCATCCATTGGCGCATTGGCTTGCGCTCAACAGGAAACCCACCGACTTCGCTTTTGCCGTCAACAACTTCCTCGTTTGCTAGAACAGTCCCCAAATCCTTACACCACCAAACAAGTTGTGCACTTACATAGGCCAAACGTTTTGAATCTAAAAAATCGCGGCGCCCTTGGTCGTTATATTTTCCGCCCGCAACTCGCATGATTCCACTCCGCAAGTCATTCAGATATTGATTGTCATTCCATTCTGATTTCCGCTTTGGACTTTCAGATAAAGCATCTTCAAGTAATGCAATTGGCGTCGCCTTGTTCCAATGCGGATCAAAATAACTATTGTAGAGCTTCAGAAAAATCCATTGCGTCCACTTGAAGTAATCGGGGTCGGTCGTGGCGAGTTCGCGCGACCAGTCGTAACTGAAGCCGAGCGATTGAATCTGGCGCTTGAACGTGGCGATGTTTTCCTCGGTGGTCTTGCGCGGATGCTGGCCGGTCTTGACGGCGTATTGCTCGGCGGGCAAACCGAACGCGTCCCAGCCCATCGGGTGCAGCACGTTGAATCCTTGCGCCCGTTTGTAACGGGCGAGAATATCCGTGGCCGTGTAGCCTTCAGGATGCCCGACATGCAACCCCGCGCCGCTCGGATACGGAAACATGTCGAGGATGTAAAACTTCTTTGGCAACTGCGTTGCGGCCACCTTGCCGGAAAGTTTGTGGCGTTGCGCGAAGGGATGGTTCGCGGGAATTTCCTCGCCCGGATTGAACGCGCGAAATGCCTGCTGCTCTTCCCAAGTTTGCTGCCATTTGGGTTCGATCAAATGAAACGGATATTGTCTGCGGCTGCTGGACATAAAGGAAGCAGTCTAATGTCCAAAGCCCAAAGTCTAAAGTCCAAACTCGCGCGCACCCGGCCGCCTTTGGACTTTCCACACCAGCCGCAGACCTTCAAGCGTCAAGTCCGGTGCGACGGCGGAGATTTCCGGCAGCTTCGCCGCAATCAGCTTCGCGTAGCCGCCCGTCGCCACGACCGGCAGTTTGTTCGCGCGCAATTCGCGTTTCAGTTCGCCGATAAGCTCGCGCACGAGGCCACGATAGCCATGCACCGCGCCCACGAGCATCGCCTGCTCGGTGCTTTTGCCGATGGCGGACTTGATCTCGCGAATTTTTATTTTCGGCAGCAACGCCGTCTTTTCGTGCAGATAATCCGTCATCGCCGCCAACCCCGGCGCGATGATGCCGCCGATGTAATTGCCGTTGCGGTCAATGACGTCGAACGTCACCGCCGTGCCGAAATCCACCACCACCACCGGCGCACCAAAACGCGCGCGCGCGGCCACGGCGTTGGCCAGCCGGTCCGGGCCGATGGATCCGGGCTTGGGATAATCAATGCCCACGCTGCGAATCGTTTTCGGATTCAATTCCAGCACTTCTAGCTTGCATGCAGCGCGGACAAACTTCTTTACAAATGGCGTCACGCGCGGAACCACGCTGCACAAAACCGCCCCGGTGATATTGTTCTTGCTGGCAAAATTTTTCACCAGCGCCGTCGCGCCGCCGCCGAACCAGGTGAGCGTGGAGATGTCGGTTTGTTTACACACGCGCCGTTCGTCCGCCAGACCGATGTGCGTGTGTGTGTTGCCGATGTCGAAAAGCAAGATCATTTTATTTCTCCAAAGTGACATCGCCGCCGATGATGCGTTCGAGATGGCCGTGTTCCGTGCGGACCAGCAGCGCGCCGTCATCATCCAGCGCTTCGGCGCAGCCACGGGTCAGCCGCCCGCCCATCTGCACCGAGACATGTTTGCCGATGGTGGCACAGCCGTCTTCCCATTCATCCGCCACCTGCGAAAATTTGCCGACGCAAACCCGCGCGTAATCAAAATCCAGTTCCCGCAAAATTTCCACCGCCAGCTCCGCGCGGGAAATTTCCTCGCCGGCCTCAATCTTGAGCGATGTGGCAATTTTTCGTAGTTCCGGGGCGAATTCCGCCGCGTCCTGATTTACGTCCACGCCGATGCCGAGGATGACGTGGCGCACGCGATCCACCTCCGCGCTCATCTCGGTCAGGATCCCCACGACTTTTTTCCCGCCGATCAAAAGATCGTTGGGCCATTTGATTTCCGCCGACAAGCCAGTGACGGTTTTGATCGCGCGCCGCAGCGCCGTGGCCGAGGCCACCGTCAATTGCGTTGTTTCCTGCGGACTTAATTCCGGCCGCAACAGCACGGAGAACCAAAGCCCCTTGTGCGTCGGCGACATCCATTTTCGGCCGAGGCGTCCACGACCTTTTGTCTGCGCTTCGGCAAACACCACAACGCCTTCCTTCACGCCATCGCGCGCGAGTTTTTCAATCACATCGCTCGTCGAAGTCGTTTCCTCAAACACGCGGATGTCACGGCCGACGACTTTGGTTTTGCCCAGCCGCGCGAGCAAATCGTCCGCAATGAGCGCGTCCGACTCGCCGATGATTTTGTAGCCGAAATGCGGGCTGGCGGAAATGTCAAAACCGGCGCGGCGCAAATCTTCGATGCGCGCCCAGACCGCCGCGCGGCTGATTTTTAATTGCTCGGCCAGTTGCGCGCCGGAAACGCCGTCGGATTCGGCCCGCAAGGCAGAAAGTATTTTGGCGTCCGTGGTCATTCAAAGTCCAGGCCGATGTCCACCGCGCGCGCGGAGTGGGTGATCGCGCCGACGGAAATAAAATCCACGCCGGTTTTGGCAATCGCGCGGACGGTTTCCAAATTCACGCCACCGCTGGCTTCTGTTTTCATGCGGCCACGGACAATTTTCACGGCCAGCCGCAGCCGTTTCAAATCCATGTTGTCTAGCAGAATGAAATCGGCGCAGGCGTTCACGGCTTGTTCGACTTGTTCCAACGTGTCCGCTTCAACCTCGGTCTTCAGCTTTGGAAACTTTTCCCGCGCGCGCGCGACGGCGGCGGCGATGGCGTTCGGCTTTTCATAACGCAGCGCGGCCAGATGATTGTCCTTGATCAAAACCATGTCGAACAAACCGATCCGGTGATTTTTCCCGCCACCACAGGCGACGGCGTATTTCTCAAACCGCCGCCAGCCGGGCGTGGTTTTGCGCGTGTCGAGAATTTGCGCGCGGGTTCCTTTGATCGCCGCAACGAATCGTGAAGTCAACGTCGCCACGCCGGAAAGCCGCTGGACAAAGTTCAGCGCGACGCGCTCGGCGGTCAAAATCGCGCGCGCCGGACCGGAAACTGTCAGCAGCGTGTCGCCGGCGTTCGCTTGCCGGCCATCGGAATACTTTTTTTCAATTTTGATTTTTGGCGAGATCAGCTTGAAGGCAATTTCCGCGAATCCGATTCCCGCGACGACGAGCGGTTCACGCGCGCGCAGCAGGGCTTTGGCCGTCGCATTTGCGGGAACGGTCGCCAGCGTCGTCGCATCGCCGCTGCCAATGTCTTCGGCGAGGGCGAGTTGCACGGCGTGGCGGATTTCTGCGGCGGACAGCTTCACGCCGTCAAAGTGAAGGCAAAATGAATGAGGGAAAAGGAAAAACGGGCATGGAAACAACGGTAAAAATTATAATAGCCTGAAACGAGGGTTTAGTTTAGAACAAATCGCGTGCAGAACCTGATGCCCTTCGTGTTTGTGGCGGCAATTGTCGTTGCCATCGTCGGATTTATTTACAGCCAGATTCAAGCGCGCAAACGGCGCGAGGGGCTTGTTGAACTGGCGCAGCGGTTGAATTTGAATTTCTCTCCAGATCCGGATTACGGATTCGCCGAGCGGTTTGGCTTTCTGAAAAAACTCGCGCAAGGCGACAACCGCTACGCTTACAATGTGCTGTCAGGAACCTATCAAAACCACGACGTGCTGGCGTTTGATTATCACTATCAGGTCACCACCCACGACAAAAACGGCAGCCACACGACCCATTACCGGTTTTCGTTCTTCATTTCGCAGATGCCGGCGACTTTTCCCGACCTGACGGTTCGCCGCGAAAACTTTTTCCTAAAAATCGCCGAGGTGTTCGGCTATCAGGACATCAAGTTCGAGTCAGCCGAGTTTTCCAAGACCTTCTGCGTGCGCTCGCCGGACAAAAAATTTGCCTATGATGTCTGCAACGCGAAGATGATGGAATATCTCCTCGCCAACCGCGACTTGAGCCTTGAGATCGAAAAACAGGCGCTCGCGCTGGCGTTCGATTCCTGCCTTGCAATTGAACAAATCGAATCCAATCTGCAACGGTTGATTGAAATCCGCTCGCGTTTGCCGGAATATCTTTTCACAAACGCATGATTGCTGTCCTCATTGCCATTTTTGTCATCGTCGGGTTGCCGGTCATTTACCTGCTGGTGCAATACAACGCGCTCGTCGGGCTGCGCAATTACATCCGCGAATCGTGGAGCAACGTGGACACGGAATTGAAGCGCCGCTACG
>Ga0181525_10004593_pt1 | contig 10547 bp, 8 predicted proteins | sample PEATcosm2014_Bin_48_FD_121100 | JGI IMG/M metagenome (GOLD analysis project Ga0181525, IMG submission 121100) | Peatland microbial communities from MTU Mesocosm Facility, Houghton, MI, USA - PEATcosm2014_Bin06_10_metaG | ecosystem: Environmental > Terrestrial > Soil > Wetlands > Peat | place...
GCTTCAAGTGCAGATGGCGCTGGAGGACTTCTTCGGTCCTTGATCGCAAGTGATATGGCCAGACTTGGATGGTGTTCTCCTCCAGATCCTTCGGATTGGCCATCTCTTCTGACGCCCAACTCTTTTACTGCCCTCGATCAGCTCTTTCCTTCTGCAACACGGAAGCATCATGTTGACCCATTGTTGGCTGAGGTTGTTGCTGTCTCATTGTCTGCAAAGTTGTCCAAAGAGAAGAAGCAGATGGTCGGATTTGATAGGATTTTTGTGGAACATATTCTTTCGCGGTTCGCGCTTTACTTGAAAGAGGGTCTGGTTTTAGATATGGAGAGAAGGCATTCCAATTCCGGAAAGAAGAGGAAAAGGGTCAAACGCACTAGTTGATTACATTCTGCCTCATTCAGACCCCCCTTGGGTAATTGTTGTCGATATTTTTCGGTGCAACCTACCTATTCCTCTCCAGTCCATTGATATTCACGTATACCTGGCTTTGGTATCCACCTTTGTCTACATCAAATACATGGCCAGAGCACACACTCACATCTGGTCCCTTGATATCCTGTATCAATGACGTGCCGTTGCTTCTGAAACTCAAACCTCCAATTTGTATATCTTGATATCGGCAATAGTCAAAAATTACCCTGCCACATGTCCCTCTGCCAGGTAACACTTGATTTGGATCGAAAGTCCCTCTGGCCCTCCCCACATATGTCCCGAATTAAACCTCAGTCCATTCATCTCCTGTCATTTCAGCATGTTTCAATCCTTAGACTCACATTCTATGATCTTCATACTTTCCTTGGTATACCCCATCTGGACCTTGCCATACGTCATCGACAGACTTGGGGTGAATTCTCCGGGTTCCTGGAACTACAATGTTCATTAAGTCCTCAATATCCTCGAAGAATGAAACATTGATGACTTAATTAACTATGCAAGTAACATTTCGCTGTTCATGTGCTATTGCTCCCAAACAATCACCCACCCGACCATTTGTATGAACGGTTAAAGTGTATGATTCCTGTCCGTAATATCGTCATGGTGAAAATTCATGCAGATCAGAACGAGGCAAAGGCAAGTCGCAAATTTATCTGTGATTTGCATTTGGTTTTGTTGACATTTTGGCCAATTTTGCGATGCAATTATCTCAAAGTCGCAGCTACAAGGGATGAGGAGAGAGCATCTATGAATTAAACTAGCTACGTGTGCAGAGGACTGGAGGTCGATGCGACTCTCTCTGTCAGTACACATAGATGACTGGAGGTCGATACGACTCTCACGGTCAATCTAAGTAGTGCTAAATACATGAAACCCAACCCGCCATCATCACGATCCTCCAAGCCCACCCACTGCGAAAACGTTAGAGAAAACTGCCTATGATCACCACCCCCCGTTTCCCTGAGATTGGCTTCCTGTACTGTCCCACGCAAGATTAGCACCGCCGTTCTCTGCGCTTTGTTGTGCATGAGGAGAACTGCTTGACTGATTTCCATTGCCATCGTTGTCCCCAAACAAACCGTCAGACGAAGCGTTCTGCGGCGCAAATGCACCTCGTTGCTTCTTCATGTTCTTTCGATTCTCCTTTCCATCACTGGCCTTGCCGATGGGCTTTGCAAATCCAGATGACTTCTTGGGAGCAATGGGTTCGCTGTCAGAAGATGGATCGCTGACGGGGTCCGGGACATATGCCGAAGCAGAAGAAGTGGTGGGAGGAGAGCCAAATGTCGAAGTAGAATGAGTGCTGTCGGTGACAGGGGCATCTGTTGAAGTGGTGGTGGGAGGAGGGACCGGTGTCGAAGTAGAACGATTGCTGCCGGTGACAGGGGCAGAATTTGAAGCATAAGAATGCACATATTCCTGTAGTGCAACTTTGATATCCATACCAACATCGAACACCATTTCATGAATTTCCAGAGCCCAGTCCCTGAAGTTACCAATACCTGGAGTTTTTGAACTCAATGCCTTATAGCACTTTGCCAGGGGGAAAAAATGCGATACTTGAAAGGTCTCTTGACCACCCTCATTGACTAGTCTATTCCAGACAGTTTCGCATGCCTTTTCAATATATTCTTCTGAAAGAACTGCAGGAAATTCGGCCGAGGGACTCTCGTGAATATGGAGCTCCTGTGGTACATCAGGTGTGATCTTGTTTGATGCCTGTGTATCCGGTGGAAGCATCGCTGGAGGATCGGCTGAGGAACTCTCGCGAACAGGTAGTTCATGTGGTGCATGAGATGTGAAATCGGTCGATGTGTGTGTATCCTCTCCCAACTGCTCACTGTTGACTTCAGGGGGGCTTTCTTCCACAGTGCTCAACAGGGGGGTTACATCTGCTGTAGGCTGATTGGGATTGGACCATTGTTGTGTACCGCCTCCCCACTCACGAATGTCAGCTTGAGATTGAACCCCAGCGTCCAATGAAGACGACCCGAATGTCGTAGTCTCCTGATTTGATGTTGGTGGAGATGCAGTAGACATTTCGATGCCACCCGATCCCCAACCACTTTCCTCTACGACTTCGACACGTCGCGAACTCAATGTTGCACGGGCAGCCTCAATGTTCCCCTCGACAGTAAAGATATCATCTTGGGTCTTTTGGGGCACCATGATTGGTTGACAAATCTTTTCTGCGTCCTCGTACACGATTCGCTTGGTGGACTCGAAATACTTCCAAAGCTTCTTGAGAACGTCGAGCTTGTACTTCTTGTCAAGCTCGAGCTGAAGCTCTTCGGTAGTAGCAGCATCTGGGTCTTCGTTCTGGACGATGGTGCATCTCGTATCAGCCATGACAACCATGAATTGTGTCTGGCGTGTGAGACAGACCGCAATGCGATGACGATCAGCCACAAAACCAACCTTGCCCCCAAGGTTTTCAGCAGCTGTGAAATCTACGAAGACGTAGGGCTTCTCCCACCCCATGAAACTATTTGCGGTCGCGACTTGAACACCAGTAAGATCCGGTGAGGCAAGGATTATGCGGGTGTACATAGCTCTCTGCTGAAGATATGGCACGACAATCACGAACATATCGTTTGTTGCACCAGTTGACTCCTTCATCGATTTGACGTACCAGAGAGTGTAGTGGGCCAGGCCAGTGTTGGCTTTGGAGGTGGTACCCGGAACCGTGTAGCAGTAGGATTTCCTCACGTCGACGAGAAAGGGTTCAATCAGACCTTCTGCGGAAGGAGTTAAGAGCTCTGCTCCATCCTTGGACGAGGATCCGTAGCGGTATAAGGTTCGGCTCCAAGCCTCAGCCTTCCGAGCCCACTCAAACTGAGGTAGATTAATGTTGATGCCTTCCGCCATCTGGATATTGTCATAGATGCAGTAGTTTGCCGGGTCGAATTGACCATTGGGCATGCGACGTTGGCGCGTAAGGTCAATATAAGGCCAATCGGCATCTCGAAGACGACGCATCAACGGTACCTCGAGTTGGGAGACAAAAGAGTTGACAACATTTCCACTATCGTCCTTGAGACCGTCCGAGAAGATAGATGGGAGCAATTGCTCCATGTCAGCAGCAAGAATAAGGGGCTTGTCTCCCTTCCATCCAATGACAATCTCGAGCTCAGTGGCACATGCTGCTTCATCGACGCAGACCACGTCCGTCTTCGCGACAAATTTGCGCATCAGCTTGTGTCCAGCGAGAGTGGTCGTGGTAAATATCATATCAGCATTGGCAATAAGGGCACTGATAGCCTTACGAATATTGCCATTCAATTCCTTTAGGTCTTCCTCAGTGCGATCCTTGGGGGACTTCTCGAGGACATGAGAAAGTTCCTTGTGGCCATCTCTGAGAGCAATGATCTTTGAGTTCTTCGTATCGATCACGCCGGCCAATTGGAGAACACCATTTGCAAGTGATCGTGAGAAATTGTAGCCAATGTTCCCAGAGTACTTCTTGATGGCTTTATCCACCGTGGCTTGGGGGTTTTTGGGATTAGCGGCGCGGATGATGTCTTGTTCCAACTGATCATTCCAGAAGCGGAAAACCAAAGAATCATCATAAGCGGCTCCAAGCTGGTTGATCGTCCTATCACAAATGTTGTTTGTGGCTTGGTTGGTAGCAGCCACTGTGAGAACGATCTTCTTTCGAATCAACTGTAGATGGAGTATTCTGGTTGAAAAGCTGGTCTTCCCGACGCCAGCGGCTCCCCGAATCATGAGCAGACCTTGAGGGACTCGAGGGAGGAACTTGTCGAGGTAGATCATCTCATCCGTTGTGCAAGTCCGGAATATGTTTTCCAACTGCTCCTTGGAGGCACCCTCGACAAAGTTGTACACACGTTGAGTAGGCAGGCTATGACACATGAGAATGGCTCGTTGGGTCGAGAAGTCGATGCCTGCAAACGGTGACTTGTTCTCCGGAATGGCATCGGCAGCAGATTTGACGGCTCCAGATGGTTCAGGTGCAAGGTTGGCAGGAGTAACACTAGCCTCAACCGCAGGTGGAGTAGATTGGGTTCCCACTTCGGCTGCCGTGTGGTCATCGTGACGTTCAACTCCAAATTCGCCAATACCTTGTTCTTCGCGAGCCTGAAGATACTCATTTCGATTTCCATCATCGCCATCCAGATGACTCACAATGATCTCCCGACCGTCGTCATCGTCCTGGGCAACACCCTGACGCTTTAGGGTTCTGCGCTTTCTGCTTGTCGGCTGAGTCGCAATCCACGAATCAGAGAGTAGATTGAGTGCATTCAAGCGAGTCTTGACAGTGGTGAGGCTCTCGCGGATATCGAGCCAGATATCTACATCCTTGAGAGCCACCGCATATTCGTCACCGCTTGGAATTGGGCGATTATCGAGATACTGATGCTTGCCGTCAATGACTGCACTTGGTCTCTCGATGGAAAGGAAGAGAGTTCCAGGGTGAGTGATAGCATTGTTGTCAAGAACCGTAGCCTTCCAACAATAACGCACAGGCGCAGCCTTGGTAGGCTTTTCGTCATCGGTTCCATCATCCACAGGAGCAGGAGCTGCAGAATCACCCTCAGATCCTTCCTTGGAATGATTTGCTTGAAATTCTTGGGACTCCTGTGCAGTCTTGTCGTCGGAATCAACAGTTTCAGATTGTGGCGTCTCCTCTTCGGCATCGGCAGGGGCTTGTTCGACTGGTTCTGGAACTGGATCGAGATAGACATCCAATTGTTCACCTGCCTGGAGGAGGCGACTAGATGAGATTGTTTCAAAGGGACAATCAACAGATACGGCGTACAGCTTGATTCCCTCGGCTGTCGCATGGATCCATTGAGACTTGATAGGTCTGACTCGAATCTTGTCACACCAGTCAAGGAGAGCTAGGATTTCTTGGACCGTACCAAAGCCGTGCTTGACATAGTAGCCAGTCCAGTCTGGGAAATCACTCTGGAAGCCGAATTTGGCAGGAAATCCATTCTGTTTCTGGGCTGCAGGAGAGCATTTGTTCAGTTCTTCAGGCTCCCATTTGATGCTATGGAACGGTTAGCTAAGCTTTTTTTCAAGACATTCATAAGTAAGGACATACTGAAACCGGTTCTTGATCTTATATTGTTCCCAACTGGTTCCCCAGCCGCATTCTGCAAATGCCTCGCTGAGGCCGTACAATGTCCGAACATGAGCTTCATGCGCTGGCATGTACAAGGTCCACTCTCTTGCACTGACGAAGTCTGCAACTTCTTCCTTGTAGATGCGCGCTGTCTCGCCAGGACGGGGGACGAATGGCCAATTCAAACCATAGACGTCAGAACGCTCTCCGTCCCAAAGCACAAGGTGGATGGCAAAGACGTCCTCCTTCGGAGCGGCGATCTTCATGACAGCAAACAACTGTTGCTTTTCCTGTGCGGAGAGCATACGAGTGCGCATGTCGAAGGTGTCAGAGTACAGGCGAGGCTCAATGAATAAGGCTTCTGAGTACTTCATGCTGCCATCATTCTGCTTTTGACCGCGACCGTATCTCTCAGGGCACTCTGCATCATCGTTATGGCGAGGCAGATGCAGCATAATGCCGAGATAGGGCAGACCCTCATGCTTTGGCCGATTTGCGACATATCTCGCCAACACTTTTCCAGTTGCGAAGGCATCCTGATGCTTCACACCAAAGTTACCAAGGTAACCTGTGCTGCCATCTGGCTTCGAGAACTTCACAATACCAGAAAGAGAGCTACAGTTACGACCAAACTTATGGATTGGTACCTCTGGACCTTTTGGGAGCACACAATCGCCGGAACAGCCTGTGTGATCATTTGTGTTGTACGAGTACCAACCATCGACTTGAGGTGTGACACGCTTGCAACCTTCTTCCTAATTGAAGGTCAGTCTGACGTCAGATGGATGTAAGGAGCGCTGAACATACGGGGATGTTGTTCGGAGGCTCAGTGCCGGTTTCAGTAGGCTGCTGCGCGTTCGCATCAGGTCCGGTATGCTGAGAAGCGCCAGAAGATGCGAAAGGTGCAACCGTTGGGTTCAAGGTGCCGTTCAAAGCCATCTGGTCAGTCTTGGGACGAAGTCAGCACATAATTTGCGAATGAGTATCGGGATGATTACCTGAACACCACCTGATGCACCAACAAAAGGAGTATGTTCAGCGGTTGAAGCTGACGCAACGGCGTCACCTTCGGAAGTCATATCGATTTTGTCGATGGAGGGATTATTGGCAGACTTTGAGCTCTGCGGCTCGTGGTCTCCTGAAGGAGAGGAAGGTTTGTTCTTCCACGCGTTAGCTGTGGACCCCCGCAACGGGTTGTGTTTACTAACGGTTGGCTCGGGAGACGCCATCCCCTTCCACGTCGCACCCAGTACCGCAGGACTGAGCCTGTGATTTGGACTATGCGTCAGGAGCGTTTGAAAGGGGTTTTGGGGGGGTTGGATGCAACAAAACGTCGTGAGTGTGTGTGTGGGGGTGGTTTGGATGCGACAAATGTCGTAACGGGGTGGGAAATAACTTTTGTTGTGCGGGTTTCGTTATGTGGGTGGAAGCGAGCTTTCGCGCTAAGGGGCGCTAGCTTGCTCGTTCTCAACCCACACGTGACCATTCGCATAGCAGAAACTGTATCATCAAGCATTGTTCCCAGCTAACTATTATCAGGGAATCGCAAAGATCTCCTGTATCCTGCCAGAATCTTATGAATATTTATTCTAATTTTGCGAGCTGGCGTTACCATCGATCCTATCCCATGCAGACAAATCATATTGATCAATATCTCCCATCCATCTTGAAAGCCAACTGCCTAGATAATATGTCCATCCATCTTCAAAGCCCATATTTCCTGCCATTGTGTCCGCGTAGCTTCGTCAAGCCCTCAATCCCCCTCAAAATGCTCCTCAAAATGCTCCTCATCGTCATATTCAGGTCTGGCATCTGCTTTCACTGAACGCTTTCTCCTACCCAGAGGCCCTGACGCTGGGAATATGGAATTCTTTGATCTACCTTGACGTCCAAAGCTTTCGGAGATGATTAGATTGGTGGCAGGATCTGGCAATGGTTCAAGAGCGTTGCTCACACACCAGCTTTTCCAACCATCTTCGATATTGTACCAGGTATTGCCCAAGATCGTATCGACCTCCGATTTCTTGTCTCTCGTCCGTGTCTCCACCTCTTCTTCTAGGACTGTGATCAGTTTTTCGAACTCTGGTGCATCTATGATATCAGATGGATGGTCAGAAGGGACAAGTTTCTGATGCTGATAGCGTGCATTATGAAGAGCCTTGTCGATATGATGGTCCCACGATACATTAACTTCATGGATGCGTGTCTGGGCACAGCAAATTGCGTTGAATATTGTGGTCAGCCACGCCACTGTTGGTGTTCCTACCCGAGACTCGACTGTCTCCTTGATGTCAATCACAAACTCGACTGGGATAAGGAGAATGCGAAGGATACCCGATTCGAAACGGTTGCTGAAAGTCTCCATGAGATCTATATCCTGCATCTCTTCAACACCGTTTGGCCACCAATTGTGTTTATCCATAAATTCGTACAAACGGTCACCACCATCGTTGAGGACTTGATGGCGAAGATTGGTGATAGTCTTGTTCAATGATATGCCTCCAGGCCCAGTGAAGCGCCACAGTGTTTCATATGGAGTATGTACCCTTTCCGTGCCAGCTTCTTTGCCAATTGGGCTGCCACTCGATGTTTTTGTGCTCTTGGAGCTAGCGGTTCCTGATTTCCGCGTACTCTTCTTCTTTTTTGTAGATTTGTCAGCGCTCGAAGCAAGAATGGCTGCAGGCTCGGAAACAGGTGTCAAAGATGGGTGGGAGATGGGTTCTTGTGTATGATTCGACTCGGGAAGAGGATTTGGCACGATCGTATTGGGGAAGACTTTGAGTATCAGCTCTTTTGGTAGAAAACGGTCCTCGATATCACCCTTAGAAACTTCCAACTTGGCGATCCAAACAAGCTTCCCAATGCTGTTCACGAGCCGGCGGAAGGTATATTGATGCGTGAATTCCTTCTTCGATTTGGAAGTCGCTGGTACCGATGGACTCGCGGTATCGAGGCTCTGAAGAGCGCAAGAGAGTGGATTCCAATACTGATAGCTGTCTCCAATTCTTCTGTGAAAGGTGAATTCAACAGCCGTCCTTGCTGGCATAGGCGCCATTGCGATGGTATGGTTGTAAGATTTAAAATAACTGAACGTCGGCGAAGCCGGCGATGAAGAGAAACGGTTTCGGTGTTGTGCCTCGAGTTCGCCTTTATTCGGAAAATCATAACGGCGAGCCGAAGGACAACAAAAAGCACTCGGCGTTCTACAGGGAAAGAAATTCTTTGTCGACGGCTTCGCCGGCTTCCATACATACACACATTCAATCACGCTGTGCTCATCATAGCTTTCTCAAATATGAACAGTCGAAAATACGCAGGTTACAGAATCTTGAAGCGGGATGGCACGATGTTTGAGGATTGGAAAGAGCAGAAATCGGACGGAGACGATGAAGCCTGGCCAGTCCTGTCTTTCGTAAGCTCCATCTTTGAGAATTTGCAGAGAGGAAATCCTAACAGTTAACAGTGCCAGAGAGAATTACTACAATACATGGCTAACTGGACATGCTGTGAAGGACGGTCACACGCAGATTATGCTGACGGGGTAACGCCTGGAATACCATACCGAACAGGGCACGCCATTACCATAGTCGATGCAGATGGGGAGAGGGATTGGTTCTTACCGGGGGCGATTACGTACAGAAACGACTGCGAAGCTTGTACTGCGGAATCACCACCGACCTGTATCGTTTATCAGAAGAATCTACCTCCACGATCCACAGACCCACTGCCGATAACATATGCAAGATTTACTACCAGGACAGGGGTCATTTACATTCCAGAAATGGGAATGGATCAACTGATCCAGTGGTATGCGAAGAGGGACGATAAGGATATCACCGGGGATGGGGGTACCTGGCATGGGGATCAGGACGCCATGGAGGGGAGAGTGGATGGTACAATGAAGGTTTTGGATGAGGCCTCGGTCGTGAACGATGTAAAGAAGAGTGGTGACGGACAAGCGGCGGACTCAGGCCAACAGGAACACACAAGAGCTCCAAGACGTCATCGTCCTGGCCATACGGCCAGGCGCTGGGCGAGAGTCAAAGAGGAGATCGAGAAGGTAGGAAGAGGGTTGATTTCTGAAAAAGATCTCTCTCCACAAGCCTGGGTCCAATACAACCACATGAAGGGTAGATTCCATAAAGTCGAGAGTCCGACTCGAGCGCGGTGTAGGTAATTCATAGAAACTTCGATATAATGATCAAGCAATTGGCAAAGAAGTCGATTTGGATTCCGTTTTGCCTTCATCAGCGATCTTTGATGCAGAAAATTCTGGTATGTAGGGTTTGGCAAAAATATCCACAATCTTGGCAGTATTGCACGTAGATTCTGGATTATTTTGCGATTGGTTGTAGCACAAGTAGTTGCATGGTAAAGTGGGAGAGTAATGCTATTGATTCAACGAGTGCCTACTGGTATGAGCAACATGTATTACATAGCAGCCTCCTAAAATCTCTCCTCAATTCCTGTAGCATAAAAAGCAAATCACTCCAGTCCGGCATCCTCCCATAGATAATATAATTGAATAATTCAGGTGGTGGGATATTCTGGTCCAAATTCTCTCGAAGTTCTACTCGTACTTGTGAGCCAAAATGGTCATTTCATCTACAAAGAAAAAGCAAGCAACATTCTCGTCCCCTTTGAATGGTCAGCATTGAAAGAAGACACATGGAAGAAACCTTGCCTTGAGCCCGCTTGAACTGACACTGAGGACATTCCTCCGAAGTTTTCTGCCACGTCTCCGCCCACCAGGCCCGCTGCTTCTCCTTATCAGCTTTCGTGCTGCCTGATGGAAAGTCATGACAGGGCCAGGCTGTGTTCGGATAGAACTGCGAAAGCCAGCACACAAGCGGAGTGCCGTCAGGGTTCATGCTAGCACTGGATGACCTGTGGTTTGGAGACTTTTCGTCCTTTGATCGTATCAAAGTTTTCACGCCAGATGGCAGGGAGCAGCTCATCAGAAGCTTGTCGATCTTCTTGTTGATTCTCTTAGATACGACAATAGTGGTCCAACTCTGACGCC
>Ga0181525_10004596_pt1 | contig 10545 bp, 12 predicted proteins | sample PEATcosm2014_Bin_48_FD_121100 | JGI IMG/M metagenome (GOLD analysis project Ga0181525, IMG submission 121100) | Peatland microbial communities from MTU Mesocosm Facility, Houghton, MI, USA - PEATcosm2014_Bin06_10_metaG | ecosystem: Environmental > Terrestrial > Soil > Wetlands > Peat | place...
CCTGATCCGCCGAAGCTTCAGCGAAGGCGGGCGTGCTCGCTCACGCTGCGCGCGTCGACCTCCCCACAAGGGGGAGGTAAAACAAAGCCGATCATTTCGACCTAACATAATCCTCTCCGGTCGAACGAATTCACGCGCGAATCACTTATCATGCGCGCCATGACGACAGCGATGGACCACCAGCGGGCGGAACGGCGTGCGAAAGAGCGCAGCGCCACGCGCGCCTCCATTCTTGGCGCGGCGCGAACGGTTGCGGCGCGGGAAGGGGCACGCAATCTGTCTTTGCGCAGCGTCGCGGCCGAAGCAGGCTTTGCGCCCGCCGCCCTCTACGGTTATTTCCGCAATAAGGACGAGCTGCTTCTCGCATTGGCGTCCGACGATCTCTCCGGCGTCGCGCGCGCCATGCGGACGGCCGCGCAGACGGCTGATGGCCGCGGCTCGCTCGCCGCCGCCGCTGCGATCGCACTTTCGTTCCTCCGCAATACGGAAACGATGGCGGCGGCGTCGGCCGCCTTGCCGCCGGTTGCAGGCTCGAGCGATGCGGAACGTCTCTTCAACGGCCGCCTGATTGCCGTCCTGACCGCGCTCTCTGAGGCGACCGGTCAGAACGCGCAGGGCCGCGCACAGCAAACCGACGTCGTGTTGCTTGCGGCCGCGCTCGCAGGCCTCGCCATGATGGGCCGGTCGGGCCGCCTCGATGCGCTCGGGTTCACCGGCGATGAATTGCTGGCCCGTCTCGAAGCGCGGTTTGCGTCCGCGATCTAACCTGCCGCCATCCGCGCGATCTCGTCCCGCACGATCTCGGGATGTTCCATCGGCAGGAAATGGCTCGCGCCGTCGACTTTGACGATGCGCGCGCCGGCGCGCCGGAAGACGTCGACTTCGCTTTCGCGGCAGGTGCTTCCGACCGTGCCGTAGATGATGGTGACCGGGCATTTCACGTGGCGCACGAGCCTCGCCATAACGGAAGGTGCTGCGCGAAACGTTGCCGCTTCCCAGCTCGGCCTGCATGCAAGGCGCATCGCATGCGTATCGGGATCGGCGGTCAATCCGCCGCGAAGATAGTCGCCAACCGTCTCTGCGGGCCATGTGCGGAAGGCGCCGCGGCCTGTGTAGGAGGCGAGTGCGGCATCGAGAGACGGAAACGTATCGCGCCGTTGCTCCGCGCGGTCGGCGAGGTTGGGTTCCAGATTCTTGCCGCTGAGGCGCGCAAGGGCCATGAACAGCCTTGCGAACAGCGGCACCATCACGGGTTCGACGAGAACAAGACCGCGCACGCGCGCGGGCCACCGCGTCGCCGCCATCAGGCTGACCGTGCCGCCCATCGAGTGGCCGGAGAGGATCGGCGGGCCGGCATCCAGCCGGTCGAGAATGTGCCCGAGATCGTCGCGATAGAGCGTCCAGCCTTTGAGGCGGTCGGGCTCGGCGGGCAGCGTCGAAAATCCGTGACCGCGCTGGTCGCAGGCGACGATGCCCATGCGTTCCGCGAGCGGGGTGAGCAGTCCACGATAGGTTTCGGCGTTGAAGCCCGTCGCGTGGGCGAAATGGAGACCGGGCGGGGCAGCTTCCCATGCGAGACAGGAAACCTCGCCTTCCGGCAACGGAAGCGTCTTTCGAATGGCGGCAATCATCGGTGGGGAAAGCAATGGCGACGTTCGGTTGTGGGGGCGGGGCTTCTTCCTGTCAACGGCTGGTCGGCCGCCCCGCCATCCCCTAAGTTTCCCGCCAAACGATATTCCGAGGACACGCTCTTGCATCCCCATATCCACGCCGAAACCTCGCCGGACAAGCCCGCGATCATCATGGCGGCGACGGGCGAAACGCTCAGCTATCGCGCGCTTGACCACCGTTCGAACCAGGGCGCCCGGCTGTTCCGCAAGCTCGGTCTCAAAACCGGCGACGGCATTGCGATCTTCATGGAAAACAATATCCGTTTTCTCGAGATCGCGTGGGCGGCGCAACGCTCGGGCCTCTACTACACCTGCATCTCGTCGCGGCTGACGGCAGGCGAAGTGGAATACATCCTGCACGATTGCGGCGCGAAGGTGCTGATCGCGTCGCACGGACTTGCGAAGGTGGCCGACGAGGTGGCACCCCGGCTCGCAGGGATCGCGCTTTACATGGTCGGTGGAACGTCCCCGGGCTTCGCCTCCTATGAAGAGGCGGCGGCGTCGATGCCGGCCACGCGCATTGCGGACGAAAGCGCCGGCATGGACATGCTCTACTCGTCTGGCACGACGGGGCGGCCGAAAGGCGTGCGACACGCACTCGACGGTTCGCCGATCGACGCGCCTTCTCCGCTGGTCGGGCTCGTCAGCATGCTCTTCGGTCTGAATCAGGACACGATCTATCTTTCGCCGGCGCCGCTCTATCACGCAGCGCCGTTGCGCTATTCCATGACCATGCATCGCCTCGGCGGCACCGTTGTGGTGATGGAACATTTCGATGCGGAGACGGCGCTCCAATACATCGAGAAATATCGGGTGAGCGGCAGCCAGTTCGTGCCGACCATGTTCGTGCGCATGCTGAAGCTGCCGGATGAGGTGCGCCTCAAATACGACGTGTCGTCGCTCAAAAGCGCAATCCATGCGGCGGCGCCCTGTCCCGTCGAGGTCAAACGCAAGATGATCGAATGGTGGGGGCCGGTGATCCACGAATATTATGCAGGCACCGAGGGCAACGGCTTTTGCTATGTCGGCAGCGCCGACTGGCTCACCCATCCCGGCACCGTCGGCCGCGCGCTCGTGGGCGAGATCCATATCTGCGGCGAGAACGGCGAGGAGCTGCCCGTCGGCGAAGAAGGCGTCGTCTATTTCGGCGGCGGCGCGCAGTTCGAATATCACAACGATCCCAAGAAGACGGCGGAATCGCGTCATCCGAAAGAGCCCGGCTGGTCCACGCTCGGCGATGTCGGCAAGCTCGACAGCGACGGCTTTCTCTATCTCACCGACCGCAAGGCCTTCATGATCATCTCGGGCGGCGTTAACATCTATCCGCAGGAAGCGGAAAACCTTCTGATCAATCATCCGAAAGTGGCCGATGTCGCCGTGATCGGCGTGCCCAATGAGGATTTCGGCGAAGAGGTGAAGGCAGTCGTGCAGCCGGCGGACTGGGGTGACGCAGGACCTGCGCTCGCCGACGAACTCATCGCTTATTGCCGCGCGCATCTTTCGCACATCAAATGTCCCCGCACGGTCGATTTCGAGGAGGAATTGCCGCGTCATCCGACCGGCAAGCTCTACAAGCGGCTGATCCGCGACCGCTATTGGGGCAAACACGATTCGCGCATCGTCTGAATTCGCAAAACACGCACAGGAGCATGAGATGAAAACCGTATCGTTCGAGGATCTGCCGAAATCCGCCGGCCAGGACATGGGCGTGTCCGACTGGGTGCTGATCGACCAGGATCGCATCAACAAATTCGCCGACGCGACCGGCGATCATCAATGGATCCACGTCGACGTCGAACGCGCGAAGAAGGAGATGCCGGGCGGCAAGACCATCGCGCACGGCTATCTCACCCTGTCGCTGATCCCCATGCTGGCCGCGCAGATCATGAGCATCTCGGGCGTGTCGCGCGGTATCAACTACGGCTCCAACAAGGTCCGCTTCACCAATATGGTGCCGGTCGGAAGCCGCGTGCGCGCGAAGCAGAAACTCCTCGCCGCGGAACCGAAAGCGGGCGGATTGCAACTGACCAACGAAATGACGATCGAAATCGAAGGCCAGGACCGCCCCGCCTGCATCGCCGAGACGATCAGCCTCGTCTACAAATAGGCGCACTCTTTTAGATGACGCCCGATCTGGGGCTTATCGAAGGCTATTACGGGAAGCCCTGGAGCGATGAAGCGCGGGATCGCGTGATCGCGTTCCTGGCGCCGCGCGGCTATCGCTTCTTTCTCTACGCGCCTAAAGCCGAGGAATTCCTGCGCAAGCGCTGGCGCGAGCCTTATCCGGCAGAAGGGGAAACGCGGCTTCGCCGGATCGCGGCGCATTGCAAGGCTGCGGGCGTGCGTTTCGGCGTGGGGCTTAGTCCCTACGAGCTTTATCGCGATTTCAACAGCGACGCGAAAACGGCGCTGGGGGAAAGGCTGGCACTGTTCGATTCCGTCGGCGTCGAGAGTCTCGCGATCCTGTTCGACGACATGCGCGGCGACCTCGCCGGGCTCGCGCGCACGCAATGCGAGATCCTCCACTGGATCGCCGCGCGGTCGAAGGCGCGGCGGATCGTCATGTGTCCAAGCTATTACTCGGACGATCCCATTCTCGATCGCGTCTTCGGCCAACGGCCGGAAAACTACCTCGAAGAAATCGGCCAGACGCTCGATCCCGCGATCGACATTTTCTGGACGGGGGAAGAAGTCTGTTCGCGCGAATATTCGATCGGCCATTTGCGCCGCGTGGCCGGGCAGCTCCGTCGCAAGCCGTTCCTGTGGGACAATTATCCCGTCAATGATGGCGCACGCATGTCGCAATACCTCCACCTTCGCGCGTTCACGGGACGCCCGGCGGCGATCGGAAACGAAATATCGGGACATGCGCTCAATCCGGCGCTGCAGCCGACGCTGTCGCTGATACCGGCTTTGACGCTGATCGAGTCGTACGCTCGCGGTGATGGATACGCCTATGGTGCGGCCTTGAAGACTGCGGCGGACACGGTTCTGGGCGAGGCGCTGTCGCTTCAGGTGCGGGCGGACATTGCGTTCCTGCAGGACAGCGGTCTCGACCGGCTGGGCGAGAAAGCCGCTCGCCTTCGCCAGCGCTACGCGAAGATCGATCACCCGGCCGCGAAAGAAATCGTGGACTGGCTCGAGGGCAAATACCGTTTCACCGGCGAGATGATGTGAGGCTCAGAACCTCTTGGTGAGGAAGTACCGTGCGTGTCCGGGCGGGTTGTCGCGCACTTCGCCGGAAAGTCTGTAGCCGCGCTTCTCGTAGAATTTGCGCGCGTCCGGATTGAACGTGTCGAGCCACGCGCCGATGGCGCCGCGCTTCTTTGCTTCCGCTTCCGCCATGGCAAGAAGCTTTTCGCCCAGCCCCCGGCCGCGCAGCGATTCCGGCACGAAGAGGAGTTCGACGAAGAGCCAGCGATAGGATGTGCGGCCGATCAATCCGCCGACCGGTCGCGCAGCGCCGTCCGATCTGAGGGACCATGTAAAGCGGCGAATCTCGGGGTTGCCGAGCAGGCCCTCGTTGAAGGCCAAGAGGCCGTCCGAAAGTGCCTTTCGGGTCTCGGAATCGTCGATCTCGGCGAATTCGATCCTGCAGTCGTCGTTGTCGATTGCGTTCCCGGCCGATGACGCGAAGGCGATCTCATCGGCGCGCACCGATTTCGCGAAACCACCTCCGAGGACCGCAGTGTGGTGCGCGACGACGGCCGCGCCCGAAAGCGTCTTCGTATCGAAGGTCGTATGTCCGTCGGAGACGAGGGTGACGGCGTATCCCCGCTCGACCGCCGCGCGCACCGCCGTGTCGATGCAGAACTCCGTCTGCATGCCGCAAACGATCAGGTGATCTATGCCGGCGCGTTTCAGCTTCGTGTTCAGATCCGTTTCCTGAAACGCATTGCAGTGCCGCTTGACCGTGACATCTTCGTTGCCCGCTGGCGCGAGTTCGGCGCGAAATGGAAAGCCCGGCGTGCCGGCGCCAAGCGGGTCGCCGTCGCCGCCGTCATGCTGGACGAAGAAGACCGGTGTTCGGTTCTTTCTTGCACGATCAAGGAGACCCGCGATCCTTGCGACGGTCGCCTCGCCGTCATGCGGCGTAAATCCGGGGGTGGTGAACATGCCGTTTTGCACATCGATGATGACAAGGGCATCCATGGCGTTCTCGCTAGCTGAGTTTCCTGGTCATGAAAACGCGGGCCTGTTCGGGCGGCCCGGAAGCAACGCGGCCGAATTCCTCATATCCCAATTTGCGATAAAATTCTGGCGCCTGAAAAGCGATCGTGAACAGGACGGCCTGACTGCAGCCGCGCGCGATCGCTTCGGTTTCCGCCACTCGTAGGATTTTGGCGCCAAGACCGTGTCCGCGCAGCGATTTCGGAACGAATATCAGATCGACGAACAGAAGACCGAGCGAGGTGCGCCCGACCAATCCGCCAAGCGGCGCGCCCTGTTCGGTTTCCCTCACGATAACGGCAAGCGACCGGGCATGGGTCTGGCCGGTAATCTCCTCGTTGAATTGATTGAGGCTGCGGCCGATGAAGGATTCGAAATCGTCCGGGGGATTGTCTGTAGTGTCCAGGATAAGATTCGACATTGCGCGATCCGTTTGTTTGGCTACGACGGTATCGGAGAATGGGAACATGATGAAGTGGACGGTCGGCGATACGCTGGCGGCGATGGCGGCGAAGAACGCGACGTTCGAGCGGTTTGTCGAAATGGAAGCCTATGATGTGAGCCTCTACAGGCTCGAAGGGATCGACACGCAGACGCCGCATGCGCGCGACGAGCTCTACATCGTGGCAAGCGGCACCGGATCCTTCGTCTGCGCCGGCGAGACCGCGGCCGTGGCCGCGGGCGACGTGCTGTTCGTGCCGGCGGGCGTTGCGCATCACTTCGAGAACTTCAGCGAAGGCTTCTCGACCTGGGTCATCTTTTTCGGACCGAGGCCCGCGAAAGGCGGCGATTGAGTCCCGCGACCCGTCTGTGTAAGGAGGGACCCGAAAGCGAGACGTGATGTGAAGACCTATCTGCACAAGAACGATCTGCCCGACGGCCTCGACCTCGGCCGCACGGTCGCGATCGATTCGGAGACCCTGGGGCTTAATCCCTTCCGCGACCGGCTCTGCCTCGCGCAGCTCTCCGCGGGCGACAATGTCTGCCACGCCGTCCAGTTCGAGCCCGGCCACTACGACGCGCCCAATCTCAAGCGCCTCCTTGCCGATCCGAAGACCCTCAAGCTCTTCCACTTCGCGCGTTTCGATGTGGCCATGTTCCGCCGCTACCTGAACGTCACGACGTCGCCCATCTATTGCACCAAGATCGCGTCGAAGCTCGTCCGGACCTATACGGACCGCCACGGCCTCAAGGACCTCGTCAAAGATCTCCTGGGCGTCGAATTGTCGAAGGAGCAGCAGAGCTCCGACTGGGGCGCGCCGGTCCTGACCGAAAAGCAGCTCGCCTACGCGGCGAGCGACGTCGCCCACCTCCACAAGCTCAAGGAAGCACTCGACGCCATGCTGGCGCGGGAGGGCCGCCAGGCCCTTGCAGAGGCCTGTTTCGGCTTCCTGCCCGCCCGGGCGGAGCTCGATCTCGCGGGCTGGAGCGAAATCGATATATTTGCTCATTAAGATTTCACATCAATGAGTTAACGCTTTAGGCCGAAGCGCCTTGAACGGCGGGAAGCAACGCCCCATAGTCAGTCCGGCTGAAAAGGGCATGAATTTTGCGTCGCGGCGGGACTAGAATGGCGGCGCGCGCGGGGGCCAGAAGGCTTCTCCACCACTAAATCGGGTATCCGATGCGTGCTGCCGACCGAGTTTCCAAGCTGAGTTCCGTTGCGCGTTCCTCGGCCGAGGGCGATAGCGCAGCGGCGCGGCGCGTCCTCGATATGGCCGGCGAAGCCATCGCCGCTCTGGCCGACACTCTTAACGGCGATTTCAGCCGTGCGATCGATGTCATCCTTGGCGTTAAGGGCCGGGTGATCGTCAGCGGCATGGGTAAGTCGGGCCACATCGCGCGGAAGATCGCAGCGACGCTGGCGTCGACCGGCACGCCCGCGCATTTCGTCCATCCCGCGGAGGCGAGCCACGGCGATCTGGGCGCCGTCACGCGCCAGGATGCGCTCCTGATGCTGTCCAATTCCGGCGACACCCCGGAACTCGAGAACCTGATCACGTTCGCCAAGCGCTTTGCCATACCCCTGATCGGGGTGGCGAGCCGGCCCGATTCCGTCCTGCTTCAGGCGGCCGATATCGCGCTCGTCCTGCCCAAATCCCGCGAAGCCTGCCCGATGGGGCTCGCGCCCACGACTTCGACGACTCTGATGCTGGTCCTGGGCGATGCACTCGCGGTCGCGCTGATGGAACGGCGGGGGTTCACGGCCGATCAATACCGCACGCTCCATCCGGGCGGTTCGCTCGGCAAGGCGCTTATTCGCGTGTCCGACATCATGCACACGGGCGACGCGATTCCGCTGGTGCGGGAAGATACCGCCATGGGCGATACGTTGATTGCGATGACACGCGGGCATTTCGGCTGCGTCGGCGTCGTCGACGGCAATGGCGGGCTCATCGGGATATTCACCAACGGCGATCTTTCGCGCCATATGGATGCTTCGCTCTTTCATCGCACCGTCGGCGAAGTCATGACGCGCGGGCCGAAGATCGTGGCACCGCGCCAGCTCGCGGCCGAGGCCGTCGCGCTCATGAACGAAAAGCAGATCACGGTGCTCTTTGTCGTCGAGCCTGACAGTTCCGTTAACCGCCCCGCCGGTATCCTCAGCATGCATGATTGTCTGCGGGCGGGGCTGCAATGACGGTGCAAGACGATCCTTCGGGCGATGTCCTGGCAGAGGCTCTGAATCCGCTCGCGGCATCAAAACCCGCGATTGCGTGGATTGAACGCCAGCGCGCGACGGTCACCGACGTGCAGCGCTATACGCGTTTCGTCGGCATCATGAAGCGGGCGTTGCCGATGGCCGCCGCCGCATTGCTGGCGGCCGTCCTCGCCTATTCGCTGCAGCCGCGACTGCAGGACAGCAAAAGGCTCGCCATGACGTTCAAGAGCCTTCACATCGTCAACAACGATCTGATGATGACCAAACCGCGGCTGACGGGCGTGGACGGCAACGGCAAGCCTTATGTCGTGACGGCGGAAGATGCGATCCAGGATCCTCACGACAGCAAGCGCGCCCAATTGCGCAACGTCGAAGCCGACATCACACTCAAAACCGGCGAGTGGGTGAACCTCACCGCCACGCGCGGGCTGCTCGACGACGCAAAGCAGATGCTCTGGCTGGCGGGCGTCATCGACGTCAATTCCGACAACGGGTATGAAGTGCACACGTCGGTCGCGAACATCGATCTGGCCACGGGCGACGTCTTCGGCGACCGGTATGTGACGGGATTGGGCCCGTTCGGAACGTTCCACGCCGACAAATTCAAAATCGATCGCGGCGTGCCGCGCCCGACGAACACGGCCGTGAGGCGTCATGCGCCGAAAAACGGCGGAAAGACCGACAACACGAAGATCTATCTTTATGGCAATGTTCACATGACGATTCTGAAGCACGGAGCGACGCGCGCATGAGAGTTGCGGCTTTGGTATGCGTGGCGCTGGCGTGCTCGATCGGCCCATTGCAGGCGCAGGAAACGGCGGCGCCCGCCGCACCCGCGCCAACAGCGGCCGCGCATCCTGCACAAGGCAACGGGGTCGATTTCACGTCGGGGAAGTGCAGAGGCGCCACGAACGTCGCGTCGGACGCCTTCGAGGGCGATTTCCAGACCAAGGTCGGAATCTATACCGGCAATGTCATCGTCACGCAGGCCGACTGCAAATTGCACGCGGACAAGGTGGTTGCCGCCGCCACGACGGGCAAAGACATCGATCGCCTGACGGCGAGCGGGAATGTCGTGTTCGATTCTTCGTCCGGTACGGCAACGGGCGACAATGGCGTCTATGATCTGGTGCCGAAGACCATCACACTCACCGGCAAGGTCGTCCTCACCAAGGGCAAGGACGTCATGCGCGGCACGGTGCTCGTCGTCAACTTGAATACCGGACTTGCCCATCTGACGGCGAAGGGCATGCCGGGCGGACGCGTGCAGAGCACACTCGTACCCGCAGACAAAGGTCCACCCGCGGCCAACAAGCCGCCGAAATCTAAAGCAGGCGTAAGCAACTAGCCTTCACAGTTCCTTAAAGTCGAGTAGGCACAGTTCTTGCCATGACGAATACGACAGACCCCAAATACCAGTCTGAGAACCGGCGTGACGCCGGGCGGCCTCTGCCGCGTCTGGTGGAGGGAAGTCAGGGGCTGGTCGTCCGCCGCATCGGCAAGAGCTTCCGCAAGCGTCCCGTCGTGCGCGCTGTGAGCCTTTCGCTCCGCCGCGGCGAGGTTGTGGGACTTCTGGGACCGAACGGCGCCGGCAAGACCACCTGCTTCTACATGATCACCGGCCTCATTCCCGCCGATTACGGCACGATCGAGCTGGACGGCCACGACGTCACCCAATTGCCGATGTATCGCCGGGCGCGTCTCGGCATCGGTTACCTGCCGCAGGAAGCGTCGATCTTCCGGGGACTGACCGCCGAACAAAATATTCGCGCGACCGCCGAGCTTGTCGAGACCGACGCGGGCCGGCTCGAAGCGATGGTGGAAGAGCTGCTCGCGGAATTCGGCGTCACGCATGTGCGCAACACACCGGCGATTGCGCTGTCCGGCGGCGAACGCCGGCGCGTCGAGATCGCGCGCGCGCTTGCGACCCATCCGTCCTACATCCTGCTCGACGAGCCGCTCGCCGGCATCGATCCGATCGCAGTCGGCGAAATTCGCGATCTGGTGCGGCAGCTGAAGGATCGCGGCATCGGCGTCCTTATC
>Ga0181525_10004600_pt1 | contig 10543 bp, 12 predicted proteins | sample PEATcosm2014_Bin_48_FD_121100 | JGI IMG/M metagenome (GOLD analysis project Ga0181525, IMG submission 121100) | Peatland microbial communities from MTU Mesocosm Facility, Houghton, MI, USA - PEATcosm2014_Bin06_10_metaG | ecosystem: Environmental > Terrestrial > Soil > Wetlands > Peat | place...
AATCTTCTGGGTGTTGCTGGAGGAGGATTTATACCAGCCCAAGAACCACTGGTATCTGTAGTAAGGGTTAGTGGTGATAACATTCTCGAGATCAACTTTTCCGCCGGACAGACAAGCCTGTGCAGCCTCTAATACTGTTATTTTCTGCTTCCAGATACCGATGCTTTCTTCATCAGAAGAATCAGAAGAATTGGAAAGGATGTATGCATTCAGCTTCTTGATCTCTAAAGCGATCTCACGCTTGATTTTCTCGATTCTGCTTTCAGTTGTTTCAGGTTTTGAATAGCTGCTTAACATGCTTCTTATCCTCGTTTTAGGATATTTATAAGCTTAAATTTGACATACTGTAAATTAATTACCCAGATTGTGTCAATAGAAAATTGCACCAATTGCACCACGAATATTTTTATTGCACCAATCGCACCACGACGGATAAAAAATCATAATAATCATATAATTAATAACTTTAAATCGCACCACCTTCCCACGAATATCAAGCTCTCCCCATATAATTGCACCACTACCCTTTAACTGCCTCCATCGTCACCTCTCTCAATTGAAGGAGCGTATCCATCGCTACATTGAGCGGCGGCAGCCAGTAAAGCGTATTGCCTATCGGCCGCAGCAAAGCGCCGAGTTGAACGGCTCGCTGATAGACTTCATATCCATATCGGCGATCGGGTGTATCGCAAACCAAATCTGCAGCCGCAATCGCACCTATGCTTCTGACATTTGTGAGCCCGCCTGTTTCATCAGCTATTTCTTGCATGTAAGTCCGCATGACTTTGCTAATCGCAACTGCACGCGCGCAGAGATTTTCTTCTTCCATTATTTTTAACACTTCAATCGCAATGCTCGCAGCCAGCACGTTTCCTGAATGCGTGTGCGAATGCAAAAAAGATTTGCCGCTCGCATAATCATCGTAAAACAATTCATAAATAGATGAACGCGTCAGCATGGCAGACAAGGGCAGCCAGCCTGCAGTCAAGCCTTTCGATAAGCAAATAAAATCAGGCTCAATGTCTGCGTGCTGAGCAGCCAGCATTTTTCCTGTGCGCCCAAAGCCTGTCATGATTTCATCGGCAATGAGATGTATGCCATGCGCACTCGTCCATGCACGCAAACGTTTGAGAAAATCCTTGCTGTAAATTTTCATACCGGCAGCACCCTGCACAATGGGCTCGAGTATGACAGCCGTTGCAGTATGCGCATAAGGCTCAAGTTGTTTGAGAATATTATTCCAGTGCGATTCGCAATTTTCCCACAACGCATCTTGCTCACCGGAAACATATGGCAAGGATGAAATAAATTTTGTGTCGAATAAAACAGATTGATACGGAGCACGATATAAACCAAGATCACTGACACTCAGCGCGCCTATGGTTTCACCGTGATAAGCATTTTCCAATGCGATAAATAAAGTGCGTTTATGTTCACCTGTTATCTGCCGCGCGTGCAAACTCATTTTCATCGCAATTTCAACTGCACACGAACCATCGCTCGCGTACATGACTTTATTCAATGCAGGCATGAGATGCGCCAGCCTTTCTGATAAATCCACTATCGTTTCATTCGTGGTATTCGCAAGAATGACGTGCTCAAACTTTTCCATCTGCGCGTGCAGTGCACGCTTGATGCGCGGATGCTGATGACCGAGTGATTTGCACCACCAACTCGAAATGGCATCAATGATTTTTCGCCCGTCTTCAAGATGAAGAGATGACTCACTCGCGCCGGTAATAATCAGTGGTTTGAATAATTCGTAATCTTTCATTTGTGAGCACGGATGCCAGATATGCTGCAAATCTCTTGCGATGAGCGTCATTGGTAAACCTCGATCAGAACTATGGTTGACTGCGCGGGAAAGCTAACATATATTGCTGCCTCTAACAATCCTCACGGAGACATACATGACACAAGCAATCTGGTGCAGAGACACTGTCAGGCGGCTCTACGAAATGCCTTTCATTGAATTAATGGCCAAGGCCATCAGCACGCATTTGCAATATCATCAGGCAAATGAAATGGAATTATGTTCGCTGCTCAGTATTAAAACCGGCGCCTGTCCAGAAGATTGCGCTTACTGTCCGCAAAGCGGTCATTATCAGACGGATCTTGAGCGTGAAAAAATGCTGCCGCTTGAAGCTGTTCTTGCTCAGGCGAAAAATGCAAAAGCAGAAGGTGCAAAACGTTTTTGCATGGGTGCCGCCTGGCGCAATCCGCCTAAAAAAGATTTTCCAAAAGTGCTTGAGATGATTAAAGGTGTGAAAGCACTCGGCCTTGAAGCTTGCGTCACACTAGGCATGCTGGATGATGAACAAGCCAAAGCCCTGCACGAAGCCGGTCTTGATTATTACAATCACAATCTCGACACTTCGCCTGAACATTACAAAAAAATTATTAGTACGCGCACGTATGAAGATCGTCTCGAAACACTGGAGCGTGTGCGCGCAAGCGGAATTAATGTTTGCTGCGGCGGTATCGTCGGCATGGGTGAGACACGCGAAGATAGAATTGAATTTTTACTGCAGCTTGCTAATTTACCTGAAGTACCGAAGAGCGTGCCTATCAATCGTTTAATTCCGATTGCAGGAACACCGCTCGCTGAAACACCGCATATCGACAATATGGAATTCGTTCGCACGATTGCAGCTGCACGCATCATGATGCCGGCTTCGATGATACGTTTATCTGCCGGGCGTTCTGATATGTCGGATGAAATGCAGGCATTGTGTTTTCTTGCGGGCGCGAATTCTATCTGGCTGGGCGATAAATTGCTGACAGCGCAAAATCCAGATTGCGATCATGACAGGAATTTGCTGGATAATCTCGGGTTCAATACACCAGCTCATGCATAATCTCCCTCTTCAAGATTGGCTTGCCCATCACGACAACAAACACTTGCGGCGTACGCGCCGCGTGTTTGCAGAGCGCACGGAGGGCAGAGCAATCGTCGATGGAAAATCTCTCCTTAATTTTTGCAGCAATGATTATTTGCATCTCTCCACGCATCCCGCTGTCAAAAAAGCTTTTGCAGACAGCGCCGCAGAACATGGATTAGGAAGCTCAGGTTCAGCACTCATCTCAGGCTACAGCAAATCACACGCAAGACTGGAAGAAGCCTTTGCTGAATTCCTGAATCGCGACCGCGCGATTTTATTTAATTCGGGTTATCACGCTAATCTCGGTGTACTCACCACTTTTGCAGGCAAAAATTCGACTATTGTTGCGGATAAATATTGTCATGCTTCTCTCAATGCAGGCTCATTATTATCGCGCGCGAAATTTATTCGTTATCGTCACGATGATATACAGCATGCAGAAGAATTATTGAATAAGCAGACATCACGCGAAACCTTGCTGGTGACAGAAAGTGTTTTCAGCATGCAGGGCAATATTTCTGATATCAAATCGCTGGCTGCGCTTGCGAATCAACACAAGGCCGTGCTGATTGTTGATGATGCACACGGCATAGGTGTGCTAGGCAAACGCGGTGCGGGCGTCGTTGAACATTTTCAATTATCGCAGCACGATGTGCCTTGTCTTGTCACGCCCTTGGGTAAAGCGATAGGCAGTTACGGCGCGATTGTTTCGGGTGATGACACGCTGATTGAAGCGGTGATGCAATTTGCCGGCAGTTATCGCTATTGCACTGCACTGCCGCCAGCCGTTTGTGATGGCACGTTCGCTGCGCTTAAGGTGTTGCAAACAGAAACCTGGCGCAGGGAAAAATTGCTGCATCTCTGTGAATTTTTTTTGAAGGAAGCTGCTGTGCGCGGGATTGAACTCGCGTCAAATGCAGTGACGCCGATTATGTGTGTGGTGATTGATGATAGTAAGAAAACCTTGCAGATACAGCAGGCGTTAATTGAAAAGGGATTTCTCGTTTCATGCATACGACCGCCGACTGTACCGCATGCTTGTATCAGGATTTCGCTCGGGTGCGGGCATGAGGAGGGGGAGATTGTTGATTTACTAGATGCATTATCTGCGGAAAGCGCTCCCCTCTCCCGGAGCGTTTTTTGCGAGGGGAGAGGGGGCAGGGGTGAGGGTCTGGGAGTTACAAATTACTCACAAAGTAATTTGCACGTCGAACACCCTCACCCCCGACCCCTCTCCCCTCGCAAAAAACGCTCCGGGAGAGGGGAGCCTTCTTCTCTCGCCGCAAACAATACTCAAGCTTGCAGCAAAAAAACCCTCGCCCTCCTCCCCGGCTGGGGCTTCAAAGCCTCCATCTGGCAGCACATCGCCAAGCAATTTCCAGATGACAAAGTTATTCTTCTTGACCTGCCGAAAGGAAAAAACATCGACCACATCATCAAAGAAATCGACGCGCAATTACCTTCGAATTGCATCCTGATTGGCTGGTCGCTAGGCGGCATCATTGCAACGCACTTATGTCTCGCTCATCCACACAAATATAAAAAACTCATCACCGTTGCAAGCACACCCAAATTTACCGAAGCAGAACAATGGCCAGGCATTAGCAACAAAGATATCGCTGCATTTCACGAACACGCGCAAAAAGATTTGCCGCAATTAATGCTGCACTTTCAACGCCTGGTCAATGGAAAAAATAAACAGGCTGATATGCGCAAGCTCATTCAATCACACATGATTGATCCCACAGAAAATCACCACCTGCTTTTTTATCTCGACTTGCTAGCGCAATCAGACTTGCGTGATGCTTACGCACAATTAACACTACCCGCCCTGCATCTACTGGGTAACGAGGATTATCTGATTCCAGCAGCGACTGGAAATATTCTTAAGCAAAAATACCCTCATCATGAAACTCACATCATGCAAGGCGCAGGACATGCACCCTTCATCACACACACAAATGAATTCATGTCACACTTACTGAGATTTATTCATGATTAAAAATAAAATCCAGCAAGCCTTTGACCGCGCGGCTCATAGTTATGACAAACATTCAGACGTGCAGCAGCAAGCCGGCATCAAACTCACGCATCTGCTTAAATCATTGCGGCCACAAGCAAAACATTTACTGGATATGGGCTGCGGAACAGGCATGACCACTGCGTATCTCGCCTCGCAATATCAGTACGAAGATTTTCACGCCATTGATATTGCACCGTCATTGCTTGCAAAAGCACATCAGCGGCTAGCTAATCTCGCGATTCATGTTTATGAAAAAAATTTTGATGAACTTGCCGGGCAAGCAGCCTCTCTCGATATTATTTATTCGAATATGGCTGTGCAGTGGAGCCGTAATTTATCAGCGCTGCTACAAACCACACACACTTTATTAAAAGATGAGGGCTTAATCGCGCTTTCTATTCCACTCGCAGGAACATTCACAGAATTGCATTCTTATTGCGAACTAAATGCATTATACGATCATGAAACGATTGCAAACATACTTACCCAAAGCGGCTATCACATATTGCTACAAGAAACAGAAAGCATTACACTCAGCTTCCCTCATATTATCCACGCAATAAAATCCATCAAACAAATAGGCGCAAATCACGTCATTCAGCGTTCTTGCAAAGGACTCGGCAAAAGATCCCCTTTCAAAAAAATGGGCTCCAGTCAATTAACGTATGTGATCGGTTATTTTATTGCGAGAAAAAATTCAGTATAGGAACAATCATGAAAAAACAATTAAAACTCTTCATCACCGGCACCGACACCAACATCGGCAAAACCTACGTCAGTGCAGGCATATTAACTGCATTTAATAACATTGGCTGTTCGACGCTAGGCATCAAACCGGTTGCTTCAGGTTGTGAGCGCATGAATGATGAACTTCGCAGTCAAGATACGATGACACTCATGCAGCATGCGTCCATTAAATTAGATCATGATGACATCACACCTTTTGCTTTTGAACCGCCTATCGCTCCGCATATTGCAGCGCAAGAAGCGGGCCGCATTCTTTCTGTTACTGCGATAAATGAAAAAATACGCCACGCACTGCATTATCCTGCTGATGTCAGCGTGATTGAAGGCGCAGGCGGCTGGCACGTGCCGCTAAATCATTCTGAAACCATGGCGGATTTTGTCATTGCAAATCAGTTAGAAGTGATTTTGGTGATAGGGATACGTTTAGGCTGCATCAATCACAGTCTTTTAACTTGTCAGGCCATGCATAGTGAAGGCGCAAAAATAAAAGGCTGGATTGCAAATTGCGTTGATCCTGAGATGAGAAATATCAATGAGAATATTGAGACGCTGAAAGAATGGCTGCCTATTCCCTGCTTAGGCGTGATCCCGCATGGATCACGAGCGGAGGAGGTGTTGGATGTTGAGGGGTGGCTATAGTGCTGGTGCAGGGTAATGCAGGGTGGGCAAAGCGCTTCTCAGCGCGCTGCTACAGCGGATTGAGTTTGCGGCAATACAAGTGTGTCATCCCGCGCGGCTCCTGGCGCGGGACCCAGCGACTTTAAGCGAGGAATGCTTTAAGGCACTGGGTCCCGCGCCAGGAGCCGCGCGGGATGACACACCATCTGGCATTCAAGACTAAACGTTGTAGCTAGCCATGAACGCCCACCCTACACCGCTCAAATAGCCGAACGCCGCAGCGATGGAGTCAACTGTTGCTGAATATACGCAATAGCATGTTTCGCGGCTTCGTTCGTTATCAGGTATTTCGTATCTATGGTTTCATTTCCTTTTAATTCCACCCTCGCATTCTGATTATTTGGCGCAAGTTTATTTTTCTGCAAACACTTAACAATATCGTCTCTCTCATACGTTATTTCATCCAGCAAGCAGACAACAGGATCTTTCATTAGATCATAATGAAGATTTTTATCTTCAAAACATGCGAGCACTTCATCGGTAATCTTGTAACCATCGTTTGTATACTGCTCAATAGCTTCTTGCATAACACGATTCGGGTAGCAATAATTCTTAAAATCATTTTCTCCCATTGCAGCTTCAAGTTCAGCTTTCTCAAGTGTCGCGCCACTCTTCCAGCTGATGTAAGGATCTTTCATGAGTTCGCCTGTAAGCGGGCATTTAAAGCAATCAGGATGCTGAACACCTGCGTTTGCTTGTGGAGCGACTACTTGCGGAACGACTACTTCTGGAATAACTACTTGCGGAACGACCACCTGAGGAATGACCACCTGCGGCACTACTGGCTGTGGCTGCTGCTCTGCTGCTGGTTTCGGCACACCGCCGAATGATCTTGCCAAATTCACATGCGTGTTTGGAAAAACCGGAGCGGGATTTGGATTCGGATTTGGATTCACCACTGGAGGATGTACGAACTCGATAGGAGGCAGATGACGAGCCTTGTCGAGCGACCTATTAATCATGTAACCAATCAGGCTGCCTACTCCATAACCAATGAGACCACCGACGACAGCGGCAGCAATCACAGCCGCTACCACGCCCAGCACTGCAAGACCAAACACATTACTGGCAGCAATTCCGCCAGCAGCAATGGCTACTGTGATGATAGGAAGTAAAGCAGGAGAAAATCCCCCAACAAAACCCACACCCGTAAAGAAAAAGACCAGCGTTGCGAGAACCCGGGATGACCGTAAAATTAATTTTTTCTTGAGAACTATACCCATGTGTCCGCGACCCAACATTTCAGTACCCTCATTTATGTGCTTTTAACGTGAGGGGCATATTAACAAAGGCAGATTAACGAAATATTAAGAATAACTGGTTGTTTTTTGGTCGAATATTCTGTCATTGCGGGGGAGCGTGATTGGCAGTGATGCAGGTGTGTCACCCCGGAAAACACGCCGCAGCTGTCGTTGAAAAGGAGACTGGTCTTGCCGGCGTGTTTATCCGGGGTCCGGGCTTTTACGGAAGTGAGAAAAAACATGTTCTTTTCACTATCGCAAAAGCCCGGACCCCGGATAAACACGCCGGCAAGACCAGTCTCCTTTTCAACGACAGCTGCGGCGTGTTTTCCGGGGTGACACACCTGCTTCGCCGCCAATACCATCCCTCGCAATAACAAGGCTTATCTCTTCACTATCGACGCATCCCCCGATGAAAACGCGCGCACACTTCCATTCTTTAACTCCATCAGCAAATGCCCCTGAGCATTAATTCCCTGCACACGCCCCTCAATCACTTCATGCAGCATGGTGACTGCCGTCCACTGATTCGTCAGACAATCCGCTTTATTCCATTCATCAACAAAAGATGACAAGCCCACCGCTTCAAAACGCTGCAAATAATCAAACATATTATTCAGCAAGTGCACGCACACCTGATTTCTATCCACGTATTTTTTCAGCACCTGCTGCATGGATGTCCACGCCTGCGTGATGTGCTTTCCTTCATCCGCCAGCATATTCACATTCACCCCCACACCAATAATGGCATGACAGGCACCGTGAGTTTCTGCCTGAATCTCAATCAGACTCCCGGATATTTTCTGATGATCGCAGACAATATCATTCGGCCATTTCACAAAAAGATTTTTATCCACGCCAAAATATTTCAGTGTTTTAACCACAGCAAGACTCATGACCAGCGAAAGCCCTGATAATTCGCTCACATCTTTTTGAAACGGATACAAACACGAAAGATAAATATTTTTCGCAAACGGTGAATGCCATTCGCGATTAAACCGGCCTTTTCCTTGTGTCTGCTGTTCGGCAAGACAGATGGCAATAGAATGATGATGCTTGATCGTTTTTAAAAAATGATTCGTGGAATCCAGACTTTCAAACACGTGTAATTGCACATCGCGCCGCGTAATATTTTTTTTTATTTGCTGGCTATTAAGCAAGGTTAGCGGTTCAAGCAAGGCATAACCTTTGCCTTTAATGGAGTTGAGTTTGATATTGTATTGCTCGAGTTTTTTAATCGCCTTCCACACCGCGCTGCGTGTCATGTGCAGCGTCTCGCCTATGGTGGTGCCGTCGTGATATTCGCCATCGCTTAAGAGACTAACTAACTTCACGAGATTGATATTCAGTTTTTTATTCATGGATATTCACCGAAAGAGCAGCCTGGTGTAGGTTGGGTTAGCGCTTCTCAGCGTAACCCAACATTAATACTCGTTGGGTTACGCTGAGAAGCGCTAACCCAACCTACATCGCTTCGTCGCAAAAAGCGCTCCTCGCAACGACGATCCTTCATCTATTTTTCTCAACAAATCGCGCGAGCAAAATCCCCGCCTCATACAACAGCCATATCGGTATCGCGAGCAGCGTCTGCGAAAGCACATCGGGCGGCGCGAGCAGCATGGCTATGATGAATGCACCGACAATTGCATAAGAACGCATCTTGATAAATCGCGCACGCGTGACGATTTTCATTGAAACGAGCAGCACCATTATCATGGGAATTTCAAACAAGCCGCCAAAGACCAATAATAATTTCGTCGCGAAATCCAGATACTCGGTGATATCCGGACTAATCATCACGCCTTCCGGCGCAACACGGGCAAGAAAACGAAATAACATGGGAAAAATCACGAAATACGCAAAGGCAATGCCGCTATAAAAAAGAAAAGCACTGGCGAATAAAAACGGCCAGATGATTTTTCGTTCATGGCCGTACAAAGCAGGCGAGACAAACGCCCAGAGTTGATATAAAAAAAACGGCATGGCAATCAGCACAGATGCGAGGAGCGCCAATTTAAACGGCACAAAAAAAGGCGATACAATTTGCGTGGCAATCAAATGACCTTGCGGAAGAAATTTTAAAAGCGGCAACGCCAGCAAAGTGTAAAGAGAATTGGCGAAGTAAAGTAACACGGAAAAAATCAGGAATAAAAAAATCAGCGAGTAAATCAGCCTTGAACGTATCTCCACCAGAAAATGCAGTGATGGCGAGGATGAATTACTGCTGCTCACGCTTGTTCTCGACAGGTTTTTCTACAGCATCCATGAAACCATTCATCTCATCTTTGACTTTCGCAAACATGCGTCTAATGGTTTTTGCAAAACGCCCCAGCGTCAATGCGACATCAGGCAATTGCTCAGGCTTGATGACCAGCAAGGCAATCAGCAGGATGACAATGATTTCACTCATGCTGAAATTCAATTCTTGCTTCCTTCCTTCTCATCGAGATCCTGCATGCCCTTGCGGAAGTTGCGAATGGCAACAGCAAGATCATTACCGACATCACGCAAACGCTGCGTACCAAAAACCATCATGAGAATTAAAAAGATAATAATCAGTGAACCAAAATTACGAAAACCCATATATTTTTCCTCAATATTCGATTAAGCCGTTCACCCTGAGGAGGCGCGCTCCGATTACCCTGAGCTTGTCGAAGGGTGCGCCGTCTCGAAGGGTCCTCAAATACTATTAGGCGTTAACCAACCCATCATAAAAGAAACCATCAACAGCACAAACAACAGCAGCGACAAACCAATACGCCAAGTCAAAGCCTTCACGATACGCTCTGAATCTCCCTTGTCTGTCATCAGATAATACAAGGCGCTGCCAAGAGCAAACACAATAAATAAAAGTAATACGACAATAATTGTTTTGATAAAGATGGTCATGACACTTACAATCCAAACCTTCGTGGTGGCCTAGTATATTCACAACCCTTCTGGAATGCACGATTAAATGTCTTTCAAATTAC
>Ga0181525_10004601_pt1 | contig 10542 bp, 11 predicted proteins | sample PEATcosm2014_Bin_48_FD_121100 | JGI IMG/M metagenome (GOLD analysis project Ga0181525, IMG submission 121100) | Peatland microbial communities from MTU Mesocosm Facility, Houghton, MI, USA - PEATcosm2014_Bin06_10_metaG | ecosystem: Environmental > Terrestrial > Soil > Wetlands > Peat | place...
AGAGCTGATCGATCGCATTCATCTATACTTCGAGGAGATCAACGCCGACCCGGTGGTCTTTCGCTGGAAGTACAAGATGGACGAGGTATTCATTGTATAGATATTAACAGAACGATCATCTAGGTTTGCTGGGAGTGTTTCTGGCGGAGTTCTCGTTCGACGGCGCCCAGAAGATTCCGTTCACTTGCTCCTACCTGCCGGGAAGATCGCACTTTCATATCACCTTCCTGCTTTGGATTTACATCATCCTGGCCGGGATTGTGGGGTGCGCGGTGAGCGAGCGCGAGGCGCTGGCGCGACCCGCGGCCACCGCCGCCGTCCTGGCGGGCTTGGGAATCGCCGCTCTATTCGCGGTTCTGCGGAACAACTGGCTGGCCCGTCCGAGCCAGGCGGAGCTGCGGTTTGACGAGATTCCGCCGGACCGGTTGGTCGGGCTGGAGTTGAACTGAGCGGCGGTCACCGGCGGTCACCCCTCAGCCGCGACCGTCAGGGAGCGGAATGCTACAATCGAAGTTCCCATTACCATGCGTTTGCCACTCGATGAGTCGCGCTCGTCCGCGTTCCTTCGCGGCGCGTTCATGGTGCCGATTGTGCTTCTGGCGAGTTGTACCTTGCGCCCTACCAAACAGGCCGCCGCGCCTCCTCCACCCACCCCTGCCGCCATCCAGCCGGCCGCGCCGGAACAGCCGCTCTCGATTCCGCAGACGGCGGTGACCCTTCCCGGCTATCAGGAGGTAAACCCGGATGCCATTCCGAAGGTGACGGCCCCGGCTCCCGCGCCCGAGAAAGCGGAGGCACCGCCCGCTCCGCGCATCGCGCGCCGCAGCGCCGCGGTTCCCCCGAAGCCCGATCCGGAGCCCGAACCCGAAGCGACGCCGCCCCCGGCCGTGCCAGACCAAGCGGCCATCCAGCCCATCTTGAACGGCGACGAACAGAAGAAGCTTCAGGAGAGCATCGACGGGCGCCGGAGGCAGATCGACGAGCGGCTCAAGGGGCATGCGTCGAGCCGCGATCCAGCGCTAGTCGAGCGCATCAAGTCCTTTCTGCGACAATGCTCGGAGGCGGAACAACGCGGCGATTACGCGCAAGCGGACGCCTTGTCCGAGCGCGCCCTGATCCTGGCCAAGGAACTGCCGGGTGAATAATGAGTTCGCGCACCGCCGCCACCTGATCGGCGCCGGCCTGGAGAACCGCGAGCTGGATGCCATGCTGGTGGCGTCGCCGGCCAACGTCCGCTATCTGACCGGCTTTACGGGCAGCAACGGAGTCCTGCTGGTGCTGCCGGGCGAGCAGATTTTCTTCACCGACCCGCGTTACGGCATTCAATCCGGCCGCGAAGTCTCCTGCCGCACGCAGGTGTGCAAAGGCCCCCTTCTGCCGGCCGTGGCTGCGGTCGTGACTGCGCGCCGCATCCGGCGGCTGGGCTTCGAGCGGGCGCATTTATCCTACGATGGCTTCGACATGCTGCGCACGACAATGGCGGTGAATACCGCGCTGGAGCCGGTTGCCGGCTGGCTGGAAGCACATCGCATGTTGAAATCGGCATCCGAAATCGAGCGGATCCGGCGTTCCGTCGAAACCAATTCCAAAGCCTTCGAGGCGGCCGCGCGGCGCATCCGGCCGGGCATGCGCGAGCGGGATCTGGCCGCCGAAATCGACCATCAAATGCGCCGCCTGGGAGCCGAGAAGCCCTCGTTTGAGACCATTGTGGCCGCGGGCGAACGATCGGCTCTGCCGCACGCGCACCCCACCGGCGCGGCCTTGGAAGCGCCGCAACTGGTGCTCATCGATATGGGCGCGTTCCAGGATGGATACGCCAGCGACATGACCCGCATGCTGTTCCTGGGCGTCCCCGGCGCGCGCGTGACGCGCTTGTATCGCGCCGTGCTGGAGGCGCAATTGGCCGCCATCGACGCGGTGCGGCCGGGAGTCACCGCCGCGCACGTGGACCGGCAGGCGCGCAACGTGCTGAAGGCTTACAAGCTGGATGGCGCGTTCGTACATTCCACCGGTCACGGGCTGGGACTCGAGATTCACGAACTGCCGCGCATCGGCAAGAAGGACAAGACACCGCTCGCCGCGGGCATGGCGATTACCATCGAGCCGGGCGTTTATCTGGAAGGGGTGGCCGGCGTACGGATTGAGGATACGGTGGTAGTGACCGCGGCGGGTTGCGAGGTGCTCACGCCCACCAGCAAAGAGCTGCGGGTGGTCTAAAGACCAGTGTTCACCAAACCTTCAGGCTCCTGAGCGCGTCGCGGAGCTTTTCCGGCTCGTATCCACTGCTGCTGTAATACGTAACTGTTCCCTCCCGATCTATGACAATGGTAGTCGGCCAGCCATCGACATGGAACTGCCTGACGACGTCCTCTTTCCCGTCCTCCAGGGTCGAAAATGTGTAGCCGTTCTTTACTACATACTGGCGCGCGAGTCCAGACGCTTCCGAATCCACTCCCAGCACGACCACTCCCTTGTCCTTCAGGCCCCTGTGCAGCATTTCAATGGCTGGCAGTGCTTCGCGGCAATACCCGCACCAGGTTCCCCAGAAGTCGAGCAGGACCACCTTGCCATGTAGATCGCTGAGCCGGACCTGCCGGCCCTCCAGATCAGCCAATGCGAAGTCCGGAGCGGACTTCCCCACCCAAGTCTCGGGAGCCTTCTGTGACAACGCCTCCCGGTCCTTACTGTGCGCGACGTTTGGATCGTACACGAACAACTCGGGGTTTAGCGTTTCGCCAAGGCGGGCAACCCGGTACACTGTTTCAAGGCGGAAACGATCGCCTGCGTCCTCCGCGTACTTGCGAATTATACTGTTCCGGTCATCGATCCAGTATGTCGTTGCAGAACTGGAATCGAGATCAATATCAGGAGTTTCACGTCTGCACCTGTGAACTCAAGTCCCCCCAGAATATCGCTAGACGGAAGGGAGGGGCTAGACGTGCAAACGTTTTGAAAGGATTTTCCCGCAGCGGGTCGACCGCGCGGGTCTGAAGACCCGCTGCAAGGCGTGGACGCCCGCCCCACATGCCGTTAGGGAGCGGTCACCCGGCAGGGCCCCGACTCTCTCTGCTAAGCTAGTCAGTTGCTATGACCGTAGACGAGATCCGCGAGCTGATCAACCTCGCTACCGAAACCGCCATCGACGAGCTGGAGGTGCAGCGCGGCGACAACCGCGTGCGCATCCGCCGCTCCGTGGCGGGCCATCAAGGGCTGGTTTTGGCGCACGCCGCTCCACAGCCGGCGGCGCCACCCAGCGTGGAGCCGGCGGCCGCGTCCGCCAGTCCGCCCTCGGCTGCCAGGGAAGCGCCCAAAGAGCCCGGCGCCGATCCGAACCTGCTGCTGGTCCGCTCGCCTATCGTGGGCACCTTCTACGAATCCTCCGCGCCCGGTTCGCCGCCGTTTGTGCGCGTGGGCGAGCGCGTGCAGCCCGGCAAGGTCCTGTGCATCATCGAGTCCATGAAGCTGATGAATGAGATTGAGGCAGAGGTCTCCGGGATCGTCGAAAGCAAGCTGGTGATGAACGGACAGCCCGTGGAGTACGGGGAGGCGTTGTTTGCCATCCGCTCCAATTAAAAAAATCCTCATAGCCAACCGCGGCGAAATTGCACTGCGCGTCGTGTGCGCCTGCAAGGAGCTGGGCATTCGCACGGTGGCGGTCTACTCCGAGCCCGACCGGCACAGCCTGCACGTGCGCTTCGCCGACGAAGCCGTCTGCATCGGTCCGGCCAAGAGCGCGCGCAGCTATCTGGACATCCCTTCCATCGTCAGCGCCGCCGAAATCACGGGCGCCGACGCCATCCATCCGGGCTACGGGTTCCTGAGCGAGAATGCGGGCTTCGCGGAGGTGTGCGAAGTCTCCGGCCTGAAGTTCATCGGGCCGCGTCCGGATGTGATCCGGCTGATGGGCGTGAAGGAGCGCGCGCGCGCCTTTATGCGCGAAGCGGGCGTGCCGATTCTGCCGGGATCTCCGGGCATCCTGCAGACCGCCGAGGAAGCCGTCCGGGTGGCGGGCGAGATCGGGTATCCGGTGATCGTGAAGGCATCCGCGGGCGGCGGCGGGCGGGGCATGCGCATCGTGAACGAGGCGTCCGAACTGGAGCCGCTGTTCAATTCGGCGCAGCAGGAAGCCGGCGCGGCATTCGGTTGTCCCGACGTCTACCTGGAGAAATATGTCCGCGCGCCGCGGCACATCGAATTCCAGGTGCTGGCGGACGAGTTCGGGCGCGTGGAAATTCTGGGCGAGCGCGAATGCAGCATCCAGCGGCGGCATCAGAAGCTGCTGGAAGAGTCGCCGTCGCCGGTCATGCGGCCGGAGCTGCGCGCGTCCATGGCCGCGAAACTGAAGGAAGCGCTGTCCGGCGCCGGCTACACCAACGCGGGCACCGTGGAGTTCCTGATGGACGAAGGCGGCCAGTTGTACTTCATGGAAGTGAACGCGCGCATCCAGGTGGAGCACCCCGTGACGGAATTCGTCACCGGCATCGATCTGGTGAAGAGCCAGATCCGCATCGCCATGGGCGAGCCGCTCGACCAGGTGATTTCACTTCCTGTTCAATTGCGCGGGCACGCCATCGAGTGCCGCATCAACGCCGAGAATCCGGTGACTTTTACGCCGTCGCCGGGGCGCATTACCGGATTCCATCTGCCGGGCGGCATCGGCGTGCGCGTGGATACCATGGCGCATACCGACTGCGTGATCACGCCTTATTACGATTCGTTGGTGGCCAAACTGGTGGTGTACGGGGGCGATCGCCCGGAGGCCATTCACCGTATGCAGCGCGCGCTCGATATGTTCGTAGTGGAAGGCATTCATACGTCCATTCCGCTGCACCAGCGCATCCTGGCGGACGCCGATTTCCAGGCCGGGCGCTTCGACACCAACTTCATCAAACGGTTCATGCCGCCGGAGCGCGGCGCGCACTAGGACAAGGAGCCGGCCGTCATGCGCCTGCGCACCGCCAAGGACCGGCTCAAGGTTGAGCACTCGATCATCGAGGGCGTGCGCGAGATCCTGGAGCGGGTGCTGGCCGCCACTCCGGAGATCCGCTCCATCATCCCCGGCGTCATCCGCCCGGTGCGCGATGCGCGTGGTACGGTGAAGGTGCGCATCACCGTGCCGGTGCAGAATGGATGGAAAGGCATCGCCCTGAGCGCTGGCGCGCGCCAGGAGCTTTTCATTAGCACGGCGCTTTCCAAGGAAGAAGTAGAGCGGGCGCTGGAGCGGGCCGGCGCGCTGCCCGGCTAAAGCTCGCTCGCGCACCCTAACGTCTCCAGGTCTGTCAGGATGGCCTGCGGCCCCGAATTGCGATGAAAACCAGGTTGGAGGGCGGGCAATTCTGCCCGCAGCCGGCTTTCGGCCGGCTCCAGCCGCCTGGAAAGGCGGCTGCGGCCAAGATTGGCCGCCCTCCAATTTCAAATGGCTTGCGTGGGTTTTCGACTGTGCGCGGGTCCTCCCCGCCGCAGGGTGTGGACGCCCGCCCCGCAGGCCGTGTCCCGCGCCGAATTGCCACACGCTCCCCAAACCGGTTAAGCGCCCTAAAGTCTCCAGCCCAGGCCGCCGATTCATTTGGCATGTTTGAATGGAAGCCCGAATACAGCATACATCTCCCCGAAATTGACGCCCAGCACCAGCGGCTGTTTGTGCTGGCTGCCGAATTACATAGCGCATTGACTAAGGGCAAGGGCTATACCGTGCTCGAAAAGTGCCTTGCCAACGTCGTGGATTACACCAAGGTCCACTTCGCCACCGAAGAACGCCTGATGGCCCAGTATGGTTATCCCGACCGCTCGGCCCACAAGGCGGAGCACGACAAACTGACGGCCCAGGTGCTGGAGCTGCAGAAGACGTTTCGCGCCGGCGATAGCAACATAAGCCTGGACGTGTTGATGTTCCTGAAGGACTGGCTGCAGCACCATATAGGCGGTTCCGACCAGGGGTTCAGCGTCTATATTCGCGGCAAGCTGGCGGCCTGACGAAGAGGCTGACCGCCATGGTGCGTTGGCGCGGCCCTTCGTGCCCGCCCGCAAAACGCAGCAGACCGGCGGTGATTGTGCCGATGAGTGCATTCAAAGGTGATAATGTGCATACATATCTTAAGTTCGATCAACTGGCCGATCCGCCTTGCGACATCCCACGCTCGGAGCGCGCATCGGCGATCAGTCGAGTGTTGTTGGAGTCCGCCTGGGATATGGGCCGGCAGGCGCGGCACATGAAAGACGTCGACGTGTGCCTGGTGGAGGACGATCCGTCCATTACCTGCCTGGTGCAGTCGCTGACGGAATCGGCGGGTATCGATCTGTTATCCGTGGATAGTTGCGAAGGCGCCATTTTGGCCTTACGGAATACCCGTCCGCGTTTGCTGTTGGTGGACCTCGGCCTGCCCGATCGCAGCGGGCTGGAGATCGCCCGCGTGGTCCGGGGATGGTACGAATACCCGCGCATACCGATCATAGCCGTCACCGGGAGCCCGGACCGAGCTGGGGCCGCATGGCGAGCAGGCTTCTCGGGTTTCATCGCCAAGCCGTTTGTGCCGGCGACATTCCAAGCCATGGTGAAAAGCTGGATTGGGGTGTCGACTCAATGAAGCGGGACGGGCCAGTCTGAAAGTGGCATCACGTTAGCTCGGCGAAGGCCCCGGCAACCTGAGAAAAGCTCTGCGCGGCGAGGCTGGCCGGTTCGAAATCGACCACTGGCCGCCGCGCCCGCTGGGCGGAGTTGCAAAGATCCCCGGCGGGCGGAATCGACCCCAGCACGGGCAAGCCTAACAGCCTTTGCACTTCCGCCACGCTGAGCGGGCAGGCCAGGGATGCGCGATTTACCACTACCACGCCGATCGATGCGCGCGGGCAGGCACCCGCCTGCTCAATTGTGCCGATAACCCGCTTGGCGCATTCCACCGACAACATCTCCATGTCGACCACCACTCCGAGCGCGTCGAGGTGGGCCAGCGCCGATTTCACTAACGGCGTCAGAGCCGATCCGAGGTCGAGAAGCAGGTAACGCGCTTCGGCGTCCAAAGCTTCCAACGTGCCGGCCAGCGTGGCGGCCGAAAGCGTGTCTTGCGCGCGTGCGATACGCAGCCCCGGAATTCCTTTTACGGCCCACAAGCCGTCCAGCCGGGCTCCGTAGGGTGGCGCAGATTTGGCGGCGGTGCGGATTCGCAATGTCAGCGTTTCGCTTCCGGAGCCAAGTTCCACCAGAATGGCGGAGTGTCTTCCGGCAAGGGCCGCCGCCACGTCCAAGGCGAGGGTGGTGGCGCCGACGCCGCCCTTCGCCCCGAGCAACCCGATGATCCTTGATTTGCGCGCCGGGCGCGATGCCGGGCCAGGCTCCGAAGACTCCCTTTGGCGAAGGCTCGCCGCGACGATTTTCCGTAAGTCCGCGGCCCAGTCGCGGGAGACTGAAATCACAACCGTCCGGGTCCGATGCGAAGGCCCGGGCAACCGCTCCAACAAATCGTGCAGGCCGCTGCTCCCGGCGCCGCTCGAATCCGGATCGACCACCAAGGCATCGATATCGCCGCCGCCTACGCGCGCCAACGCCATCGCGGGATCGCTGAACCATTGCACGACCGCCGGTTGCCCGCTCTGGGAAAGGCATTGCCGGACCCCTTCCGCCACGCCCTGGTCGGCAGCCACCACCACGATGCGCGCCCCGTCAGGCATGGGCCCTCTCGCGGCGCTTGCTCCCGGCCAGCAGAGACAGCAGGCCGGGAATTGTGTGGCTGCGCTTGAGCTCTTCGAGACCTAATAACTTACGCGACAGGTTCCTGATCTGCCGGCGGAAGGCGCTGGACTCCGGCGGCAGCTTCCTTTCCAGGAGCGCGCTCGATAAGGCTTCGCCTTCATAGGGCAGGCTGGCGCACACTTCGACGCCAAAGAACTTGACCAAGTCGCTGGTGCGCAGTCTTTCGGCGGCCTCGTCTACATGATTCACAATCAGGTGGACCCGTCCGCGGTCGCCGCCGCCAGCGCACAGGACCTCCACGGCGCGTTTGGCCTCGTGCAGCGAGGCGACGGAATTCGTGGTGACCAGTATGGTTTCCGCGGCCAGTTCGAGCAGCGCGTGGTTGCCGCCGCGCAACCTCCCCAGATCCAACACCATCAATTGATACAACCCCCTGGCGAATGCAATGGCCTCCGAGACGGTGTGCGGGTCCATTTCGCCGCCGTACCCGAGGCCCGGAGACGCCACCACATGGACTCCTCCGACGTCCGTCACCAGGCCTCCCCAGAATGTTGAATCCAGGCGCGCCGCGTTCTGCGCGGCATCCAGAATCGAAAATCCGTTGTTCACCCCCATCAGGAATCCAATAACCCCCGAATCCAGGTCCAGGTCGGCCAGCAGCACGCTCGCCTCGCTTTGAAGCCGCAGTTCCGCCGCCAGCGTGCAAGCCACCGTGGTGGTCCCGGTGCCTCCCTTGGCCCCGATAACCGCCACCACCTTGCAGGCGGCATCACCGGCCACGCCCACGGCGGACTGCCGCCGATGCCGCGCCACCGCATGCGAAATATTGCGCACCAGCAGGTCGCGGGTACAGGTGCTCTTGACCATGTAATCCTCACCGCCGTGGCGGATCGTCTGCAGGGCCACCGGCTCGTTATCCGCGGAACTCAGGATAATCACCGGCACTCCGGGGCACCGGCCATGCAGCGCCAGGAAGGTATCGATTCCCTGGCTGTCCGGCAGGGTCAGATCGAGGAGTACGATGTCGATGCCTCCGCGCGCCAGACGGCTCATGGCCGCACTCAACGATTCGGTCCAGCTCAGCACGAATCCGGGATCGGCCGCTGCTCCGTTCAGCCACTGCTGGACCACAGTTGCGTAATCGGAGTCGTCTTCGACGAGCAACACCTGTAGGCGCTTTAAGGGACCATTCATCGGCAACCCCCTTCCAAACTGATTATTCGGCAAAATGCGCGATCGGCATTAGTCCGTCCGCGCCCCTAAGTTTGGGCGTTCATCGGCCGATAGAAAGAAGGAGCATGCTCATGACGGCGCACTCACCCAGCGGCGAACATTCCGACCCCGTGGTTGAAACCAGCGTGAGATTCCTGCAACGCGCGTCCGCCGCGTGGTGCCTGCTGGCCGGGTTCGTCGTGCTGGTGGTGGGTTGGGGTTTCGGCGTGGAACCGGTTAAGACGGCTTTGAGCGGCGCGCACTACATGCGCGCGAACACCGCTATCGGGCTGCTCCTGCTGGGCGCCGCGCTGGCATCGAGCCGCCGTTGGCCCCATTTTGCCGCGCTCGCGGGCGGTTTGGCCGCGCTGCTGGGCGTGCTTACGCTCACCGAGTATGCCTTTGGAGTGGACTTGCGCATCGATGAACTGGCCGTGCGGGACCCCATGCCTCCGCCGGGATGGCCGCCCGGGCGCATGGCGTTCTCGACAGCCGTCTGCCTGACGCTGCTGGGCTCGGGGTTGGCACTGACGGGATTCGGCCGCGCGAAACGAACGATCCAGTGGCTGGCCCTCCCGGCGGCCTGCGTTTCCCTGCCCGGCCTGATCGGCTGCCTTTTCGGGGTTTCCAATGTTTACGGTCTGGCACCCTATATGGGGATGGCGGCGCACACCGCGCTGACGCTCTTCGTGGCCGCGATGGCGCTGCTGCTCGAGCATCCCCGCCAGGGCGCGATGCGGATCGTGACGAACGCCGGCGCCGGCGGCTGGAGCGCGAGACGCCTGCTGCCGGCGGCCGTGGTCATCCCGCCGCTGTTCGGATGGCTCGACCTGGAAGGCAGGCGGCTGGGCTATTACAACGACGCCTGGGGCCTGTCGCTATTTGCATCCGCCAACGCGATCGTGTTCACGGTGTTGATCTGGTTTGACGCGCGCACGCTCAGCCGCAGCGACGCGCTGCGCACGGAGGCGGAGCGGGATTTGCGCGCCAGCGAGGCATGCTTCCGCGAACTGCTCGAATCGACGCCGGACGCCATGATCATCACCGGCGAGGGAAGCAGCATGGTTTTGGTGAATGCGCGGGCCGAAGCGCTCTTCGGTTATGCGCGGCGGGAACTGCTCGGCGAACCGATCGGGATGTTGATCCCCCAGGCGCCGCTGGAGTGGAATTCCCTCACCCGCGAGGCGGCCGCGCCGGCGGACATTCGTGGTGTACGCAAAGATGGCGCGGCGTTCTGCGCCGAAGTCACCTGGAATTGGCTGCAGACGAAAGAAGGTGTGCGGGTGGTGTGCGCTGTGCGCGACCTGACCTCCCGCAAACTGGCGGAGAAAGCCCTGCGCGAGAGCGAGGCGAGCTTCCGCCAGCTCGCCGACGCTTTGCCGCAAATCGTGTGGACCGCCGGCCCCGCCGGCGATGTCGATTACCAGAACCAGCGCTGGTGCGATTACACCGGGCTGAGTGCCGAACAAGGCCGGGATATGGGATGGCAGGCAATCATGCATCCCGGCGATCTGCCCGATTGCATGGCGCGGCGGACCCAGGCGTTTACGGCCGGCAGCCCCTATGAGGTGGAGTACCGGCTCCGGCGCGCGGCGGATGGCGCCTACCGGTGGCACTTGGGGCGGGCGATCCCCATACGCGAC
>Ga0181525_10004602_pt1 | contig 10535 bp, 12 predicted proteins | sample PEATcosm2014_Bin_48_FD_121100 | JGI IMG/M metagenome (GOLD analysis project Ga0181525, IMG submission 121100) | Peatland microbial communities from MTU Mesocosm Facility, Houghton, MI, USA - PEATcosm2014_Bin06_10_metaG | ecosystem: Environmental > Terrestrial > Soil > Wetlands > Peat | place...
CTGCGGACTCCAACCCCAGGCGATCGAGACATTGGAGGCGCGCGTCAGCGACTCGGCCGCGAAGGGCTATCGGACGCTGGCGGTAGCACGCGGCCCCGAGACAGGTACGCCCGCATTGCTTGGGTTAGTGTCGCTGTATGATCCGCCCCGGCCTGATGCAAAGCAACTTATAGCCGAACTCGAAGGCTTGGGTGTTCCGGTGAAGATGCTCACTGGCGACGCACTGCCTGTGGCGATGGAGATCGGCAAAGGAGTCGGCTTGCCAAACATTCGGCGCGTTGCGGATCTGAAGGCCGCGGGCGCTCTAGCTAGCAACAAGGCGGTGGACTTGTTAGCGGGCGCCGATGGCTTCGCCGAGGTGTACCCGGAGGACAAATACATCGTCGTAAAGCACCTGCAGGCCTCGGGGCATGTGACCGGCATGACAGGTGATGGCGTCAACGATGCGCCCGCCCTTCGCCAGGCTGAGGTGGGCATCGCTGTCAGCACCGCGACCGATGTGGCCAAAGGCGCTGCGAGCGTCGTCCTGACCGAACCGGGGCTAACGAACATTGTGGCGCTGGTCGAACGGGGACGAACAATCTACCAACGCATTCTGACCTGGATTATTAACAAAATCAGCCGAACGATCCTGAAGGCTGCCTTTGTGGCCATCGCGTTCGTGGTGACTGGTAAGTTTGTTGTCTCCGCTTTTGCGATGCTGCTGCTGGTCTTCATGACGGACTTCGCAAAGATCTCCCTTGCCACCGACAATGTTCGGCCATCCGAGAAACCGGAAACATGGAACATCGGAGGCTTCATCACCGTCTCCGTGGTGCTTGGTATCGCGATGGTCGCCGAAACGCTGCTCTTGTTGTGGGTCGGTTGGTCATATTTTGACTTAGCCACCAACAACAATGCCCTCTACACCTTCAGCTTTCTTCTGCTGCTTTACTTTGCCGTATTCTCCGTCGTGTCCGCGCGGGAGCGCAGCTGGTTCTGGGCGACGCTGCCCAGCAAGACCTTCATGTTAGCCCTTGCAGCAGATGCGCTCACCGGTACCATCCTAACGTTCGTAGGTCTTCCTGGACTCAAGCCTTTGCCTTGGTGGCAGACGGTCGCGGTCTTTATTTATGCCATGGTCGCGTGCCTCGGCGTGAACGATGCTGTCAAGGTCGCGATGATTAAATGGCGCGTTCCGAACGCCGTGGCCAAAAGGCCGGTCGATGTGACCCCGCAGATCGCCAAGCGCGCCTATGAACTGTACGTTAAGCGAGGCCGCCAGGACGGTCGAGCAGTTCAGGACTGGGAAAAAGCAGAGCACGAGATCCGGAAGTGATCGGGTGGGCCGGGGGAAGCCTGGGTCAAAGGCTTCCTGGGCCCCACGAGCACTCAGCGCAACTCACGCACCTCATGACAACAAAGGAATGAAGATGAAGATCAGGGAGCCGATTAGTATTGGGATCCCTGGTTTGACGCTTTCACTTTTCATGAAAGAAATGAGGCCTGGGATGCTGAATTGCGGTGATCAATCGCTTATCCCTGTGACGAACGGCAGTTTGATACAAAAGATCGCTCCAGTGGGGAAAGCGGTCTTGACATCAATGGTGCCTCCATGGGCTTCAACCGCCCATTTGGCTATGGGCAATCCGAGCCCGAAGCCACCCGAGTCACGCGAACGGGCTTCGTCCAGCCGGTAGAAGCGGTCAAACACTCGCTGTTGGGCACCCTCGGGAATCCCCGGCCCTTCATCCTGGATGGCGAGTTCCACAAATTGCGCAGGCCCGGTGTCCAATCCAACAATGTTCAAAGAAACATGAATGCTACTGCCAACTGGGGAGTACTTCACCGCGTTGTCGAGGAGGTTGACAAGCGCCATGCGCAGAAAGGCGCGATCGGCGCGGACTAGGGCTCCTTGGTCGCCCGTCACTGAAAGGGCCTGTTTCTTATCTTCTGCCAGGACACCAACGACCGCGACCCCCTCTTGCACGAGGTCCATAAGAGCGAAAGTGGTTTGTTGCAGTTGAATCGCTCCTGAATCAGCGTGCGCGATGGTGAGTAGCGTGTCGATCATGGCAGTGAGCTTGGCCACTTCCTCCAGCATGCTTCCGATGATGTCGCGATATTTCTCGGCATCGTGCTCTTCCTGCAGGCCCACCTCTCCAACACTGCGCACGGCTGCCAGCGGCGTCCTGAGCTCGTGCGAGACGTCAGACGTGAAACGCCGCAGCTGTTCGAAGGACTCCTCCAGGCGCTCAAGGAGTCCGTTAAGGACAAGCGCCATGTGACCGAGTTCGTCCTCAGGATTTTGGACGGGGATGCGTTCATTGAGGCGGCGCGCAGTGATGCGCTCGGTGAGCCCGGCCATCTGTTCGAGTGGGTCAAGAACTTTGATGACGAACCGGTAGCCGGCAAAACCGGCAGCGATCAGCGCGATCGGTAGAACAAGAGTAAGCAGGCCGAGCAACTGAAGCGATTGGAGTCTCAGAGGCTCCGTGCTGTACGCCAGGCGGATGAGAACTGGGGTTTCCCGGAGAACGTGAACATGACTGATAACTAAAGTCGGCGTCCCGTCAGCGAGGCGTAGGCTCCGCGGAGAAAAACTATTCACACCTTCACCGGGTACGGGCTGGTTAGCCAGTGTGTTTCCATTGAGCTTGCGATTCCGGAAAAGCACTCGCCCATTTGAATCGAGTACTTCCAACAGCCGGTCGAGCAAGAGTCTTGATTCGGGCCGATTGAAATACTCCTCATGCAACGAGAGTTGTCCGTCTGCCGTGAAGTATAAAAGGCCTTGGACGGTCTCCATGTCCTGCACTTCGGCATGGTAAAGCTGCTGCTTCAACTGCCAATACTGAAGAAAACACGCACAGCAAATAAAGGCGGCAAACAAGAGACCGAAAATGGCAACATACCAGAGCGTGAGGCGGCTTCTGATATGACTAATCCGGAAGGTCACTTCTTCGTGTCCTCCATCCGCATTACAAAGCCCACTCCACGAACGGTGTGCAGAAGTTTGACTGGCCAAGGGTCATCGATCTTCCGCCGAATGCGGGCAATGTGTACGTCAATCACGTTGTCCATCGAAGTGTAGCGCAGGGTTGTCTTCCATACATCACGGGCGACCATCTCCCGGGAAACAACCGACCCGCTATTCAGCAGGAGATATTCGAGCAGATCGAATTCGAGCCCGGTGAGCTCGATTACCTGATCGCCGCGCGTTGCTATTCGCCCGCTGACATCCATCTTTAGATCCACCAACTGCAAGACCGACGCAGCCGCGGGAGTGGCTCTGCGATGAAGCGCGCGCACGCGCGCAAGCAGCTCTGGGAAAGCAAAAGGCTTGACGAGATAATCGTCTGCGCCAGCATCCAGACCGCGCACACGGTCATCAATGGAGCCCTTAGATGTGAGGGCTAATACCGGCATTTTGAATCCGTCGCGACGCAGTTCACGCAGGGTCTCAAGACCACCCATCCGCGGCAGCATGATGTCCAAGAGAATTAGGTCGAAGTTGTGATCGCGTAATTGCTCGATCGCTGCTTCCCCAGAATAGGCGACTGTGACTTGATAGCCATTGCGAAGTAGGCCCTCGGCAATTGCGTTGGCCAGTTTGTGCTCGTCCTCGACAACCAGAATGTCGAGCGCTCCTTTTGGGTGAATGTTCTCTGCGCCAAACATGACTCACACTTTACAGCAGGTCGCCAGAATTGCAGCCCGCCGAAATGAAAAGTTCAGAAACACTTCAGGATTCCTTAATGCTGTCATGTGTTGAGATAAAAGAGCAACAAAGGCGACGTTTGCTAAGGACAAAGGTGGCGAACATCGCAGCGGATGCAAGGAGGCTCAAATGAAAAGTATGAGTCGTTCTATGGGTCGTTTTATATTCTCGCTGGGAGTGACCGCATTCACCTTGATCGGTCTGCTCCTGAGCGCTCCTTGTGCGATATCGGCGACACAGACCAAAGTGCCACCAGGCACAACGCTTCCCGTGCGCTTTGTTCGCTCAGTGGACGCGAAGAGAGCGCGACCGGGCGATCGTGTAATTGCGAAAACGCTACAGATAGTCTTCCTCCCCGGAGGTCAGCGCCTTCCGAAAGGGACTCTGCTTGTTGGTCACGTCGTGGACGCGCAGCCTTATCACTTCGATCCCGAACCCTATGCACACCAGAAAGCTTCGTCCATCTCCATTCACTTCGACCAGATCGTCAACGGAGATTTGACGTTGCCGGTTAATCTCTCTGTTCGTGCTCTTGCGGATACGTTCAAGTCGCAATGGGCCCCTAGACCGCACTACCAGGATGAGACGGACGGGGCAGGGACCGTGATCTTGATCGGCGGCGACGAGTTTTCGTTCTTCGACAAGACGGTTCGTGACGATAGTGGAGACGTGATCGCATACAACCGCAAGGATGGCCTGTTTGCTCGGTTGTTGCCATCCGATGACCCGGCCTCCAAGACACGCCTGAACTGCAGCAGCACAAGTACCGAGCAGTCGGTTGCGATTTTCTCGCCCAATGCATGCGGGCTTTATGGGTTTGAGGGCGTGTCCATGCCGCATACCGGACGGAGCGGAAGTGGAACATTCATGCTGGTTTCAAGAGGCCGCTCGATAAGACTCTATGCGGGGAGCACGGCTCTGTTGCAAGAGACGGAGGAGCCCTTAGCGCAAAACAAATCGTGAAACGCGACTCAGGTTTGAGTAGCAGAGATACGTGGCATGTCCAACTCGCAGGGAGTGTGTCCCCTCACGCGAAGCAGTTTATGCCGCGCAAACATCGAATGCCGGTGGACACGAGGAGAACAGGAGAACGCAAATGAGCAACGTCAGGGTTTTGTGCGTCGAGAACCATATCGAGTATCTCGATGCCCTGAAATACATGCTGGAGACGGCTGGCTACGAGGTTTTGTCTGCAACCACGGGAAGTCAGGGTCTCTCGATTCTCATGAAACAGCCCATCCAGGGCGTGCTCTTGGAGTACGACCTGCCGGATGCGACTGGCAGCTCGGTTCGCGCTGAGATGAAACGTATCAAGCCTGAAGTTCCGGTTCTTCTGTTCACGGGGGTAGGGAGTCAGACGCCTTTCCTGCTTCGATTCTTCGACTCCTATCTTCGAAACACTGAAAAGCCGGAGTGGGCCTTTCAAGATCTAGATGCGTAGCGCCGATGGGCGAAGGGATGCAGCGCTCATGTGAAGGGCGAGACTCTCCGCTGCACGAACGAAATCGAGGAGGATGCAATGAAAACGTTACGTAAAATCCCAAGGTTTAAGCACGTATGGTTACTGCTTGGCGCCTTTGTTTTTCCGATCTGCGCGGGCGCCTCTCAAGGAGACTTCTATCCCTCTTACGAGGCCAAAATAGTCGGCCACCTGGCCCTGTCGGGGAAACCAACACGTCAAATGTTCTTGCAGCAAGAAGGCCGAAGAGCATACCTGTATGTGCGGCAGGCTTCTCAGCAAGGTTACACGGTTTTTGATGTGACCAAGCCGGAACGGCCTAAACTGCTGAACCAGATCTCTTCAAGAAATCTCACTATCGTGGACTCCGGGGTCGCTATCTCGGAAACCCCAGACACGGCCAGTCCTTCCCGCTCAGTTAGCAATGCAGGCACGAGTCAGGGAGGTAGTAGGACTCCCGAGTCGGTCCGGGTGCTCGACGTAAGCAACCCAGCCCACCCAAAGACGGTCCAGACTTTTGAGGGGGTCACGAGCATTGTGCGTGACGATGCGCGCAGCTTGATCTACCTGGCAAATGGTGACGGCATCTGGATACTGTCGCACGGTGAAGTCCTGCGCAGACATCTCTGCAGTTCGTCGGACGCAATATCGTCGGCCATACCGAACTGTGACTAACACGCAGAACGGCTGTAACGCACACCGACCTTTGCGGTCGAGCACTAAAGTGAGGACAAAGCAATGGAGCATGGAGATGTTGAACGGCTAAGACAAAAGCTTGAATTCCAGCGTCATGAGACCCGGCAGTTCTTGCGTCATCTGGATCAGGAAGCACGGTCTCTGGATGCCGAGGCAACACAAGACAGCGCGGACCGGCGCGTCATCAGTCTGTCAAAAGAGGCTTTGTTCGAGCGGAGCAGCCAGCGAAGAACGGTTTTGGGCTTGATTGAAGCGGCGCTCAAGAGAATCGCTGATGGCTCCTTCGGAACATGTGTGGGGTGCGGTGACGAAATTCAGGATCAGAGGTTGCAAGCATTGCCGTGGACGCAATTCTGCCTTCGATGTCAAGGGGAACTCGAAGAGAAGATAGGAGCTAGTTTGTCAACGAGGACTCCGATACCAGCAACGGCTACGTCGAGGCGTGCGGGATAGCGGATTCTTGCGGTCGACACGTTGACGTTGTTCGGACCGAACGTAGAAAAGGGTAATAGGTTGCCTGACAAAACAGCGGTAAAAGACGTGCAAGAAGAAAGCCAATCTAGACAACAGGTGCTCGTCGCGACCGCAACTCAATCGGCCTCCAGGCCCAACTCAACGCAATACGTCGGCACTCCGGCAATCGGGACTTCGAAAGCGGCCGCCGCAGCCGGGATTTCCTCCGTCGGACCCGCCAACACAGTTGTCGACCGGCGACGGCGAAGGTTTGTTTGGAGTTGCGTGGCTGCCTTTCTGGCGGCGTGGTTCATCGCATTCTTTCGGTTTTTCCTGCCGCGTGTGCTCTTTGAACCGGCTACTGTCTTCAAGATTGGGTATCCAGCCGATTACGCGCTAGGCATCGACGAAAAATATCTGCAGAAGTACCGGATTTGGGTCGACCGAACACCTGATCGGCTTTTCGTCATTTACGCGCGCTGCACGCATTTAGGTTGCACTCCCGATTGGAAGCCAGCCGAGAACAAATTCAAGTGCCCTTGTCATGGTAGCGGCTACGACAGCGAGGGAATCAACTTCGAAGGTCCGGCTCCGAGACCGATGGACCGTGCCCATGTAGAAGTAGCTCCAGATGGCCAGATCGTTGTAGACGCTGGTCATCTCTACTCGTGGCCCAAAGGCCAGCGAGATCAATTCAACGACCGAGGGGCTTTTTTATCCGCATGAAGTGTGCGAAACGGGAAATCGAGAAGTTCGATGAACGACAACTACAACGGGTTATAAGAAAGACATCGGAGGTGATGGCACGAGAACGGCGGTTATCGTGCTTTTGTGGGCGGCAGGATCGCCTTCCTAGGAAGCGATCCCTACGAGAACGGTCCTGCTTCTTGCCAGGTGAGGTCAGAAGATGCAAGCGGACCTCGCAAACAAATGCGGAGAGGTGGCCGTCGGAATCCGACAAAGGGTATGGAAGAGATGCTAGTCGTTTTGGTTCTCTATTCCGTTGGGGGTCCGCCGTCCTCGTGTGGAGCACGTTATTAGATGAGGGCCGTATATTGAGCCCTCAAAAGTCGCGCGATGGATTCGAGTATGTTGCAATTCCGAATCAGTCGTTCCTCGAACTGATGCAGCAACATTCAAATCTTGTGATTTTCGACGTGCACGCCGATCGTAGAGCCAGTGGATGGTCCGAGCTAATTTTCTATCGGCTTCCAATTTCCGCAGTTGACTTACCCAGGGTGCTGAAATGGCTCCCACCTGCGAGCACGGTTGTTTTTTGCTGCAGACGCGTCGCTGAGCGGCTCGATACCCGAATTAAAACGATCCTGTGGCAACTCGGCATCGAGACGGTCTATTTCCTGGACGACGGCCAAACCTTCCGGCCAAGTCATTGTGACTTGGCGGTCACAGCAGACCCAGCCAATCGAGAAATGCAGAGAAGAACATTGAAAGAAACCAGGCGCCGTTTATGACTTAACCCGGAATTTGGACTCTTTTATGCGCAATTCGGGAGGCGAAGGAGTTTCGCAGAATCAGCGAAGGACATCGATATGGAACGTATGAAACGAGTTTTGTTACTTGCGTGGTTGATTGTTTCACTCGTGGAACTGGATTGGGAGCGCTACCGAATCTGCTTGTTATCTTCAATAGCGTCCTTGTTGTTCGTGCTGAGCAGCGAGTTGACGCGGCGTCGCAGAGTCCAACAAGTAGCGACTGAGCGAGCGTTCAAGACAGGCGAAGGCGCTTCCTCGGAGGCTCAAGTTGCAAGCTCGCCACATAACGATTGTCAGGCAAATTATTTCGAGAAAGTTGAACCCACAAGCGCGGCTATAGGTGAGGTTGCCTCATGCAGAACAACCGAGGCTGACCACCTCGAAAGGAGTCGAATCCTCGACTGCGCCTAGGAAATACGACAATCGCCGATATTGTCCGATCCACGAAAGTTCAAGCTCGTCATTGATAGAGCGCGAGTTGCCGGACGGAGAAACAGACGAGGAGATTTCGAGCCTTAAGTGTCCGGTTCTTCAAGGGGTGAAAGGATTCTATGACCATCGTGGAGTTTAGCCTGCTGGTATGCGGCAGTTCGCTGATCGCCGGCCTCGTAGGAGCGTTGACCGGATTGGGCGGAGGCGTTGTCCTCGTACCGCTGCTCAGCTTGTTCTTCAAGGTGGACATCCGCTATGCCATCGGTGCCTCGCTCGTATCAGTGATCGCCACCTCCTCGGGCGCGGCGGCAGCTTACGTGAAGGAAGGCTTCTCGAATATCAGAATCGGTATGTTTCTCGAAATTGCGACAACCTTGGGAGCACTTCTCGGCGCACATCTGGCGGCAAGAATATCAACCCATGCCATTGCGACTGTCTTTGGCGTCGTACTGCTGTTTTCCGCGTACTTTTCACGGAAACCTCGATCGCAACCTGACCGAGAAGTCCCACCCGATCCGCTTGCTACCCGGCTGCGCTTGAACGGCAGTTTCCCTGACGCGGACGGCGCTCGAACCTACAACGTGCAGCATGTGCCGACTGGGTGGGCTGTCATGTTTGGCGCTGGAGCTTTGTCAGGGCTTCTTGGGATCGGCTCCGGTGCAATGAAGGTGCTTGCCATGGATCAAGCGATGAAAATCCCATTCAAAGTTTCGACTACCACCAGCAACTTCATGATCGGTGTCACCGCCGCAGCGAGCGCGGGTGTGTATCTGAACCGCGGTTACATTGATCCCGGACTTGTCATGCCCGTGATGCTAGGGGTTCTCGCCGGCTCATTGTTGGGCGCCAGGATTCTGATCAAAGTGCATACAAAATGGCTGCGTCTCGGGTTCAGTTTGGTGATCGTTCTTTTAGCGGTTGAGATGCTCTATAACGGACTCTCAGGGAGGATATAAGTGCCTTCAAGACGAAGCTGGACTGATCAAAAGCTTGAAAACATTCTAGGAAACCTGCTGCGAGCGGGAGTACTTCTATCAGCGTTGGTTGTTTCGATTGGCGGTGTTATCTATCTCCTTCGGCATGGCCGCTCACCCATAGATTTCCGCGTGTTCCGTGGAGAACCCGCAGACCTTCGAGACGTCCACGGAATCATCCGCGACACAGTTGCGTTGCAAGGCCGCGGAATCATTCAGTTAGGACTCTTACTGCTGATCGCGACTCCCGTAGCGCGAGTAGCATTTTCGATCTTTGGGTTTGCAGAAGAGCGCGACTGGATGTATGTCCTTTTTACTTTGAGCGTGTTCTCAATCTTGCTCTACAGCCTACTTGGAGCCGCCTAACGTGATCGGCTTTCCCGCGCCCGCCAGCACCTCGATGGAACAAGGCCGCGTGGCGACAGGAACAAATGCTCGGCTACGAGCAGGAGCGACGGCAGACCTTGCTGCCGGATACATGGAGATCCTCTGATGAGCGACACAGATCGTTATGCACCGGGCTGGCCAGGGATTCCTCCGCGCTGGACTTCGAGCGCAAAAAGCGGAGTTGGCACAGCGTTAAACCTTCACAGTCGAGTCTGGTTCACGACCAGCCATGGCATTTTGAATGAAGTCTACTATCCGCGCGTGGACCAGGCCTGCACTCGCGACGTGGGACTTATCGTCACCGATGGCAAAAGCTATTTTTCCGAGGAGAAGCGGCACTGCAAATTTGAGAATCTCCCGTTTGAATCGGGGATCCCGGCTTACGAACTGACCAACACAGAGCTGCAGGGACGATACCGGATCGAGAAAGAAGTTCTCACCGATCCCTACCGGAACGTGGTGGTGCAGAAAATCCGATTTGTGCCTCTACAAGGAAGCGCCGCCGATTATCGGCTTTATGCCCTCCTCTCACCTCATCTCGCCAATTGTGGCGACCGCAATACGGGTTGGGTTGGCGACTACAAGGGTGAACCGATGTTGTTTGCCCAGCATGACGGGACGGCGCTTGCTTTCGGGTGTTCGACTCCCTGGCTCAAGATGTCCGTCGGCTTCGTGGGGTTTTCGGATGGCTGGCAGGATCTCTCGAAGAATTACCAGATAACTTGGGATTACACCCGTGCCGAAAACGGCAACGTCGCCTTGACTGGGGAGGTTGATCTCGCCGCTTGTGGCGGCGAGTTTGTCTTGGCGCTCGGCTTTGGCGGCATCTGGTCAGAAGCAGGACAGGGGTCAGATCAAGCTTGTTCGAGCCTTACGCAAAACTGCGCAAGCACTATATGATGCATTGGAAGAACTGGCAGAACGGCCTGCTAAAGCTCGAC
>Ga0181525_10004604_pt1 | contig 10533 bp, 15 predicted proteins | sample PEATcosm2014_Bin_48_FD_121100 | JGI IMG/M metagenome (GOLD analysis project Ga0181525, IMG submission 121100) | Peatland microbial communities from MTU Mesocosm Facility, Houghton, MI, USA - PEATcosm2014_Bin06_10_metaG | ecosystem: Environmental > Terrestrial > Soil > Wetlands > Peat | place...
CCTTCCCTGTTTGTTAACCGGCTCGGAGCTGAAGCTCCATGCGCAGACCCGAGACTCTGGTCGGCCGCCTAGGGGCGAGTTTTCTCGGCCACGGGCCGTTATACTCGCTCGTAAGCAAACCAATAGCTTCCCTCCCACAGGGGTTTCCGGCCAATCCGCCAACCCCTGAGACCAACATCCAGTCCTTCCACCAGCCAGCGTTAGTGCGATGAGATAGCCATTAACAGTAGAACAAAATGTGGGTGTTTCCACCGGCTTTGCTCCCGCGGTGTTGATTCGATCATAATAAGTATAAGTATACGGCGTAGATCCCAACCAACCGATTTATTGCTCTAGACTCATTCGATTTGAGGATTGCGCAAGGTCGAATCATAGTCTACGCATCCAACCCTACCTCATAGCAGTTCTCAAGTACTAACCGAGTCAAACTCTACTCAACGCATTGTAAACCTCCGATATATGGCCATGGAAAGAACTGTACGTCCCAACCCGACGCCATGAATTCGTTTCTCGGCTATTACTCCAGTTGCCTGACAAGATACAGCCTAGTACGGCCTCCTCTGCTCCCATATCTTCTTCCACAGAGTCAAATGGCTTGCTCACTTCACAGAGTGACAGTGCCTCAATAACTTCCACCACCGTCGCTGATAACCAATTATTTCAAGACTTGGCCCAGCATGTTGGGACCATTCGGCTCAGTCAGGATGTGCCTCGTCAATCAATTGAAGGAAGCTCAACCGATTCATCGGGTGGTGTGCCTATCTCACGGGGAACCACTCACTCTCGAACACCATCCGTGGCACTGACGCCGCCACCGGCTGGCTCATCCGAAGTCCTAGGGCCAGCTAGCAGCATTGATAGTCGTCTCGGCATGTCTGAAGTCGCTGATGCTATTGAAGGTATTGTGCGAGGTTCTGATAGTCCTGGTGTCTATCTCCGAGCCGAAAGCCCTGCTGCTGGGAGCACTTACACCCCTCGTCGATATAGGAGGCGATCCAGCTCACCTAACAGCGTAACCCGTTACGATGTGACAAAGGAAGAGCTTCCAAATGATCTATTCCACACTGCAGCATTTCAGCAGGCTTTTTCTGATGCAAAGAGACTGATGGTAGAATTGAGTGAAGTGCTCTCAAGCAGCAACGTTCACCACGAGCCGGACTCAAGCATGAGAGGGCTTTGCGAACGAGCCAGCGAATTGTCTCGTTTTCATTGCCCTTCAACTCGAGTAGTCGGGTTTGTTGGCGACTCAGGTGCAGGTACGTGCTCTCAAAGTTTCCAGTCTAGTCTCAAGGTTCGAGCTCATAGGTCGTAGGAAAAAGTAGCCTTTTGAACTCACTCCTGGATTGCAGAGGTCTTGCTCGAACGGTGAGTCAACTCCAACCACTACAGGCTCGGGAAGACTAAACACAAGTTTATGCAGAGCAATGGTGGAGCTGCTTGTACCTCTGTTGCCACTGAGTACCACTACCATAGTATGGATAGCTTTGCCATCGAAGTGGAATGGTTCAGCAGAGACGAGACAGAAGCTCAGCTTAAAGAATTACTCAAGGCCTACCGAAGTTATTACCTCCGTGGCGCCAGCAATAATGAGAGAGAGTTGAGTAACCTGCAAGATCTAGCGGAAGTTGCTAGGGATACTTTCCAAACAATGTTTAGAGGACGCCTAGGAGATGAACAGTTTCTCCTCCAATGGTCGGAAAGCCGTATCATGCGGACGTTCAGATCGTGGGTAGCAGAAGCTGATCATTCTCCATCCGGTCGTCAGACCTTCAGCTCGCTTGAAGATTGCTCTGCCCACCTGATGCCCCTCACATCAGAGCAAAATCGGACTGAAGAGCCTTCAAAATGGCCGTATATACGCAAAGTCAAGTACGTTCTACCACCATGGATTGAGGATCGCTTCACTGACTATTCTAGGGTTTCCTTGAAAGCGTATATCTTGAGCAAAGGGCTTGTGCTTGTGGACTTACCAGGTAAAATTGTCCTTTTCCTCGGCTTGAGTAAGGCAGCGCACTAATGAAGTCCATGTTATAGGACTCCGGGATCTGAATGCCGCCCGGCGGGAGATCACAGATCGATATCTACTCGACATCAAAGACATATTTGCAGTATGCCCTATAGGCAGAGCGACGACTGATGCGAGTGTCATGAAGGTCTTTGAGACCGCGGCAGAGGCTAAGCTCTCCCACGTTGGAATTATCTGCACGATGTCAGCAGTGAGTTGTCAAGTCAGATCGCTGATAAGCTTCAAGCACTGACTTGTATTCAGGGGATTCAACCCGACGAAGCAAAGCGAGATTGGGGCGGAGAGAGAGCCAGCAAAGTCCAACAACTTCAACATGCTATAGCAACAGACCAACGGGATGTTGAAAATGCTCGAGTGGAGGTTGATGATTTGAACTCAATCGAGTCCGATGACCTGACTCCGGAGGATTTACTCGATCTACGCAACGATCTACACGTAGCTATTAAACGGCTAGAGAAAGCGAAGCAAGTACTGTTTCTTATATTTTGGGATTAGACATGCTGACCTCGACCTTCTGCAGGAAAAACCAAGAAAATCACAATTTGGAGTAAGTTCTCCATATTTGAAGAAAGGTAGACTCAGTAAAGCTAACATATCGCTTAGGCTAGAGAAGTTTCTTATTGGTAATCGAAACAGCTCCGTCATCATGACCCTCAAAAACTTGTACCAGGATAAGGTGCCAGGAAATGAGTTGACCGTTTTTTGTGTCGACAATCTGATGTACAAGGGCCACCGAAACGACCCTAAGGATGTGGCACTTGAGTTTCTTCATCTCAGTGGAATTGTCGCAGTCCGCAAGCACTGCATTTCCTTAGTAGCGAACAGTCAACTTCGCAATGCAAGGGAGTACATCAAGGACGATATTCCCGCACTTCTGGGAGACATCGATCTCTGGATCCAATCCGGGGCAGGGACCGTAGATGCCGAACGAAAAGCGGAAATTCGAGAGACAGTTAACGCCCTGGAAGCTCAGTTGAAACGAGTAAGGCACGGTCAGAGATATCTATGTAACACACTGATGGATGCCAGAACCTCACAGGAAATGCTTCTCCAATCAGTACGATCACAAGATCAATGACAGACATGTTCAATGAGCAAATCTATCAAAGTGCGTAACCCGGATCTGTCAGGCGCGGCAACGAAATATGATCTCGGACTCACGTAATTTTCAGGGCGACGCATAGCAGATTGGACGGCTGCGGCAAGCAATGCCAGTAACCAATGGAAATCTGTAAGCATCACAAAAGCAAGGTGCATCAGCAAGGACTAACCGAATCCATATTCACAGTGGCACCCAGGTATATTCCTTCAAGCAGAACGCATATAATGGAACATACCATTGATTGACTTACAGGATCATATATGGCTTGCTGTCGACGTTATGGGAGATACAATTCAGAAGCGGTGGGCGGAGACCACAACTGGAACGAGAGAGCCATTGAACAGATGGTTCGGGATTTGGCTGCTCCGTGGCGGGAGTTGAGATCCATGCTCCTGAGCAGTCTTGAACGCGACACCAAATTTATCAGAGATCTAATGGATTCGAGCATGGATTACGCAGGTAACAAGGATGAATTCTTCTTCCTGTCACTCGCTGATCGATTTACAGAGAACCAGCTTCAGCATTCTTCGGAGCTAGCCGAAACCCTGGGTCAGACAATGAGATCCCGCCAACATCTTCTACTGGCAGAAATCGAAAAAGCCATTGATGGTTTTGAGGACGGCCTTGAGTAAGCAAAATAATTCGTAAAAGGAGACAATGCTAATGGAGACCAGGATACTGAGAGTGGATGCGTTTTCTAGCCTTGAAACTGCCTTCATTGGGAAACTTATGGAAGAATCTTACTCAAAATGCAATGGAGACTTTGGTAATGCATTGCACTGAAATCCAAGGCAAAAACACATATACTGACGCATCAAAAGGAGACGGAAGCGACCAGAGAAGGAAAAAGGTCATCGGAGACAGGTTGCGCGATGAAACTCTCTTCGTGTCTCTCTTACGAAGCTTCAAGAGCCGCTTCATCGTTCTGGCTGAAAAGCTTCAGAGCGATGTCCAGACAGCCGTTGCAAAACATCTCGCTGTTATTACAAATACCTTGGACATGGTTAGAAGCGAGAATGTTGCTCTTGAGAGCGAGAGAGATCCAGAATTTAGGAGCCGTGTGGAGAGGGAGATGAGGGCAATCAGACTCGAGGTCCGTGGACTAAAGAGTGTAGTTTGCCCAGAAACTACTGGGGATGGACGGAGAGTGTCATTTGAAGTCTAAGTTGCGTGTGCGTGTTCAAATTGCTGTATTGAACTGCTAGTATGGGCTTGCATATGCTTGCAAACCCCACTCTACGGGGAAATCGACGCTGCTTAGCAAGAAGTCGCTTCCAACTCTTCAGGTTTTCGATCCTTTGCCGGATTGAACAGAATGATGAGCTAGAATTGGAAATAGAAGCGTACAAAATGACTGTTTATTTTTAAGAAAGCAGTCCTGACTCTCACGCAAGGGTTCAAGTTTCGAAGTGTTCCGAGTCTATCATGTGCGCTGCCACCTTTTAGGAGTCCCATAGGTCGTATTACACTACCACATCGCGCATTAGAACATTCAGAAATTTCATTCTTCTTTCATCTTAATAATCAGCTTCAAGTTGGCCTGGAAGAGCAAAGGCTGGGATGCATCGAGAAGTCTTGAAAGTGATTGACCCCCGTTTGGCCAGCTTTTAATCGGTGCAATTTCAAACCTCCTTGAATCGATTTCGCCTTGAACTCGGATTCTAGGCCACTGCAAAGTAATACATTTTACCCCCACTTCGGAATGAAAATCACCTTGCTATTCCTCCGAGGGGGAAATGGGAAATTTTACAGGGTTTCGATATTGGAGAACCCAAGAGACGTCTCTCTGGGGCAACAACTTCCTGAGCAGTGCAGTTTGAGCGTCACTTAAGCACACCGACCACTGAACTAGCGATTCTAGAGCTAGCTCGCAAATCAAGAAGTCTAGTTTAATTTTCAGATACAGTTGCTTGTGGTACAGCTGATATACAACTTGCAACCGCTGCCCATACCCATCTACAATGGCGGCGCTCTCCATGGAGTAATTTGCTGGCCGCTCCTCATCTGATTCTTATACAAGATCTCGGGATGATGATGCACACTCGGCATCATCCCGATCCCAATAGACCTCCGAATCGCTCTCGCAATCCTCCGTTGATTAACAGGTCTCAGACCCGTTTCATTAGAATGTTTGATTCGTCCCATCGTCGTCATGTATTCCGACATCATGGAGAAGTTCTACACAAAAGCCCCATTAGCTTCTGTTCCTAATAGGGGTATGATGGGAAGAGGAAAACAAACTCTATAATGCTCCATCGGGTTAAGATCCAGCACGTCAAAGACATCATGACTCGGCTTCTCCCTCTTCTTCCACTTTGCCATCTCAACCTCGCTCAGGTCATGCGGCGCATACACATCGCCCGCTCTCCACCGTCTCGTGATCTGCTTACTCAAATCATTTGCCAAATTGTGGCTTTTCAATTCCTCGACGTCGTTGTAGGAGCGGGCGGTGAATCCAGATCGTCGTTCGCGTTCTTTGCGTGCGGAGTCTTGCAGGAGTCGGCTGACGCCTGCGCTGCCTCTGCCGTTTCCCGTTGGCAGGGTCTTCATCCTGTTATATTGGATAGGGTTCTTGAAAGAAGATTTGGGAGGATCTAGCGCATCTCCGAGGGAGAGGAGGTCGTCTGCTGCTGAGGAGCGCTGGGGAAGGTCATCTGTATTTTGTTAGAGCTGCTGTGGTCTCGAGAAACTTGACAAACCAGCGCGAATAGTTCGAGAGGTAGAGAACGCAGCTCTAAGCCCCGATCCCTTATTCAACACCGGCCTCACCGCATTGAGGCACTGAAATCGTGGCGGGGCCATGATTGCTTCTCTGCTTTCCACGTCTCGAAAAGGGGTGTCATCTGCTCACCCTCGAGCTATGATTTCTTAGCGTCGCGGGAACGTTTTTCCGAGCCGACTGCTCCAAAAATTATTTCAACCTCCCCGCCAAAGTCAAACAAAACACCGAGACAGGACAGTGAGACAAAATGGTCAGAAAGCTCAAGCACCATGAGCAGAAGCTCCTTCGAAAAGTCGATTTCACAACCTATGCCGGGGATAATAACCACAGAGACGCGGCAGTGATTCGACGGTACAATATCCAGAAACCTAGCGACTACCAGAAGTACAACCGTTTATGTGGGGTCAGCACAATATCTCTTTTCCTCTTTTCTTTTCTGTAGTCCACCATACTGATTAACTCTGCAGTCGCTCAAGCACCTTGCCCACCGCCTCGCTGCCCTTCCCCCTGACTCCGCCTTCCGTCTCAAACACGAATCCCTCCTCCTCTCCAAACTCCACGACATGGGCATCCTCCCCTCCACCTCCTCCACTGCCAAGCTCTCTGAAGTAGAGAAGTCCGTTACGGTTTCCGCCTTTTGTCGGCGGCGTCTGCCCGTCATAATGACCCGCTTACGAATGGCGGAAACCGTGCAAGCTGCTACGACGATGATAGAGCAAGGGCATGTTAGAGTGGGGACCGAGACGATTACGGATACGGCGTTCTTAGTATCAAGGAGTATGGAGGACTTTGTGACGTGGGTGGATGGTTCAAAGATCAAGAGGAATATTCTGAGATATAGGGAGAAGTTAGATGATTTTGATTTGTTGTGAGGAAGATGAGGTTCATGGAAAGGTGTGGGTGTCTGCGGAGCTGGTTGTTGCATAGTGTCGGCGTTGGGTTTATAAAGGGATGGCTCTGGGCATGGAAGGAGTTACTGCTTCAGTAAGTGGGCCTCTGCCTTATTCAAGCATGCACACTGCAAGAATTAAATTTTGTGTTTACTCGCATTTCGTTGGAATTTTCCCTCGCCAATTCTCTGTCCCAAACTACATGCAAAATCATCGCATTTTCCTTTACTGCGCAGCTCCATAACCAATAAAAGGAAACCAAAAACGCAAAGCCGAAACCTGTTCCCATCCAAATCAGGACCCGTCTGAGCCAAAACCTAGTGCTCAGCACAATACCCAAGAAAGAAAGTAGACATTGTGCTAGCGTTGGAATTCAGGCTCATGAGTCAGGCATTTCCAAACTCATCTTTGAGTATCAATGACTTGGATGGTCATATTTCTTTCAGCCTAGAGAGTCGAGGTTGGCTTGCAGACCGGAGACTCCACAGTTAGAACACTCTTGGTTGTCTTTGTGTGGTGATAATGGGTTGTGGGTTGGCCCATGGTCCAAGGATCAACCGTCGTTAAGATAACACAACCGTGGCAATCGAACTCCGGGTAGAGTGTGGATGTCGAAGTCCAAACTGTCGTTGTCTTGGGACCAATGGGTGGGTAATGGGGAAGATACATAGTGGTTATGCACTCGGTGCCAGTCGCAAGTGTAATTGTGGACATGGTAGGGAGAGTGGAGGGGTTGAATGTGAATGGTGTTGTTGTCTTTTTTCTGTCCTCTCTTTTCCACCATTCATTAGTCGAAAGAAAATGAGGAACTGAGCCGGGCAAGGTGGGTTTGGGACCATCTGAGTCTTCAGCCCAATTTGGATGTCCGTCAGGTCGAGTGAAGTGGGCGGAGTGAGAGCCGTGGGTGAAATGAGCAGAGTGAGAGCCATGTGTTGACTTGGCCGAATGCGAGCCATCAGTGGAATGTGGGGTGTGCAAAGGATGGGTTGAATGAGCAGAATGAGGAGGAGCCGTATGAGGTCCATGAGTCATCTTTGCAGAATGGGAGCCATAAGTAAAGAAGGCGGAAGAAGGACTATCAACTGAAGCCGTCAATGGAATGGCTCTCTCAACCATAGGAGTAATCTCAAAGTCACCCGGAGAGGTCGGAGTGAACTTTCCCTCGGGGGGTCGCATAGGGCCGCCTGCGACCAGCGCAAGGTGAAGGCAAAGGAGTGAGAGCATTATGCCCAAGAGGAACTTGATCTGAGCCATGATCAGTTGATTGGTATTTGATGTTCTTTCTTCAAGGCGGAGCAAGATGGGTTGCTGGTAAATGACCCAAAAAAAAGACCAAGTGGTTGCTAAGGTTAAAGGAAATTTTTGGCCGGGTGAGCAGATGAAGAGGTTTAAATATTTATTGACGAGGCTAGAAGACGTTGTGCTTGCTGTGAATGTGATCGGTAAATGGGTCAAAGTAGATCCGGAGCCTTTGCAAAGTTGCTAGTTTTGAAGTTGGTGACTGGCAGGAATTTTTCCGGCATTGTCAGGGGCAGAATTGCTCTAAAGTGAATTACCTATGCATGTTTGCTTTAAATTTACATGTCAAAGCGAAAGAATCTCGCGACATTGATCGGCTAATCTCCAGCACGAACATGTGCCAATCATACTTCTATTACATCTTTCACGTCTATAATTATATCATGCCATGTGGCCTTAGTATTTGGCAATAATTAGAAGTGCAGATCAACTCTTTCACCAGTATAAACAGGTATGAGGATTAAACAGGCCATCAGCTCCAACTCCAGGTGAGATCCATAACTTCTGTCAACAGAGACCAGGCAGGCATTTTAGATTAGCAGAGTACGCACATCTTGAATTCTTTCGTACTTTCTGATTGAAATCTGCCCTCTTTATTTAGTGAAGAGACGTCGGGTGTCCCCTCTGAGCGGAAAATTTAACCACGGTCGAGATTGTGACATATTAAGCGGGCTCTATATCGTTTTCACACAGAATTTTGAGAGCGTTTTGGGAGCTTGTTATGAATGTTGCTGTCCTCTGTATGGTATTTACAATAAGTGATGAGGGACAAGCCAAAAGCTGACAGCGGATGAGACATTTATTGGTGAAAGTTCAAATATTCAACTGCCATCGGTTGTAATGTTAATTTAGTGGTTTAAGTTCTAGCTTCTTTATTGCAAGTATTATAGGAGGGGGTGTGGTGATCAGGGTATTCGACATTTATCGCAGGCACTGGCGTAACGTTACGAGCTGAAGATCAATCAAACTGTTGTTTAGACGGGCAGATATTCCCTCCACTGTATTTTCAAATTTGGGACCATCCCTCGGCCCTGCTTCCCTCCCAGAGGCGCAAAGCGCACTTTCTTCTTCCCAGCTTTATACCCAACTCCTACTGCAAGCCGTCCTTCATGTCCGCGCCCGTCTCCCTGGCCGATTGTCCTCCCTGTCCCTCTTCCCTGTCCCTCTTCCCTGCCCTCTCAATCCTCCTCCTTTTTCCCATTCTACTCCTCACCGCACTCATGATGCCTATTCCTATCAACCAAATCGGCCACGTAATCACCACCGTCATAATACCAATGCTTGTTCGTGGAAAGCGTCGCTGGAAATGTCCTGGTTTGTGGCGGTGCGGTGGGTAGTAGATATGCGATGGGTCTGGATTTGGCGGCAAAGTATTTGATGGCATCATTACTGAATTTATAATGGGGAGAAAACATAACCTTGAATCAAAACACCCTGAGGTGGCAATTGAATAAAAGTGGGGCTCGTGTGTCGTGGTTTGGAAGAAGGTTTAGATTCCTTATTTGAAAGTAGTTCGGTCCCAGATTTTGAAGTGGATGCGGGTCGGCGTTGATTCAATGACTTAGAGAATCAAAAATTCTGGAGGCGAACCGATTTCTGCATGTTCATACTTATATAGTGGAAATTTGATGCTGCTTTCTTTCGATCCTGCGATCATCTTTGGGCTTCGACCGGTTTGCTGTATGTAGTATTCGAATCAGGTGGGCTACCCCAATCACTTGACCTATGCCCCTTTATTATGTACCAAGATTAATGTCAGAGAACTTCGTGTTGATCATAATGTCTGACAAATATGGCAGCGCATCAAAAATTGGTGTTCGTCCGCTGATATAGTGTGACAAGGAATCATCACAAGAGTTGGTGAGCAACTTAGTCTCTAGAGCGGGATCGAAAATTGCAACCTTACTTATACTTGCCTAACTCCTTCAAGGTTTTGGAGAAGCTGCTTTTGATCTTAATATTCATTATATTACTAAAATAAGAACAGCCGGCTCAAACTTCCAAAGTATTCCTCCGCCAAGTCAGTTAGGTTACTTTGTACCTGACAATAAATTGCAAGATTTGTATAAAAGATCGTTTTATAACTCGTTGTTGGTAAAATATCCACAAGCAAATCATCCCAGATGACAATGTGTATTTGCAGGGAAAAGAGATCAAAATAGCAGTCGCAATGTTTACCAATGAATGCTAAATTGAAAAGGGAAAGGCTCTTCAAGAGAACTTTTTGGAGACTAATTCTCCAAACATGTTCTGCCCATAGCATCAAATTCATTTATCCTATGTCACTTTTTCTTCTTAGGCCAACAGAATTAGTGTAACTCTTTGATTAGGTTATGTGAGCAGTCTATTGGATGATCAAGATTGAGACGGAAAACCTCCTCATGTAATACCAAGAAACCCCGCGCCGATCCGTTATAGATCCGTTCCGCTCTAGCATTTAGCCAGTACCTGGGGGGCATCGCCAAATATTCTTCAATTTCACTTCTATGATTCA
>Ga0181525_10004606_pt1 | contig 10532 bp, 8 predicted proteins | sample PEATcosm2014_Bin_48_FD_121100 | JGI IMG/M metagenome (GOLD analysis project Ga0181525, IMG submission 121100) | Peatland microbial communities from MTU Mesocosm Facility, Houghton, MI, USA - PEATcosm2014_Bin06_10_metaG | ecosystem: Environmental > Terrestrial > Soil > Wetlands > Peat | place...
CCGAGATATTTTCCCTCACGCTCGTTGTTCAGCACCGTCTGATAAACCTGGCCGCTCGTCAGATTGTTCATGCGCGTCAGCTTGACGTTTGTGAACCGCTCGTAATGGCCGAGATCCAAATCGGTCTCCGCGCCGTCGTCGAGCACATAAACTTCGCCGTGCTGATACGGATTCATCGTGCCCGGATCCACGTTGAGATACGGGTCGAACTTTTGCAGCGCGACCTTGAGGCCGCGATTTTCGAGCAACGTGCCGAGCGCGGCGGCCGTCAGACCTTTGCCCAACGAACTTACCACGCCGCCAGTTACAAATATGAATTTCATTTCTTCAAGAATCTTTCCACCCACTCCACGTCTTCCGGCGCATCCACGCCGACGCTTTCGTAATCCACTTTCACGACGGCGATTTGAATTCCGTTTTCCAGCGCGCGCAATTGCTCCAGCTTCTCCGCGGCTTCGAGCGGCGACACGGGAAATTTCACCAGCCGCAACAGCGTTTCGCGCCGGTAGCCGTAGATGCCGAGATGCTTCAAAAAAGCAAACGCCGCCAACTGTTCACGTGAACCACTGGCGGCCTCGCGCAGATACGGAATCGTGCGCCTCGAAAAATATAACGCGCGACCGGCGGCGTTGACAACAACTTTCACCACGTTCGGATTATCCAGCTCGGCGGGATTCTTGATGCGCGTGGCGGCGGTGGACATTTCGCAATTTGTCAAAGCGTTTGCGACGGAATCAATCACCGAAGGCTCGATCAGCGGTTCGTCGCCCTGGATGTTCACGACGGCGTCACAGGAAATTCTTTCGACAACTTCCGCAATTCTGTCCGAGCCGCTCGGATGTTCCGGGCGCGTCATTTCTGCGCGGCAGAAATTTTGAGCGACTTCCCAGATGCGCGTGTCGTCCGTGGCGACAATTATTTCCGAAAGTGATTTTGCCTTCTGGCATTGCTCGACGACGTGCTGGATGAGCGGCCTGCCCGCGATGGGCGCGAGCGGTTTGCCGGGAAACCGCGTCGAGCCAAAGCGCGCGGGAATGATGCCAACGATTTTCACGGGGCTTGATTAAGCCACAGCTTGCCGCGCCGAAGCAAGCCGCGAAGCGAAAACGGCGTTTTTTTGTGAGCAAAATACACACTGATTATGCCAAATAACGTCCAGCCAGCAGCCAACAGCTTTGTTATTCATTAGTTGCTGGAATGAAAGCAACCGATTTTTAACCGAATTTTTTGAGAAAATTATGACAACTGGGAAAAAGCAAAAATCCAACCGGCCCAACCGCTCGCTGCCCATCAAGGGCGTTGATTGGTTGCATAATCCTGTTTTCAACAAAGGCACGGCGTTCACCGAGGCGGAACGCGACGCTCTCGGTTTGCGCGGACTGCTGCCGCCGCATGTCCAGACCATGGAGCAGCAGGCACGGCGCGTGATGGAAAACTTCCGCAGCAAGTCCAGCGACTTGGAGCGCTACATCCAGATTGTCGCGCTCCAAGACCGGAATGAAATGCTGTTTTATCGCGTGGTCATGGACAATCTGGAAGAGCTGATGCCGATTATTTACACGCCGACGGTCGGCAGGGCGTGTCAGGAGTTCGGCCATATTTTCCGCCGGTCGCGCGGATTTTACATTTCCAGCAATGATCGCGGGCAAATGGAAAAAATCCTGAACAACTGGCCGACGCGTGACGTGAAAGTCATTGTGGTCACCGACGGCGAGCGCATTCTCGGCCTCGGCGATCTCGGCGCTTCGGGCATGGGCATTCCCATCGGCAAACTCTCGCTCTACACCGCGTGCGCCGGAATTCATCCCACGCAATGCCTGCCGGTGATGATTGACGTCGGCACCGACAACGAAACGCTTTTGGCGGATCCGCTTTACACCGGCTTGCGGCAAAAACGGATTCGCGGCGAAGCTTACGACGCGCTCATCGAGGAATTCATGGTCGCGGTCGGAAAAAATTTCCCCGGCGTGCTGGTGCAGTTCGAAGATTTCGGCAACCGCAATGCCTTCCGCCTTTTGGAAAAATATCGTGACCGCGCCTGCACTTTCAACGACGACATTCAAGGCACCGGCGCCGTGGCGCTGGCGGGAATTTTGTCCGCGCTCCGCATCACCGGCGGAAAAATGGCCGACCAGCGCATGCTGTTGCTTGGTGCCGGCGAGGCCGGCATGGGCATTGCCGATAACATCGTGAACGTGCTGGTCGAAGAAGGTCTGTCGCTCGCCGAAGCGCGGAAACGCTGCTGGTTCGTGGACTCAAAAGGACTTGTCGTCAAGGGCCGCGATCAGCTCAACGAACACAAATTGCATTTCGCCCATGATCATGCGCCGTGCGCCGATTTGTTCTCCGCGGTGAAATCACTCAAGCCAACAATGCTCATCGGCGCGTCGGGGCAGGCTAAAACTTTCACGCACGAAATTGTAACCGCCATGGCCAGCTCCCACGAACGTCCCGTGATTTTTGCGCTGTCCAATCCGACTTCAAAAGCCGAATGCACCGCGGAGGAAGCTTACATCTGGACCGGTGGCCGGGCGGTGTTCGCCAGCGGCAGCCCTTTCGCACCGGTGACTGTTGGCGGAAAAACTCTCGTGCCGGGACAGGGAAACAACGCCTACATTTTCCCCGGCGTTGGTTTGGGCATCGTTTGCACCGGCGCGCGACGGGTAACCGATTCCATGTTCATCAAGGCCGCGCGCACGCTGGCTGGCCTCATCCGCGAGAATGAACTCGCCGAAGGCCGTGTTTATCCCGCGCTTGGTCGCATCCATGAAGTTTCCCACGCCATCGCAGTCGCGGTCTCCGAAGAAGTTTTTACAAAAAAATTAAATTCGCAACCGCGCCCTGCGAACTTGCCCGGCTATATCCGCTCGCAGATGTTCCGGCCGGAATATCCCGATTACATCCAAAAGTAAGCATCGAAATTCGTTGAAAATTAGATCGCTGTTGAGACATGCAAGTCCGGCCAAACAACAATGTTCGTCCTGCCAAAATCGGGTTTGTGAACAGCGACCAGAATACGCCGCACCTTGAAGACGCATCAACCAAATCAGCGCTGTTTCCAGCGCTTTTAATGCATTTCGCGGTGAACTGTGAGCGCGGCAAACGCCAGCGCTACCACAAACGGCACGGCATAAATAATCTCACTCACGGCCCAAATATAACACAATTGCGACAATTGCAACAATTATGTTACAGAATTGTTACAATGCTACGCCGGCCATCGGACATGAAATTTTAACCTGTTTGCTGCAATTATCACACGACCCGATTGAGCCGCATAAATTAGCGGATAAAATTTACGATTTACGTCGGAGTCGTCACCGGTTCCGATTTTAATTTTCGTTGCTGGTGGAATAATTGAGCTTTGTTCCAAAATCGCCGCGCTCGCGCCAGCCGAGGTAGAACTCAAACTTGCCGCGCTGATAGGAAACGAACGGCAGCAAAATTATTTTACAACGCGCGACCGCGAAGTTCCAGCCGCCATGCGGATTCGCGATGACATCCGGATAGCGCCCGCTTCGCGTGAATTTTTTGTCGGCGACGCCGATGACATAAAAATCAAAATTATGGAATGGATTGCGAAAATGCCATTTTGTCACCCGATGCTTGTTGTCCGGCAAATACCATGCGGGCGGGACCGGATCATCGCTGTTTTCAAGCCACCAAACGGGATTGAATTTTTGCCAAGCATGAATCTCCGGCAAATTGGGCGGCGGAAATTTTTGAATGCTGTGCCATTTGCCATCAAGCGCAACTTTGTTTGTGATGGTTGAAATGGAATTTGTGCCGGAAAATTTCGCCGCCGCCGTGGGCTGCGAAGAAACTGACCTGCAACCCGCCGAAGAGAGAACGACGGCAAACAACAGCCCAAGCCAGCCTGACAATTTCATTCAACCGTCACGCTTTTGGCCAGATTGCGCGGCTTGTCCACGTCGCAGCCGCGCACAACGGCGATGTAATACGCGAACAATTGCAGCGGGACGGTCGCCAGAATCGGATTCAGCGGCTCCAAAGTTTTCGGCAGATAAATCACGTCGTCGGCAACTTTTTTGATTTGCTTGTCGCCTTCGGTCGCCAGCGCGATGATCGGACCTTTGCGCGCGCGTATCATCGCCATGTTCGCCATCGTCTTGTCATACATCGAATCCTGCGGCACGAGAAAAACCGTCGGCGTCTTTTTGTCAATCAGCGCAATCGGCCCGTGCTTCATTTCCGCCGCCGAATAGCCCTCGGCGTGGATGTAGGAAATTTCCTTCAGCTTGAGCGCGCCTTCGAGCGCAATCGGAAACGTGTAGCCGCGTCCGAGAAAAAAGAAATCGTCCGCCTTCGCGTATTTGCGAGCGATTTTTTTCAGCGAATTGTTTTGCGCGAGAATCGTCTCGATTTGCTTCGGCGCAGCTTCGAGAGCGTGCAACATTTCCAGTGCGCGATGCGCGGAAAGCTTCCGCATCCGCCCCAGATGAATTGCGAGCAGCGACAAAACCGTCAGCGTCGAGACAAATACCTTGGTCGAGGCGACGCCGATTTCCGGCCCGGCGTGCATATAAATCCCGCCGTCCGCCTCGCGCGCAATGGTGCTGCCGACGACGTTTACGATGGCGAGCGCGTGGTGGCCGCGGCGCTTGGCCTCGCGCAGCGCGGCGAGCGTGTCCGCCGTCTCGCCGGATTGCGAAAGCACGAGCAGCACGGTGTTCTTTTCCAGCGGCGCGTTGCGGTAGCAAAATTCGTGCGCAAACTCGACCTCGACCGGAATTCCGGCAAATTCTTCAATCAGATATTCTCCGACGAGCGCCGCGTGCCAGCTCGTTCCACTGGCGGCGATGATGATTCGCTCAATCGAGCGCAATTCGCCTTCGCTCAAATTCAAGCCGCCGAATTTCGCCGTCGCGTTTTTGTGGTCAACGCGGCCGCGCAGCGCATTTTCAATCGTGCGCGGCTGCTCCAGAATTTCCTTGAGCATGAAATGCGCGTGCTCGCCGCGCACGGCGTCTTCTTGTGAAAATTCCAGTTTGCTGATTTGGACTTTCGCCGTGTCCGCGCCGAGATTGATGACTTTGAATCCTTTCGGCGTGATGGTCGCCACGTCGTAATCATTCAAATAAACGACTTTTTTCGTGTGCGCGACGATGGCGTTAGCGTCGCTGGCAAGAAAATTTTCGCCTTTGCCGATTCCGATAATCAGTGGCGAACCGCGCCGCGCGCCGACCATTTTGTCGGGTTCATCGGCGCAAATCACGGCGATGCCGTAAGTGCCGATGACTTCGCGCAACGCTTCGCAAACGGCTTGCGTTAAATTTTTCGTGCGCTGTTTTTGATAATTGTCGCCGATCAAATGCGCGAGCACTTCAGTGTCGGTGTCGGATTTAAAAGTGTGTCCGGCGGCGAGAAGTTTTTCCTTGATCGCATCGTAATTTTCGATGACGCCGTTGTGGACGACGGCGATTCTTTCAGATTGATCGAAGTGCGGGTGGCAATTTTTGTCAGAAGGAATTCCGTGCGTGGCCCAGCGTGTATGGCCGATTCCGAGATTTCCGGCGACGGGATCGGTCTGCAAAACGGTCGCGAGGCCGCTGTCAATTTTCCCCCGCTTTTTCCGCACGAGCAAATCCGCTTCCTGTAAAACAGCGATGCCCGCGCTGTCGTAGCCGCGATATTCCAACCGCCGCAATCCTTCGAGCAGGATTGGCGAGGCCGCTTTTTTCCCGACGTATCCGATGATGCCGCACATAAATTATTTCTGGCTCAAAATCCAATCTGCCGCTTTGTTCAAATCTTCCACGACGACGGCGCGCGAAATTTCTCCAGGCGATTCTTTTTCGGTTCCCGCTCCGTAGCCGGTGCGGACGAGCATGCTTTTTTTGACGCCGGCATTCCAGCCGCATTCCATATCAATCAATTTGTCCCCGGCCATGAAACTTTCCGCGAGGTTCAAATCAAATTCGTCGCGAGCGTCGAACAGAAATTGCGGCGACGGTTTGCGGCCGCGGCTCGGCTGGTCGGGCGCTTCGGGCGCGATGTAAATTTTCCCGAAGCGGATTCCGTCGCGCGCAAGTTCCGCGCACAAATGCCGGTTCACATTTTCCACGTCAGCCATTGTGAAATAGCCGCGCCCGACGCCGGATTGGTTTGAAACGATGAACAATTTGAAGCCTGCGTCGCAAAGTTTTTTCAGTCCGATTCGTGTCGCCGGAAAAATCACAACGTCTTCGGGACGGCTCAGATAATTTTTTTCGACAATCATCGTTCCGTCGCGATCAAGGAAAACAGCCCGGTTCATTCGGACAAATTGTGGTTAGTTTATGACAAAAATGGAATTGAATTTTTTCCGGTGCTCACCCATGCTTCAGAGTCTCGTTTTTAATTAACAACCAAACCGTATTCACATCACATGAGCAAAGGCAGACTTGGAATTTTGGTCGGCGGCGGCCCTGCGCCCGGACTCAATGGCGTCATCGCGGCGGCGACGATTGAAGGCATCAACCAGGGCTACGAAGTCATCGGTTTTCGTGACGGCTTCAAGTATATCGCGGCGGGCGACGTGACGCAAATCAAGCCGCTGACCATCCGCGACGTCAAGGACATCCATCTCAAAGGCGGCTCGATTCTCGGCACGGCACGCACGAACCCGACGAAATCCGAGGAGCACATGAAAAATCTTTTCACGGTGTTCCACAAACTCGGCATCACCGCGCTGGTGACCATCGGCGGCGATGACACGGCATTTTCCGCAAGTGTCGTCCGCAAGCGCAGCAATGGCGAAATCAAAGTCGCGCATGTTCCAAAAACAATTGACAACGATCTGCCATTGCCGGGAACCGCGCCGACGTTCGGCTACGAAACGGCGCGGCATTACGGCGTGCAACTTGTCCGCAATCTGATGGAAGACGCGCGAACAACTTCGCGCTGGTATCTCATCATCAGCATGGGCCGCGCGGCGGGACATCTCGCGCTGGGCATCGGCAAGGCATCGGCGGCAACACTTTCAATCATCTCCGAGGAATTTCGCGACCGGCCCGTCACCGTGGACGAAGTCTGCGACATCATCATCGGCTCCATCATCAAACGCACCGTCGAAGGCTCGCGCTACGGTCTCGTCGTTCTTGCGGAAGGCTTGATTGAGGCGCTTGGTGAAAAAGGCCTCATCGCGGCGCTGCCCGAAGGCCAGCTTGAACGCTTCGGAAAAGTCATCCGCGATGACCATGGCCATTTGCGCCTCGGCGAAATTGAATTTGGCCGGCTGATGAAGGAACTTTTGGCGCAACGCCTCGAAAAACTCGGCATCAAAATGACTTTCATTGACAAAGACCTCGGGTATGAACTGCGCTGCGCCGACCCGATTCCCTTCGACGCCGAATACACACGCGACCTCGGCTATGCGGCGGTGAAATTCCTGCTTTCGCCCGAGGCTGACAAATACGGCGCCATCATCAGCTTTGTTAACGGCAAGATGAATCCGCTGCCGTTCGACAAGATGCTCGACCCCAAGACCGGTCGCATGCAAAACCGCAGGGTCAACGTGGACGGCGAAGCCTATGAATGCGCCTGCGCCTACATGATCCGCCTCGAACGCGAGGATTTCGAGGACGCAAAGCGTCTCGCCAAGCTCGCCGCCGTCGTCAAGCTCACGCCCGGACAATTCCGCGCACGCTTCGGCTATCTCGCTGGTTTAAAATAATTTTCTGCGGAACAAATCCATCCGCCGCGCGCCTCATTGAAGTGGCGCGCGGACGAAACAATCGCTAGAATCGCGCATGTTTATCGTCGGACTTGGAACCGCCGCCCCGCCCCGCCGCTACGCGCAGCGCGAAAGCTGGGATGCGCTGCAAATTTCCACACAATTTTCACAGCTCAAACCGCGCTCGCGAGCCATCCTGAAAAAAGTTCTTTGCGGCGACAACGGCATCTCTGCGCGCCATCTCGCGCTCGAACCGCTCTCCGAAGTTTTTGAAACGACGCCTGACGCGCTTCAGGCCCGCTTCGCAAAAAATGCGCCCGCGCTCGCCGCCGAAGCCGCCCGCCGCGCGTTCAAAGATGCGAATTGCAAGCCCGGCGACATTGACGCGATTCTAATCAGCACCTGCACCGGCTATTTGTGTCCCGGCCTGACGAGCTACGTCAGCGAACAACTCGGGCTGCGCGAAAATGTTTTCACGCTCGACCTTGTCGGCCAGGGCTGCGGCGCGGCATTGCCAAACCTGCGCGCCGCCGAAGCGATTCTCACCGCTGGTCGCGCGGAAAAAGTTTTGTCCGTTTGCGTCGAGATTTGCAGCGCAGCATATTTTCTTGACGACGATCCGGGCGTTTTGATCAGCGCCTGCCTGTTCGGTGACGGCGCGGGCGCGGCGGTTTTATCGAACCGGCCGCAACCAAAAAAACGCCGCAGCATCGAATGGAAATTCGCCGCGTCGCGACTCGTGACCGCCGAGCGCGACACGCTGCGTTTCAGCCACAAAAACGGGATGCTGCGGAACATTTTGCTTCCGCAAGTGCCGCAGGTCGCCGGCAAAATTGCCGCTAAATTATTTTCCGACTCCCTCGCCGACGCAAAAATAAGCCGCGAACAGATTTCCGGCTGGATTTTGCACACTGGCGGACGCGACGTAATTTTGTCGCTGCGCGACAATCTCAAATTGACCGAAGCCGACGTGCGCCACAGTTCCGCCATCCTGCGCGAGTTCGGCAACATCAGCAGCCCGACCGTTTATTTTGTTTTGGAGGCCGCGCTGAACGATTCCGTGCCGGACGGCTTGTGGTGGATGTCCGCGTTCGGCGCCGGCTTCAGTTGCCACGGCGCGTTTTTGGAAGTGCAACAAAGTTAAATTCCTCTCATTCCCGGCCAGGCACTCAAAATGAAGCGCATCGTCCAGCCCGAAATTCTCGACACGCTGCCGCCGGATGACCCGGGCGCGCTGCGTTCGCGCCGCGACTTGCGCCGGATCAATGCGTGGATGGGCAATGCGGAAACTCTCGCAGCCGCGCTTGTCAAAGCGCTGCCGGCCTCCGCGATTTTGCAAACGCCGCTGCAAATAACCGAGCTGGGCGCGGGCGACGGACATTTTCTCCTCCGCGTCGCGCAAAAAATAAATTTGCAGGGCGTAAACGCGACCTTGCTTGATCTCCAGAAAAATGTTTCCATCGAAACGCTGGCGGCATTTTCAAAACTCGGCTGGCGCGCGGAAGCCGTCGTCGCCGACGTTTTCGACTGGCCGCAGGCTTCGGAAGAAGTCGTCATCGCAAATCTGTTCCTGCATCATTTTGAAGATGCGCGCCTCGCGGAGCTGCTTTGGAACATTTCCACCCGCGCGCAATTGTTCATCGCCGTCGATCCGCACCGTTTTCATTTTCCATTTCCGTGCGCGCAAACGCTCCGGCTCATCGGCTGCTGCAAAATCACACGACACGACGCCGAGGCAAGCATCGCCGCCGGATTTGTCCGCAAGGAAATCTCCGCACTCTGGCCGGACAAGCAAAACTGGCAGCTGACCGAACACCGCGCGGGATTGTTCAGCCACCTCTTCGTCGCGCGCCGGAAAAACTGAAATGAAATTTGACGCAATTGTAATCGGCGGCGGGCCGGGCGGCGCGGTTGCCGCCCTGGTTTTGGCCAAAGCCGGCTGGTCGGTCGCCGTCGTCGAGAAAAGCCGTTTCCCGCGGCAAAAAGTCTGCGGCGAATTTCTTTCCGCGACAAATCTCGAACTGTTGCGCCAACTCGGCGCCGCCGAAGATTTTTCTCAAATGGCCGGCCCGAAAATCACGAGCATCAGCCTGTTCGCCGGGGAAACTATTTTGACCTCGCCGATGCCACGGTTGCAAACCGGCGCGAAAACTTGCGGACGCGCGCTCGGCCGCGACTATCTCGACACGATTTTGCTTCAACACGCAGCGGACGCAGGCGCGACAATTTTCCAGCCGTGGTCGGCGACGGAATTGGTCCGTGACGAAAGTGGATTTTCCTGCCGCATCACCGCGCGCGAGACACAACAGGAAAAGGAATTGCAGTCATCTGTTGTCATCGCTGCGCACGGCTCGTGGGAAAACGGAAATTTACCGACGCAGCTTGCAAAAAGTTCCCCGAAGCCTGGCGACCTTTTCGGTTTCAAGGCGCGTTTCCACGATTCGCGATTACCCGGCGGCACGATGCCGTTGCTTGTTTTTCCAGGCGGCTATGGCGGCATGGTTCACACCGACGGCGGACGAGTGAGCCTGTCGTGCTGCATCCGGCGCGACGGTCTGGAAAAATTGCGCAGAATTAATCCCACCGCCAGCGCGGGCGAAACCGTTCTGGCTCACGTCAAAAATTCCTGTCGCGGCGTCCGCGAGTCTCTGGCCGGGGAAAAGCTCGACAGCCAGATTCTTTCCGTTGGCCCGATTCGTCCCGGAATCCGCCAGCCGTATCGCGACGGGATTTTTCTCGTTGGCAACGCGGCGGGCGAGGCGCATCCCATCGTCGCCGAAGGCATCAGCATGGCGATGCAATCCGCGTGGCTGCTGGCAAAAATGCTCGCCGCGCGTGAAACGAAAAGTTTTTCGCA
>Ga0181525_10004607_pt1 | contig 10529 bp, 5 predicted proteins | sample PEATcosm2014_Bin_48_FD_121100 | JGI IMG/M metagenome (GOLD analysis project Ga0181525, IMG submission 121100) | Peatland microbial communities from MTU Mesocosm Facility, Houghton, MI, USA - PEATcosm2014_Bin06_10_metaG | ecosystem: Environmental > Terrestrial > Soil > Wetlands > Peat | place...
CCGGACCCAGCTTTGTGTCCCGCGCCTCAATTTCGAATTCTTCAATGTGGATCGAGGTGTAATAATCCTCTTTCACCAGCTTCTCGCTCACCACAATGGCGTCTTCGAAGTTATACCCGCGCCATGGCATGAAGGCCACCAGCACGTTCCGCCCCAGCGCCAGTTCGCCTTCGTCCGTGCACGGGCCATCCGCCAGCACGTCGCCCTTTTTCACCTTCTGGCCCTGCTGCACGATCGGCTTCTGGTTGATGCACGTGTTCTGGTTTGACCGTTTGAACTTCGTCAACTGATAAATGTCTGCGCCGACTTCGCGCGACATCTGGCCCTCGTGGCTCCCGCCCTCGACGCGCACGATGATCCGTTCGGAATCCACCGAATCCACCACGCCCGAGCGCTTGCAGATCACCACCGCGCCCGAGTCTCTCGCCGTCACTTGCTCCATGCCCGTGCCCACATATGGAGCCTCGGCCCGCAGCAGCGGAACCGCCTGGCGCTGCATGTTCGAACCCATCAGCGCGCGGTTGGCGTCGTCGTTCTCGAGAAACGGAATCAAGCTCGCCGCCACCGATACCAACTGCTTCGGGCTCACGTCCATGTATTCGATTTCGTCGCGATGCTTGAGCACGAAGTTGCCCGCCTGCCGCGCATTCACCAGGTCGTTCGAGATGCGCCCATTGGCGTCGATAGCGACATTGGCCTGGGCGATGATGTATTTGTCCTCTTCCCACGCCGATAGATAGTCGCAATGCGCTTCCACCTCGGCTGGCTGTTTGCCGGCCGCAAGCGCCTTCGTCGCCTGGTCATACTCGCCGCGCGAGGCTACATGCCCCACCTTGTACGCCGTATCCCCAGGGTTGAGGATCTTCACTTCATTCACCAGCACCCCGTCCTTTACCCTGCGGTACGGGCTCTCGATGAAGCCGTATTCGTTGATGCGGGCGAAACACGATAGCGACGAAATCAACCCGATGTTCGGCCCTTCCGGCGTCTCAATCGGGCAGATCCGGCCGTAGTGGGTCGGGTGGACGTCGCGAACCTCAAAGCCGGCCCGCTCGCGCGACAAGCCTCCTGGTCCAAGCGCCGACAAACGCCGTTTATGCGTGATCTCAGACAGCGGATTCGTCTGGTCCATGAATTGCGACAACTGGCTCGATCCGAAGAATTCCCGGATCGCCGCCATCACCGGCTTCGCATTCACCAGGTCATGCGGCATGGCCGTCGACATTTCCTGATAAACGGACATCTTCTCTTTGATCGCCCGTTCCATGCGCACCAGCCCGATGCGGAACTGGTTCTCCAACAGCTCGCCCACCGCGCGAACGCGCCGGTTCCCCAAGTGGTCGATATCGTCCACCGCGCCGATACCTCTGCGCAGCCTCAACAGATACAGAATCGTGTCGATGAAATCGCGCTGGTCCAGCGTGCGCTTATCCAGCCGGGTGGCATCGGCCTTATCGTGAAGCTTGATGTTGAACTTCATCCGGCCTACACGCGAAAAATCGTACTTCCGCGCGTCGAAGAACATCCCCTGGAAAAGCTGTGTTGCCGTGTCCAGCGTCGGCGGATCGCCGGGCCGAAGTTTCCGGTAAATCTCCAGCAGAGCTTCGCTCTGCGACTTCACACCGTCCTTGCGCAGCGTCGCGGAAATCACGTTGCCGGCATCGTCCCGCTCCGGGAAAAAGATCTCGAAGTCGCGAATGCCCGCGTCCGATAGCTTCCCGATCACGGCCGGCGTCAGTTCGTGATTGGCCTCCACCAGCACTTCGCCGGTTGACATGTCGATAACATCGGCGGCCATGAACGCGCCTTCAAGGTCGTTGGAGGCAACTTCCACTTCCTCGATCTTGTTCTTGCCGATTTCGCGGAACACCGCGTTCGTAATCTTCCTGCCCTGCGGCACCACGGTTTCGCCCGACTTGGTGGAAATGGCATGCGACAGTTTGATCCCGATCAGGCTGTCGTTCACCTTCCAGAGCAGCTTCTTGTCCTTAAGCACAATGGTCGTCAGCCGGTAAAACGCCTTCAGAATCTCGGCGTCCGTCTTCAGCCCCAGCGCCCGCAGGAATACCGTCCCGTAAAACTTGCGTTTGCGGTCGATTCGCACGTACAACAGGTTCTTGTTGTCGTATTCGAACTCCACCCAACTGCCGCGATACGGAATGATCTTGCCGAGGAAGTACCCTTGCGTCTGCACACGCTCGAAGAAAACGCCCGGTGAACGGTGCAATTGCGACACGATCACGCGCTCGGTCCCATTAATAATGAAGGTGCCGTTGTCGGTCATCAGCGGAATTTCGCCGAAGAAGACTTCCTGCTCCTTGATGTCCCGCACCGTCTTGTGCCCGGTCTCGGGGTCCTTATCATAAACCGTCAGCCGGATGGTCACCTTCAGCGGCGCCGCGTACGTCATGCCCCGTTCCTCGCACTCGGGCATGTCGTACTTCAACTGCAGAGCCACCGGATCGCCGCAACGATTACAGAACGTGACGATGTTCTTGTTGAACGTGCCGCACTTGTGGCACAAAACGTCGCCCGCATGGAACGGATCCGTGCGGATTTCCGCCCCGCAGGCAGGGTTGCGGCAGATGGTCCGCAGATGATGCAGGCCCTTCAAATTGCCGCATTTGCATTCCCAGTTGCCGATCGAATAATCGACAAACTCCAGTTGGCTAAGCCCGCGAAAATCCGATATCGGGAATACGGAGCTGAAAACGCTCTGCAGCCCTCCGTCTTCGCGCTCTTTCGGAAGCAGGTCCATTTGCAGGAATCGCTCATACGAGCGCTTCTGCACTTCGATCAGGTTCGGAATCGGAATCGAAGTCTTGATCTTCGAGAAGTCCACTCTCTCGCGAGGAGTAACGCTAGACACGTTGGGCATTAACACTTTCCTTTGAACTCGGCACAAAACCACGCCGCTTGCTCTTGCATTTGGGCGCCGGGCGCGTCACCGGTTTCAACCCCGGAGACACCTAAGCGCTTTTTAGCAGCGGCGAAAAGGTCAGATCGCATCAGTCAACACATAGCCGCCACGAAACGACTCGAACCCAGGGAATGCTCTAACCGCGAGCATCTCCACGAGGGCACTTCCAACCTCCTTCGCGGCGCCAACGCGCTTTTACCGGCAGTTTCCATTCACCGGAGGCCTGGCAGCCTTCCGGCAAACACTACAAACAACCGCTCGGGCGAGACCGCAGGCAGGTTGCACTTAGGTAGAGACATCGAAGGGGTCAAATCAAGAAAACCCGACTGGAGCTTAAGAGGCTCAGGCAAACCCGTCTCCCAGTAAAATTGTCTTCAGGGTACGTTCCTTTATTGGAGTTTGGGCACGCCAAATCCCCGCGGTGTTATCCTAACCACGCGGGGCGACCAGAGAAATTGATCACGAGGCAATTCCGGGATGTTCCGGCTATTACTCCTAGAGGATAGCAGCAAGAGCCGCCCGCCGTCAACCGGCCCACCGCCAGTCTCGGCAAGCCCAGCCGTTCCCCGTGAACTCTCGCCGGCCTTGGCAACTCTTATTTGACTTCGACGGTAGCGCCGGCGTCCACGAACTTTTTCTTGATCGCCTCGGCCTCGTCCTTATTAACGCCTTCTTTCACAGGCTTTGGAGCGGCTTCCACCAGGTCCTTCGCTTCCTTCAGACCCAAGCTGGTCACTTCGCGTACCACCTTGATGACATTGATCTTATTGGCGCCGACCCCAGTCAGCACGACTGTGAACTCGGTCTTTTCCTCCGCCGGAGCCGCGGCTGCTGCCGCGCCACCGCCTGCCGGAGCCGCCACGGCAACGCTAGCCGCCGCCGCCGAAACTCCCAGCTTTTCTTCCAGTAATTTTACGAGCTGAGACGCCTCGAGTAGCGTCAGGCCCTGAATCTGATCCGCAATTGCGTTGATGTCCGCCATTTTTCCTTTACCTTCCCTTACAAAATCTCTTGTGGCACAGCCTTCGGGCTGTGGGCCCTGAATGTCTGTCCGCCCCTACTCCGAAAACTTCCCTTCTTTCACCGCCTGGTCAATCACCACCGTCACGTTCCGGCCCGTGCCATTTATCGCCGTCACCAGCCGTGTGGCCGTCGCATTAATCAGGAACAGCAGCTTCGCGAAAATTTCTTCCTTCGGTGGCATGGCTGCCAGGTCGTTGATCGCCTTGATATCGATCGCACGCCCTTCCACCATGCCGGCCTTGAATGTGAAAACCGCATTGTCTTTTGCGTATTTGATCAGCGCTTTCGCCAGCGCCACCGGATCCTTCGGAGCAAACGCGAGCGAAGTCATGCCCTTCAGCTCTCCCAGCAGCTTCTCCGCCGCGGTGCCTTCCGATGCCTTCGCCGCAAGATTGTTCTTCACAACCTTATAAGATCCGCCCGCTTCCCGAACCACCCGGCGCAGCACGTTGTCCTGCGCCACGGTCATCTTCTCGTAGCCGGTAACAAAGATGTTGCTGTTGGCGGCAAGATCCTTCTTCAGTTGTTCCAGATCCTTGCTCTTATCGTCCTTGTTCTTCATAAACCGCCCTGCCTAACCTCTTCTGTCCCCCGACCCTCCGCAAGCCCCGTGCGTAAGCTTGGGGCTGTGTTCGCCTGTCCCCGCGTCACGCCGCCTTGGCATTAAACGCCGCCACATCAAGATGTACACCCGGGCCCATCGTGGAGCACAATGTCGCGCTCTTGACGTATTTGCCCTTGGCCGCGGAAGGCTTAGCTTTCAAAACCGCCTGGATCAAGCTATTTGTGTTCTCGAGCAATTTATCTGTGGCAAAGCTCACCTTGCCCACAGGCGCATGCACCACGCCCGTTTTATCGACGCGAAACTCCACTTTGCCGGCCTTGATTTCCTGGATCGCCTTCACCAGGTCCGTCGTTACCGTTCCGGTCTTCGGGTTCGGCATCAGGCCGCGCGGCCCCAGCACTTTGCCAAGCCGCCCCACCGAACGCATCATGTCCGGCGTGGCAATCACGGCGTCAAACGCAATCCAGTTCTCGTTCTGGATGCGCGCCACCACATCGTCGCCACCCACAAAATCCGCCCCCGCCTCTTGCGCTTCACGCAGCTTATCTCCCGAAGCAATCACCAGCACCGTCTTGGACCGCCCCAGTCCATTCGGCAGCACCACCGTGCCGCGTACCATCTGGTCGGCATGCTTGGGATCGACGCCAAGGCGCATATGCACCTCAACCGTCTCATCAAACTTTGTGAACTTGATTTTCTGGACAAGCGCGACGGCTTCGGCAAGCTGATAAGGTCGAACCTCAACCTGCTTGGCCGCGGCAGTATACTTCTTACCGGGCTTTTGGCTCATAATGTGATTGGTCCAAACGGCTCCAGCATCCCCAGGCAAAACGCCCAGACACACCTTCGCCTCCCAAAGTGGAACAACTCAAAGTCTAGCAAACGGCCAGCCAATCCCGCAACCCAGCCCTGGCGTGGCGCGGGCTGTCAAGCCTGCAGAGCCGAGATTCGTCTCGGCTTTGGCTCCTTCTGTCGAGGCCCCAAAATCGAAGGGGGATCTGGCAGCCGCCCGACTCATCCGTTCCCGTCTGCCCCGACCCCTGACCCCGGCACGCGCCCTCGACCCCAGCCCAAAACCGCGAGCCGAGACGCGACCATGAGGGAGCGTTCCAAACCCCAGATTTCTCCGCCGCCGTCAAACCTCGCCCCGCCCGGCCTCAACGGAAAGCGGCGCCAACCTGCCGCTCTCCTCTGGACACCAGCACAAAGCCCGAAGGGCGAAAGATGCTAGCCCACGGCGCAAGCCGCGGGAAACGAGCGTGCCAGAGGTACCGAGCCCCGGAACGAGGCGAAAGACTTTCACCAAGTCCAGCCCCTCCAAAACCGCGAGCCGAGACGCGATCGTCGTTCGCGAAGCGCGACGGAGCGCTACGAAGCCTCAGACCCTCCTTTAGCGTCCTTCTGTTGCCAGGATTCGGCTGCCGGCGACTTTGGCAAGCTCCACGTACCGGCACAACGCATTGGCGAGTTGCATCTGTCGAGGACTGCGGCATTCCGGCTCAAGCAGACGTGAGCTGCCCACAACGATCACCATGGCCTGCGCACGGGAAGTAGCGACGTTCAGCCGATTGAGGCTGTACAGAAATTCCATTCCACGCGGCGCGTCCTCGGGTGAGGATGTGGCGAGCGAATAGATCACCACTGGGCCTTGCTGCCCCTGGAACTTATCCACCGTTCCTACCCGGGCGTTCGGCACTCGGGCTGCGAGATCGGAGACCTGCGCATTGTACGGAGTGACGATCAAAATATCATCGAGCTCCAGCTGACGGGAACGGCCTTTGTCATCGATCCAGTTCACGCCAGGTTGAATGAGCGTGTCGATGATGCCGGCGACCCGCTCGACTTCTTCCGAAGAAGCATTCTGGTTCCCCTCATGCCTTACCGGAATAAACCAGAGGCCGGCCTCGCCAAGCCAGGGATGCCCCTCAATTCGCTGCCGCTCGAGCCCCTTTCGAGAGTGCAAACGGTCCTCGTAAAAGACCTGTGAGGTGAACTCGCACAGTTTGGGATGCAATCGCCAGGTCCTTTCGAGGAAGAGCCCCTTATCGGCGGCGATCGTTCTTGCCCCGGCGAGCAAGTGCTCAAGCGCCGACACATCCGCGCCTTCAGGATGGCTACCCTTCAGCGGTTGCTCCAATTGCTGCGGATCGCCCAGAAGCACCAGGCTCTTCGTGGCCTGCGTGAGGGCAAGCACGTTTGCCAGAGACATCTGTCCAGCTTCATCGACAAACAGCACGTCCACTGCTTCAAAATAGTCCTCTCTCGACCACAGCCAGGCGGTACCCGCGACTACCTGGGCACCGTCGTGCAACGCCGCGCGTGGCTCAGCGTTGTCCGTCGTGAGCACGATCCCTGGCGGGCCCTCCTCGGGCTTTTCGCGCACCTTCTGGACGCATCGGAGGCCATTCAGGTTGAGTTCTTGCGCGGCCTCAATCACGTCGTCGATCAGTTTTCGTATTACTTTGTGGCTTGTTGCCGCAATTCCGACTTTCTTCCCCTGTCGCACCAGTTCGCAAATCATGCGCGCTCCGGTAAATGTTTTTCCGGCGCCCGGTGGCCCTTGGATGGCAAGGACAGAATCGTCGAGTTGCGCAACAAGTCGCTTCGCTGCATCTACGGTTGACTCTGTGGGACGTATCTCCATTGGAGTTCCGTCCAGCAGGCGAGGCGGCCGACGCAATAAGAGATCCCGTGCCGCGCGATGGGGTCCGGGGGAATCGGTGCCGTTTGCGCTAACCCACGTACCCAGACGGAACAGCGCATCCGCCAGAACGTCGTTATTAGGGCCCCTCGCGTCCACGAAGACCGATATTGGGTGCACATCGGCGGTTTTCCTTGTCTTCTTGATGTCGATCGTGCGCGCCGCGACGTTGATAGAGACGACGTCGCCAATTTTCTCGCCCCGCTCGCAAACCACATCCCCGGCCCGAACATCGGTTTCCTGTTTCTCGAAGCGGTAGCGATCAGTCGGAATTTTTCGCGTCAACTCCACAGTGCCAATGAACTCCAAACCGGAGATGGCAGATCGCTCATCGAGCAGGTCTTCATCAGTCAAATCCTTCAGCCGGAAGTACTCCCACCAATCTGCTTTGGACTCCCGGCGGTGCCAGTCGAGCAGATTGGCAAGCAGCCAGCGCGCCGCCTCTTCGTCGTTTCGCGAGCCTGGATCCGCCGGGATATTGCGCCGCAGCGCCTCCGCGAGGGCCGCGCTGCGCTGTTGCCGTTCACCCACGGTTTCAGCCGGAGCTCCGTCCGAGACCTCAGGACGAGGGAGGATATAACCGGCCTCCTCCTGTTGCAATCGCTCGCGTTCCAGCCAATCGCGAAGCGACCGGGTCGAAGAGCAGTCATCGGCATTGTAAAGCATGATTGCCTGTCTCACCGAGTCATCCACTTCCGAACCGCTCCCAAGCTCCAGACCGTGCTGCATCTGACGCATCGCGCTTCCAGCCTCTTCCAACGGCATCGTTCGCTTGAATCCGTGAAATACCTCCAGCGCTTTCAGTGAGTATTGCTCCACACTCGCACGCACCGAACGCTTTAAGACGGTGTGAAGATCGATGAACAGGTTTGCGCGCAACATGCGGTCGATCTCGTCCTCGCACACGCCATGCCTGCCCATAAGTCTCTTCAAAGCGGATGGCTCATACGGCGTGAAGTGGAAAATGTGCAACGAAGGATGAAGTGCCCATCGATCCATAACCGTATCCACGAACCACCTGAATGCCTCCTTCTCGTCGACTGTGGTAAGCGCCCAGCGGCACTCGTACCTCGGCCTGCCGGCATCCGCCAGCACGAGACCAAACAGATACTCCCGCCCGGTAAGGCCGACGAAGGGATCTCCCTCCAAGTCAAAGAACACATCTCCTTCTGACGGCTCGGGCAAAAGAGAAAGCCCGTGTTCCTCAGTGATCTCAAGGACCTCGTGCACGGGGCGGCGCTCGTTGCGCCCCGCCACCTGCAGACGCGCCTGCTCACGGACGCGAACATACCCATCCCTGGATCCGTGGTCTGGACGATGCGCAATCGGCAGCGGAAAACGAGCAAGATCTGCGACCGTCACGGTGTCCCAGACCCGCAATTGCTTGCGTTGCAATCTGCTAATGCCAGCCACCAGCGACAAGTGGTCATCCTTCCGCCGCTCGCTGTCACAGTGCGGCCGCCAGCGGCACACTTCGCAGTGCGCTGTCGGTTCCGGATACGTTTGGGTCTCTCTCCCGTTTTCGCGGACCGCTGCCTCCAAGCGGCCCTTCACGTACCGGTAATACGCTGCATAATCCAACACCCGGTATTGCTCAGGCTGAAAGGTTTCGGCTGGCGGTACCACGTACATGGATTCCGGGAGCACTTCTTGGGCTCCTAGGATAAGTTCGGAGTACAGCGACAACTGGAGGATGGTGGCGGCCTTCGTTTCCCGGGCGAGCTTGCAGTCATAGACTTCGTACGACCAGCTCCCCAATCTGCTCGGGCGCTCCACTCTGCGCAGTACATCCGCCCGCCCAAACCAACGCCCGTTTGCAAGCGTCGCTTGTGAAATCGCGTCGACGCCCCGCTCCATGGCGGCAGCGGTTTCCACGAGCGCCCTGTCATCGTCATCGATGTCCCGCAAGTCGCAGATGGAAACCCCTTCCGCCTCAAGATGACTGAGATATGCCGACTCATGCGCCATCCCGCGCTGCTGAAGCACCCAAGCGTCCGGAGACTGCCATGTCGGCGCAGACCGGACTCCCGTCGCGACGGCGAAGTCAAGGGCGGTGAGATGACAACACGCCAAATGATTGCTCAAGTCACTGGCTGATAGCCGAAGATCTCCAGCGGTAGCCTTCATATCTCTGCGCGTCTGTCCGGCAGCAGCGAAAGGGCTCTGCCTAGACGACCGCCGAAGGCAAATACAGCTTGCCTCTGCCTCTCAATGTACAAGCTGTACTCTATCGTGCGATAACACCCGGAAGCGAGTTCGATTCGTAATTTGCGCCGGTGCGCTCGCCGCGGGGATTGCACAGAAAAATCTCAACCCCAAGCGCCATAGCCGCGAGCCGAGACGCGACCGTAGTTCGCGAAGCGCGAGGGAGCGTTTTCCGCGCTGGCCCCGAGCTTCGGGGGTGGCGGCCACAGCATGAACGATTCCGTTTCGCAAAAAACGCCCTTTGTTCGCCTTTTTGGGGGTGGCAACCACATACTTGGCAGGCGCGGCTCGCGGGCGTCGATCAACTGCTGTCAGTGTGGCTTAAACGTCTTGCCTGTTTCGATCAGTGTCTTGAGGCGCGAGAGAATCCGTGGCCAGCCATCGGCGCAAGCGGCATAAGCCGGATCGCCTTCCGCCCACTGGTCATGCGTGACGGAGACCTTGGTAGCCTCACTTTCCGGCACCAGCTCTATCGTGACACGGGAGATTGGGCTCGAAGAGCCGATGGCGAATGTATATTGCAACAGCTTTGGCGGCTCAGACTGAAGCACCTCGCCGCGAACGTAGGTAGTGCGCTTGCCGTCGGGGCCTGGGCCGACCCAGTTCATCGGTCCGCCAGGCTTGAGATCGACTTCGAGTTCGGCTCCCATAAAGATGGTGCGGTTGGATTCGGTAGAGACGAAACCTTCCCAGACCTTATCAGGAGGTGCGGCGAAGTAGAAAACGAACTGCAACGGAGTTTGCTCGGTCATGGTAGCTTCCTCGAGTGTTTTCGTCAGCCTGCGCGAGACTATGCCAATGTATTGACCACTCTACAGGATCAATGCGGCCGTCAGAGTTAGTCCCATCCGGATAAGTCCGTGTCAGGAGAAAATCGGGCTAGTCTGAAAGAGGTTGTCGTTTGCTGGGGGCGTAACGCTCGCGGCGGCAAGGCGCCACGAGGAACAACCCTCCTATGGAAAGATCCGGGACCGGTCCGAGGTTGATTATCGTATGCGGCTTGCCGGGTTCCGGCAAGACCACACATGCCAAGCTCCTGGAAGCCAGACTCGGGGCGATTCGTCTTTCTGCCGATGAATGGATGGATGCTCTTTCATTGGACCTTTACGACGAAG
>Ga0181525_10004608_pt1 | contig 10525 bp, 12 predicted proteins | sample PEATcosm2014_Bin_48_FD_121100 | JGI IMG/M metagenome (GOLD analysis project Ga0181525, IMG submission 121100) | Peatland microbial communities from MTU Mesocosm Facility, Houghton, MI, USA - PEATcosm2014_Bin06_10_metaG | ecosystem: Environmental > Terrestrial > Soil > Wetlands > Peat | place...
ATCCCAGCTTTCCCTGGCAGGAAGAGGCGCTCTCGGTCGCCACCCATAAGCCCCAGGTCTACATTGACCTGTCCGGCTGGTCGCCCAAGTACTTCCCCGCCATCCTCATCCAGTACGCCAACACCCTGCTCAAGGACAAGGTGCTGTTCGGCACCGACTTCCCCGTGCTCACCCCGGAGCGCTGGATGTCCGACCTGGATAAGACCGCGATCCGCGACGCGGTAAAGCCCGGCATCTACAAGGGCAACGCCGCCCGCCTCCTCGGCCTCGCCAGTGACGGCGAGAGCTAGCCAGCGGACCAGGGGCTAGCTCTCGCGCCGTGCGCCACGCCCGTTGCGTCACGCTGAGCTGCGTCCGGTCAGCCTCCTGAACCGGGCCGGGTGATCCGGGCGGCGGCGAGGTCACGCAGGCTGACCACCCCGCGCACCTCGCGGCCCTCGACCACCGGCAGGTGCCGGAAGCCGTGCAGCAGCATGAGCTGAGCGGCGTCCTCGATCGTGGTGTCGAGCGAAGCCTGTTCCGGGTCCTTCGTCATCCAGGCGGACACCGGGGACGTCGTCAGGTCAGTGCCGGATGCGGCGGCGCGCAGCACGTCCCGCTCGGTAAGGATGCCGGCCAGGAAGGTGCCCTGCATGATGAGCGCCGATCCGACCCGCTGCCGCACCATGGCCTCGGCCGCGTCCGCCACCGACTCGTCCTGGCTGACCGCGACCAGGCGGGTGGTCATCAGGTCGCGCAGGGTCAGCGCGCGGCGGGGAGTGTCAGCCACTTTCGCCGACCTCGTCGAGCTCCGCGTCCGTATACGGCGTCGCGGGGCCGTTCAGTTCCTCGGACAGCAGGCGCCACAGCGATCCGGCCCACGCCGAGACCTCCGGCCACCGCATCCAGAACAGCTGCAGGGTGGTCTCGTCGAACTCGATGTGCGCACGCTCCGGGGTGATCTCGTCGGCGAAGTCCTCGAACTGCTGGATGAGTTCAAGGAAGCGCTCTGCGTTAGCTTCCATGTGACTACCTTCGGCCAGGCGACGGGGACAGCAAGGCTATGGCACGGGGCCAGAAAACAGCTGGTTGTACCGAGTGCGGTGATCCATACCCAGAAAGTGCGCGACCAAAGCAGGCATCCCGCGCGGGCTGACCCGGCATCCAGGGCCAGTCGCCGGGACGCACCGCGGCGGGAATAGTACCGGCCGGCCTGGCGTTCCTCTCCCACGTCGGTGCGCTCGTGTCCCCCGGGCTCAACTCACTGCCTTCATGGAATACCGTCCGGCTGGAGCCATGATGTGCCTTTCGCCGTGAGGCGACCAGCGCACCGGCCCGGCACGCCCTCGCGAGCGCACGCTCCCGGGGGCGCTGTCATGTCCGGGCCCGCGCCCGTCAGCGGGGCTGGACCTCGCCCATCGGGCCGAAGCCGTCGTGCGGGGTGTCGATGTAGATAATCTGCGGCTGCGTGGCCGCCAGGTCGGAGGCGACGTCAAAGAACTTCTGCACGTAAGGCTGCCTGACGTGTGCATCTTGATGTCGCCGTTCCTGGTAACACGCAGGCCAGCGTCTCCTGGACCGCGCCGGCCAGCGACGGCGGCCTGCCCGTTACCGGCTACACGGTGTCGGCGCAAGGGGGCGGAACGACCGTCACCCAGACCGAGAACAACCCGTCGGCCACCTCGGCCGTCATCGGCGGGCTCACCAACGGCACCGCGTACAACATCACGGTTGCCGCGGTCAACCCGGTCGGGACCGGGCCGGCGTCGGCGTTCCCAGGCAACCCGGTGACGCCGACGGCCAAGGCGCCCCTCATCACCTCTTCGAACAGCCCCGCGGTGGGTGTAGGCCAGAGTCTCAGCTTCAAGGTGACCGCGGTGGGCACGCCTAAGCCCGCGATCACCGCCTCGGGGCTGCCCAGCTGGGTGACGTTCACCCCGGCGGCCGCCGGCGGTTCCGCCACCCTGTCCGGCACCCCGCCGGCTGGCACGGGCGGCGTGTACCCGGTCACGTTCGGCGCCGCCAACGGAGTCGGCTTCGCCGTTACCCAGAACGCCACCTTGTCGGTCGTGGAGATCACCTCGGCGGCGACGGCTACCTTCCCGCTGAACCAGTCCGACTCCTTCACGGTGACCACCTCCGTGGCGTCCTCGTCAGTGGCGATCGGGCTGTCAGGCACCCTGGCGCCCGGCCTGTCCTTCACCCAGAACGGCAACGGGACGGCCACGCTCTCCGGAACTCCCACCGGAAAGGCGAAGGCCTACAGCCTTACCTTCAAGGCGACACTCGGTTCAGCGGTCACCACCCAGAAGTTCATACTTACCACCACCAGCTGACCGCCATAGCAATGCCTTTGGTGACCGCCCCGGCCTTAATAAGGGCCGGGGCGGTCCCGGGTAATTGCGAAGCGCCAGCCGGAAATGAGGATCCGAACTCACGCGTGCTTGACGATCCAGTCGGTGATCGCGGCGGCCACCTCGACGTTGTTCTTTTCCAGCATCATCGCGTGACCGTTGCCGTGAATCCCGATCTCGGCGAGGCGGATCTCGTTGACGGCGGCCCCGCAGGATCGCAGGTACTCCGCGGTGAGATGGCAGGACGGCTCGAACCCGGAGCACGGTGCCGACACCACCGCGATAGGCAGGCCGTCGAGCTTCACCTCATCGGGCCCTGGCCCAAACCCGAGCGGCACCGGCGTAAGCCCATGAGTGAACGCCCCAAGCGCCGGGTGGTCGACGAACGGCGGCCCGGCCGGCTCGACCGCGACGATCGCACTCACCAGCGAGCGCCGCTCCTCCCGCGCTGACAGCAGCGCGGGAGGCCGCAGGTAGGAACCGACATGATCGGCACGGAACGGCGGCGTGGCGCGTCGTGTCATTAAGCTTTCTCCATTCGGAGGGGGCGTCAGGGTCCGGGAGTACCGGGCGCCGTCGGCCGGCGCTCACGGAGGCTTGCGGCCTAGAAAAGGCTGTCGGGCAGGCCGAAGTGCATGCGCGCCACCTCGGCGGACACGACGTCGTGCCGCGCGGAGATGTGCCCGAGGTAGATGGCGCTGTCCCGGAAGTGGCGCTGCATCGCGGCGCCGCGCCTGGCGGCCGAGGAGGAGGCCGCGCCGAACAGCTCGGTCGTCGCCTCCACGGCCATCCGGGAGGCGACCTGGATCATCGAGTACATCTCGGCGTCGTCCTCACGGGTGAACGGCTGCCCGGTGCGGTGCCAGCGCTCGGCGAGTTCCATGTACTTCTGGCCGCACTGGTTGATGATCGCCTCGGCGCAGTCGATGAGCGCCCGCGCCTGCCCGTAGTGCCGCTGGTACTCCTCGACCGTGTACCGCGGCACGATCGGCCGGAAGTACGTGGTCTTGGTCTTGAGTATCGTCTCGTACTCGTGCAGCGCGCCCTTGGCCGCGCCGATCACCGGGATGACCAGGCCGGCGTGGTACATCGCGTAGATCCGGCCGCAGAACAGCGGGTCGTCGTGCAGGTACATGCCGGGCGCGGCGCGGTCGGTGTTGTGCGTCCAGTCCCCCGAGCAGGTGCAGTACTCGGGCACGAAGACGTTGTCCACCCGGACGCTGTTGGACCCGGAGGAGTTCATCCCGATGATGTTGCCGTTGCCCCAGTCGTCGAGCACGGTGACGTTCTCGATCGGGGTGCAGATGGTGAGTACGCCGTCGGCCTCCCGGCCGGGGATGAGCGTGTTGCCCATGAAGTGCGTGGCGTGCCCGACGCCGGAGCAGTAGTCCCACTGGCCCTTGACGATGTACCCGCCGTCGACCGGGGTGGACGTGCCCATCGGGGCGGCGCGGTGCGGGCACTTGAAGTTCCCCGTCGGGCCGAACAGCTCGATCTGCCCCTGCTCGGGAAACCAGGAGCCGACCCCGGGGGCGTGGTGCGCGCCAAGGCAGAGCCCCCAGGCGGTGCCGGCGTCGCCCTCGGCGACGGCCATGATCACCTTCCAGAAGGTGTCCATGCCGAACGCGTAGCCGCCGAACCGCTTGGGCTGCAGTATCCGGTAGAACCCGGCGTCGACGAACTTCTTGTCGAGTTCGGGGACGTGCTTGCCCATTCTCTCCGCCTCGTCGGCCTGGGCGCGGATCTCCGGGATCAGCGCCTGGGCACGGGCGACGATGGCCTCCGCGGTCAGGTCCGGCTCGGGTGCCGGTATCTCCGCGGGCCGGGAAACAGTCTGCTCTGACACACTACCGAGCCTGGTACGTGGCGGCCGGAGAGGCAATATCCCAGAGCCAGCGGAAACGTCCGGTTGTCCCAGCGGACACAACCGTCAGCGGCCCGTTGTGGTCCGGGCACGGACTCTCGTCAGCGCTCCGCGGGGTTAAGCCACTTACTGACCGTGACCGGTGTCCACGCGGCCAGCCGGTCAAGCAGGCGCCCGGCGTCGTCGTCCGCCACGATCATGTCCCGGTGCGCCGGGTGCACGAAGCCCGCGGTCACCGCGCCGTCGACCAGCGCGCGCAGCGGCCCGAAGAACCCGGCCGCGTCAAGGACACCGCACGGCTTGGCGTGGATCCCGAGCTGTGTCCAGGTCACCACCTCGAAGAACTCATCCAGCGTGCCGAAGCCGCCGGGCAGCATGACGAACGCGTCCGCGGCGTCGGCCATCGCCGCCTTCCGCTCATGCATGGTTCCCACGACCTGAAGGCGGGCCAGCCCCCGGTGCGAGACCTCCTTCGCCACCAGCGCCTCGGTGATCACGCCGAGGACCTCGCCGCCGTTGTCCAGGGCGGCATCGGCGACGACGCCCATCAGTCCGACCTGGCCGCCACCGTAGACCAGCCGGATGCCCCGCTCCGCCAGTAGCCCGCCGAGGGAAGCGGCGGCCGCCGCATACGCCGGGTCGTTCCCCACGTTAGACCCGCAGTACACAGCCACCGCAGACAGTTGCCTCACCATGCCCCGGAGTCTCCCATAGCCGCCAAGCGGGGCACACCTGAATATCCTTGTCCTGGTCGCGTGACCGCTCGGCCCGCGACCTCGCCGCTACGGATGCGTGGCGATCATCAGGCAAATGATCACGATGACCGCAGCGGCGGAAAGGACCAGGATTACCGCGAGGACGTGCTCAAGTATCCAGTCCCGGCGCGCGATCCGCTGCCGGTCCTTCAGCGGCATCCTGAGCCGGGGCGGGCGATAGCCTGGGGGAGGATCGTGCAGGTAGAGTGCCCGGCGGCCCCGGCCAAGGTGGTCGTTCGGGTCCCGTCGCGGGCCGCCGATCCAGACCATCACGCCTCCCTGCGCCCTCCTGTGGGCAGTGTAGCCCGGTGCGGGAGGCCCGGGAAGCCCGCTGCTCCGGCGAGTACCGCGGCAGCGGTCAGAGCTTGCCGGAGCGGAGGCGGGCGGCGAGGCCGCGCTGGACGCGGCTCGGCCAGGACGGGCCCTGGTAGATGAAGGCGGTGTAAGCCTGCAGCAGGGTGGCGCCCGCGGCCAGCCGGGCCTCGGCGTCCGCCGGGGTCTCGATGCCGCCGGCCGCGATCAGGGTGACCCGCTTGCCGCACCGGTCGTGCAGCCGGGTGAGGACCTCCAGGGAGCGCGCCTTGAGCGGCGCCCCGGACATCCCGCCCGGGCCCGCGTCGGCCACCGCGGCGCTGTCGCTGAGGCCCTCGCGGGAGATCGTCGTGTTGGTGGCGACGATGCCGTCGAGGCCGAGCTCGAGCGCCAGGTCCGCGACCGCGTCGACCTCGGGGTCGGCGAGGTCGGGGGCGATCTTGACGAGCAGCGGTACCCGGCGGCGGGGGGAGGCGTCGTCGAGCGCGCCGCGGACGGCGGCCAGGATGGGCCGGAGCTTTTCCGCCGACTGGAGGTTCCGCAGCCCAGGGGTGTTGGGCGAGCTGACGTTGACGACCACGTAGTCGGCGACGTCGGCGACCAGGCGGGCGCTCGTCACGTAGTCGGCGACGGCGTCTTCTTCTCGGACGACCTTGGTCTTGCCGATGTTGACGCCGATGACCGGCTTGAAGCCGGGCCGGGCGCGCAGCGCCCGCAGCCGGGCGGACAGCGCCGCCGCCCCGTGGTTGTTGAACCCCATCCGGTTGACCAGCGCCCGTTCCTGCGGGAACCGGAACATCCGCGGCCGCGGGTTGCCCGGCTGCGGCCGCGCGGTCACCGTGCCGACCTCGATGAACGAGAAGCCGAGCGCGGCCAGCCCGGTGACGCCCTCGCCGTCCTTGTCGAACCCGGCGGCCAGCCCGAGCGGCCCGGGGAAGTCAAGGCCGAGCGCGCGGACCCGCAGCACGGGATCGCGCGGCCGCAGCGCCTGCCGCAGCACGAAGGCGAGCACCGGGACATCGCCCGTCAGCCTGATGAGCCAGAACGCGGCGCGGTGCGCCTGCTCCGCCGGCAGCCGCCGCAGCACGACAGCGTAAATCGCCCGGTACACGTCGCCCCCCGTCGCAGGTCCAACACCGGCCACGGCCACTCTACGCCCGCCCGGTTGGCGCTGCCGCGACGGCAACACGCTGACCGAGTACGTCTACCTCGGCCCGGTTTAGGTCAGCCCGCGTTCAGCGCCCCGTCGATCAGGTACAGGGCACCAGAGACGTACTCGGACTCCGACGACAGCAGCCACAGCACCAGGTTCGCGACCTCCGCCGCGGTGCCGTACCGCTTGCCGTAGGGGACCGACTCCCCGACCGCGCGGAAGACGCCGTCCGGGTCGTCCGGGTTGATCTGGTGGGTGAGGTCGCGGCCCATCCGGGTGTCGAAGTGGCCGGGGGCCACGCAGTTGACCCGGATACCGTACGGCGCCGCCTCCAGGGCGGCCGACTTGGTGATGCCGAGCACCGCGTGCTTGGACGCGATGTAGGGGGAGAACGTCGCCGCGCCCTTGATCGCCGCCATCGACGCGGTGTTGACGATGACACCGGAGCCCTGCGGCTTCTGCACCCTCAGCACCGCGCGCAGTCCCAGCCAGACGCCGCGGGCGTTGATCCGCCACACCCGGTCGAAGTCGTCGACCGACAGCTCCGTCATGGGAGCCATCCGGCCCTCGATGCCCGCGTTGTTGAAGAACAGGTCGATCCGGCCGTGCGCCTCGACCGCGGCCGCGACGTACCCGTCGACCTCCGACTCCTCCGACACGTCGGCGACGACGGGGAGCCCGCCGAGCTTCTCGGCCGCCGCGTGCAGCCCCTCGGCGTCCCGGTCCACGAGCACCAGGCGGGCGCCCTCGTCGGCCAGCCGCTGCGCGACCGCGAGGCCGAAACCGTTCGCCGCGCCGGTGATGACCGCGACCTGCCCGTCAAGACCGTACCTAACACTCATCGCACGCCCTCCGCGTCTAGTGCTCCGGTGGCGGCCGGGCCGACCGCCCCGGCCAGGATCGCCTCGTGCCGCGAGACGATGCGGGTGTCCCACTCGTGGTCGGTGAGCAGGTACGGCTGCTTCTCCCGCACCGCCGTCACGACCAAGTTCGCGACCTCGGACGGCGGCATCCCCTTGGACAGGACGCCGTGCATGTGCTCGCGCAGCTCCGACCCCGACGCGGACATCCCGCCGGAGTTCGACACCTCGGCCTGCCGGTTCCGTGACCCGTGGAACAGGTTGGTCGCGATGATGCCCGGGCAGAGCCCGGTCGCCGCGACGTTGGCGCCGGCCGCCGCCAGGTCGGCGTTGAGTACCTCGGTCATGGCGAGGATCGCGTGCTTGCAGATCCCGTACATGTTGGCCGCGGCGATCACCGAGGTCATCGAGCACGTGTTGACGACGTGCCCCGCCTCGCCGTGCGCCAGCATGCGGGGCACGAACGTCCGGATGCCGTAGACCACCGACATCAGGTTGACCCCGAGGGTCCAGTCCCAGTCCTTGGCGGTCGCCTCCCAGATCTTCCCGTCCAGGTAACCCTCAACGCCGGCGTTGTTGTGCACCAGGTGGATCTTCCCGAACCGGGACTCGGCCAGGTCAGCCAGGGCCTCGATGTCGGACAGCCTGGACACGTCGATCCGCAAGCCCGCGACCGGCGTGCCTGCCGCCTCGAGTTCGGCGACGGTGGCGTCGAGCGCGTCCTGCTGTATGTCGCCGATGACGAGGTTCATGCCCTCGGCGGCCCAGCGCAGCGCGAACGCCTTGCCCATGCCGCTTCCGGCCCCGGTGACGACAGCGGTTTTACCCGCGAACTCTTCCACTAAGGTGCTCCTTTACCGGTCGAGAAACAGCCACATGGTCAGGCGTTCGGACGGGAAATGATCCGGACCAGCGAGCCCGGCGTCTGCAGCCGGCGCAGCGCGTCCGGCGTGTCGTCGAGCGACACCCGCTCGGAGACCAGCCGGTCCACCGGCACTCGCCCCGCGATGAGGTGCGCGACGGACTCCCGGTAGGTCTCGTCGGAGAACGCGCACGACCCCACCACGTGATGCCCCTCGCTGATCAGCGGGAACAGCGGCACGGGAGCCGCCTCGGAGGTCAGCGCGACCTCGACGACGGTGCCGCCGGGCTCGGTGACCGTCAGTGCCTCGTTGAACGCGCCAGGCGAGGCCGAGCACTCGAGGACGGCCGCGAACAGGGTGCCCGACTGCTTCGCGTACTGCGCCACGGGGATTTCCCTGGTGTCGATGACCACGTCCGCGCCCACGTCGGCGGCCGCCTGCCGCCGGCCGGCCGAGCGGCCCGCCGCGACGATCGGCCCCACCCCCGCCAGCTTGAGCGCCATGATCGCGTAAAGACCGATCGGCCCGACCCCGTACACGAGGACCGGGTCGCCGGGGCCGACCTGGGCGAGCTTCACCGCCTGCGACCCCACCGACAGCGGCTCGGCGTGCGATCCGACTTCCACCGGCACTTCCTCGGGCAGCGCCACCAGCTGCCGGGCCGGCACCTTGACGTACTGCGCGTACGCGCCGGGGATCGTGATGCCGATGTTCTCCACCACCGGGCAGCGGAACGGCAGCCCGCGCGCGCAGATCCGGCACGCGCCGCAGGACCCGATGGGCGACGCGGCGACGGGCTGCCCCTGCGCCCAGCCGGACACCCCGGAGCCGAGCGCCACGATCCGCCCGCTGAACTCGTGCCCGAGCAGCTGCCCGGGCGCGCACATCCCGTTTTGCACGAAGTGCACGTCAGAACCGCACAGCCCGCAGGCCTCGACGGCCACGATAACGTCGGCTGGCCCCGGGGCCGGGTCCGGCACTTCGCCGACCGCGGTCCCGGTCTCCTGATCCACATATAGAACGGCCCGCACTGGCTTCCTCGCCTCTTATGACTGTTCAAGCGGTTGACTGGCATTCAGGGGTACCGCCGGCGGCTCCGTCGGCAGCGATGGTGATTCCTCACGTGCTGGCTCCCGCGCCGAGGGTGGCGCCGGAACCCAGGGGCGCGACCGTACGCGCGTAAACCGACAGCCAGCCGCAGCCGGCCGGGGCGCGCAGCGGCGGCAGCTCCGCCCGGCGCGCGTCAAGCTCTTGCGCGGAAACCTCGGCCGCGACGGACGTGGACAGGCCGGCGCCGTCGATGGCGAACATCAGCGCCGACGTCAGCCCCATGCCAGGCGAGCCGCGCAGCCCGAGGCCGGTGAGCACCACCACGTCCCCGGCGCTGAACCGTCCCGTGCGCGCCGCCGCGACCCCCTCGTCCCGCGAGTGCACCACCTTCGCCGGCCCGCGGAAGGACAGCGGCGCGTCGTCGGCCACGGTCCGCTTGAGCACGGCGCCGTCCGGTGCGAGCGACCCGCGCATCACCACGATCGCGGGGTGCGTGGCCAGCGGCGCGGAAAGCGGCCGGATCACGCCATCGTCGACCGGCGCGGCGGCGACGGCCTCCCCAAGCGAAACCCCGGCCACGGTCCGCGCCGAGAGGTCGAGCAGCGGCGCGAGCTGCTTCAGCAGCCCGAGCGACCCGCCGGCGGCCTCGAACTCGGTGATCTGCGTGCCGCCGTTCGGCTTGACGTCGGTCAGCAGCGGAACCTTGGGCGCCAGCGACTCGAACAGCCGGTACACGTCGACGTCGCAGCCCGCCTCGACGGCGATCGCCTGCAGGTGCTTGAGGCAGTTGACCGACCCGCTGACGGCCAGGATCGCGGTGACGGCGTTGGCGAACGCGGCGGGCGTCAGGATCGACCGGGGCGTGACCCCCTCAAGCACCAGGGGGACGATCCGCGCGCCCGCCGCCGCGACCGCGTCCCACATCGCGGACCCGAGCGCCAGCACCGGAGTCGTCCCCGGCAGCGCCATGCCGAGCGCCTCCGCGGCCAGGTGCATGGAGTTGGCGGTGCCCATGCCGGCGCAGACGCCCGGCCCGGTGACCGCGCAGCGGGACATCTCGCCGAGCTCGGACACGGTCATCCGCCCCGCGTTGACGTGCCCGGCGAACCGGAAGATGTCCTCGAAGTCGACCGGCTCCCCCCGGTACGTCCCTGACGGCTGGTAGCCGCAGCCGACGATGATCGTCGGGATGTTCAGCCGCCCGGCGGCCATCAGCTGCCCCGGCGTGGTCTTGTCGCACGAGGCCAGGCAGACCATGCCGTCCAGCAGCGCGCCCTCGACCGCGACCTCGATGTCGGAGGCGATCAGGTCGCGGCTGGGCAGGATGTACTGGCC
>Ga0181525_10004609_pt1 | contig 10522 bp, 9 predicted proteins | sample PEATcosm2014_Bin_48_FD_121100 | JGI IMG/M metagenome (GOLD analysis project Ga0181525, IMG submission 121100) | Peatland microbial communities from MTU Mesocosm Facility, Houghton, MI, USA - PEATcosm2014_Bin06_10_metaG | ecosystem: Environmental > Terrestrial > Soil > Wetlands > Peat | place...
GTAACTCTTTCCTTCGCGGATGTAATGCGGCAGCAGATAAACCAGCAGCTTTGAAATCTTGCTGATGAACTCTTTCGTTTGCGGAAACGATCGAATATAGCGCGCCACTTTCGTGTCGCGCCCAGTAAGTGGGCGAAACTCGGGAATGAAATGCGGATTCGGCAAAAAACGCACATCAAACATCAAATCCGCGTCTTCCGGTACGCCATGCTTAAATCCGAAGCTCACGCAGGAAACCAGAATATTTTTCTCTGACTCCTGCTTCTCGAAACGTTCCAGAATATGCGCCCGCAATTCGTGGACGTTGAACTTCGAAGTATCGATCACGAGATCCGCCATCTCGCGGATTCTGCGTAGTTGCCGCCGTTCGGTCGCGAGCGAAGACTTCACAGTCGCATTCGTGCCCAGAGGATGCGGCCGCCGCGTCTCGCTGAAACGCCGCAACAGAACTGCATCATCGGCTTCAAGAAAAATCACCTGCGTCGGCAGCATTTTCTTGACCGCCATCAGAATCGAAGGCAGGGAATCCAGCTGTGCTCCCTCCCGCACATCCACTACCAGCGCGCTGCGCTCAATCTCAGAAGAAGTCCCCACCAACTCGGCAAAGTGGGGAATAAGTCCGACCGGGAGATTGTCCACGCAGTAGTAGCCGAGGTCTTCAAAGGCCTTGAGCACCGAGGCTTTGCCCGATCCGCTCATGCCCGTAATGATGACCAGCTCGCCGCCGGAGCGGGGCTCGCCTTGGGTTGCATTAGGGAATTTCAGCTTTTTCGAAGGAGAGAATGGCGCTAGCGGATTCGCCGGAGATTTCGCCTTGCGCTTGCGGGAGGCCATCTCGGAAAGATGGTAGCAGGCCGCCGATTCCTCCGCCAGTGAACATATAGGCGCGAGCACCTAGCGGATGATCGTGTACTATCCCGCAGCTCTCACACCCGAAACGGTGCCGCCAGCAGTCTCGCTGGAAACATAATCACTGCCCAAATCAGATGTAGAACGCCGTCCACGGCAATTCCGACAATGCGAAAGGGCAGCAAAAACAACCAGACCAGCGGATAGAGTACCAGCGCGAGAATCGCAACCGGCCAGCACATCACAAAAAGAAAGCACCACAGCAGCAATGCGATCATGAGAGACCTCCGTTACTGGGAGGTACGCAATCCGTGGTGGAAAAGTTCTCTACCGGGCAGCGGCGACTTCCTCACTCGCCAGCGCCCGCAACGATTCTCCATACGGTGCCCGCGCGATTCCTCGCTCCGTGATGATCGCCGCCACATACTTCGCGGGCGTCACATCAAACGCTGGATTCTCCACCCTGACCCCATCGGGAACCATCTGCCGCCCGCCGATGTGCGTGACTTCTTTGGCGTTGCGCTGCTCAATGGGAATCTTGCTGCCATCTGGAGTCGCCAGATCCACCGTCGAAATCGGCGCGGCCACATAGAATGGAATCTCGTGCTCTTTCGCTAGAACCGCCACCGAGTAGGTTCCAATCTTATTGGCCACGTCCCCATTGGCCGCAATGCGGTCGGCTCCGACTACTATCGCCTGAATCTTGCCCTGGCGCATCATTGACCCAGCCATATTGTCGGAGATCACGGTCGTCGCGATGCCGTCTTTCATTAACTCCCACGCGGTCAACCGCGACCCTTGCAGAAATGGCCGGGTCTCGTCGGCGTACACGTGAATTTTTTTTCCGGCTTCAACCGCGGCGCGGATGACGCCCAGCGCCGTTCCGTATCCAGCCGTCGCCAGCGCGCCAGCATTGCAATGCGTGAGTACGCCGCCGGACGACGGCATGAGCGTCGCGCCGTGTCGTCCCATCGCTTGATTCGCCGCGATATCTTCAGCGTGCATGCGCTTGGATTCTTCGATGAGCGCAGATTTAATCTCTGCGATGGATTTTCCGCCTAGCGAATCGAGCTTGGCTTTCATTCGCTGAATCGCCCAGAACAAATTCACCGCGGTTGGCCGCGTTTCGCCAATAATGCGGGCGACCTCATCAAATTCGCGGCGAAGTTCGGTTTCTGACGTTGCCTTCGAATTCTTCACGCCCAGCGCAACGCCCATCGCTGCCGCCACGCCAATCGCCGGCGCTCCGCGGACGACCATGGTGCGAATCACGTCCGCAACGTCGTGATGTGTTTTACTGAGTACGTAAACTTCCTCAGTCGGCAGCTTCGTCTGATCAATGAAGCGAACGCCGGCGTCGGTCCATTCGAGGGTTTCAATCATTCTTCTATTTTCGCCTGAGAACGCACTCGGGTCTAGGGCGCGGCATTACCTCACTCTGAATCCGTGGCATTATGGGGGTACATCCGGATTGCGATTCTAACCAGGCGGTGGAATATGCCGTTATTTACCAAGTTGGCCCTTGTGACGTGCGCCTTCTATCTCGGTGTCAACGTATTGCTGGACGTGGCGATGTTTGGGATTACTTTAAGGAAAGGAGGTTCTGCACTTTACTTTTCATCGCGGCTTGTCGGGCTACTCTTCTTTGGCTTGATCTGGCTATTTTCATTTGTCCTGGCATGGCGGATTGTGCTGGCCCCACTCCAAGCCAAATTGCTCAAATGATCAAAGCGTCTAACGTGGCGCATGGCCTACGCTTTATGCTCGGCGCAACGGGTACGGGGATTGTTCACCACAGCCGGCTTCCCGCAAATCTCGCAGCCCGCGCTCGCCGAATATTGCGACGCCTCGTCGGGATTCAGCGCAATATGCTCGCGCCGCACGTCATTCGCGGTAAAAACCGAAATAAATGGCGCGGGCAGCGCGGCTTTTTCGACATTCGACCGGCCTCGCGCCTCTTCGCGCTCCACCAGGCACATCACTCCCACGACTTCGAAGCCAAATTCGCGGGCGGCTTCGATGGCCTGAATCGTGGAGGACCCGGTCGTGCAAACATCATCCACAATCACCACGCGCGCCCCTTTTTCGCGGAAGCCTTCGACGCGCTGCCCCATGCCGTGCTGCTTCTCGGCTTTGCGGACGAGGAAGCCATTAATTTCACCGCTAATGACCGAAACCGCCACAACAATCGGGTCGGCACCCATGGTCAACCCGCCGATGGCGGCGGGCTTCCAGTTTCGCTCAACAATTTCGTCGAGAAAAACTCGCCCGGTGAGCTGAGCCCCTCGTGCGTCAAGCGTGGTCAAGCGGCAATCAACGTAGTAGTCGCTCGTGCCGCCGGAGGAAAGTTTGAACTCGCCGAGGCGGAAGGATTTTGTCGCAAGTAATCGGAGAAGTTCTTGTTTAGCAGCGGATGATGTTGTCATTGGTTTGCGAAGGGCACAGCTTCAGCCGCGCCGATTAAATCGAGTCTTGGTTCACGCGTTAGCGCTCAAAAAAATCATCTCGAAATCAATTTCAAATTTTCAAATTTGATTTTGAAATCTGAAGATAACACGCGCCGAACTCTTCCGTTCGTTTCTTGGAAAATTCTCATGAAGCAACTACTGGCTCAATCGCTCCAAATGCCGGAAGCCGCCCGTCGCAATCAGCGTAAACACGGTCAGAGTCCCGTTATATGCCACATGTACCAGAAAACTCGAAGCCACCGATCGCGATACTGCCCGCACCACCGTCAGCACAACTCCTACCAGAAAAATAATCAGGATCGGTCCCCAGGCAAAGCCCAACTGCGTGGCGTGAAGCAGCCCAAACAGCAGCGCCGTCAAGAAAATGCCGATGCCCACGCCCACGCGCCGCTCCAAAACCGGATACAGAAATCCACGAAAGAACAACTCTTCCATCAGCGGCCCAAAGCTCACGGCAAAAATCGATGTCAGCCAGGCGTCCAGCGGCTGCTTGAAAAATTGGTCGAACGGCACCTCTTTCGGAATCGGCAGGAAATGCGCGATACCTTGTAAGCCAAAAAGCAACAGCACACCCAACGCCATCAGAGCGAATGGGCTGCGCGGCCAATGCCACTCAATTGCCTCGCCAAAGCGGACGTGATACTTGCCTTCAATCAGGGCTACCATCAGAAAAAAAACGATGACGTAGGCAAGAAATTCCGCCGCCAGCGCGAGAATCGGCTCTTGCGCCAATTGTCCCCAACTCTCATGAGGATAGAAATACCGCTTCGCGACGCCGCCCACGAAAAAGAAGAGGACGAACGGGCTGAGGAACATCATCAGCGCGATTTGTGTTACATCCCAGCCACTCCAGAGAGGAAACATGGGTACAGGAATGACCGGAGCCGGACTCTCCGGGGCAGCGCCCCCTGGGGGTATCGGCGCAACTGGTTCTAGCCATGGGGAAGACATAAATTTCGTTCTATTTAAAAACCAATCCCTTGTCATTCCGAGCCCTCCGCAGTCGCTTTCGCGACGAGGAGGTGCGTAGGAATCTGCTTTTTCACTTCCTACGAATCCTACGCGCTGACTTTTCCATTCTGCATAAAGTACCCCGCCAGTGCCTGCCCGGTGTACGACTTCTTGTTCTTTGCCACCTGCTCGGGCGTTCCCTGCGCTACCAGTTTTCCGCCGTCTTCGCCGCCTTCAGGCCCCAGATCGATAAGCCAATCAGCGCTACGGATTACATCCAGATTATGCTCAATAATGACGATTGTGTTGCCGAGATCGGTCAGCCGGTGCAGCACATCCAGCAATTTCCGCACGTCGTCAAAGTGCAATCCGGTCGTCGGCTCGTCGAGCAGGTATAAAGTCTTGCCCGTCTGCCGCTTGCTCAACTCGCGGGCTAGCTTGATGCGCTGGGCTTCGCCGCCAGAGAGAGTCACGGCGGATTGTCCAAGATGCACATAACCGAGGCCGACATCAACCAGCGTTTGCAGTTTTTGTTTGACCTGCGGAATATTTTCCAGAATCGGCAGCGCATCGCTAATCGGCATTTCCAATAAATCCGCGATGGACATGCCTTTGTACTTCACCGCCAAAGTTTCATGATTGTAGCGGCGCCCGCCGCAGACCTCGCACACCACATAAACATCGGGCAGAAAATTCATTTCAATGCGGCGCTGGCCTTCGCCCTGGCAGGCCTCGCAGCGGCCGCCGGAGACGTTAAAAGAAAATCGTCCCGGCTTGTATCCGCGCTCGCGCGATTCCGGCAGCATGGCATAGAGCTCGCGAATCTGCGAAAAGACCCCCGTATAAGTCGCGGGATTCGACCGCGGCGTCCTGCCAATCGGCGATTGATCTATGCGAATGACTTTGTCTATCGCTTCCGCTCCCGATATTGCTTTATGCTCACCCGCTTCTTCGCGTGAACGGTATAGCTTCTTCGCCAGTGCCCGGTAGAGAATGTCATTGACCAGCGTAGATTTGCCCGAGCCGGAGACTCCGGTCACGACCGTCATCACACCCAGGGGGAAAGTGACGTCTAGATTTTTGAGGTTATTTTCTTTGGCGCCCAGAATGGTGATGCCATCACCGCCCGCCGACCTCCGCGCATCGCGCATTTCAATCTTCGAGCGTCCGGAGATGTACGCGCCCGTCAAAGATTCCGAAGCTTTCTCGATTTGTTGCGGCGTCCCCTGCGCCACCAATCCTCCGCCGTGGCGGCCTGCGCCGGGACCAAGATCAATCACATAATCGGCGCGGCGGATCGTCTCTTCATCGTGCTCGACCACGAGTACCGTATTGCCCAGATCGCGCAGCTCTTCCAACGCCTGAAGCAGGCGTTCATTGTCGCGATGATGCAGCCCGATCGAAGGCTCATCCAGCACATATAAAACGCCGCGCAACTTGGATCCAATTTGCGTGGCCAGGCGAATGCGCTGTCCTTCACCGCCCGAAAGCGTCGCCGCCGAACGGCCGAGCGAAATATAGCCGAGGCCCACTCGATCTAGAAACTGCAGCCGTTCGACAATTTCATGCACCACACGCCCGGCAATCGTCGCTTCGCGCCCTGCGAGTTTGATCTGTCGCGCGGCTTCGAGCGACCGCGTGACCGACATCGCCGTAAAATCAGCGATGGAAAGACCATTCACTTTGACCGCCAGACTTTCAGCTCGCAATCGTTTGCCATCGCACACCGGGCATTCCGTCGCCGACATAAAGTCCATCAGGTATTCGCGATAGCCATCGGAACTCGAATCTTCGAGGTTGCGCTTCAAATACGCCAGAATTCCACGAAATCCGGTCTTGCCTTTTGCCTTCCCCTCAGAAGCCTCGCCGTAGAGCAGTAAATTTTGTGATTTCTCCGGCAGCTTCTCGAACGGCGTGCTCAAATCAATTCCATGCGCCGCAGCCACAATCTGCAATTGATGAATCAAATTCTGCGACGCCGAACCCGGCCCCAATCCGCCCTCAAGCAGAGGCTTTGACCAGTCGTTAATAATTTTCGCCGGGTCGAAATCGTACTTGCTGCCCAGCCCATGGCATTCCGGACAAGCCCCATAAGTGCTGTTAAACGAAAACGACCGCGGTTCGAGTTGCGGCACGCTGATTCCGCAATCTGGGCACGCCAGTTTTTCGGAATAAAGCTGTTCGTCACCATTGACGACCGCGACTATGACCAACCCTCCTGCCAGCTTCATCGCCAATGCTACCGACAATTCCAGACGATGTTCGATCCCCGGCTTAACCAACAAACGATCCACCACCACTTCAATGGTGTGATTTTTACGCTTGTCGAGGTTGATCTCGTCTTCCAAATTGACCAATTCGCCGTCCACTCGAGCCCGCGTAAACCCATGCTCCAGCAGCTTTTCCATCTCTTTCTTGAATTCGCCTTTGCGGCCGCGGACAATCGGCGCCAGAACCATTACCCGATCTTCCGGCGTTAAAGCCATCACTCGCTGGACGATCTGGTCGGCGGTTTGCCGGCTGATGGCCCGTCCGCACTTCGGGCAATGGGGCACTCCGACCGAAGAAAACAGCAGCCGGAGATAGTCGTAGATCTCCGTGATTGTTCCCACGGTCGAGCGCGGGCTGCGGCTGGTGGTCTTCTGCTCGATTGATATTGCAGGACTTAGCCCATCAATCGCGTCCACGTCCGGACGTTCCATCTGGTCCAGAAACTGCCGCGCATAAGCCGAAAGCGTTTCTACGTACCGCCTCTGCCCCTCGGCATAAATTGTGTCGAAGGCCAAAGACGACTTGCCCGACCCGCTCAACCCGGTAATCACCGTGAGCGTGTTGCGGGGAATTTCCACGTCAATGTTTTTGAGATTGTGCTGACGCGCCCCGCGCACCGAAATGTTGCGAATGGCCATTTGGAATCAGGTCTATTGCACTTCCGTAATTAGACGGGTGCACAGAAATGTTTGAAAGTGGGAGAACGCAGCTGTACTTACGTATCTTAGTGGTCAACAGTCGCCGCGGTCAATTACAGGTAGATTAGACGCGGGTGTGGGCAACCTGGATTCGCAGCAAAGACTCAAGGCAACTCAGATTTGGGACGTGCACCTAAGTGGCTGCGGTTTTAAGGACGAAAGGTCATAGAAGTGAGTAGCTTAGTGATTGCAGCCATTGTCTCCGCCACCGGAATCTTGTCCGTAGTTCTTGGAATTTTCACCGCCCACTTGGCCATCACCGTAATTCTCCATACCTTTGGCCGCCAGGGCCAGAAGCAACGGCCCTCACCGATTGCCTTGGTGCCCAGCCAGACCCACGCCAGCGGCGATTAATTGTTGAGCTAGCGCCGGCCTGTCGCCTCGCTTGTCTTTTGGATTCTCTCGGAACCGCTTTGCTTATCTGCGTGATCTGCGCAAATCTGCGGCTAATGAGCCCCCATCCTTGCCCTGACCGCCTCGCTCCGCGTATGATTCTGCGTTCATGCCACCACGCACCCCACCCCGCACGCCTGCGGCCAAGTCGTCCGCGAGTTCGCCTACGAGTTCCATAAACGAAAAGTCGCAACTGATGTCGGGCTCCGAAATTGAGCGGACCGTCGTGCGCCTGGCCCACGAAATCATTGAAAAGAACAACGGCGCCGGCAATCTCGGCTTCATCGGCATCAAGCGCCGGGGTGTGCCCCTGGCGCAACGCCTGGCGGAGATCATCGGGCGAATAGAAAAGGTCACGGTGCCCGTCGGAACCCTCGATATCACATTGTATCGGGACGACTTATCCACCGTCGGCTCCAAACCGGTCGTGCAAAAAGGCGCCATCGGATTCCCAATCGCCGGCAAAAACATCATCCTCGTGGATGACGTGCTCTACACCGGCCGGACGGTGCGCGCCGCGCTCGACGCCCTTTTTGATCAGGGCCGACCCAGCCGCGTACAACTCTGTGTTTTAATTGACCGCGGCCATCGCGAGCTTCCCATCGAAGCGGCGTTTGTGGGGCGAAAAGTGCAAACCACCGATCGGGAGATTATCGAAGTCAAGCTGAACGAAGTGGATGAAGCCGAAAAAGTGCTTCTGGTCGAAAGAGAAAGCGCCGAGAAGGAAAGCTAAGCCATAAGCCCAGCTGTACCCGGCACTTGGAAATCGAATTAGAATCGGCACCAAGCCATAACCCACTCATGAACCAACGATACGAGACGATGAAACCTGCGCGCGGCTCGCTTCTCGGCATCGAACACCTCACTCCGGCGGAAATCTCTTCGTATCTGCAACTCGCGCGGAAGATGAACCCGCACAAACCGAAGCCTTTATTGAAAGGCAAACGCGTCTTCCTGCTTTTCTACGAAGCCTCCACGCGCACACGCAGTTCATTCGAAGTCGCGGCCAAGTCCATGGGCGCTATGACCACGCTCGTGCTTTCCAGCGGGTCTTCCATCGAAAAAGGCGAATCGTTACTGGATACGGGCTACACTTTGCGAGCCGTGGGCGCGGATGTCATCGTCATTCGCCATCCCGAAGCCGGCGCGCCGCTGCTGATGGCGCAGCACCTCGACATTCCCGTCATCAACGCCGGCGATGGCATGCACGAGCATCCCACGCAAGCCTTGCTCGACGCATATACCATTCTGAAGCATAAAAAGACCATCAAGGGCCTAAAGATTGCGATTGTTGGCGACATTTATCACAGCCGCGTGGCGCGGTCGGCGGTGTATCTGCTGACCAAGTTCGGCGCGCATATAACTTTATGCGGCCCGCCTGAGTTTTTGCCGGATCTGGCGACAACCCTCGCGCCCGGTTTGCAGATCACGCGTTCCGTCGAAGAGGCCGTCCACGGCGTGGACGTGATTTACGTCCTGCGCGTTCAAAAAGAACGTTTAGGCGGGCAGGCTCTCAGCGTGAATGACTACATCGCGCGTTATCAGATGAACGCCGCACGGGTGCGCTTGGCAAAGATAGACGCCATCGTCATGCATCCCGGGCCGGTAATTCGCGGGATGGAATTTACCTGGGACGTAGCCGATTGCCCGCAGTCTGTGATTGTGGAAGAAGTCCGCAACGGTGTGCCCGTGCGCATGGGCATCCTGGCAAAGGCATTGGGGAAGGCAAAATGAAATTCACCACAGAGACACGGAGTCACAGAGAAAACCTCAAGAAAGAAAAGGCTTGGATTTTGATTTCTCTGCGCCTCTGTGACTCTGTGGTAAGTGTTGTCGGGAGAGTGGCGTGAGCCAAAGCAAACCAAATCGAACCCTGCTGATTAAAGGCGGCCATGTCATCGACCCGGCAGCGGCAATCGATGCACCCATGGATGTCCTTTTGCGCGATGGCCACGTCGCCGAAATCGCCAAACCCAATGGCATCAAGAGCTCAGCAGATGAAAAATTTGACGCGCGCGGGCTCATCGTCGCGCCGGGATTCATTGACATTCATGTCCACCTCCGCGAGCCAGGACAGGCGTACAAAGAAACCATCGCCACCGGAACCGCCGCAGCCGCGGCAGGAGGGTTCACTTCTGTCTGCTGCATGCCCAACACGCAGCCAGTCATCGATTCCGCCGACTGGGTCGCGTGGTTGCAATCGCCGGAGCGGGGTGCGGTGGTCAACGTCTTTCCCATCGCCGCCGCGACCAAAGCCAGCAAAGGCGCGGCCCTGACCGATTTTCGTTCGCTGCAGCGCGCCGGAGCCGTGGCCGTGACCGACGATGGCAAACCGATTTTGAGCGACGACATCATGCGCGACACGCTGCGCATCGCCTCAGAATTGAATTTGCCCGTGATTCAACACGCCGAAGATACGCGCCAGACCGAAGGCGCGTCCATGAACGAAGGGCCGACTTCGTTCCGCATGGGCTTGCGCGGCATGAAAGATTCCGCCGAATCGAGCATCGTCGAACGCGATGTTCAATTGGCGCAGCAATTTGCCGGCGCCCGCCTGCATGTCGCCCATCTTTCGACTGCCGACGCGCTCAAGGCCGTGCGCCGCGGCAAACGCAACAAACTTCGCGTGACCTGCGAAGTGACGCCGCACCACTTTACGTTGCTCGATTCAGACATTCAGAACTACGACGGCAATTACAAGATGAACCCGCCGCTGCGTTCGGCGTCGGATCGCGAGGCCATCATCGCCGCCTTGGCCGATGGCACCGTTGACGCCATCGCCACCGATCACGCTCCCCACGCGAAACATGAGAAGACGATTGAGTTTGCCCGCGCAGCCTTTGGCATTACGGGACTCGAAACCGCCCTGGGCCTGGCCATCACGCATCTCCA
>Ga0181525_10004610_pt1 | contig 10521 bp, 7 predicted proteins | sample PEATcosm2014_Bin_48_FD_121100 | JGI IMG/M metagenome (GOLD analysis project Ga0181525, IMG submission 121100) | Peatland microbial communities from MTU Mesocosm Facility, Houghton, MI, USA - PEATcosm2014_Bin06_10_metaG | ecosystem: Environmental > Terrestrial > Soil > Wetlands > Peat | place...
AATTCCTCACCGCTATTCATCGAATGAACCAGATAAAACGCGGTGTCCACAGCGGAAAATGCAGCACCCAGAGACGCCGGCTCGAGTAGATCTCCCTGCACCAATTCGGTACGGGGAGCCACCCGGCCGCCGAGCGCCTCCAGGTTGCGGCACAAGCATCTCACTGCCAGACCATTTCTCTCAAGGCGCCTTAACAGGCGTCCCCCTATGTATCCAGTTGCCCCGGTCAGCAGATGCATGAGTCGGCCTTAATTCGGTAACAGAACGGTGTCCACTACGTGGATCACACCGTTGGAAGTGTCGATATCGGCTTTGATGACGCGGGCGTTGTTCACCATCACATTGAAATTCACCAGCTTGATGGCGAGGTCCTGGCCTTCGGCGGTTTTCGCCGAATCCAGCTTCATTATTTGCTCTGAAGTTACTCTGCCCGGCACCACATGATAGAGCAGGATGCGCCGCAGCTTCTCCTTGTTTTCCGGTAGCAGCAAAGTTTCCAGCGTTCCGGGCGGCAGCTTGGCGAACGCTTCGTCGGTAGGTGCGAACACCGTGAACGGTCCCGGCCCCTTCAGCGTCTCCACCAGACCGGCGGCTTTCACCGCCGCCACCAGCGTGGTGAACTTGGCGGCTATGGCGGTGTCCACGATATCCGCCGCCGAAGCCATTGTTGCGCCCAGGCCCAGCGCTAGAGCTCCGGCCAGTAAAGTCGTCCAATGCATTGTCATTTTTTTTCTCCCTTAAATTTCTTGATACTCTTAAGCCCGCTGACCGGCGGCGTCACTGTACCAGCGGCGCTGGATGAACTTCCACGTCAGCGCCTGATACAATCCCGCCAAACCCACCAGGCTGTACACCACCGAGCTCAGCGCGGAGGTTTCACCAAACTTCATCCCGAATACGGCCGCCACCAGATCCAAATGGATTGTTCCAGCCAGCCCCCAGTTAAGCGCGCCGATAATTACCAGCGCCGCTGCGATTACGTCGATTTTCTTCATGTTGAAAACTTCCTTTCGGTTCTCCGGGTGGCTACTTTCTGTCAGCCACAGTTTGATCTTAAGGAAAATATGTTTTACTGTAAAGAACAGGGACGACCTGCCTTTCTTCACCCGAAAAAATACCGGAGAAACCGGCATCGAGAGGAAAACGAACTTCAAGATGGCTTCAGAAACAATTACCAACGGCCTAAAGAATTACGCAATAGGCAACAAGATACGGCGTCTGCGCCTGCGCAAGAGCATGGGGCTGGTGGAACTCGGCAAACACACCGGCCTTTCTCCGGGGCTGCTCTCCAAACTGGAGCGCGATCTGATGCACCCCACCTTGGCTACGCTGCTGCGCATCGCTATGGTGTTCAGCGTGGGCCTGGAGTATTTCTTCAATCCAGAGCCTAAGCCCGTACTCGAAATCGTCCGCAAGAAGGATCGCCTCCGTTTTCCCGATTCACAGGACGCCGATAAAGTGGCGTACCACTTCGAGAGTCTGGACTTTCCCGTGCCCAACCGCGAGTTGAACTCGTACCTGGCCGACTTCGAGCCCAGCGACGCCGAGCACGGGCGGCTGCACCAACACCCCGGCATCGAATTCCTCTACGTCATATCCGGCAAGCTGCAACTGCGGACCCCCGACGACCAGCACGATTTAGCGGAAGGAGACGCTGTCTACTTCGATTCCACGGTATTGCACGGCTACCGCAGAATCGGGCCCAAACGAACCACTGCGCTGGTGGTGACCCTGGGTCCCCGTGAGTGAGGTGCGTGCAGAAAGGCATTCACCCTCCACGGACTCCTTCGGAACGAAAACGCTGGATCGCTGGCTTGACGGCTTCAAACCTGGCGCTAAACTCTTCCAGAACCTCTGAGGTCTGAATCAGGACGCCGCTTTCACTCAGTTTTTCGATCCTGGCAGCCAGATCGCGTAAGGCTGCGCAACTCACGTTCGCCGCCACCCCTTTAATGGTATGGGCCGTGAACATAGTGGCTTGAGCGTCGGAATTGCCGAGCGCCACGGCCAGGGCGGCCAGTTGTTCGGGCATGCCGTCGATGAAAGCTCCGGCCAGGCGTCTGGCCAACGCCGGATTGCCCACCCGTTCCATCAGATCCTCCTGGTCGAATTGAAGCGCGTCCGGCAATGGTGCTTCCTCGGCCAGGATGGCGTCGCCCGGGACGGCAGGCAAAGGCGGGATGGCGTCTTTAGCACCGGGCATTCCGGGCCCGGCCACGATTTTTGCGCCCTGAAACTCCGCCAGAGCTTTCATTAACAGGTCGTGCCGGATGGGCTTGGTCACATACCCGTCCATCCCCGCGGCCAGGCACTTCTCCTTATAGCCGGCCAGGGCATGGGCTGTCATAGCGATCACAGGCATATGCCCTCCAACCTGGCTTTCCATCTCTCGAATGGCCGCAGTGGCCTGAAAACCATCCATCACCGGCATCTGGATGTCCATGAGCACCAGGTCAAACGAATGGGCGGCCAGCAGCGGCAAAACCTCCGATCCGTTGTGCGCCACTATCACGCTGTGGCCCGCCTGTTCCAGGATCCCGCAGGCCACCAGTTGGTTCACCTCGTTGTCTTCGGCCAGCAGGATATGCAGACTTCGGCCGGGCTTGGACTCCACCACGCGCGCCGCCGGCGGCGGACCTGCTTCCGGCGATTTCGCGCGATCGGCCGAGCGTTTCGCCAGGGCGGCGCAAACGGCGGATCGAAGTTCGCCGCGCCGCACCGGCTTGGTCAGATAAGCCGCGATTCCCAGCTCTTTGGACCGCGCCAGGTCGCCCCGGTGTTCCCCGGAAGTGAGCATCAGAACGTGCTGGACGCCCGCCGCATCGTTCCTCCGCATCTCTTCCGCCAGTTGGAAACCGTCCATTTCCGGCATATGCAGGTCGGTGAGAACCAGTTCAAAAGGCTGGCCGCGATCGGTCTGCCGTTGAATCAGTTCCAGGGCTTCCCGAGCGCTGGACGCCGCCTCCGGCCGCATCCCCCAACCAATCAGCAGTTCGGAGAGAATACGGCGGTTGGTCAGATTATCGTCCACCACCAGCACCAACCGGTCCTGGAGCGAGACCTGGCAGGGATTTATCTTTTCCTCTACCGTCTCTGAGACCACTCCGGCGGAAACCGTGAACTCGAACCGGCTCCCTTTGCCGGGCTCGCTCGAAACTTCAATCCGGCCGCCCATGGCTTTCGCCAATCGCTCGGAAATGGTCAAGCCCAGCCCGGTTCCACCAAAAGTGCGCGTAGTGGATCCATCGGCCTGAGCAAACGCTTCGAAGATCAACTGTTGCTTGTCCGGGGGAATGCCGATTCCGGTATCCTGCACCGCGAAGTGCAGGTACATACGATCGCCCGCCTGGTCCTCGCGGCTCACCTCCACAGTCACTTCGCCGGCCGCCGTGAATTTAATCGCGTTGCCCACCAGATTCACCAGCACCTGCCGGATACGCGTGGCGTCGCCCAGAACGTATCTCGGTACGTTGAGCTGTACGCCCCCCGCCAGTTCCAGTCCCTTGGCGTGCGCCATCACCGCCAGCGTTTTCATGGTTTCTTCCACCAGATCGCGAACGTTAAACGGAGTGGGATCCAGTTCCAGCCGGCCGGCCTCGATTTTGGAGAAATCCAGGATGTCGTTGATCACCGCCAGCATCAAATCGGCCGACATCCGAACCGTTTCCAGATAGTTCCGCTGCCGGTCGGTAAGATCGGTGTCCAGAGCCAGATTGGTCATGCCAATCACGCCGTTCATGGGCGTGCGGATTTCATGGCTCATGTTGGCCAGGAACTCGCTTTTGGCTCGGCTGGCCGCCTCGGCCTTCTCCTTGGCTACCCGCAAGTGCGTATTGGAACCCTCCAGTTCGGCAGTGCGAGCCTTCACTTCCTCCTCCAGACTGCCCTGGTGATGCAGCAACTCCTGGTCCCGCTGTTCGATCTCCGAGAGCATTCCGTTAAATACGTCGGTAAGCTGTCCCAGGTCGTCTTCAGAGACCTTCACGGCCCGCGTAGAGTAGTTCTTGTCCCTCGATACGATCTTCGCGGCGCGTCCCAGATACGCGATAGGATCGAGGATCATGCCCTGCAGCCGCGACGCCAGCGCCAGTGCGAGCAGCCAGGCGCCCAGCAGAATGGCCGCCATGATCCAGGCAAACCGGCGCAGCGTGGTGTCCAACTGCTCCAGGTCCGATTCCAGATACAACGCTCCCAGCCGGGCGCCGCTCAGCGTCACACTTTTGAACGCGATCAGCCGGTGGGGCTCAAACCATACGCCGTCGGCGCTCAGGGCGGGCATAGCCGAGGGCGGGGCGGATGCGCGGCGGTAACTGGCCAGCGTGTTTCCGCGCGCAGTCAAAATCCTGGCCGCCACAATCTGCCGCTTCACGCGCAGCGAGGATAAAATTTCCTCGCCCACTTTCCCGTCCTCGAAACTGAGGGCCGCGGTGCTGTTGGCCCCCAGCATCTCCGCCATCACCGACAGATCGTTGCGCATGGAGTCCCGTTGGGCCATGCGGTAATACACCAGAACCGCCGCGCAGGCGCATAGCAGCGCGGTCGTCACGGTGGCCATGATGATCAGCCGCAACTTATGCCGGACGGGCAGATTCTTGTAGCTATTGGCCAGGCTCATGCGGGCACGTCTACTGTATCGTCCGGCTGCCGGAAACCTTCTAGCCGTCAATACTGTTCAGTTAGCATGGTCTTGCACAAAGGTACGCGCGGCTTCAGCCGCGTTTGTGCTCGGTAGGGGAGACGCGACTAAAAGTCGCGTGTACCAGGGTCTCACAAAGTGAACCGCATTGCTTCTAGCCGGCCTTCGCTCCGGATTGCCGCCGTTAAGGGCTAGACAGCTACGCGCGTAGCGCACGCACGAGTGCGAACCCCACACTAAGACCGACACCGTTATTTCTTGACAAGCTCCAAGCCACACGCCCAAGACGGCGGCGCACAGGTTCCTGAACCAACGGCGGTGCGCGCCGCACCCTTGGCGCTCCTATAACCCAGGCCGCGACAGTCGATGAGGTATGGCAGCGATGAGAAAATCTGCCGGAGTGGCCCCGCGAAAAGCCGGCGCGGAGCTAGCCTTCAGCCGGTTGGCTTACAGCCTGGTTGTGAAACTGGTTGTGCAACTGCTTGTGCAACTGCTTGTGCCGCTGGTTGTGCCGCTGGTTATTCAACTGGTTGTGCAACCTGCCATGGCGCAGAGCGGAGCTGCTCCGCAGGTGGCCGGCGCCAGCCTGGACGAGCTTCTGGACATGGAGGTGACCTCGGTGTCGAAAAAGGACCAGGCCCTCTCGGAAACCGGCGCCGCGGTCTTTGTGATCACCCAGGAAGATATCCGGCGCTCGGGGGCCAACAATATCCCGGACCTGCTGCGGATGGCGCCGGGCGTGGAGGTGGCGCAGATCGACGCCAGTAACTGGGCTATCAGCATTCGCGGCTTCAACACCATCTATGCCAATAAAGTATTGGTCTTGATCGATGGCCGCACGCTCTATGTGGACACTTTTTCCGGCGTCTACTGGGACCAGGTGGAAGTTACACCGGAAAACATCGAACGGATCGAAGTGATCCGCGGGCCCGGCGGCACGGTGTGGGGGGCCAACGCGGTGAATGGGGTGATCAACATCATTACCAAGAGCGCCGCCGATACCAAAGGCGGCCTGCTGACGGCCAGCTCGGGAACCAGAACCAGCGCCGGCGGCACGCTCCAGTATGGCGGGGATTGGGGGTCGACGGGAGCCTTCCGGGTCTTCGGGCGCTACTTCAACACCGATAGCTCCGTCTTTCCGAATGGACAGCGCGCCACCGATGGGGCGCATGGCGAACAAGGGGGATTTCGCGGCGACTGGAGCCTTTCCGGCTCCGATACCTTGTCCGTGCAGGCTGGTTTTCTTGCCACCGACGCCGGCGACACCTCCTCAACGGTACTGGCCGGCCCTCCGTTGCAGGAGGCCTTGCTCGATTATCCTCTAACCGATACCGCCGGAAACGTCCTCGCGCGCTGGGAACATACGCTGGCCGGCGGCTCCACTACCTCCCTGCAGATTTACGACAACGCGATGCACCGTAATCAAAAGGGTCTCGATATGACGAACAATGTCGTGGATGTCGAGTTCCAGCACCACCTGACGCTCGGGCCGCGCCACGACATGGTTTGGGGTCTGGATTATCGGCTCACCGACAGCCTGATCGTTCCTTTCACCGGCTCCACCCTGACCTTCCAACAGCCGCGCCGCGTGGACAACCTTTTTGCGATCTTCCTGCAGGACGAAATCCGCATCTCTCACTCGGTGTTCCTGACCGTTGGGTCGAAGTTCGAGCACAATGATTACACCGGATTCGAATACGAGCCGAGTATCCAAGCGGTATGGAAAATAAACGGCCGCAACACGCTGTGGGCCTCCGCATCGCGGGCCATCCGGCAACCCGACCGTTCGGAAAACGATCTGCTGTTCGATCAGTCTCTCAATTCCATCCCCGGATACGGAACCGCGCTGGTGGTGATCCACGGCAATCCCGCAGTTCTGGCCGAGCAACTCCTGGATTTCGAGACCGGATACCGCGCCCGGCTCACTGCGAAATTATCTCTGGATCTAACCACGTTTTTGAGTTTTTATCACCACCTGGAGACGGTTGAGCCGGGAGCGCCGTATGAAATGGAAAGCGGCGGCTACCCGCTGATCGTTCTCCCCTACACGCTGGCCAGTCTGGCGCATGCCCGCGATTTTGGCGGGGAATTGTTCGCCACCTGGAAGGTGACCGGACGATGGAAGCTCAGCCCCGGGTACTCGCTGCTGCACATGCACGTCGAGCGCGATCCCTCCAGCCTGGACATCTCGAGCGCTGCCACCGCCGCGGATTCACCCAGTCACCAGATGGAGCTGCGGTCGCTGTTGAATCTGCCCAAAAACCTGGAGTGGGACGGCAGCCTGAAGTACGTCGCCAGCCTGGCCACGCAGAGCATTCCCGGCTACGCGCGCCTGGATACGCGTATCGGATGGCGGATCGGGGAGCACTTCGAACTAAGCCTTACCGGACAGAATCTCACGTCGCCGCGTCACCTGGAATTTGCCGACGTGAACGCCAACGTCTTTCATACCGAGGTCCTGCGTTCTGGGTTTGCAAAACTCACCTTTCGCTTCTAGGCATGGCCCGCGAGTTCATCATGCTCCTACGTCGCTTACTCGAAATCGTCGCCGGGACGCTCCTGATCTCGCAGCTCTTCCTCCCGCTGCTCTGCCGGGCGGAGGGGCAGGAGCTGGACGAATATCAGGTGAAGGCCGGCTTCGTCGCCAGTTTCGTTCGCTTTGTGGAGTGGCCGGCGGAGGCGTTCACCAGCCCGCAGGAACCGTTCGCGATCTGCGTACTCGGCCGGAATCCTTTTGGACAGGCTTTGGCGGCTCTGCTGGCCGGCAAGTCCGTAGGCGATCGCCCCATCGTGTTGCGTGAGATCGCCGATACCGCCGGCGCGGCCGGCTGCCGCATCGTCTTTATCTGTTCCTCGGAGCATCTGCGCGTCCGGGCCATTCTGAAAAACATCAAGGAAACCGGCGTTTTCACCATTGGCGATACCGGCGACTTCACCGCCGAGGGTGGAGTGGCCAGTCTGGTGGTGGACAGCGGCAAGGTGCGAATCGATTTGAATGTCACCGCGGCCAAGGAAAAGAACCTGCGCATCAGCGCCCGGCTGTTGCAGGTGGCGCGGGTAGTGAAGTAGCGCCGGGCGGGCGTTTTTTCGCCTTCTACCGGGACTGCGAAAGACTCAGTAATTTGGCGCTGATATGCAGGCCGGCGCGTTTCGCGGCAGCCTCGCTGATTTCCATTCTGACCCGGCTGTCGTCCATCCGGAGCTCGATCACTCCGCCGCCGGCGATGAAACCCTCCGACTCGCCGACGGTGAGGACGTTCCCTCCCTGCACCGCTTCAAACAAGCCGCGCAGGCGTTTGCGCTCGGACCCGCTCAGGAAGACCATCTGGCATTGGCGGGCCTGCTGCGGGTCGGCGATTTGCCGGATGGCTACGCCCCGGCCGTCGACCGTGATTTCGTGTGCGGCGGCATCCAAGGCGGGGCTGAACGGATTCGCGCCTAAGATGCAGATCGCAATCGGATCGCGCGGCGCTTTGAACGCTTGCGGGGGCCATTCCACGAATTTCGCGAAGTTGAGCAGGAAGGCGCCCTTGACGCGATATTCTTCGGCCGGCGGGTCCGCCACCAAAGCGCCGATTAGCGCTCCAGCCAGCACCAACAAAGCGATCTTGGCGCCCACAGTCTGTTTCGGCGTCCTTTCACCGGGTTGGCTTCCGCCAGGCGTCTATGCCGTGAAACACGGTGCTTCCCCGCACCTAGTGGTTCCGGCGCCGGAAGCCGCCCTCCGGCCGGTCTGGTTGAAAACGGCGTCGCCAGGGACGCGTCTGTTCGCTCGTCGGCCGTCATCCTTGCGCCGGCTGGAACCAGCTTCCAGCCACCGCGCGACAAGGCCCAGGGACTTCGCCACAGGGAACCCGGGCGGCCCAGGCCGGAGCCGGTTCGTCTGCTGAAGCCTGGCTACTAGCGGCACGTGTTCCATATCGGCCAGCCAGACGGATAATACAACAGCCAGACGGATAATACAGAGGACGAACCTTGCCAAAGACGAGGCTTTGGCAGCGCGGTTTGCGCGGCGTCGCGTGGGCCCGGGATGGCCTTCAGGTCCGTGTTCCGCCTCGCCGGCATGCCTTCGCAGGCCAAAGTCCGCGCTACACGGGCCACACCAGCTTCCGATCGCCTGTTGCGTGAACATCGCCCCCGGGGTAGACCAGGAGGTAGTGTTGCGGGAAGGCGAAATTGCCGGACTGGCGCCGGACGGCGCTAAGGCTTCGCCGCCTCGCAGAATCGCTGGATGGCAGGCTTCAGAGATAGAAACGTGGCTTCCAATTCCGGTAAGACTTCCGATGCCGGCCCGATGGAGCCGGCCCTTCCCAGGCTTTCCAGCTTCGAAGCCAGTTCCGACATCGCCCCGCCACCCGCATTCGCCGCCGCGCCCTTGATGGAATGGGCCGCCAGTACGAACGCCTCCACATCCGAGTTGACGATGGCGGCCGAAAGCGCCAGAAGCTGTTGGGGCATGCTCTTGAGGAATGCTCCCGCCACCCGCACCGCCAGCGCGCGATTACCCATCACGCGCGTCAGCAAATCGTCTGGGTCGAACAGGCTTTTATCCGCTGGATGGCCGCCCCCGAGCGCGCCTTCCTCCGGCTGGACGATGGGTTCGGATGCGCCTCCAGGTCCGATCCAGCGGGTCAGGATTTTCTCCAGCATTTCGGGGCGTAAGGGCTTGGAAAGATAGTCGTCCATACCCGCCGCCAGACAGTCCTCGCGGTCCCCCGAGAGCGAATGGGCGGTAAGCGCGATAATCGGGATCTGGGGATTCTGCGCGCCGCTGTGTGGATCGCGAATCCGCCGGGTCAGCTCGTAACCGTCCATCTCGGGCATCTGGCAATCCGTCAGGACCAGGGTGTAGGGTGTGGTCTGCAGTGCCTGCAAAGCGCTGCGCCCATCTGCCGCGGCGTCGGCGCGGTAACCGAGCAGCTCCAACATGCCCAACGCCACTTCCCGGTTCACCAGGTTATCCTCCACCACCAGCAACCGGCGCAGCGCTTGCGGATCGGGGCCATGGGACGCTATGGGCTCCCTCTTCCGGACCGGCATCCCGGAAGTGGCGGCGCCCTCCCTGAGGTTGCCGGCGGACCTGGCGACGCCCAAGCCGGGCAACGGAAACAGGCCCAGCGCCGAGGCCAGGCACGCTCCCAGTTCCCCCTGCTTCACCGGCTTGGTCACTCGCCAGGCCATCCCCTTGGACTCCCATTGTTTTGGCGGGACGGTCCGGCTGAGCGGGATCAGCATCACGATCGCAAGGCTGGCATGCCGCGGGTCGCGGCGAACAGCCTCCGCCAGACCATCACCTCCGGCATCGCCAACCGGTTCGGGGTCGCCGGGCGGTTGGGCGCCATCACGCAGCCCGGCGTCACGCAGATCGGCGTCGATAAGAATGGCATGGTAGCGCCTCCCTCCGGGATCTTGCAGCCTCCCGAGAGCCTCCTCTGCGCTGGCCGCTTCGTCCCTGTCGCAGCTCCAGAAATCGAGCAGATCCCCCAGCACCCGACGGCTCGCCGCATGTTGCTCCACCACCAGAACCCGTCTGCCGGCCAGCGATAAGGGCGGCGCTCTGCGCGCGTTGGGCTGCACCGGTAACGCGGCGGTGAACCAGAACTTAGAGCCTTTTCCGGCCGCACTCTCGAAACCCACTTCCCCGTCCATCAGTTCCACCAGCGAGCGCACGATAGACAAGCCCAGTCCGGTGCCTCCATAGGTGCGCGCCGTGGAAACGTCCGCCTGCGAAAACGGTTCGAACAGCAGGTGTTGCTTCTCCTGCGGGATCCCAATGCCGGTGTCGCTCACCTCGAAGCGCAGGCGCCGATGGTCCTGGTCCGGCCGTACCCGCACGGTCACCTCGCCGCGCTGGGTGAATTTCACGGCGTTGCCGATCAGGTTGA
>Ga0181525_10004611_pt1 | contig 10520 bp, 10 predicted proteins | sample PEATcosm2014_Bin_48_FD_121100 | JGI IMG/M metagenome (GOLD analysis project Ga0181525, IMG submission 121100) | Peatland microbial communities from MTU Mesocosm Facility, Houghton, MI, USA - PEATcosm2014_Bin06_10_metaG | ecosystem: Environmental > Terrestrial > Soil > Wetlands > Peat | place...
AGGTTGCTCTTACCGGTATGTTACGGTTCCTTGTTCTGACTGGTTTCGAGGGTATCCCAGCAAGCACATTTCTACTCCGGGTCAATAATACACCAATAGCTGATCATTGCCAGTCACTTGATCTTTTCCAATAAGCCATTGGCATGATTATTGTGAAAGTCCGCAAATTTGGCATGTTAATGTTTTCTATGATATTAAGTGGACGTTCCCGCACTTCGTATCTGGAAGTTTTATTTATGAGCCTTCGCCATCCCTACCATCTCAAATACCATACCTTGCCCAGAATCTGCTCCAAACGTAGAATCGGACAAAGTGCCATGATGTCTTCTGCCAGACCCATCACTGTCCTCATCCCGGTTGCCTGGCACACAACTGAGGGGTTCACATCTCTCATCACCCTTCTTTCAATCCACATCACTCATGCATCCCGATCACTCTTCCCAGCACGCGCGCACCTCCGAGTCATCCAGACTTCTCTCAGGATGTTGCTACGATCCGCAACACATTCACCACTCTTGTGGACGAGGGAAAGAACCTAGTAGTAGTAATGCACTCCAACAATAGTGTCCCCGGGAGTTCAGTTCTCCTCAAGTTCTCCAGGGCTGAACGTCAATTAAGAAGGTAAGGAGGGAAGAGTGATGCGATTGCTGTTCATTGGAATCTCGTAAGGGAACACTGTGTATGAAACGCTCAATGAAATTCTTCAGAGAACGAACCTCGACCCCAATTTGGTGCTAGATACGAAATGAGGATTTTCACGTTGTTGCTGAGCCAAGTATCTGAGGAAATACTTGGTAAGAAGAAAAAGAATTCTGGTAGGCTGTATGTAGGCGGGACTTTAACGTTTACGGATAAGCGACGAGATTCTATAATGATATGGAGCGGGAAGAGAGAGGCAAAATATTGGGGTCGTTGGCTGCATGGAATTCCCTCAGATATGTGCTTCCATTGTTCCTAAAACAGACCCATGTTGTTGTCTGAAATGTGCTGATGTGGCACGTTTAGTGCTATAATGTCTCTATTGACTTACGAAGCTTGGAACCACATCCCGTCTGCGTACATTCTGGGTCTGAAAAGACAAATCTATACCGCTCAAATAAGTTTGGCAGCTCGTGAAAAGGGCAGAAACCGAGATGGTGCTAGTGATCGACTCAAGACATTGTCCGTATCTGAGCCATCCAGAGCTGGTGGCTATGTTTATCAAGGAGGCTGCGGGTGAGACATTTTGATACAATCCCGGTTCGTCTTCTGGGCTGCTCGGCGACTTCACAAGGAAAAGGCTATAGCTATAGCTTTTAATTAACGTTATAAGAAAATAAAACAAGTATTAAATCACACTAATTCCTTATGAAAATAAATTAAAATAAAGAAAAAGCTAGAAGTTTTTGGTATTCCTGTCCGAGCGCCTTTACTTTGGGTTAGTGGCTAATTTGCTCCCAATCAACACCCCTAATCGACACCAGGGGAGGGAGGCGGGGCGTTTTGTTTTTCCCTCACCAAGCATACCCTGCGTTCCTAGACCGCGGCATGCTTCAATGTGTCGATCAATCAAGATCAACGCAGGATACCCAAGGTAGTTCAAGTTGCTCCTACTTTGTCTAGTTCTGGTGCTCCCCCGCTAGAAACTCTCTTACTCCGAGCTTCTGGCCTCCAACTCTCAAGGACGGTGTATTCGCCGCTTGAGGACGGTATGCCAAGACATGCGGCTGAACGGGGCGCAGCTGAGGGGGCTGTGTCGTGATCACAGCGCCAGCTCGATTTCGTGGACGGTTCAGGGACTCAGGCTGTGTTCAACAAATCTTCAACCTTCTTCCATCTCGCAACTCCTGATCCGTCCTCCTTGCAACCCCTCACAGATGATTCGGAGCCCTCAAGATGGGGGACAATGCGTTCTCTGTTGTCGCAAACTCATTCGCGGTCGTTGGCCTTGTGGATGTCATTACGCGCCTGAGCATCAAGGCAATAGATATCTACATCCGGAGCCGCAATGCTTCCAAGGATATTGACCGCATCTTATTGGAACTTCGCGCATTTGCCGATCTGGTTCGACGAATAAAAGATTGGATCAACGAATACAACCAGTCAAGTTATGTTCTCGAAGATGGTGATGCTCTTATCTCGGAGCTTCAAACTGTCCTCGAGAATTGCAAAAACGAACTCAATGGACTCATAACGACTTCAGGGAATGCGAGACCGAACGCGGGCGAAGGTTGGGCGAAGCACCTTACTAAGGGCATCTGGTGGGCGAAAGGGGAGCAGGACTTCCAAAGATCTCTCCAGATTATTCAAAGGTTGAATGCTGAGCTGAACACCGCACTTTCGTTGATGGGAAGGTAAGGAGAGAATGTCTGAAATTTATTCTTCAGATTCCATGTCCTGCTTGGATCGTATATCACGTTGCTAACAGATTCTTCCTAGAAAAAACGACCTTGTCATGCGCAAAGAGCTCAAGGCTGTGAGAAACGATCTGGATGGTTCCGCTCAAACCATTTCTTCCAAAGTCCAGGAAGTTGGCGACAGGATCCAGTCCTTGAGTGACTCGAATTCAGCTCTCCTGATGAAGTTTGATAGCTCATTCAGTGGTACTCACGCTGACCTCAAGAGCATCACTACTACAATCTCTGCCCAGACCATAGACCTTGGACAGAAACTTGGTTCTATCGACCAAGCACTTGTTACCAATGGGAGGAATCAGAGCGCTCTCATCAGTCAACAAAACGAGGTAGTTGGGCGAATAGATGAACTCACCTCGCAGTTCTCAACCATGGGATCTTTGGACAATCAGAGGGAAAAGATCATCTTCGAGGGCGACAATCCAGGAGCGATCACGCTGCCATTGGAGTTGCTGAGATCGCACCTGGCGAAGGCAATTCAAGACTTAGTGGCGGACGGAATTTTGCCCGGTTCAGAAGCAACTTGGCTCGAGTCCGAGTTCGAAGACATTCTGGCTTGTGGCCACGAAGCCGCCGCATTCTCCCGTCGACGGAAATATAGAGCTCGACAAACCGCCTCCAATGGTAACCATGGACAACAAAATATCGTCCCATTCCATTGCTTTGAGCAAACATCGTCACAGTTCGCATCGGAGCAATCATATTCCGCCATTTCAGCGCTCCAACAAGACTTCATTTGTAGAGTTCAAAATGTTCGGGAATTCGAGACGCCCATTGGAAACCTTCTCGTACATATTTCGCAAGCATACCCAAGAAGCCGTGCGCAAATTGGACCGTCATTCTCCTCCCTGGAGATATCATTTATTCCACACCGGCAGCTATCCTCATGCGTCATAACAACTCGATTATCCCGCCTCTCATTTCCAAGTCTTGAGCCGAAAATCATGAGAATCATTCAGATGTACAACGTAATTCCTCCAGATTCCAAAGTGCTACGATGTATCGAAGACAATGACGTGGAGGGACTAAAGAATCTCTTCGAAGCTGGGCAAGCATCTGTGTATGATTGTACTGAGAACGGGGTGAATCTTCTGATGGTGAGTCCATTTTCAATCATTATGCCGAATGTATGAACCCGCTCCAGGAACTAACAAGAACTAGATGGCTGCCTTTAACTCGAGTCTAGAGACGTATGATTTTCTGCTCCATCGAGGCGTGTCCCCCAACTACACTTCCCTAGGATTCGGCTTGTTACCCTTCATTTGGACCCCGCTCATGAATTCATGGTCTACAGACGAGAACTACGACCGGATTCGAAAGATGACAAACTCAGCCGTTCAACGGAGTTGTGACCCAAATGAGCTACGTGACGGCGCGAATCTTTTGCATTGGCTCGGAACCTTAGATTTATCCATGGGGCCAACTGCGCTCTCCGAAGTCTGCTCCTATTTAGTCACGATTGGCTGCGAGCTAGAGCAAAAGGACAATTGGAGCCGCACACCACTGCTTGCTGCAGCCGAGGAGAGAGAAGCTTCCCCAGATGTGTTGATAGCATTCATTTCCAAAGGCGCCAACTTAGGCGCAGTTGATCACTTGGGACGTGGTGTCTTTCATTTGGCCTTTATGAGCAGAATTAAAAACGACTCGCAAAACCGTTGGGTGCCTGATTTCAAGTTGAAAAATATGCTGGAAACTGCAATCCTGGCTGGCTGCGACCCAAATGCATTGGACAATTCCGGATTCTCTCCCTCAGATTACAGCATATGGTTTGGGATGTGGAAGACGTGGACTTTAGTGCTCAATGCCGCAGGCTTTACGCCAGAATGCATTGAACTCGAGCCAAGAAAGGAGACAGCAAGGATTGTCCTCCGAAAAGGCGCTGTCGATAGTCAGACGCTTCCGGTCTCGAACCTCACGATTGCTGAATGGATAGCAAAACGCAACAAGGCCAATCTCTCCCTCGGGTACACTCCACTTCACACTTATGCTGAATACGGGGACGCCGAAACCACCAATGACTTGCTGAATATTGGGTTTGATGCCAACTACACATCAGAACAAGGCCAAACCCCACTTCACGTTGCAGCTACTCGGGGTAACGTCAATATTGGAAAACAACTGCATGCAAAGGGAGCTCAGCTGGAGGCTCAAACCAATACTGCCATTACCCCCCTTTACTGCGCCGTGAACAACAAACGACTCGAGTTTGTTACTTGGCTCCTAGATCTTGACACGAACGTCAACTGCGCCGATAAAAATGGCTGGACTCCAGTCCACTTGACTGCATCCAGTGGCCAGCTCAATATCGCAAAGCAGCTGCACGCAAAAGGTGCTCAACTAGAGACTGAAACCATAAGCGGCATTACCCCCCTTTATCACGCTATGAATAACGGACAATTCGAGATTGCAACATGGCTCCTAGAGCGTAACGTGAATCCGAACTGTGTCAACGAGAAAGGGTGGAGTCCACTCCACTTGGCAGCATCAGAAGGCCACATCGATCTCGCAAAGCAGCTGGCCACCAAAGGTGCTGACCTGAATGCTCAAACAAAAAGCGGCATGTCTCCTCTTCATCAAGCGGTGATAAAAGAGCGATCTGAGATTGTTACCTGGTTGCTTGAAATGGGAGCAGACCACAAATCTGTTACTGAAAACGGTTGGACCCCGCTCCACATCGCAGCGTCAGATGGCCACTTCGATATCGCGAAACAACTATACGCCAAAGGCGCGCCGGTTGATACTCAGACAAAAGATGGTGCCACCCCGCTTTATCTGGCATCATGTAATGGTCATTTTGATCTAGTTGTGTGGTTGATTCAACAGAATGCCAAAGTCAACTTGAGTTCTCATGATGGATATGCCCCATTACAAGTTGCAACAGAAAGAGGACATCTGGAGATCGCAAAGCATCTATACGCACACGGCGGGCAGATTGATACTCGAACAAATGAGGACTACACCCTTATTCATGGTGCATCGGCCAGTGGAAACTCAGAGTTGATTGCTTGGCTTATCGACTTGAAACTGGATGTCAATTGTCCAACCACTGCTGGATGGGTACCAATACACTGTGCAGCAGAGAAAGGACATGTTGCAACGATCAACCAGCTGGTCAACTTTGGCGCAAATGCGACGGCCGAATCGAACGAGAGCTACACTCCACTCCATTTTGCAGCCTCCGCTGGACATCTTGCAGTGGTAAACCGCTTGCTAGAGCTCGGAGCAGATCCCAACCATCGCACCAGTGTTGGATCCACTCCCTTCCACTGTGCCGTGTATCATGGAAGGATCCCGGTCTTAGAAGCCCTTGCTCGCACTTCAGGTGACCCTTTCCTTCTAGATGGATTCGGCCGAAATGTTTTGGATTGGGCTTCGATGTATCCACCAGCTTTTGAGGCTCTGGAGCGGTTTCATGAATCATATGAACCTACGACTGAAAGTGCTTCCGAAAATCATCTCACGGCGAAGATTCAAAGGTTACTTTCATCAGCCCATAACAGTGACAATTGGCTGAATTCCCTTGGACGTCTCCTCATCTTTGGCGGGCATGATAATGACGCCACTACAGCATTTGAACAACAAATTCTGTCGGACCGAGGTGATTCAACGACTAAACACGGCGCAGCATGCGACATCTGCGAAGTTTATCCAATACAAAGCTCGAGATTCGTGTGTCGAGAATGTGCGGACATTGATCTCTGTGAACTTTGCATGGTACGGTATCATGACGGTGAAAGCAGCGGGGCCTGCAACAAGCATGCTTTCCTCAAGGTCCCAAGTGAGGCATGGAAGACTCTACGCGCATCTGAGGTCAACGAGAAGGGAGAGTCGTTGGAGGAATGGCTGGAACGCTTAAAGGGCCAGTGGGTTAGTGATCAAGTTGAGGGCTAAGGCGTTCAAGTGTGGTGGCGTTGTAGAGCGAAGCTAGGGGAAAGCACGAGCCCAGGGCGTGCTGGCCCCAGGCTGACACCTCAGCACCTGTGCTGCAACGCTGCATACTAAGGCCATGTTTTGTCTGCAGTCCGGCCGGAGTTGGGGGCCTTCGTCCTTCTGTGGTGCGAAGAGGAAGAAGTGCAGGACACAAGGTTTCTAGAATCAGGGAAGCGCCACAAGAACGAGTACTCGTTGAACGGGGATGGGGTCGCAATTCTGGTTACGAAATCTGCAAGAAAGCCTTGGCGGCGCTTAGAAGGTCAACCTACCAGCGCCGCGGACTCCTCCACGCCTCATTTCGCGTGAAGTGACACAGCAGTGGCAGCCTTTGGGGCATGCTAAAAGGATCTGGAACCTGGGCATCCAAGAAAGGGTGGTATAAGAAGCGAAACGAGCCAAGAAGGGGTCTGCGGCTTCGGTAGGTCAATCCTTCTACTGCGACCATCGTAGGTCTCACCCTCGCATCAGCTCAGTTGAAGAAAACAAATCATCTCTCCCTGTGCCTTCTTGCGCCGCGGCCTGGCAGTAACAGGTTTCCGATTAAAGTTTTTCAAGCACCTTCACCCCCCCCCAAGTCTATTATTAACCATTACCAGTGATGGCACCGTCCATCATCGGTCTGGTACTTAAATCTGGACGGGCGTGGATTGATTATTCTCATTTCTTCTCTATTTTCCCTCCCTTCTTTCGAAAGTTGCGTTAGTTCATAATGAACGCTGGTAGCGATCAAGCATATAGCACATTGGAAGCCGTCCCTGGCGGCTACCAGCCATGTTGGCAAGATAAACCGCTCCCGTCCGATGCTGGAAAGCAGGTTGTTCCAGATTATGGCAAGCAGCAAGTGGTATACAATGGGATCGAAGTATTGGCGAAGGAGTACTACACACAAGACCCCGGTGGTCTTCATCTCCCTTCCCGGCCCTCGAGGAGGAAACGAAGCATATATGGTATGGCGCTTGGTTTTATACTTATTCTGGCTGTTGTGCTCGGAGGAGTATTTGGGTCCAGACACAAACACAAACCCTCGATACCTTCTTTCACTCCAAAAATTCAGCACAATATCGCAGCTGTCTCTTTTGCGTCCAGTTCTGTCAACAATACTCGAGTCTACTATCAAGACGACATGGCTCGGATCATAGAAGCAGCAACATCTACAAATAATGCAACCTGGATCAATAACCCAATTGGTTCTTCTGGAAAGAATTCATCTGCTCTCGCAGCAGCAGTTTCGCGACCTGGGTTTCCACTCGTAAAAGTTATCCATTCTCCTAAAAGAACCGTTTTGACTGTTTAGCAGGAGATCAGTGTATTCTATCTTGATTCGAAGAACCTCATCCACGATGTCATATATAATTCCTCAACCGACAGCTGGAATGCAGGAACGATATCAGGACAAGGCTACAGCACAATGCCGAACTCGAGTTTGTCAGCCATGTACAACCAATGCCAGTTTTGCGCCAATACCACAATCGTCGCTTTCCAGGATAGCAACGGCTTTGTGCAGGTCGCGAATCTCACAAGTAGCGGATGGATTTTGACACAAGTGAACCTTGATCCTCATCTGGGCACGGGACTTGCATTGCAGCCATTCTATCTTGCGGGCCTGGAGGACCAAATTAATCTTTATCATCAGAAAAGAGATTTGAACTTGAGTTTGGCAAGCTGGAAGCCAGCTGCGAAGAACAATGGCGGTGAGTACCTCTCCGCTCCCCCCTCGTCTCTTACTGATATGTAAAAGTGTACGGCTGGTCCGTCAACGAGCAGATCTATTATGCTGTTCCCCCAGGTACACCCATCGCCGCTGCATCGGCTTACTCTAATGTCAGCTCGGGCCTCGAGTCCTGGATTGAAGTTCTATCTCTGTCCGATTCGGGCGTCGAAGTCGATACTTGGTCAGGCGAAATCAACGATTGGCTACAACATGATGCACACCCTTCAGTCATGGCTAATTCAACACGTAATGGAACAGTTTACGGGAGTGTGGCGGTTACAGCGATTGGGAATGCGTTTGCTGTTGTAACTGAGAATCAGAGTGACACCATCCAAAGTTGGCAGGTTGCGAATGACTTGATAGACTGGGGCTCCGTTGGAACTGTCGATATTGGGAGTGCTTGGGGATGAAGGCCAGAGATTTGTCGAGTTGCATCCAGTAAATTGTGCTTGTTTCGGTCCAGGTGTAAGATATTATTAAGCCACGAAAAAGGGACAAATCATTATCATTTTGGTACCTCCCATATTCATAGCACAGGTGGTTCGAAGAAGCGAATGGGCCAATTCTCGTGACTCACCTAAATCTCTCATGCACCCTTGCTCGCTGTTACACGGACGATTGAGCGCACGTGTTCTATAGAAGGAGAAGAGAAGAGTTGGGCATATATTAGAAGAGGTAATTGCAATTACGGGAGCCAAGAGGAGGATAGTTTAATAACTCCCCCGCATCGATTATATTAAAAGATACTCTTTTAATTCGATATTCTCATTTTTTGTAAGGTGTCACGGGAAGTGACCTATTTGCCTTTGTGAACCACCTGCGCCATGCATGTGGGGTGTACAAACGGGTAGAGCTGCTTAATATGAGATTAAGAATGGCCGCCATGCAGGATTCTTGGATTCGATTTGTCTGATTTTCAAACAGCACTGACAATTCTCTCCGCAGTCTAATGGCTCCACGTAGCTTACCATTTGTGTAACCATGTTTTACCAGCCTATCTATTTCCAGATTTTCCTTGCCGTTCAGCCAGCAGATGTAGTGAAACACAAAATGGCAAGGATTCGAACGTCTTATCAAGAGCTGAAAAATCAAGGCGCGTGCAGACGCCTAGCAAGTATTACTGGCATATGATTGGAAGCCGTAGATTTTGAGCCAGTAGATTTTGGGCCAGTCCTGCCTTATCTTCCAAGCGGAGTAGTTCAAAAAAGCAAAGTAGAGCCTTGTGCGAAGGTCCAGTTACTTAAAGCGCCTTCTTTCTACATTCGAAACCATCAAGGGTACCCGCTCAAGTATGAATCCGACAGCAATTCGAAGAAAGCCTTTGGGCTCACCGCACCCGCCCGAAGAACTAAGTCTCCTTTCGCCATCAGGTCGAATGTACTCCCAAGACGAGGCTGGCTACTTCGAATCTACGCCTTTGAAGCCAAACTTTGATGTTAGTGAGGGTATCGAGCCGAATCGATGGTGTACTGAATTCTGGATCGGATTTCCAGTTTTGGGTATCATGGCGTTAGTAATGACTGTGTGTTCAACGATCGCAGCAATTATTATCGCCAAAGAATGTAACAACCAAGCCATATCCAGCTGGTCACTGTCTCCACCTGTATTGCTAGCAATTATCTCTTCCTTGTCTAATCTTCTCCTCTCCTTTGCACTCGGAGAAGGCCTAATTATCTCTTTTTGGTGGAATTCTTTACAAGGTTCTACGGTTAGTAGTATTCGCGATACATTGTCTATTTGGTATTGAATTTGACGTCTAGTAGCTTCGAGGATTACACGATAATTGGTATGCCGGAACATCCGCGTGGGGAGCATTAAGAGCGGGGTTACGTGGGACTAGTATCTTCAACTCACTAGGTATAACGTATCCTCTATACTGACTCGACATCTCTAACATTAAAATTACAGCCTGTATAATAACTCTCCTGTCCGTTACTCGCGGTCCTCTCTTCCAACGAGCCATCAAACCGATTTCTGGGATCCCGGTCCCGCATACTGGGAATATGATGCTTGATTTTGCATCTAACGTGTCTGGCACTTACGGAGCTTTGAGTGTTCCAATGCATAATGGGGGAGCTGCATATACAAGCCAAACTCCAACTCTCAGAGAAATCATACAATCATACAGCTCGGATATGATTATGACGATGGACCACCCAGAATGCGGCGATTCCTGTTCAATGTCTGTGAACGTAAGTTTAAAAATAATGTTTCTTTTTCAAGATCTAAGAGAAGAGTATTTTTTATAAATCTCCTAAACTAATTCTTTTCTTTTTATAGGGCTTTGGACTTGGGACTAATTGCACTTACCAAAATATTTCCGTAACGAAAAACAGTACCGACGAATCTATCTCAAATACTTATTTCCAAGTTTCAATCAAAAATATAGATCCCCCTAGTGCTCAGACTTGGGGAAAAACTAATGGTAATGTTGTGCTCCACATTATATATTTACCGCAAAACGACTCTCCATTAATGAACTA
>Ga0181525_10004614_pt1 | contig 10516 bp, 9 predicted proteins | sample PEATcosm2014_Bin_48_FD_121100 | JGI IMG/M metagenome (GOLD analysis project Ga0181525, IMG submission 121100) | Peatland microbial communities from MTU Mesocosm Facility, Houghton, MI, USA - PEATcosm2014_Bin06_10_metaG | ecosystem: Environmental > Terrestrial > Soil > Wetlands > Peat | place...
ACCGGCGGTGCTGATACCGCCGCCGGCGGCCGTATGGCGCAGCAGCGTGATCGACAATCCAGCCACCGCCACCACCAGCGAGGCCGACACCGCGGCGTTGAGCACGATCTTGCGGCCACGGCTGCCGCGCATCCTGGCCTCGCCGCCGCGCAGCGCCACGCTCACGCGCCGGGCGAAGCCGCTGCGCGCGGTGGCCACCGGCTCCGAGCGCATCGCGGCTCCGATCAGCGCGTAGCGCGACCAGCGGGCACGCAGATTGTCATCGCGATCGATGCGCCGCGACAGCAGCTCGCATTCGGTTGCAGGCAGCTCGCCATCGAACATCGCCGACAGCTGGCTTTCTCGTTCTTCCTGGATCACACCAACTCCTCCGTCCGACCCAAGCCGCCGTCAAACACCTCGCGCAGCCGCCGATCGATGGCCTCGCGGGCGCGAAAAATCCTGGAACGCACCGTACCGACCGGGCAGTCCATCGACGCGGCAATCTCCTCGTAGCTCATACCCTCGAGTTCACGCAGCACAATCGCGGTGCGCAGGTCCTCGGGCAGCTCGCCGATCGCGTGGTTGACCGTATCGCGGATCTCCTCGGTGAGCGCCAGCCCCTCGGGTGTCTCCGGATCCTTCAACCGGCCGACCATGTCGGTTGAGTCGTCGCTACCGTGCACATCCAGCTCGTAGCTGACCGGGTTGCGCTCGCGCGCGGCCAGCGCGTTCTTCGCGGTATTGATCGCAATGCGATACAGCCAGGTGTAGAAGGCGCTGTCACCGCGGAACTGCGGCAGCGCACGATAGGCCTTGACGAACGCCTCCTGCGCCACATCCTCCGCATCGGCGGGGTTGCGCAGGTAGCGCATCACCAGCTTGACCACTTTGTGTTGGTACTTGAGCACCAGCAGGTCGTAGGCGCCGCGCTCGCCGCGCTGCACCCGCCGTACCAGACTCAAGTCACTCGCATTGGCGACCATGGATAACCCTGTCAACGCAGACCCGGAACCCTTGTTCACGTTGTTCGCGGTCAGTGTATCAGCAGTCGCAGACATGAGACCCCTAAGCCGGTCGGCGGTATCAGGTGGTACCAACGAGACTTGGAGCCGGCGCCGCGTCTAAGGTTCCCGTCCCGTGGCCCCAGACGACGGCAGGCTCGACATAATGCCGGTCCCGGTCCGGATCGACTCGACCAGCGCGGCCAGCTCGGCCGCCGCCGGGCGCTCGCCGCCCACCAGGTAGCCGGCCAGCTGCGGGTCGGGCAGCGCCAGCAGCGCCTCGAATTGGGCCCGCTGGGCCTCGCTGGCGCCCTCGAACTGCCGCTCGAGCCAGCCGGTCAGCAGCAGATCCAGCTCCTTCATGCCACGGCGGCAGCGCCAGCGCAGCCTCCGGCGGTCAGTGCTGGCGGTCAACCAGCATCTTCTTGATGGCGCCGATGGCCTTGGCCGGATTCAGGTCCTTGGGGCAGGCCTCGGTGCAGTTCATGATCGTATGACAGCGGTAGAGCCGGAACGGATCCTCGAGCGCATCCAGCCGCTCGCCGGTGGCTTCATCGCGGCTATCGACGATCCAGCGGTAGGCGGCCAGCAGCGCCGCCGGCCCCAGATAGCGCTCGGAATTCCACCAGTAGCTCGGGCAGGCGGTGGAGCAGCAGGCGCACAGGATGCACGCCGATGGCCGGTCGATGCGCTGCTGCTCCTGCTTGGATTGCAGCCGCTCGCGGTCAGGCGGCGTCGGGCTCGAGGTCTGCAGCCACGGCTTCACCGCGGCGTACTGCGCGTAGAAATCGGTCAGGTCGGTCACCAGGTCCTTGAGCACCGGCAGGTGCGGCAGCGGATAGATGCTGATGTCGCCGCCGCCGAGCTCGCTGCAGGCCTTGGTACACGCGAGCGTGTTGAGACCGTTGATGTTCATCGCACAGGAGCCGCAGATGCCCTCGCGACACGAACGGCGCAGCGACAGCGTCGGGTCGATCTCGTTTTTGATCTTCAGCAGCGCATCGAGCACCATCGGGGCGCAGTTCGCCATGTCGAGCTGGTAGCTGTCGATGCGCGGCCGCGCACCCGATGCCGGATCGAAGCGGTAGATGCGAAAGCGCCGCACGCTCACGGCGCCGGCCGGAGCGGCATAAGTCTTGCCGGCGCCGGTGTCGATGCGAGAATTGGGCGGCAGCCTGAATTCAGCCATGTCAGTAGTCAGCCATGTCAGTAGGTCCTGGCCTTGGGGGCGATGAAGTCCACGTCGTTGGTCAGGGTATGCTGGTGCACCGGGCGATAGTCAATGCGCGCTCGCCCCTGCTCATCGACCCAGCACAGCGTGTGTTTCATCCAGTTGACGTCATCGCGCTGCGGAAAGTCCTCGCGCGCGTGCGCGCCACGGCTCTCCTGGCGATTGGCCGCCGAGTGGATGGTCGCCACCGCCTGCAGCAGCAGGTTGTGCAGTTCCAGCGTCTCGACCAGGTCGGTATTCCAGATCAGGCCGCGATCGGACAATGCGACGTCGCTGAAGGCTGCAAAGGTCTGTCCCAGCCGCTCGATCCCCTGCTGCAGCGACTCGCCGGTGCGAAACACCGCCGCGTCGGCCTGCATGATGCGCTGCATCTCCAGCCGCAGCCCCGCGGTGGGCCGCGAGCCGCTGGCATGGCGCAGCCGGTCGAAGCGCGTGAGCATGCGATCCACCGCATCCTTCGGCAATTCCCGTTGCGCCGCCGCCGGCTTCACCACCTGGGCACAGTGGCGTGCCGCCTCGCGGCCGAACACCACCAGGTCGAGCAGCGAATTGGAGCCGAGCCGGTTGGCGCCGTGCACCGAGACGCAGGCCGCCTCCCCGATCGCCATCAGTCCGGGCACCACGCTGTCGGCAACGCCGTTCTTCGGCGTCACCACCTCGCCCTGGATCGTGCACGGGATGCCGCCCATGTTGTAGTGCACCGTGGGCAGGATCGGGATCGGCTCGCGCGTCACGTCCACGCCGGCGAATATGCGCGCGGTATCGGCAATGCCCGGCAGGCGCTCATGGATCACCGCGGCGCCCAGGTGCTCCAGGTGCAGATGAATATGATCCTTGTGTGCCCCCACCCCGCGGCCCTCGCGCATCTCGATGGTCTCGGCGCGGCTGACCACATCGCGCGAAGCCAGGTCCTTGGCGTTGGGCGCGTAGCGTTCCATGAAGCGCTCGCCCAGCGCGTTGGTGAGGTAACCGCCCTCGCCCCTCGACCCTTCGGTGATCAGGCAGCCCGAACCGTAGATGCCGGTCGGGTGGAACTGCACGAACTCCATGTCCTGTAGCGGCAGGCCGGCGCGCAGCGCCATGCCGCCACCATCGCCGGTACAGGTGTGCGCCGAGGTACAGGAGAAATACGCGCGACCGTAGCCGCCGGTCGCCAGGATCGTCATCTGCGCGCGAAATCGATGCAGCTTGCCTTCCGCCAGGTCGAGGGCGACCACGCCGCGGCACTCCCCGTCCTGCATCATCAGGTCGAGTCCGAAATACTCGATATAGAACTCCGCCTGGTGGCGCAGCGACTGCTGATAGAGCGTGTGCAGCATCGCATGTCCGGTGCGGTCGGCGGCCGCGCAGGTGCGCTGCGCGATGCCCTTGCCGTAGTGCGTGGTCATGCCGCCGAACGGGCGCTGGTAGATGCGGCCAGCGTCGGTGCGCGAGAACGGCACGCCATAGTGCTCCAGTTCGATCACCGCGGCCGGTGCTTCCTTGCACATGAACTCGATCGCGTCCTGGTCGCCGAGCCAGTCCGAGCCCTTGACCGTGTCGTACATGTGCCAGCGCCAGTCGTCCTCGCCCATGATGGCGAGCGCCGCGCTGATGCCGCCCTGCGCCGCCACTGTGTGGCTGCGGGTCGGAAACACCTTGGTGATGCAGGCGGTGGACAGCCCGGCTTCCGCCAGGCCGAGCGTCGCGCGCAGTCCGGCCCCGCCGGCGCCCACGACCACCACATCATAGGTGTGGTCGACGAATTCATAGGCACTCATGCGGCGGCACTCATGCCGGAGTTGCCAGCGCGATGTGCAGCAGCGCGTACAGCCCGCTCGCCGCCACCAGCACGTGCACGAACAGCGAGACCAGCAACGCTGCGGTCTTTGTCACGAAGCCGTGCACGTAATCCTCGATCACCACCTGCACGCCCAGCCAGGCATGCCAGGCGCCGATCAGCACCACCAGCGCCAGCAGCACCGGATGCAGGCCGGTGCCGATCCAGCGCGTGACGCTGGCGTAGTCGGATGAGGGCAGCGACAGCAGCGCGATCAGCAGCCAGATGGCCAGCGGCGCAAGCGCAGTGGCGGTGACACGCTGGATGAGCCAGTGGCTGACGCCCGCGCGCGCGGTACCGTGATGCAGTGCCCTGGCCAGCGGTGCACGCAGGCTCATGCGCCGCCCGTGCCGGGCCGGAACATCGCGTACAGGCACAGCGCGGCGGCGATCAGCGTGACGATCACCACCAGCGCGGCGCTGCGGCGCGCATCGGCGCGCTCAAAGCCCCAGCCCATGTCCCAGGCCAGGTGCCGCAGGCCGTTGCAGCAGTGATAAATCAGTGCCGTCATCGCCAGCACGATCAGCAGTTTGCCCGGAGCCGACAGCAGCAGCGGCGTGAGCGCGGCGTAGGCATCGGCGCCACGGCTGGCGCTGAGCAGCCAGGCGACCAGCCCCAGCAGTGCAACCGCCAGGGCAACGCCAGTGATCCGATGCAGGATCGACAGCGTCATCGTGTAGGACCATCGGTACACCGTTATGAACGGTGACAGCGGCCGCTCAGCCATGCCTACTCCCTGTCCACAGTCGATGCGTCAAGAGTCGATGCGTTAAAAATCGATGCAGCGGCCGCCTCGTTCCCAATCGCCATAGCGCGTCGGCTCCGGCCCCGGCGGCCCGCCGATTTCCGTCGCTGCCGGCGCTGGCGGCGCTGCGCTCGTTGGAGATGCTGCCGCCGGCGCAGCAGGCCGCACGGTGCCAGGCGGTGACGTGGCCGCGTCGTTCGCTGTGCGTTCAACCGACGCGTCGGACCGTGCTGCGAAAACCGGCATGCACACAAGTGTGCCAGAATTGCCCACCACCGACTACCGCCCGAGCGGTACCACACGGCGCATCTGATGAACCAGCCCCGCGCGCTCTGCCTGCTCGAGGATTACGGCGTGCTGCGATTCAGCGGCGCCGACGTGGTGAAATTCCTGCAGGGCCAGGTGTCGAACGACGTCACCACGCTGACAGGTGGCACGCCGACGGGTGGTACGCCGCCGGGTGGCACGGCAACCGGTGGCACGCTGCTGCGCGCCGGGCTGCACAACCCGCAGGGCCGCACGCTGGCACTGCTGGCGCTGGCGGCCGTGGAGCAGGGCGACATCCTGGCGCTGCTGCCGCTCGAGCTGGTCGGCGCGGTCGCCGCGCACCTGCGCCGCTACCTGCTGCGCGCCAAAGTGGCGATCAGCGATGCCAGCACGCAGCTACGGGTGCTCGGCCTGCCGGCGCTGACGGCCGCCGACACGCTGGCGGGACCACGCATCGGCTATGGGGTGGCAGGCGATGCGCGCGCGCTGCTGCTGCAAAGCGGGCGCGACGCGCCGCCGCCGCAGGCAACGCTGCCGCGCGAGCAGTGGCGCGCGCTCGACATCGCCGCCGGCCTGCCGCAGGTCTACAGCACGACCTCCGAGCAGTTCGTCGCGCAGATGCTCAATCTTGATTGCATCAACGCCATCTCGTTCACCAAGGGCTGCTACACCGGCCAGGAAGTGATCGCGCGCGCGCACTACCGCGGCCGCATCAAGCGCCGTATGCAGCGCTTCGTCAGCGCCGAGCCGATTGCGCTTGCGCCCGGGGACTCCGGCCGCCTGAACGACGGCCGCAGCTTTCGCGTGGTCGACGCCACGGTGCGCGCGGACGGACTGTGCGAGTTCCTGGCGGTGGCGTCGTCCACCGGCGCGCCGCAGGAGGCGGATGAGAGCGGCCAGCTGCTCGCCAGCGGCGGCATTGCGGTCAGCTCGCTGCCGCTGCCGTACGCACTGCCGGAGTAGTCGCTGCAGCAGTAGTCAGGCGCTGCCGGAGGACTTGAGGATGCGCTGCGGCTGCGCGACGCCGTAGCCCTGGGCAAAGTCGACGCCGATTTCGCGCAGCATCTGGATGATCTCGGCGTTCTCGGCAAATTCCGCGATGGTCTTCTTGCCGGTCAGGTGGCCGATCTCGTTGATCGAGCGCACCATCTCGCGATCGATCGGATCGTGCAGGATCTCGCGCACGAAGCTGCCGTCGATCTTCAGGTAATCCACCGGGAAATTCTTCAGGTAGCCGAACGAGGACATGCCGGCGCCGAAGTCGTCGAGCGCGAACTTGCAGCCCAGCTCCTTGAGCGCCTGGATGAAACGGTTGGCCTGGGCGAAGCTCGCCACCGCGGTGGTCTCGGTGATCTCGAAGCAGATCTTGGTGGCGTCGAGGCCGCTGCGGTTGATCTGGTCGATGGCGAACGGCAGGAACTTGTCGTCGCCCAGGCTCTGCCCCGACAGATTGATCGAGCACATCGCCAGCCGCGCGCGCTCATCCGCCTCCGACACCAGCCAGCGCAGCGCATTCTCCACCACCCAGCGATCGATGCTCGGGATGATGCCGTAGCGCTCGGCCGCGGCGATGAAGCTGTCGGGCGGCACGATGCGCCCGGACTCATCGCGCATGCGCAGCAGCAATTCGTAGTGAGCGCCGGCTTCCGGCACCTGCAGCGGCATGATCGGCATGCGGAACAGCTCGAAGCGACCCTCTTCCAGCGCCGCGTTGATGCGCGCCGCCCATTGCATCTCGCGCCGCCGGCGCATCAGCTCGATGTCGTTCTCGGCGAAACTATGCACGCGGTTGCGGCCCTGTTCCTTGGCCGCCGCGCAGGCGCCGTCGGCCGCCGACAGGATCGCCGCGACATCCTCGCTGTCGGCGGTGATCGGCACCACGCCGATGCTCGCTCCGAGGCGAAACACGCGCTCCTCCCAGCTGAAGCGGAAATTGCGCACCGCCTCGCGCAGCGACTCGGCCATGCGCATCGCTTCATCGAGCGTGCAGCTCTCGAGCAGCAGGCCGAATTCATCGCCGCGCAGGCGCGACAGCGTGTCGCGCCAGCGCACCTTGGACTTCAGCAGCGCTCCCACCTGGCCGAGCAGCGCATCGCCGGCGCTGTGGCCGCAGGTGTCGTTGACGATCTTGAACTGATCAATATCCAGATAGCACAGCGCATACGACGCCTCGCGCGCCCTGGCACTCTTGAGCGCCCGCTCCAGCCGCTCCTCGAATTCGCGCCGGTTGACCAGTCCGGTCAGCAGGTCATGGCTGTCGTGGTAGCTCAGGCGGCGGTTGAGTTCGCGCGACTCGCTGACATCGTGGAACACCAGCACGCCGCCGCCCACCTTGCCGTTGCCGGCGCGGATCGGGGAGGCGGTGCTCTCGACATACAGCTCATTGCCGTCGCGCCGGATCAGCAGCATCGGGCGCACCGACTTGATCGGCCGCGCCCGCCGTATCGACACCGACAACGGGTTCTCCAGCGGCTCGCAGGTCTCCTCGTGGAAGGCGCGGAAGATCTCCTCCACCGGCCTGCCCATCGCATCCTCCAGCCGCCAGCCGGTGAGCTGTTCGGCCACCGGGTTGATGTAGTCGATGGTCGAGGCAGCATCGGTGGTGATGACGCCATCGCCGATCGACTGCAGCGTGATCTGCGCGCTCTCCTTCTCGCGAAACAGCGCCTCCTCGTACAGCTTGCGCTCGGTGATGTCGAGCTCGACGCCGACCAGCCGCAGCAGCCGGCCGTGCGCATCGAGCTGGGCCTTGGCGCGGCTGATGACCCAGCGCCATTCGCCGTTGCGATGGCGCATGCGGTGCACGCTCTCGAAAATCGGCGTCTTGGCGGCGACGTGATCGCGGATCTGCGACTGCACCCGCGACATGTCGTCCGGATGCACCAGGCTCCTCCAGTCGAAGCCGCCCTTCAGGTCGGCCTCGTCGTAGCCGAGCATCGCGCGCCAGCGCGGGGAGAAATACACGTCACTGCCTTCGACATCGAAATCCCACAGCCCGTCGTTGGCAGCCAGCTCCGCCAGCGAGCTGCGCTCCTCGACGCGCACCAGCGCCTGCGACAGGCGCAGGCGATCCTGGCCGCTGGCAAGGCTTGCGCCCAGCAGCCGCACCAGCAGCTGCAGGTTCTGGTCGAAGCCGCCGCGCGGCAGGCCAAACGCCAGGCCCAGCAGGCCTGCGGGCTGATCGCGAATGCGGAAGGCGACCAGCAACGCTGAGCCGATCGCCAGCTCGGCGAGCGTGCCGGCGTCCTCGGCCTGCTCCTTGCGCGGTGCGGCGGTATCGCGAAACTCGGACAGCTGCAGATGATCCAGGCGCGAGTGCACCCAGGGCAGCGATGCGGTCGTGGCGCCGCGCAGCGCCTCCGGATGGCACTGGGCAAATGGACCGCGCGCACAGGTCACCGTTTCGATGTGCTGGCCCGTCGCATCCAGCTGCAGCACGAACGCGGCGTCGGCCGAGGCCGCATCGCGAAACGCCTCGAGCGCGCGCCGGATGCCGGCGTCCACCGTGTCGCGATCGAGATTCTGCAACTCGATCGCGATGCGGGTGCACACGACATCGATTCCGGGCACGGCCCGATCGGGCTTACCGGTCCGGAATTGAGGGGCAAGGACGTCAGACGCCGATAACTCGGAGATGGTGCCCGGCGGCTTAGACATTTGAATAAATTCTCGCACAGCACTGGCGAAATACAAGCTAAGCCGCTGATTTATTGACACACGTCATGGATTGGACCGAAATGTGGGAGCGCTCCCAGGAAGACTGAAACGGTGCTGCCGGGGCACCGGGCACCGGTTTGAGCGCCAGTTAGCGCGCCGGCTATCGGTCCAGCGCCGAGCGCGCGGCCGCAAACGTCGCCTTGAGCGACTGCTGCATCTCCACCTGCAGCGCGGCAACCCCTGCCGCATCCAGCACCCGCGGTACCTCGCGCGGCGGCCCGATCGCGATCGCAATGCGCGCGAACGGCAGTGGCAGCACGAAGCGGTCCCAGTGCACCAGTGCGGCGCGCGAGGCGGCGAAGGCCAGCGGCAGCATCGGCCGTCCGGACATCTGCGCCAGCAGGATCGCGCCCGGCTTGAACTGGAAGCGTGGTCCGCGCGGGCCGTCCGGGGTGATGACCGGCGATACCTGCTCGCGCATCAGCGCCTCGAAATACGCCTTCAGCGCCTGCGCCCCGGTGTGCGAAGAGGAACCACGGATCACGTAGCCGCCGGCGCGCCGCACGATCATCGCACCCAGCTCGCCATCGACCGACGGGCTGATCAGGAACCCCACTTTCAGCGGCCGCCGGCCATGCTGCAGCAGCAGGTAGCGGGCGCAGAACAGCTGGTGCTGGTGCCAGTAGCACGGCAGGAACGACGGCCAGCGCGCCAGCACCGCATCCAGGTGCTGCTCGCCGACCACGACCACGATGCGACAGCTGCCCCACCACAGCCGCATCAATCCCAGCAGCGCCGGGGCCGCCAGCCGATACAGCCAGCGACGCGCAGGACTCATGCGCCGGCCGGACGCGGTCACCTGCCGGTAGATGGTGTTGCGGAATGCGCCGCCTCGCTTGGGATCGCTCATGCTGTGGCTGCGCCGATCTGTGGCCGCGGCGATTCTGCACACGCCCGCGGGTCCTGTCACCCGCTTACGCTAGAATCGCGCGCTGCATGAACGCGAGCACCCAGACCCTGTCTACGCCGATCACCGCCGGCACCCTCACCGAGCTGCTGGAGGCCAATCGCGAGGTGGCGCGCGCGATCACCTACCTGGAAGGCGAGCGCGAGACGCGCAGCGTCGCGTTCGGCGAGCTCTACCAGCGAGCGCTCGCGATCCTGCATCGCCTGCAGCGGCTGGGCGCGCGGCCGGGCGACAAGCTGATCCTGTTCCTGTCAGGCAACGAGCCGTTCATCGACGCCTTCTGGGCGGCGCTGCTCGGCGGGATCATCGCGGTGCCGGTGGCTCCCGGCATCAGCGATGAACACCGGCACAAGCTGCTGCGCATCGCCGCCAAGCTCAAGGCGCCCTACATCTATACCGAGCAGCGGCTGCTCGAGCGCGTGGCCGCCACCGCCAGCGGACCCGAGGAGCTGTCGACGCTGGCGGCGCTGCGCTCGCGCGCCTTCCTGGTGGACGAACTCGACCAGCTCGGGCGCGGCGGCAAGCCGCATCGCTCGCGGCCGGCAGATGTCGCGTTCATCCAGTTCTCCTCCGGCTCCACCGGCGAGCCCAAGGGCGTGGTGCTCACGCACGCGAACCTGCTGGCGAACATCCGCGGCGTCAGCGAGAGCGCGCGCTTCACCCCCGACGACGTCAGCCTGTCGTGGATGCCGCTGACGCACGACATGGGCCTGATCGGCTTTCACCTGATCATGTTCGCCAACCGCATGCACAGCCACCTGATGCCGACCGAGCTGTTCGTGCGCCGGCCGCTGCTGTGGCTGCAGCTCGCCTCCCGGGTGCGCGCGAGCATCCTGTGCTCGCCGAA
>Ga0181525_10004615_pt1 | contig 10514 bp, 9 predicted proteins | sample PEATcosm2014_Bin_48_FD_121100 | JGI IMG/M metagenome (GOLD analysis project Ga0181525, IMG submission 121100) | Peatland microbial communities from MTU Mesocosm Facility, Houghton, MI, USA - PEATcosm2014_Bin06_10_metaG | ecosystem: Environmental > Terrestrial > Soil > Wetlands > Peat | place...
AGGAATTGGAATTTGTTATTTGAAGCCGACTAATTGAATGAGCATCGCCACCAAAACCGGAGATTCGGGAACGACGGCGCTGATGTATGGCCGGCGCGTCTCGAAAAATCATCCGCGCGTGGAAGCGTGCGGGGCGGTGGATGAATTGAACGCCGCGCTGGGACTGGCGCGCGCCACGGCCACGGATGATTTCGTCGCCCGCAATCTGCCGGCCATCCAGAAGGATTTGATTGTGCTGATGGGCGAGCTGGGCGTGTTGCCGGAGGATTTGCCGCGCTACGTCAAGGACAGTTTTTCGCTCGTGACGCCGGCAATGACAGCGCCGCTGGATACGCTGGTGAAGGAAATCGAATCGCAGAACGTGACCTTCAAGGGCTGGGCGACGCCGGGCGCGACAGTTCATTCCGCCGCGCTGGACGTGGCGCGGACGGTCTGCCGCCGGGCGGAGCGCCGTGTGTGCGCGTTGAAGGAGTCTGGAAGTCCGATAAACTCGGAGATAATCATTTACCTCAACCGTTTGAGCGACTTGCTCTGGCTGTTTGCGCGATGGGTTGAGACAAAAGCGGATCGCGGTGGCCGGTAAGGGCCATCCCGTTGCGCGGGCCGGAAAACAAAATGCGCACCTCCCTGGCGGGGGCGGATTTCATTTCGACTTTAATTTTTGGCAGCGGCTTGCGCGGCGGCAATTTCAGCTTTGGCTTCGGCGAAGTCATGTTGGAATGCATCGCTTTTTACCATCTGCTTGACGATGGCCTGCGCGAGCACGCGACCGGCGTAAATATCGGTCGGATAATGCCGGGCAATCTCAACGCGATGCCAGCCGATGCTGCGCGCTTCGGCAATGATGGCGTCGTGCTTGTCGGGGAACAAATCCGCGAGCACCAGCGCGAGCACCATGGATTCGGTGGAATGGCCGCTTGGATAGCTGAAGCTTTTTTCAAGCTTGCCGTTGGCCAGGCTCGGGTCGGTGACGTATGGGCGCGGGCGCTTGTAGAAATCCTTCGCGTTGTCGGTGATGGCCTCAGCGTCGGTCTGGACGCGCTCGAAGAATGCCGTGGTCTTGGGCAGGTTGTTGGATTGGAAGAACGCGCCGATGGCGGGCGTGAAATTGTAGATCGTGAATTTCTTTTGCGAATAGGCGATTGCGATGTCGTTGCTGGTGGTGGCATGATAGACCGCCTGCACTTCATCCATGTCGGCGGCCTGTTCCGGCGAGTCGGGCAGGGGCGGCGGCGCGAGCAGGGCGATGGCATCGGGTTTCTTGCCGGTGAGATAGTGAAGCTGGCTGATGTCAACCGATTGCGTTGGTTGTGCCATCGTGTCGTCGGCACGCAGCGGCGCGGCGATAAACGCGATGGAAAATAAAGCCGCTGCGAGGCAAAATTGGATTTGACGGCGGAAGATTTTCATTTTGGAATGGGTTGAATTTTTCATGGAACTACGTGATTGTCATATGTCCAACTGATGTCAGGGTTTCCCGGATCAGCGGCTTTGGTGACGGCGTTTGAGCAGACATCCCCGTATATGAACCATGAGGTATGCCCATCGGCGAAGGTGATGCTGGCGCCATCGCTGTGGCGAGACGAGAAAGCCGTAGTGTAAACATTGGGCTTGCAAATGTCAGTCTGTTTTACAGAGCCAATAACACCATAGAAAGGAGTTTCGTTAATCAGTGTCCGGCCTTCGCTAAACGTGACAAATTTAGCGGGACTCTTTACCATTTCAGCCTTAAGATAAACGATGGAGGGGGGCAATCCATCGAGACCTTTGGAATTCATTCCATATTGAAACCAAACCCGATCATAGGGGTAGGGAGCAAGTCCCGGATCAATGATCGCGCTAGGACATTTAAAAATGGTATTGTAGCTGTTAAACATATCTATACCTGGCTTTTTACCCGTTGTTGGATCACCCGGTTGAATGGCCCAATAAGAAAGCGGCTTTTGCGCCACATAAGATGGCAGGGCATTAAACCAAGCATCTCGGCCTTGACCCGCATAATAGAAATCAAAAAGATCCGTCCATGTTGGATTATCCTCGTTATAGCCCGGTGCCGCGCCGGGCGTGCCATCGGGTATCTTGGTTTCGGGATATGTATTTTCATAGTCATTCAAATACATGATTTCAGCCAGTCCCCATTGCCTCAAGTTATTGATGCAGACTGTTCTTCGCCCCTTTTCCTTCGCCTTTGCCAGGACGGGCAGCAATATCGCCGCCAGAATCGCGATGATGGCAATGACCACCAGCAGTTCAATGAGCGTAAATCCGCCGCGCTTGTTTAGTCTTTTCATGTTTATGATGGTTGATTTTATCCAGCCTCTTGGTGCTCCACCTGCAATTCGAATACAAAGTATTCGCGCGCATTATGAAGACAGCCTGTTACGGGAATATGCGTAACGCGTGACAATTGGGTTACGAACGAAGCCGGCTTGGGAGACTTTCGTGAAGTCACAGAATTGTCACACAAAAGCCATTCTCCCGTGATGTGATTCCTGTTGACTGGCCACGAAATTTAGGTGGACTTGTAATCACAATTAAAAAAACAAATATGAAAAAACAAATCATTGCATCGTGTTTGACCCTTTTGCTGGCGTTTGCAACGCAAGCGCAAACTCCAATCATACCGCCCGGAAAGATCGCCGTGTTCAAGGCTGGAACCAGCGACACCAATTGGCCCATGGTTACCGCCAGGTGTGCGCCTGTTTTTGTGCAGGTGTTTGATCCCGCGATTACCAACCAATCCTCCACCAACGCGGTGGTTTCGGTGGCCATGTCCACTAACGTCAATGTGCCAGGCTCCGTTTGGATAAATCATCATGCCGGTTCTGAAGGCGGCGGTCTTTCCCGCAGCACTGACCGCACGTTTCTGGCGGTGGAAGGTTACACCGGTAATATTCTCACCCCAACTTCTGCCAAGCCTTCCACGGATCCCACCGTGTCTCGCGGCATCGTGACCCTGGATGCATTCACGAACGCGGTGAGCGTTTATTCCAGCCTTAACAGTTGGTTTGGCATACCGGTTGGGGCGGCTTCGGGCACGCAAGACAATCCCACCGGAATTGCCGCGACTGACACCAACGATTTTTGGGGAACCGGCAACTTCGCCGGAACGAGCGGGGAATTGGATGGAACCCTGTTCTACAATCCAGGGATAGGTGGCGATGCACCGGTGGAAGTGCAAAACTATCTTCAGGCCGCCGGCGAAGCCCGCATCATTGGCGGCACTCTTTATGTGGCGACCAAATCCGCCACCGGAGTTGCCAGCGGCATTTATAATTTTGTGGATCCCTCGAGCGGAAATGTGGTGCCGCTGCCTTGGGATCCTAATGCTGCCAACCCCTACTTTAACTACGCTTTCACCAACCTTTTTCTCAATTGGGGCGCCACCTTCAAGAACATCCTCAACTTTGACATGAACCCATCCGCCACCGTGGCCTATGGCGCGGATCAGACCTTTGGGATTGTCAAGTTCACCAATAACGCGGGCACTTGGGTGCAGGCGCCTTATTATTTCAGCACCACGAATATCGGCACAATCAACCAGACGGCTGGGAATCAAGGCTGTTTTGGCATTTGCGTGGATTTTAGCGGCACCAATCCGGTCATCTATGCCACCACAATGGAAAATGGCGCTGCCACAAATTATGTCGGCGGTTTTGGCGTCAACACCGCGCAAGGCCATCAAAATAACAACCGCCTCATCAAAATCATTGATGTCGGTATCAAGCCTGGCACAAATCTCGTGGCCCAAACTCTGGCCATTGCCTCCACGACCAATGAATTCTTCGGCGGGATTGATTTCACCCCGGATCTCCGCCCCTTGATTACCATGAACCCGTCCGGTTACGCCACGACCAACGGCGGTTCCGCGCCCTTTAGTCTGACGGTTCAATCAGCCTATGCCTTGAGCTATCAATGGCTCCAAAACGGCACCAATCTTATCGGAGCAACCAATGCTTCATTGACTCTCAACAGTCTCGACACCACCTATAGCAACTTCACCTATCAATGCGTGGTGACCAACAATTACGGAACTGTTACCAGCACCCCGGCAATCTTGATTGTAACGGCTGCCGCTGTTACGCCTGTCATCACCTCCGGCACAAATTATATCTCCGGCTATGTGAACGGCGGGACTGCTTTCGCCGCGGTCTCCGCAACAGGCACCGAGCCGTTCTCCTATCAATGGTATTATGAAACCAATGTGCTTTCCGATGGACTCAATCCCAACGGCAGCGGTTCGGGCTATTCTGGTTCACTGACGCCTTCGCTCACCGTGACCAACCTTCAAATAACGGATGCCGGTAACTATTATCTGGTGGTCATGAATCCAGCCGGCTACGCCTCTAATCTCGTGGATGTGCTGACGGTGAATTATCATCTTGCGACCATCAGTGCCGGTCAGCCTGCGCCGGTCACCACCTTTGTGGGGGTTTCCACTTCACTGACCGCCACCGAGGCCGGGGCAACCGCGCCGGTGACCAATCAGTGGTTTAGCTGCAACCTCACCACGAACAGCATTATCACCAATAGCGTTCAATTGACTGATGGCGGTGAATACACCGGTTCGGCAACACCCACGTTGAGCATTGCCGCAAGCATCACCAACGATGCCGGTTATTATTACATCGTTGTCAGCAATCCCGGTGGCAGCGTGACCAGTGCGGTCGCCTTGGTCACAATTCTGGTTCCCCCGCCGCTCTCCTCTGTCTCCTACAGCAACCAGCTCTATCTTCAGACCTTCGATTCCTTGCCGGATCCGGGCGGTGTTTCGGTCAACAGCATCAACAACCCACAGGATCCCGGCTCCATCAATGGCCTTGCCTACTCGCTGGCGAATCCGTTCGACTTCACTTACCCTGTCATCAATACCAGTTATGTGGGCGGTTTGGGTTTGTCCAAAATGAATGGCTGGTATGGATCGGCAGATACGTTGTATACCGGAGTGGATGGCATCACCCGGTTTGGTGCCCAGGACGGCGATCAAACCACGGGCGGCGTGATTGACTTCGGGCCAAATGATGTCAACGGTGGCATTGTCGGGACAAATCGCGCCCTGGGACTGCTCTCCACCAGCACCACCGGCGCGACCAGCTTCGCATTGAAGTTGACAAACAGCACTGGGAATACGCTGAACTACATCAACCTCAGTTTCATCGGTGAATTGTGGCACAACGGCACCAGCACCAGAACCATGTCCTTCGGCTATTCGTTGGATAACACGGCCACCAACTTTGTGTTGACCTCATCGTCAATATCCAACGCCACGCTCGTGCCGGGTCTGAACGTCAGCTTCCCGACTGCTCTCACCGTCACCACGGTGGACGGAACGCAGTCCAGCAACCAGGTTTATCTGGCCACCAACAATCTGGCCTTGTCCAGCCCATGGCAGCCCGGTGCCGCCTTGTGGTTGATCTGGTCCATTGACTTCTACGGGACGGGCTCTGGCAATGGTTATGCCATTGATAATTTGAGTGTTTCAGGAACAACCGTCCCGACAACCGTCCCGACAGCGACGACGTCTGCGGCCTCGAAGATCACATCCACCTCCTTTCAGATGAACGGCAGCATCAATCCGAGCAATGGACCCACCGCCTACTGGTTCCAATACGGCCTGACCACCAGCTATGGGAGTTCCACGCCGACCAATATGCTGGGTGTGGTTTCCGGGGCGACAAGCGTCAGTGCCGCCTTGAGCGGGCTGCCCCAGTTGACCGGCTATCATTACAGTCTGGTGGCCACGAACATTGCTGGCATGGCCATCGGAGCGGATATGCTCGTCACAACCCTGACGAATCCGGTGGTTTCAACCTTGACAGCCTCAAACATAACCGCCAGCAGCGGGACGATGGATGCCTCTGTCAATCCGAACGGCAGCACCACCACCTACTGGTTCAAATATGGCGCCACCACTGGCTATGGCAGCTCCACCATAACCAACAGTCTCCCGAGCGGCGCAGGTGCTACGATTGTTACCAATGTGATGACCAATTTGTTGCAGGGAACAACGTATCATTATCAGATTAATGCCTCCTCTGCGGCGAGCACTGCTGCCGGCTCTGATAAATCCTTCACCACGCTGGCGGTCACGCCACCGCAGTTGGGTTCAGTCATAATGTCGGGCGGCGGCGGGTCGTTCCACTTTGGCTTCACCAACGCAACGGGCGCAACCTTTAGTGTGTTGGCGACAAACAGCCTGACGATTCCATTAACCAATTGGCCCGTTGTCGGACACCCAATCGAAAGTCCCGCAGGCTCCGGCAATTATCTGTTCACCAACTCATCAACCACGAACTTGCAGTTTTACAGGCTCCGCCAGCCGTAAGTATCTTGGGTAATAAGTTGATTGCAAAACAGGGCAGGCGAAAGTCTGCCCTGTTTTTTGCCCGTTTTCAGGCCAATCAGCAAAATCCATGTTTCAGCCATGTCACGAACAGGTGACAATTGATAAGTCAGCCTTGTGAATAACATCGTATAAATTCACCGCCGCGCCGTCCGCCGGAAGACGGCGAAAACTTCATTGCCAACACGCTTGAATGAACTGATTTGAAGCGCCGCCGCTTCGGCCAGCCTGCTAAAACCGTCGCCGTTTGCGATGGTCGGCGCCTTGCTGCCGCCAAAAACCTTCGGGCAGATTGTTAAATGCAACTCATCCACCAAGTCCGCGCGGAACAGAGCGTCGTTCAATTCGCCGCCGCCTTCGCAAAGCAACCGCCTCACATTCCATTTCGCCCGCAGCCAGCGCAAGGCTACCGCAAAATTCATTTCGCGTTTGCCGCAAACCTTCACTTCGTCCGCGAGCGTCCGCAGGCTTTGGAGCTTTGTTTTTGAAGCGCGTCCGGTTGTCAAAATGATGATGGGCGAACAACGCTTTTTGAAGATTTCCGCCTGCGGATTGATCGAGCCGCCGCCGCTCACAATCACGCGCAAATTGTATTCCGCCAAGCCGCGTTTGAGCCGCAGCTTCCGGAATTGTTCACCGCCTGTCCCCAAAATGGACCGCGAAATCTCGACTGTCCGCGCGCCGCACATCACCGCGTCCGCCGTGGCGCGGAGTTCATACAAATGTTTCAGGTCGCGCTTGCTGTTGAACGAGTGAATCGCGCGGTTCGCCGTGGCGATTTTACCGTCCGCCGTCATCGCCATGTTCACTAGGACGAAGGGCAGGGGCATTTTTCTTTTCAGCGGTATTCTCATAAAATCAGCATCGCGTCGCCGTAACTGAAAAACCGGTAACGTTCGCGGATCGCTTCCGCGTAAGCTTGCAAAATCATTTCCCGGCCGCGCATTTTCCCCGGCGCGGCGAAGGCGCTCACCAGCATGAGCAACGTCGAGCACGGCAGATGAAAATTTGTCAGCAACGCATCCACGACTTGGAATGAAAACGGCGGATAGATGAAAATGCCCGTCTTTCCAGCGTTTTTTGCGAGTTTTCCGTTGTTTTGCGCAGCCACGGTTTCAAGCACACGCACCGTTGTTGTGCCGGTGGCGATGACGCGATGGCCGGAGTTTTTTGCGGAATTGATCAGGTTTACGGTCTCCTCGCCTAACTCAAACCGTTCTTCGTGCATTTTGTGTGCGGCCAGCGATAGGGTTTTGACCCCCAGAAACGTGCCAGCGCCGACATGCAACGTGATGAAGCATATTTGCACTCCTCGCGCACTAATTTGTTCCAGTAATTCCGGCGTGAAATGCAAGCCAGCCGTCGGCGCGGCCACCGAACCGTCGGTTCTGGCGAAGACGGTTTGGTAACGTTCCTTGTCCTCTGGCAGTTGGTCCTGGCGCTGGATGTAAGGCGGCAGTGGAACCTCGCCAAGCTGGTCAAGCTCGCGGCGTATTTCCTGTGTGCCGGAGAACTGGAGCCGCCGGTGGCCCTCGGCATTGGTTTCAACAACCGTGGCGCGAACGTCACACTGTTTGCCATCGGGATCGCAAAAAATGATTTGTGTGCCGATGCGGGCGTTTTTACCGGGGCGCATCATTGTCCACCAATCATTTATCGCATTTTCATCGAGCAGAAAGACCTCGAATTTTCCGCCGGTTTTGGCGTTGACGCCGCGCAATCTTGCCGGAATCACGCGCGAATTGTTCAGCACCAGCACGTCGCCGGGGCGTAGAAATTCCAGCAGATCCGGGAATCGCCGGTGTTCCACGCGATTTTCGCCTCGATGCAAAACCAGGAGGCGCGACTCGTCACGTTTGGGCGCGGGATGCTGGGCAATCAGCTCGGGCGGCAGCACAAAATCAAAATCACTGGTTCGCATCGGCGCGAGTTTCAAGCTTCATGCTTCAAGTTTCAAGCTGTTGTGCGATGAAAGGTTGTTCTTCGCGATTTCGGGGTTGTGAATAACTTTTGAATAAGACCGAAAAATTCACGCATTTTTTAGTTGACGAAGTGGGTTAAAGTGGGTAGAAATGGGTCGTTGTGGGTGATAATAGTGGTTTCGGGATTTGATGTGAACAGATGAGCAGCGCGCAAACAAAAGAGCCGACGTATTACAACTCGCGGTTTCTCCACGGTGTGGATGAGAAGCGGCGCGTTCAGATTCCGGCCAAGTGGCGGCCTGACAAATCGGGGACGGAGCTGACGCTCGTGCTCTGGCCGCAGCATCAAGCGGGGATTTGCCTGCGTGTTCTGCCGCCGTCGCAGATGGCGAAGATGAAGGCGGACATTGACTCGCTGCCGAACGACAACCCGAAGAAGGGTGTCTTGAAAAGATTTCTGGGCAGCGAATCTGTCCAGGCGCCTTTGGACAAGGCGGGCCGGATTTGTCTGCCGGAGGAAATGGCCCGCGCGGCGGGGATCAAGGATGAGGCGGTGCTGGTGGGGTTGCTCGACCGTTTCGAGATATGGAACCCGGCCCGCTACGAAAACGTAAAGACGGCCGACGCGGTGCTGGCGTCGGAAGCCATCAAACTCATGGAGTAATAATTATGAAACTGGGAAAATTATTGTTTGCCGGTAAAAGTGTGGTGAACGGGTGCGAAACGATTTCGTATCGCGAAAACAAACAGGTGGCCCTGCCAAAATTCGTTTCGCCGAAGAACCCTTTTGCGCCAGCCAAGGCACCGGCGGAAGCCGCATCCTTCCCGGCCAAAACGGAGGCCGCGCCGGCAGTGGCGGCCGCGCAGAAAATGCCGCCGATTTCCGGGGCATCAAAATCCTTGGCGGCCTGGACGACCAAGCTGAACCCCGCTTCGCTTTGGAGCGGTCCGGCGTCGGCGGAGCAAAAGACGCTGCCCGCCGTGCAGACCGAGCTTTCTTTGGACACCGTGAAAGTGGTCCACAACGATTTGAGCGACGCGGATGTTGAGGTGGTGCCGATCAAATCGCGCCCTGCGGCAGCCGAGGTTCCCGCTTTATCGCCTGCGAAAAAATCCTGGGAAATCCTGGGCGAGCGGCTTTTGAGGGCGACCGCACTTTAATCAGGCGAGCAATGCGCAGTGCCAGAATTCATTCACAAACCAGTGATGGCGGCGGAGGTGCTGGAAGCGCTGAAGCCGCGCCCGGGAGGCCGCTACGCCGACGGCACGGTCGGTGGGGCTGGTCACGCGGCGGGCATCCTGGCCGCGAGTTCGCCGACTGGATGGCTGTCTGGGTGCGATCGCGATGGCGCCGCGGTTGAAGCGGCAATAAGCCGGCTGGCGGCTGAATTTGCGGGACGATTTGAAATACGGCGCGGCAATTTTTCGGAAATGGCCGGATGGATTCCGGCGGCGAGTTGCGACGGTGTTTTGTTGGACCTGGGGGTGAGTTCGCCGCAACTGGATTCGCCGGAGCGCGGATTCAGCTTTCAGCAGGATGGCCCGCTGGACATGCGGATGGACGACCGGCAGCCGTTGACCGCCGCGGTTCTGGTGGGCAGCGCAGGTGCAGAAGAACTGGCAAAGATTTTTTGGGAATACGGCGGTGAGCGGGCGTCGCGGCGGTTTGCAAGGGCGATTGTGCACGACCGCGCGCAGCGGAAATTTGAGACGACGCGGCAACTGGCAGAACTGATTGAAAGGATTTCGCCGCGCGGCGGAAAGAAAGCGCATCCGGCGACAAAGGTTTTTCAGGCGCTGCGGATCGCGGTGAACGATGAGATCGGCTCTTTGAAACGCGGGCTGGAATCGGCGGTGAAAATTTTGACGCCCGGCGGTCGGCTGGCGGTCATCACGTTTCACTCGCTCGAAGACCGCGTGGTGAAGGAATTTGGCCGCGAGCGGACGCGCGACTACACGTTCAGCGGCGAAGTGGACGTGCCGGAACTGCGACAGCCGCGCGCGCCGGAATTGAAATGGGTGACGCGCAAGGCAGTCGCGCCCGGAGAAGCGGAATTGAAAGAAAATCCTCGCAGCCGCAGCGCGCAACTGCGGGTGCTGGAGAAAATGTAGATGGCAGGCAATCGAAAAAATCAGTCGGCGACGATCCGGTTCGGGCCGGCGCTCAAGGCGTTGTTTTTGTGCATGCTGATTGCCGGCTCGGCGATTGGCTATGTCTGGCAGAAAAATGAGATTTACCGCTTGAGCCA
>Ga0181525_10004617_pt1 | contig 10512 bp, 10 predicted proteins | sample PEATcosm2014_Bin_48_FD_121100 | JGI IMG/M metagenome (GOLD analysis project Ga0181525, IMG submission 121100) | Peatland microbial communities from MTU Mesocosm Facility, Houghton, MI, USA - PEATcosm2014_Bin06_10_metaG | ecosystem: Environmental > Terrestrial > Soil > Wetlands > Peat | place...
CGCCATCGTTTTGGCGACCAGGTTCATTCGCCACGCACGTTCAAATCTGAAGACGGTCTGCCGAGTTGCTGAAACGATGGCGCCGGAGCGCGGACGTCTCGTCCGCCCGCGAAATTGGGTGACAGCAGCAACGTTCCCCGCCCCATGGCGCGCGCTCGGGTGCAAACTCAAATGGCAGCCGCGCGATCACCCGAAACTCATTTGAGCGGGTGGCATGCGTTGCCGCTGTCACCCTATTCCTCGTGGCAGCTACTCACTGAGCGCGCTGCTCTCTGTCATGCATAGCTCGGCGCCGATTACAGCTTGGGCCGACCTTAGGCGACAGCAGCACCGTTCACCGATCGGAGCGACGGCCACGTCGTCGCCATAGGCATTCCTCTTGACTTTGGCGCAGGAGTATGTAGAAACGTATCTACAAATGGAGCCGGCATGGCAATCACCACGCTTACGAGCCGCGAGTTCAACCAGGATACCAGCGGCGCCAAAAAGGCGGCCAGCAAGGGGCCGGTGTTCATTACCGATCGGGGAAAGCCGGCGCATGTGCTGCTCACGATAGAGGACTATCGGCGCCTTACAGGCGAACATATGTCGCTTCTCCAGGCGCTGGAGCAGGGCGAAAGAGAGGCCGATTTTGAATTCGAGGCTGCACGTATCGACCTCCCGGTGCGGCCTGCCGACCTCGGCTGATGTTTCTTCTCGATACCAACGTCATTTCGGAGTTGCGCCGCCCTGACCGGGCCAATCCCAATGTGGTGAAATGGGCCGATGGCATCCCTGCGGTGCAGTTTTTTATTTCGGCGATTTCTCTCCTGGAGATCGAGCGCGGTGCGCTTCAGATTGCGCGCAAGGATGCGGCGCAAGGCAGAGTTCTCAGAGCATGGGTCGACGACCACATCCTCGCGCGTTTCGAAAGCCGCATTCTGGTCGTCGATAGCGTCGTCGCATTGCGATGTGCGCGCCTGCATATCCCCGATCCCCGCTCGGAACGCGACGCCCTGATCGCGGCGACGGCGCTTGTGCATGGCATGACAGTCGTGACCCGGAATGTGAGTGACTTCGAACAATCCGGCGTCAATATTCTCAATCCATGGGATGTATCCGCATAGTGGGAGGTTTCGGAACACGGCGACCTCTAACTCATTTTCTGAAGCAGCTGAGTCCCCGCGTTCGCGGAAACATTTGCTATCTTCGATGGCAGATGGGTTCAGACAGATTTGGTGCCCAGCCGGACGAAATTGAAGCAATCTCTCAACCTCCTAAGCGCAGTACCACAATGCCGGCAACCAAACGTCCTGTCAGGAAGACGCCGAGCGCTGCGGAGCCATCCGCGCGGACGAAAGCACTGAAGGCCTTTCTGGAGAAGCGTCCCGGCGCGGCTGCAGTGGCGGTGTCCGCGCCCAAAGGCGGAGCCCCGCTGAGCCTGATGTTCAAAGTCATGGGCAAGATGTTCGCAGTCCTTTCGCTCCGCGGCGACGAATACGTCGTCCTCAAATGCGATCCGCACCTGGCCGAGATGCTGCGTGCGCAATACGAAGGCGTCGGCCATCGCACGCATCTTGATCCGCGCCACTGGATCGCCGTCAGTCTCGATGCCGATGTGCCGAGCAAGGAGATCGAGCGTCTCGCGGCGCAGTCCTACGCGCTCGTCTCGGCAAGCCTCACCCGCAAGCAGCAGGCAGAACTCGCAGCGCTGCGCGGAAAGTGAGCGGCGCGGGGAAATAAGGTGACAGGAGCACCATTTCCCGCTGCTGAGACCCTGATTGCTCTGGCGGGAACAAATCAGGTGACAGCAGCACTGCTCACCGAACGGAGCGACGGCGTTGCCTCATCAAAACCTCCTCCGATGTTGCCGCTTCGTTGCCGTAAATCTTCGCTGTCCGCCAAAAGTTCGCCTTCACGGCGGGTCGCGGCGCGTGCAGACTCGTCCGGCTCTTTGACATTGTGAATGACTATGTATCGGCGCTCCGGGCCGCACCCGTTGGCCGTTCTGCGCGGATCGGGTCCGAAATCGAGAGGCAGCGGGAATAAAGCGGGCAGCGCGAGGGTCTCCTCATCGACGATGTCACCAGAAGGAGATCCGCTCATGCTGCAGTTCGTTTCCGCGTTTCGTGCCCGTTCCCGGCTTGTCCGCTTCGATCCGCTTCAGCGCAAGGCGACAGGCGCGATGATCGGCGCCGTCGCATTCGCGGCCATCGCTGCGCACGCCCAGGCCGGCGCTCCGGTCAATTCGACCCCGAGCCAATCCGGTTATATTTGCGAGGCTGTCATCGGCGTCGAACCGAAGGACACGCACTTCGCAGGTTGCGTCGCGAGCCTGAACGCTTCGTTGCAAGACAACGACCGTGACGAGGCCGTTGCGCGCGCGCAATCGGATTGCTTCAGGCAGGGGCTCAAACCCCGCAGCGCCGATTTAAGTCTGTGCCTTCTGAAGGCAGACGACACAACGTCCGGCGCGGGTGCCGATCGCTTGCCGAATGAGTCGGGGATGGCGGCGAGCGGCATGGAACATCCGGAAATTGCCGGGTCCTATACCAGGGCTTCCTTCGATGCAGTGCTGCACAGAGAGCGCGAAGCCTGCGCGCGGCTCGGCATCGATCCGAACTCCGGCGCTTTTGTGAGTTGCGTCTCAAGCCTGCAGGACCAGCTTCAGAGACTCGAATTCTTTTCGAACTGATTGCGGGCGCGGCGGTTCGGGCAACGCCGACGAATTCGGCGCGACAATGCCTTGGTTCGTGCATCCCGGTTCAAGGCGTTGTCGCAGCCGGAGCGCCGTTGCCGATATGACGTATGCGGATGAAATGTTCCCTGTTGTTCCCTGATTCTGTCCATGGCCGCGGGAACCTAAACGCGAGAAAGACCTGCGGCACAAGGCTTGGACGCGCACCGCAATCAGCCCCGTTTTTCGAATTCCCTGTTAAAATCCCTGTTACCAGGGATTTCGCGAAACGGGCATTTTTGGCGGACAGGGGTTCAGCCAGCCGAAGCCGCGAAGCGGCGCAGGCTGGCTGGGGGACTAGGATTCGAACCTAGACAGGCAGAGTCAGAGTCTGCAGTCCTACCATTAGACGATCCCCCAGGACCGTGAGGCGCGGAGCCTAGAGGTTTATTGGTTCATAAACCACGAAGCGACCTTTGGGACGGGGTTGGTAGCAAGTCCGTCCCGAGCGGGCAAGCGCGGAGCTCCGGCGCGACCGGGCGCCGGGTTCAAAAAAGCTTGGCCTTCGCCGGTTAGACCAGTCCCCGGCGGCAATATCGGACGGGGCAGGGATGGCAAAGGCTTTCGCGTGGCTGGCGGCGGCCCTTCTGCTTCTCGGTCTTGGCTCCGCCCGCGCCGAGACCATCGCGCCGCGGCGCGACTACGTGCCCTTAAGCTCCGGCTCGCTGATCGCAGACAAGAATTTCTATCTGCTCACGCTGTTGAAGGTGGTGCCCGCACTGCAAGCGGCGGTTGCCGCCGACCCGGGACTCGAACAACAGGCCGCGGCGCGGCGCGCGGGTCTGGAGGCGGCGCGCAAGAGTTGCAACGGCGATCCCAACTGCCTCCTCAACGCGCTCCTTCTTTCCGACGACGACATCGCGCGGACGGGCGATCTCCTGGTGGCCGCGCTCGCCAGATCGGATTTGCTCGACCGCCTCGCAAGCGAGCATCTGCGGCCTTCGGGCCGTTTCGCCCGCTATCAGTCTTTCGACGACACGGCGCTGGTGCGGCAGACGTGGACGGATGCGGCGCACGGCATCAACCACATCCTGAAAGTCTGGGGCGAAGGCGAAGCGCCGCTCTATCCGCTCATCGATTCCGCGAGCTATCCGCCCGGCGACAAGATGTGGAAAGACGGGATCGACGACATGGTCGATGTGGCACTGGAAGAGCCGCACCCGAACGAACTCTTCTTCGATCTTCCGCTCCGCGCAGCGCTCGACGTCTTGATGATGAACGATCGCGATGAGCCCGCGCGCATGGAGCCCCTGTCGCAAGGCGAGAATGCGGCGGCGCTCGCCTATGCGAAGACGCTCGACTGGAGCAGATGGAAATATCCCGTCCTCCTCATTCCCGGCCGCAGTCCGGTTCTCAAGGACAATCCGCTGAGCCCCGAAGCCAAAATGAAGATGCGTCTGGCGGCGCGGCGTTTCCGCGACGGGCTTGCGCCGATCATCGTCGTGTCCGGCGGCTATTGCCTGCCGTCGCAGACACGCTTCAATGAATCGCTCGAGATGAAGCGCGACCTGATGCGCACCTACGCGATACCGGAGCGCGCGATCCTGATCGATCCGTTCGCGCGACACACGACGACCAATCTGCGCAACACCGAGCGGTTGCTGTTCGAAGCGGGCGCGCCGCTCGACCGTCCCATCCTCGTCACCACGACCGACTATCAGAGCCGCTATATCGAGGGGCAGGTGTTCCACGATCGCTGCCTCCGGGAGCTCGGGTATCTGTGTTTCTCGGACCTGAAGCGCCTGTCCCTTTTCGATACGGAGTTGCGGCTTCCGCCGGTTTCGCTCCACCGCGACGCCGGCGATCCGCTGGATCCGTGAGACAGGCCACATTTCGCCTTTTCCCATGCTAGGCTTGTCCGAACAGGCAACGGACAAGCCATGCGGGTGTCAGACGGCAACGGGGAGATGCGAACGGCGCGGCCGCCGGCCTATGCCGCGATCGACCTCGGCACCAACAATTGCCGGCTGCTGGTGGCGTCCCGGTCGCGATCGGGCGGCGGCTTTCGTGTGGTGGATTCCTTTTCCCGCATCGTGCGGCTGGGCGAAGGCGTCGTGGGCTCGGGCGCGCTGTCCGAAGATGCGATGTCGCGCACGGTGGCCGCGCTCAAGATCTGCGCGAAGCGGCTGAAGCGCCATGGTTCGGTGTCGCTGCGCGCCATCGCAACGGAAGCTTGCCGCCGTGCCAAGAACGCCGAAGCGCTGGTCGCGCGCGTGGAGGCGGAAGCGGGCATCCGGCTTGAGATCGTGAGCGAAGCGGAGGAGGCGCGGCTTGCCGCCGTCGGCTGCGCGCCGCTTCTTGGCCATGACTATCAGGGTGCGCTCGTCTTCGACATCGGCGGCGGTTCGACGGAGGTCACCTGGCTTCGCCGCAAAGAAGAAAGCCACGAGATCGAAACCGTCTTTGCGGCGTCGGTGCCGCTGGGTGTTGTCGGGCTTAGCGAGCGCGGCGGCGATTTTGCGGGGCTCGTGCGCGATGTGGCGCCGGCCTTCGCCGGAATCGCCCGCGCGATGGAAAGCGCAGCCGGGCCTTTTCCCATCGCGACGCATCATCTGCTCGGCACGTCCGGCACGGTCACCACGCTTGCGGGCGTGGCGCTCGCGCTTCCCCGCTACGATCGCCGTCGCATCGACGGAAGCTGGCACGCGCGCGACCGGCTTATGGAGATCGTGGGAGACCTTGTCGCGCTCACGCCGGCCGAGCGCGCGAGGCTTCCCTGCGTCGCGCCCACCCGCGCCGATCTCATGCCGTCCGGCTGCGCCGTCTTCACCGCGATCCAGGCGCAATGGCCTTGCGCGAAGCTTCGCGTCGCCGATCGCGGCCTGCGCGAGGGCATCCTGCGCGAGCTGATGCGCGCGGAATAGGCGAAGTCGGGCCGAGACGCCAGTAAATGACGGGCCGATTGTTGCGCCGGTGCGTTCTAGACGCTAGAAAGCGTAAGAGCGGGGTCGGTGTTGTAAGAGGTTTTCCCATTCGCTCCGATTCAAAGCCGCGTCTGATGGTGGTTGCGACCGCCGTTCCCCCTTTTGTGCTCGATCAATCCGACGTCGCCAAACGCGTCGAATACGCGTTCGGCAGCCAGCGGGACATTCGCTACCTCCTCCCGATCTTCGGCAATGCCGGAATCAGCCGCCGTTATTCCTGCGTTCCGGTCGAGTGGTACAGCGAGCCGCATGGCTGGAAGGAGCGCAACGAGCTTTACCTTGTAAACGCTGTATCGCTGCTCGAGGAGGTGACGCTCGCACTGCTCGAGAAGGCGAAGATCGCGCGCGACGCGATCGATGCGATCGTGACGGTTTCGACGACGGGCATCGCCACGCCGAGCCTCGACGCATTGCTCGTGGAGAAGCTGCAACTGCGGCGCGATATAAAGCGTCTGCCCATTTTCGGGTTGGGTTGCGCCGGTGGCGTGACGGGGTTGGCGCGGGCGGCCGATCTCGCGAGATCCATGCCGGGTAAGACCGTTCTCTTCCTTGTCGTCGAGCTCTGTGCGCTGACTTTCCGCAAGAACGATTTCTCCAACAGCAATATCGTGGCGTTGGCGCTGTTCGGCGACGGCGCGGCGGGCGCGCTTATTTCCACCGAAGGCGAAGGGCCGGCGTTCGGCGCGAGCGGCGAATACACCTGGCCCGGGGCGCTCGACGTGATGGGATGGGGCGTGGAGGAAGACGGACTGCGCGCGATCTTCTCCGCCAGCATTCCCGGCCTCATCCACAACAACATGCGCACGATCGCGGACGGTTTTCTCGAAGCCAACGGCCTATCTCGCGCGGATATCGATCTGTTCGCCAGCCATCCGGGCGGCGCGAAAGTCCTGACGGCGCTCGAAGCTGCATTCGATCTCGCGGATGGCGCGCTCGAGGAAAGCCGTGCGACGCTGGACGCCTACGGCAACATGTCAGCCGCAACCGTTCTGTTCGTGCTCGACCGCATGAACTGGCGCGACCCGAAACAGCGCATTCTGATGACGGCGATGGGCCCCGGCTTCTCCGCGACTTTCCAGCTTCTCGGCGAACGATGAGCATCGTCGCCTATGCCATCATCGCTGTCGTCGCCATCCAACGGCTCGCGGAAGTCGCATGGGCGACACGCAACACCGCGCGGCTGAAGGCGCAAGGCGCCGTCGAAATCGGTGCACGCCATTATCCGTTGATCGTTCTCCTCCACGCAGTGTGGCTTTGCGCGATGGCGGTGTTTCTGCCCAAGCCCGCCATTGTCCATCCCGTGTTGCTTGGGCTGTTTGTTGTGATCGAAGCGGGTCGCATCTGGGTGCTTGTGACTCTCGGCCGCTATTTCACGACACGCATCATCACGCTTGCCGATGCACCGCTGGTGCGCCGCGGGCCCTATCGCTTCGTCCGTCATCCCAACTATGTCGTGGTGGCGGGTGAGATCCTCGTGCTGCCGCTGGTGTTCGGCGAGGCGAGTGTCGCGATCGTCTTCTCCGTCCTGAACGCCTTGGTGCTCGCGCTGCGGATCCGCACCGAAGACGCGGCCCTGGCGCCGCGACGTTCCGCACCGTGAGCGTGGCGACACGCAACTGGATCGGCTTTGCCGCCATGTGCGTCGCGATGTTCATGGCGATCCTCGATATCCAGGTGGTGGCGAGCGCGCTCGTCGCCATGGGTACCGCGCTGCATATCGGCGATGACCAGCTCTCCTGGCTTCAGAACGCCTATTTGACGGCCGAAATCGTCGCGATCCCGCTGACGGGCTGGCTCACGCGGACCTTCGGTCTGCGCAATCTTTTCGCGGTCGCCACGCTCGGCTTCACGCTGGCCAGCCTTGGCTGCGCGCTCTCCAACGGATTCGAAGCGCTCGTCACGCTGCGCATTGTGCAGGGATTCTTCGGCGGCATGCTGATCCCCTCGGTCTTCAGCGCGGTCTTCATGCTGATGCCGGAGAAGGATCGCGTGCGCGCGACGACGTTTGCAGGCATTGCCGCGATGCTCGCGCCGACGCTGGGGCCCTTGATCGGCGGCTATCTGGCGGAACGTTATTCCTGGCATTGGATTTTCCTCATCAATCTTCTGCCGGGCCTTGCAAGCGCCGCGGTGGTGGCGCTCGCAATCCCGCGTGAGAAAGCCGACTGGCGCGAACTCCACGGCCTCGATTGGATCTCCATCGTTCTGGCATCGCTTTCGCTCGCCTGTTTCGAAATCCTGCTGAAAGAAGGGCCACCGCACCATTGGGCCGGGCTCGAAGTCGCAGGCTTTGCCGCGGTGATGCTGATCGCCGGCACCGTTGCCGTCCGCCGTTGTCTCGCGCGCGAAAAACCGTTCGTGAATCTCCGCGACTTCGCCGATCTGCGCTTTTCCATCGGCTCGCTGTTCAGTTTCGTGCTTGGCATGGGTCTTTACGGCTCGGTCTATCTTCTGGCGCTGTTCTTGGGTCTCGTGCGCGGCCACACGCCGTTCGAGACGGGCGAGATCATGATCGTGGCGGGCGGTGTGCAGCTCCTGACAGCCGCGGTCGCGGCGTGGGCGGAGACACGGTTCGACGCGCGCCTTTTGACGTCTCTCGGATTCGGGTTGTTCGGGGCGGGATTGATCCTCAACGCGTTTTCGACCGTGGACACCGATTTCGCCGGTCTGTTTTGGCCGCAGGTGCTGCGGGGTGCGGCGGTGATGTTTTGTCTTTTGCCGGCCACGCGGCTGGCGCTCGACCATCAGCCGCAAGAAGGCGTCGCCGACGCGAGCGGACTGTTCAATCTGCTGCGCAATGTCGGCGGTGCGATCGGCATCGCGGGCGTCGACACGATCCTTCAGGAACGCGCGCCGGACCACGCCGCGGCCATCGTGAAGCGTCTTATGGCGGGCGATCCGACCGCCGCGCGCCTCGTGGGCTTGCCCACAGAGCGGTTTCACAACGTACCGCTCGGACCGATCGATGCGATGACGCGGGCGATCGTCGAGCCGCTGATACGCAAGGCCGCGCTCTCGCAGGCGTTCAACGAAGCCTGGTTCGGCCTCGGTGTTCTGTTCATCCTGTCTCTCGTTCTGATCCCTTTTATCCGGCAGCCGAAGCCGACTTCGTTGCCTGGGGCGGCCCAATAGGGATATGACCCGGGGCCAACCAAGGACGAAGCGGATGAAGGCGCGGGACGACAATCCCTCCGGGCGCGGCGGACTGAAGGTGAAGGTCAAAAGCGCGAAGGGTCGCAAGATCTCCTCGCAGCATTGGCTCGAACGCCAGTTGAACGATCCCTATGTGCGCGCGGCGAAGACGAAGGGCTACCGGAGCCGCGCCGCCTTCAAACTCGTCGAGCTCGACCGGAAATTCCGTGTGCTGAAGAAAGGCGCGCGCGTGCTCGATCTGGGGGCGGCGCCGGGCGGGTGGACGCAGGTGGCGGTGGCGCGCGGGTGCCAGGTCGTCGCCATGGACATCCTTCCCATGGACCCGATCGCGGGCGCCGAAGTCCTGCAGCTCGACATGCTCGCGCGCGAGACACCGGCGCGGCTGAAAGACGCGCTCGGCGGCCCGGCCGATCTCGTCCTGACCGACATGGCCGCGCCCACGACAGGGCATCGCGCGACCGATCACATCCGCACCACGGCGCTTCTCGAAGCCGCCCTCGATCTCGCCGACGAGGTCCTGGCGCCCGGCGGCGCCTTCATCGGCAAGGTGTTTCAGGGGGGCGCGACGGGGGAGCTGCTGGCCCGAATCAAACGCCAATTCCGCGACGTAAAGCATGTAAAACCGCCTGCCTCCCGGGCGGAATCGGTGGAGCTCTATCTGGTGGCGACGGGATTTCGGGGCTGAAACGCGGCTCCGCTTGCACTCTCCCGCCGCCACTGATAAAGGCTCGGCGCTCCAAGCAACCTTGGGAGCAACCAGCGTATGACCATCCGCGAAGCCTTAACCTTCGACGATGTTCTCCTGGTGCCCCAGGCTTCCGAAGTCCTCCCCGGCCAAGTCGACACCCGAAGCCGTCTGACCAAGACGATCGAGCTCGGCATTCCGCTGATGTCCGCCGCCATGGATACGGTGACCGAAGCGGCTCTCGCCATCGCGATGGCGCAGGCGGGCGGCATCGGCGTCATCCATCGCAATCTCACGATCGAAGAGCAGGCCGAGCAGGTCCGCCGGGTCAAGAAATTCGAAAGCGGCATGGTGGTGAACCCGGTGACGATCGCGCCCGACGCCACGCTCGCCGACGCGCTGTCGCTGATGGAGCGCTATCGGATCTCGGGCATCCCTGTCGTCGAAGGCAAGAAGGGCTCGGGCGCCGGCAAGCTCGTCGGCATCCTGACCAATCGCGACGTGCGTTTCGCCACCGACAAGCGTCAGCCCGTCAAGGAGCTGATGACGAAAGACAAGCTCGTCACCGCGCGCGAAGGCGTGCAGATGGAAGAGGCGAAGCGGCTTCTGCATCAGCACCGCATCGAAAAGATTCTCGTGGTCGATGACGCCTATCGCTGCGTCGGCCTCGTCACCGTGAAGGACATTGAGAAAGCACAGCAATATCCCAATGCCTGCAAGGACGATCTCGGACGTCTGCGCGTGGCCGCGGCGACGAGCGTGGGCGATGACGGCCTTGCGCGCGCCATGGCGCTTGTCGAAGCCGAATGCGACGTCGTCGTGGTCGATACCGCGCACGGCCATTCGCGCGGCGTGCTCGAGACGGTCACGCGCATCAAGCGCGAGTCGAATTACACGCAAGTGGCGGCGGGCAATGTGGCCACTGCCGACGGCGCCAAGGCGCTGATCGATGCAGGCGCGGACGCGATCAAGGTCGGCATCGGGCCGGGCTCCATCTGCACCACGCGCATCGTGGCGGGCGTGGGCGTTCCGCA
>Ga0181525_10004618_pt1 | contig 10510 bp, 8 predicted proteins | sample PEATcosm2014_Bin_48_FD_121100 | JGI IMG/M metagenome (GOLD analysis project Ga0181525, IMG submission 121100) | Peatland microbial communities from MTU Mesocosm Facility, Houghton, MI, USA - PEATcosm2014_Bin06_10_metaG | ecosystem: Environmental > Terrestrial > Soil > Wetlands > Peat | place...
CGCAGGTCTCCCAGGGCGGCTTAGAGCCGTCAAGGAACCCTGCCCTCCCTCCGTATGCGAGTATTTCTCGTCGGCGCTATTTGCATGGGTCTCTTGCTCGATCTCACCACACCAAGCAAGGCGCAAGCACCGCGGAATTCACTGGCGCAGCAATATGGCGTTGTGTTGCGCTCGTTCAACGCGACGCTCTCACCGGCGGTCGCGACCGACATGGCGCAGCACGTACTGCTTCTCGCTTCCTATTATAGTCTCGATCCGCGGCTGCTCGTCGCGATCGTCGGCGTCGAGTCGGGTTGGCACGTTCGCGCCGTATCGGCTTCGGGCGCACAAGGTCTCGGACAGCTCATGCCGTCGACGGCGGATGGATTGTCGGTTCAAGCGCTCGAGAAGTACGAGAACCTCGACGGGACTGCGCGTTATATTCGTCGCTTGTTGAACTCGTACGCGGATCTTCCAACCGAGCGGCGTTACTCACTCGCGCTTGCCGGCTACAACGCAGGTCCGGACGCCGTGCGCCGTTTCGGCGGCATTCCGCCATACGCGGAGACGCAGGCGTACGTGCAACAAGTGCTCGGTTTGTGGCATCGTTTACGCGCGAAGCTGCCCAGTCACACGCCTGCGATCACGACGGCACACGTCGTTGCTGCTCCGGTTGCCGTCACAAAGCACGTCGCGCTCGCCAATCCGACAGCTGAGCCCGCGCCAATCGACGCGCAAGCGCTCGGCTTACGCGAAGCGCAGACGATGGAAGGCGACGCCGTCCTCCCCAAACCGAAGAAAACGTTTGGACGCTGGCTTGCGCGCGCCTTAGGAGTCCACTAGCCAGGGGCAGAAGGCGGTCGGGATGAGACCGTTGGAAGGCATCCGCGTCATCGAATGCGGCACAATCGTCGCGGCACCGTATCTTGCAATGATTCTCGGCGATTACGGCGCCGACGTCATCAAGGTTGAGCATCCGAAGGGCGACAGCATGCGCGGCAACGGCCCGCGCCGCAATGGCGTCGGGCTCAACGCCAAGTTCTACGGGCGCGACAAACGCAACATCGTCCTCGATCTCTCAAAGCCGGACGGTCAGGAAATCTTGCGCGGGCTCGTTCGCAAGAGCGACGTGCTGATCGAAAACTTTCGTCCCGGGGTCATGGAGCGTTGGGGAATCGGTTGGGAACATCTCCACGCGCTTAATCCACGGCTCGTCATGGCGCGCATCACCGGTTTCGGACAATTCGGTCCGTACGCCGGGCGCGCCGGATTCGGCACGCTCGCAGAAGCGATGAGCGGATTCGCGCACATCAACGGCGATCCGGACGGCCCGCCGATGCTACCGGCGTTCGGTATGGCCGATTCGATCGCCGCGCTTTCGGGCGCATACGCAGTCATGCTGGCGCTCTATCATCGCGACACCCGCAACGCCGGTGGTCAGATGATCGACATCGCGTTGATCGAGCCGATCTATCACATCCTCGGTGCCCAGACGACGATCTTCAAAGAAACCGGCGAAATCCAATTTCGCTCGGGCAACCGCACCAAGAACAACGCGCCGCGCAACATCTATCGTGCGCGCGACGGAGGCTGGGTTGCAATCTCGACGAGTGCGGACGCGATCGCACGCCGGGTTATGCAGCTGGTTGGCCATCCCGAGGTCATCAACGAACCGTGGTTCGCGAGCGGACGAACCCGCGCCGAACACACCGAAGAGCTGGATGCAATGGTGGGCGGATGGATCGCCGAGCGCGACGCCGACGACGTGATCGCCGCGTTCGAGCAAGCCGGTGCTGCAATCGCACCAATCTACGACGTCGCGCAGGTTCTCGAGGACCCGCAATATCAAGCTCTCGGAAGCGCCGTCACGGTTCCGGACGACGATCTCGGCAACGTTACGATGCAGAACCTGCTCTTTCGCATGAGCGAGACGCCCGGCGAAGTCCGTCGTGCCGGACGCCGCGTCGGTCAAGATACCGACGAAGTCTTGCGTGAGGTCTTGGGTTTCTCCGACGAACGCTTGCGCGAACTCTTCGCGTCCGGCATCACCGCGCCGGAAAAGGACGTGGCATGAATCCTTTCTTCCAGCAATTCGGCGCCATGCTCGTCGAGGAAGCAAATGCTCGCGGCGTCGGCATCGACGCGCCGCCCCTCGACGATGCGGTTGCAAAGGAGCTGCTCGATCTGGCGCGCGTTGTGGCTCACTCGCGCGAGCGCCGTTTTGCTCCGCTCGCGTGCTATCTCGCGGGCATTGCGATCGCGCAAATGCAACTAAAAAACCCACAAATAGACATCGTTGGCTATCTCAAATCGCTTCGTGTCGCGCTCGAACCGCAAGAGGACTCATCGAGCAACCCCGGGTAGGACGAACCGTGGACACGGCGCACCAACCGCGGTACGCGAAAGTAATCGACCATACAAGGTGTATTGGTTGTCATGCGTGCACGACGGCGTGCAAGTCGGAAAACGATGTTCCGCTCTCCGTTACGCGTACCTACGTCAAATCGGTCGACGTCGGCCAATTTCCGACAGCTCGAAGAGCCTTTCAGGTAACGCGCTGCAATCAATGCGATGATGCGCCGTGCGTTGCGGCCTGTCCGACGACCGCGATGTATCGCCGTCCCGACGGAATCGTTGATTTCAACAAATCGATTTGTATCGGGTGCAAAGCGTGCATCGCGGCCTGCCCGTACGATGCGATCTTCATAAACCCACGCGATCACTCGGCGGAGAAATGCAATTTTTGCGCGCACCGGCTCGACATGAACCTGGAGCCCGCCTGCGTCGTCGTCTGTCCGACCGAAGCGATCATCATCGGCGACATGGACGATCCGTCAACGAAGGTGGCGCAAATCATCAATCGTACGCCCGTCTCCGTTCGCCGCCCTGAAAAAGAAACGCACCCGAAGCTCTTTTATCGCGGTGCGCATCAAGCCACGCTCGATCCCATCGCAGCGCGCCGCCCGGGCGGGGGTCTCTATGCGTGGGCGACGCAGCCGCAGGGGCCAAACGAAGTTGGTTCCGGACATCCGCTTTCGCACGCAAACTCGTCCGCGGCCGCGCTGTTGTCGTACGACGTCTCGCACAAGGCTCCGTGGGACTGGCGCGTCAGCCTGTATACCTGGACGAAGAGCCTTGCGGCGGGGATCTATCTCGCAGCAGTTCTGTTTGCGATCTTCGGCGGCGTCGCATGGACGAGTCCACTCATGCGGTGGGTCGTCCCGATCGGTTCCGGCGTCTTTCTCGGGTTGACCGGCATCATTTTGATCGCCGATCTCGAGCATCCCGAACGCTTCTATATGATCTTCACCAAGCACCAGTGGCGAAGCTGGCTCGTGCGTGGTGCGTTTATCATCGGCGGATATTCGCTCGTCTTGCTCGTGCATTTTCTGGCAAGTCTCAGCGGCAACGTCGTCATTCAGCAGCGCGTCGCAATCGCCGGCGTTCCGCTGTCGTTGATGACCGCCGTTTACACGGGCTATCTCTTCGCGCAAGCCAAAGCGCGGGATCTTTGGCAAAACCCGCTTTTGCCGCCGCATCTCTTCGTGCAATGTATGCTGGCCGGCGCGTGCGTGCTTTCGGCGTTTGCGATCGCGTTCGATTTGCCGTCGCGCGACGCGCTGCTTTGGCTCGTTTCACTGTCAGCGCTGGTACAGCTGCTGTTCGTGCTCGCGGAGTTTACCCTCGGCCATCCGACGGCGCATGCGCGCCTGGCTGCGCATCAAATGATCGCGGGTACGTATAGGCGCTGGTTCTGGCCTGGAGTGATCGGGGTCGGGATAGCAATCTTCGCGCCGTGGTTGTGGTGGGGCGCAATCGTCGTCGCGCTCATCGGGCTCTTTATGTACGAGCACTCGTACGTGCAAGCCGGGCAATCGGTCCCATTAGCGTGAGCGACCAGACCTTTTATCAAGGCCCGAGCAAAATTCATCTGGCGTCGTTCCCGCCCAAAGAGCAGTGGAACGATTGGGTTGAAATCGAGTCGAAAGCGTGGCCGAAGCGCGAGGAACACCATTATTCACTCGTACCGACGACCTGCTTCAACTGCGAATCGGCATGCGGATTGCTCGCCTATATCGACAAAGAAACAGGCGAGATCCGCAAGTTCGAAGGGAACCCCGAGCATCCGGGTTCGCGTGGACGCAACTGTGCAAAAGGCCCGGCGACGATCAACCAGGTCAAAGACGTCGATCGCATTCCGTTTCCGCTCAAGCGCGCCGGCGAGCGCGGTGGAGGGGAGTGGGTGCAAATCGGCTGGGACGAAGCACTCGACGACATTGCCTCGCGCATTCGCCGGGCGATCGTTGAAGAACGCGAAAACGAGATCATGTATCACGTCGGCCGTCCCGGGGAAGACGGATACACCGAGCGCGTCATGGGCGCATGGGGCGTCGACGGTCACAACTCGCACACCAACATCTGCAGTTCGGCGGCTCGCGCCGGCTACGCGTTCTGGATGGGGATCGACCGCCCCAGTCCCGATCACGCGAACGCCGACGTCATCTTCCTCATAAGCTCGCATCTCGAGGCGGGGCACTACTTCAACCCGCACGCGCAGCGCATCATCGAGGCCAAAGCTGCGGGCGCGAAGATCATCGTGTTCGACATTCGGCTCTCCAATACGGCGACGCACGCGGACTATTGGCTTGCGCCGCAGCCGGGAAGCGAAGCTGCGATCTTGCTTGCGATGGCCCGCAATCTCGTGGAGACCGGCCGCTACAATCGCGAGTTCGTCCGGCGCTGGTGGAATTGGGAAGAATATCTCGCCGCCGAGCGCCCCGAGTTGCCGCGCACGTTCGAGAGCTTCGAAAAAGCGTTTCTCGAGCTCTATGCCGGCTTCACGTTCGAATATGCCGCGAAAGAAGCGGGCGTTGCGATCGAGCAACTTCGCGAGATCACCGATCTCGTCGCCGGTGCGGGCACGCGGCTGTCGAGCCATAATTGGCGCGCAGCCGCGGCCGGACACCGCGGCGGCTGGCAGGTCTCGCGCACGCTCTTCCTTCTCAATGCGTTGATGGGCGCGATCGCAACCGAAGGCGGCGTTTATCCGAACGCCTGGAACAAGTTCGTCCCTAAGCCGATTCACGCGACCCCGCATCCCAAGCGCTGGAATACGGTTACGTGGCCGGATCAATATCCGCTGGCATACCACGAGATGTCGTTCTTGTTGCCGCATCTGTTGCGCGAGCAAAACCGCAAGCTCGACGTGTATTTCACGCGCGTCTACAATCCCGTTTGGACGAATCCCGACGGCATGTCGTGGATCGAGATGTTCAAAGAAGCGGGCCGCATCGGGCTGCACGTCGCGTTGACGCCCACGTGGAGCGAGACCGCATATTTTGCCGACTACATCCTGCCGATGGGCCTAGGCCCCGAACGGCACGACATTCACTCCTACGAAACGCACGATGCGCAGTGGCTCGGATTCCGGCAACCGGTCGTGCGGACGGCGCGCGAGCGCGCGGGCGAAACATTCACCGACTCGCGCGAAGCCAACCCGGGCCAAGTGTGGGAAGAGAACGAGTTCTGGATCGAGGTATCGTGGCGCATCGATCCCGACGGGAAGCTCGGTATTCGCAAGTATTTCGAATCGAAGAAGAAGCCCGGCGAAAAGCTGACGATCGACGAATACTATGGTTTCATCTTCGAAAATTCGGTGCCCGGCCTTCCGGACAAAGCTGCCGCCGAAGGGTTGACGCCGCTCGCGTACATGCGCAAGTACGGCGCATTCGAAGTTGCGCGCAATATCGGCGCGCAACACGAGATTCCCGTGCCACAAGCCGAGCTCGAGGACATTGCCACGAACGATTTCGGCCGCGTCTACACGCGCGCGGCCAAGCCGGGGCCCGAGAACATCGTCCCGCTTCCCGCTCCCGAGGACGATCCGGATGGCCGCCGCCCGGCCGGCGTTCAGATCGACGGTAAAATTCTTCGCGGGTTCCCGACGCCGAGCGGTAAACTCGAATTTTATTCCTCGACGCTCGCAACGTGGGGTTGGCGCGAGTACGCGACGCCGCAATACATCAAGAGTCACGTGCACCCCGACAATCTCGCGCCGGGACAAATGGTGCTCAATCCAATCTTCCGGTTGCCGACGCAAATTCACACCCGCAGTGCAAATGCAAAATGGCTCGATGAGTTAGCCCACGTCAATCCGCTCTGGCTCCACCCAAGCGACGCCGAACGTTTAGGTGGTATCGAGACGGGCGATCTCGTTCGCGTAACGACCGAGGTCGGATACTACGTGCTCAAAGCCTGGGTGACGGAGGGGACTCGTCCAGGCGTGGTTGCGTGCAGTCATCATATGGGCCGCTGGAAGCTCGGCGAGACCGGCCAGCGCCAAATGTCTGCGACCGTCGGGTTACAGAAAGATGCATCGCGCTGGACGATGCACCGTAAGTCCGGAGTCGGACCGTTTGAATCGAGCGATCCCGATACGCAACGCATTTGGTGGACCGACGTCGGCGTCCATCAGAACTTGACGTTCGGCGTCCAGCCGGACCCGATTTCCGGAATGCAATGCTGGCATCAAGCCGTGACCGTCGAGAAAGCGAAGCCGGGCGATTCCTACGGGACGATCTTCGTCGACACGGAGAAGAGCCGGGCATGCTACGCGAAGTGGCGTGATATGACGCGACCCGCGAGCCGCTTTTCACCCAACGCGACGCGACGCCCCTGGTGGTTCTTGCGTCCGCTCCGTCCGAGCAAGTCGGAGTACAAGCTGCCCGTTTGAAATTCCCAGACGTTCTGGGGTTTCTGCTCGTAGGCTTCGTGCTGGGCGATGCCGGGTTACGCCTGATCCACATACCGCTCGCATCGCAGGCAAGCGGAATCGTCATCGCGCTTGCGGCGTCGGTCATCTTGTACGACTGCGGTCACGATCTGGACCGCGCGCATCTTGCAACGGCTTGGCGTGGTCTCGCGCTGCTCGTCTCCGTCGGCGTAATCATCACCGCCGGGTTGACTGCGTGCGCGACGCACTTCGCATTCGGGTGGGATTGGCGCACGTCCGCGCTCTTCGGCGCAATCGTTGCGGCCACGGATCCGGCAGCCGTCATCCCGGTTATGCGCCAGTCAGGCGTCTCGGAGCGGATCAGCAACGTGGCACAAGCGGAATCCGCGTTGAACGACGTCGTCGGCGCGTTGTTGACGATCGTGACGCTTGCCGCCGTGCAAGGCGGGTTGCTCAATGGTGCGGCGGGGATATCGATGATCGCCGTAACCGCGCTCTATCTCGCGGCGTTCGTCGCCGGGCTTTCGCACCGCGGCGAAGTGCAGCCGATTTTTAGAGTGCTGACGTTCGTCGCACGCTTGATCGTGTTCGTGATCTTGGGCGCGGCGATGAGCCCGCTGGGCGCAGCTTCCCCGATCGTACCGACCGTCGTGTTCTTGGCAGCGTTCATGTTCGTCATTCGGCCGATTGCGGTGTTCGCGTCGCTCTGGGCCGATCGCGCACATCACTGGACGCTGCGCGAGCTTCTCATGCTCTCGTGGGTGCGCGAAACAGGCGTCATCTCGGCCGCGCTCGCCGCAAACGTGGCCGCGCTGGCGATTCCGGGTGCAGAATCGATCGTCGCGAAAACGACCGCGGTCATCGTTGCGACCGTAGTCGTTCAGGGATTATCGACTGGGCGTCTTGCGCGTAGCTTGGGCGTTACGAGCGCGCAGCCCGCATCTGAAACGTGAAGCGATCCGAGCGATAAAGGCTGTGACCGCAGAGAATCGGTCGCTCCCGAGCGGTGAAGAAGGTTACCTTGCGGCTCAGGAGCGCGTGTCCGCGCGATACGCCTAGAATCTTTGCGACGCCCGCATCCGCGTTGATGGCGCCGACCTCTTGCTCGACGGCGACGGCTTCGACGCCGCTTTCGCGTGCGATCGTCGCGAAGAGTGACTGCCGTCGCGCATCTTCCCGCGTGATCCCGCGGCTGCACCAGCCTGCAACGTAACGCACGTCGTATGCGCTCGGCTCTCCGTCTGCGACGCGGATGCGCCGAACAAGGATCACCTCGCTGCCTTGCGCGACCTGGAGCGAGGCTGCAACGTCGGGCTCGGCCGCAATCCGGCGGAACGTCAGAATCTTCGCGATCGGATCGAGATGCGGGAGATTCCAGTCCTGCATGAAGCGCTCAACGCCGTCGAGGTGGAGCGCAAGCCGCGCCTGCCGGACGAGAAAGGTTCCTCGCCCGGGTACGCGTTTGACGACGCCGCGCCGCACGAGCTCGGCGATCGCATTGCGTGCGGTCATCCGGCTGACGCCGAACCGCTCCATCAAGGCGGCGTCTGAGAGCAGCCGCTGCTCACCCTCGGGGAGCGATTGGAGATCCTCTAGAAGGCGCGTCCGAATCTGCTCGTAGAGCGGGACTGGTCCCGTACGATCGATATCTTTGAGCCTGCTCGAGGATCGGGCCATTACCTGGAAGATGCCGCCTATTGTGGAAATGTACGGACAGGTCTAGACTAGGACCTATCGTCACAGCCGTCAAGGGGCTCCAGCACATGGCACTGGCAGTAGAAGCACAACGCGACGCGGCGACCGTCGTCGCCGAATTGATCGCTCGGGCACGCAAAGCGCAGCTCGCGATTCGCGATTACACCCAGGAACAAACCAATCAGCTCGTCACGGCAGTAGCCTGGGCGTGCTACAAACTCGAGAATGCCGAGCGCCTTGCGCAGCTTGCCATCGAAGACACCGGGATCGGACGCTACGAAGACAAGGTCATCAAGAATCAGCGTAAGACGTTCGGGACGCTCCGCGATCTGCTCGATCCCGGCGCCATCTCGGTCGGCGTCATGCGTGAGGATCGTGAATTAGGTCTCACCTTGATTGCGAAGCCCGTCGGCATCGTCGCCGCGATCTGTCCGTCGACGAATCCGTCGGCGACGCCCATCAACAAGACCATGATGATCATCAAGGGACGCAACGCGACGATTCTCGCGCCGTCCCCCAAAGGTGCGACGACGTGCGAGCTGGTGGTCGAACTCGTCCACGAGCAGCTGCGCAAGATCGGTGCGCCGGTCGATCTCGTCCAAATGCTTCCACAGCCGATTTCCAAGGAATTGACCAACGAGCTCATGCGGCAAGCCGACGTCGTCGTCGCGACGGGCTCGCAGAACAACGTGCGCAGCGCGTATTCGTCCGGAACGCCGGCGCTCGGCGTCGGTGCCGGCAATACGCCCGCAATCATCGATGAGACTGCCGACCTTGACGACGCTTCGGCGAAAATCAAGTTGAGCAAGTGTTTCGATTACGCGACCAGCTGCTCGTCCGAGAATTCGGTTTTGATTCCGTCCGCGCGCTATGACAAAACGCTCGATGCGCTTCGCCGGCAAGGCGGCTATCTGCTCGATGCAAAGCAGAAAGCGCAACTCGAGAAGGTGATGTTCCCGGGCGGGAAGCTCAGTCAAAAAATCGTCGCGCAATCACCAAAGACAATCGCGGAAGTAGCGGGCTTCGAAGATCCGAACGCGTACGCCGCCGAATTCTTCATGGTCGAAGAGACGGGAGTCGGCGACGACTACCCGTTCTCCGGCGAGAAGCTCTCGGTCGTCCTGACGGTGTACCGCTACGAAACCTTCGATGACGCGGTCGCGCTTTCGGCCCGCATCCTTCGTTACAGCGGCATGGGACACTCCGTCGCCATTCACACCAAGATGCCTGAACGCGCCGAGCGACTCGCGCACGAGCTCGACGTGGTGCGCGTTCTAGTCAATCAACCGCACAGCTTCAACAACGGCGGCGGCTTCGATAACGGATTGAACTTCACGCTTACGATGGGCTGCGGTTCATGGGCCAAGAACAGCATCAGCGAGAATCTCTCCTACAAACACTTCATCAACACCACGCATCTCGTTCGTCAGATTCCCGAACGCAAGCCGACCGAGGAAGCATTGTTCGGTTCGTACTGGAGCAAATTCGGCCGGTGAACGTTCCGGAGTATATCGCGAAGGCGCTGCTTCGCGATGCAGGCATCGCAACGCCGCAGGGCGAGGTCGCGCGCAGTCCGGATCAGGCCGCCGAGATCGCGCGTAATCTCCCGGGACGCGTCGCGATCAAAGCGCAGATTCCGGCCGGCAAGCGTGGTAAATCAGGCGGAATTGCGTTCGCGGCGACACCCGATGAAGCCAAGGCGAAGACGGCCGCGCTGCTCGGAGCGGAAATCGCCGGTCATCGCGTCGATGCCGTGCTGATCGAATCGGCAGCGGACATCGAACGCGAACTGTACGCTGCCATCCTCAACGACGGTTCGTCGCGCGGGCCGCTGCTGCTGTTTTCGCGCGAAGGCGGGATCGAGATCGAAGATCAAACCGAAACGATCGCGCGACGCCCGCTCGACATCCGCACGGGTCTGGACGCTGGAACCGCGCGTGAGATCGCAGGGGACGACGCGCTTGCAGATATCCTGCTAAAGATGTACGAGCGTTTCATGGCGCTGGACTGCGAGCTGCTCGAGATCAATCCACTAGCGCGCGAACGCTCCGGGCGCTACGTAGCACTCGATTGCAAGATGACGATCGACGACTCGTCGCGTCC
>Ga0181525_10004621_pt1 | contig 10503 bp, 9 predicted proteins | sample PEATcosm2014_Bin_48_FD_121100 | JGI IMG/M metagenome (GOLD analysis project Ga0181525, IMG submission 121100) | Peatland microbial communities from MTU Mesocosm Facility, Houghton, MI, USA - PEATcosm2014_Bin06_10_metaG | ecosystem: Environmental > Terrestrial > Soil > Wetlands > Peat | place...
CGCATCCGCATCAACCTGCGTCATGTCCCCGAAGAACAACGGCCACTGCAGGAAACTCCAGAGCCAGACGATGATCCCACACGTGAGTGGCGGGAGCGTTGGAAGACGAAAAAGGCAAACGAGTAAGGATCACCTTCCCTGCGGAAAAATTGCCGCCAGTTCCTGCGGAGGAACGACTTCAAGCTGGGCATAGGTACAATCGCTGGGCTTTTTGTCGGTTCGCCATCTGCGGAATTGCGCCGTGTGCCGGAAGCGATCTCCCTGCATGTGATCATAAGCAACTTCTATAATTAATTCAGGCCGCAATGGTTCCCACGACAAATCTTTGCCTTGGCTCCAGCGGCTCTGTCCGCCGGGCATTCGCTTGACACCGTCATCATCCTCGGCCGCGTGCTCAGCCCAAGCCTTCCACGGATGGTTCACCAGCGCATCTTTTCGATAAGGCTTGAGAAACTCCACCAGCTCTTTTCGTTTTGCCGTGCTGAAACTCGCACAGACTCCGACGTGTTGCAGAGCGCCGGCATCGTCGAGCAAACCGAGCAGCAGCGAGCCAACCATTGTGTGCTCGCCTTTTTTATGCCAGCGGAATCCCGCCACGACGCAGTCGCAGTCGCGCTCGTGTTTCACTTTAAGCATCGCTCGCTTGTTCGGCTCGTAAGTTCCCGCAGGATCCTTGGCCATCACCCCATCCAAGCCTGCGCCTTCAAAGCGGCGAAACCAATCGGCGGCAATACTCCGATCGCTGGTTGCGGGTGTCAGATGAATCGGAGGTTTCGCCGAAGATAACAAAGATTCCAGTTCGCGCCGCCGCTTTTGAAACGCCTCGCGGCGGAGATCGCGATCTCCAAGGCAAAGCAGGTCGAAGAATACGAATGACGCGGGAATCTGCCCGGATAAAAGCTTTACCCGCGATGCAGCGGGATGCAAACGTAATTGCAGCGCATCAAAATCAAGTCCATCATTCTTGACGATGACCATCTCTCCGTCGAGCACACAACGTGCAGGCAGCGCTGCGCGCAGTGGTTCCAGCAACTCAGGAAAGTAACGATTGAGTGGTTTTTCGTCGCGGCTTTGGATGAAAATCTCATCTCCATCGCGAAACACCAGGGCACGAAAACCGTCCCACTTCGGCTCGAAAAGCCAATCGCCCTCTGCGGGCAGCTCATCCACTCGTTTCGCGAGCATCGGCAGGATCGGCGGATTTACTGGAAGGTTCACACCCCATGGTATAACGTGGCTCGCCAGTTCGAGGCGCCACGCCGCGTGGCGCCTCGAATTTTTCCAGGTTAGAAGCGAATGCGAGCGCCCAGCTCGATCTGCCGGTCGCCGCCGGGTTGCTCCTGCGCTGAGCCGCCACCCAGAGCGCCGAAACTGGACGGGCCTTCGAAGAGAGCCACCGCGGAGTTGCCAATTGGATCCAGCCACTGATTGTGGTTGAAAACGTTAGCGAACACGCCTTGGAATTCCAGGCTGATGCCCTCCGTCACTCGGAAGTTCTTCTTGATGCTGAAGTCCATATTCCAGTAGGGCAGACCACTGAGAATGCCCGTGCCGCCGTCCCGGTTATCCAACCCCAGAATCGGATTACGGAAGCTGTTAATCGCTGCCGTGCCGTTTGCGAAGATATTCACCGGCAACCCGCCGCTCGCGGGCTGGTTGTAGTAGGCATGACAGCATTTGAAAGGTCCAACCGGCACGGCATTTTCTTCGCCAAAGAAGTTGCTGTTATCCCCGGCGCCGTATTCCTGGCCGCCCCCGGTCGTGGTCAGCATCTCGATCGGAGAGCCGCTGCCCGCAGCGAAGATTGACGAGAACGTCCATCCGCCCAGCGCTCGTCCCCTGAGTCCATGTTGCCCCTTATAGAAAGGCGGCTGGTACACAAAGAACGTGTTGTAGACGAACTTGCGGTTAAAGGTCTGTTGCCCGTACATCGTATAGGGATTGAAGGGATCGTCCTCAGTGAATTCACTGGTGGCTTGGATCAGCGCCGCTGTTCCCAGGGCCTTGGACCAGGTGAAGTTCGACTGCATCGTCAATCCCCTCCAGTTGGCCATCTTAACGGAGGCGAAACCACCGTTGTAGTTTCCGAAGCCGGTGCTGGCATTAACACCAACGCCCGACGTCATCTGAGGTCCAAAAGGCCCCGTGGTTGTGTTCATCATGCTGTGAGGGAAGGTGAACGGGCCGCTGTCCAAATCGCTCCACAGACTCCATACTTGAGCATTGTTAAGGTTATTGGTGCCGCTGGCACCTTCATTCAGGGCCACGGCCTGGGTGCAGTTTGCCGGAGTGATTGGCGTTCCTGAGACCACGACCGGGGTACTGCAGTAGGTAGAGGTAGGTCCACCGAGCGCGGTTTCGAAGAACGGTTGGGGTGTGACGGCCTGGTAGTTTGCCGCGCAACCACCCCCGGCGAGTCCAGTTACGCCGCCGCAGTATTGCAGTACTGTGTTGGCGTAAGCTTGGGAGAACTTCTGCCCGCCCAGCGTCATCATGTGAGGTACTGCGTTCAGGTTGATGGGTTGGTACTCGTGAGTGATTCTGCGCCCGATGTAGCCAAGTTCAAGCGTAACCTTGCGGGACAACTGGCGCTGGATGGTTAAGTCAAACGAGTCCACCTGGTTGGGCCGGAAGTTCGGATCGAGAGTCTCGGCGGTGGCGGCCGAAACGGCATTGTAGCCGGGGAAATCCGGCTGGGGCAGCGTCGCACTGGGCTGAGGTATTGGGGCAGTCAGGCCATCCACGCCAATGCGGAAAGCCGTCATCGGCGTGGCTGTGTGTTCTGACGCGCCGCAGGTGCCGTTACTGAAGGCACTACCGACGCACTGAACCGGCTGCATCAGACCCGTGCCCAGCAGGGGCACCAGCACCAGATCCACACCGTTCAAGCGGCCGTAGACTCGGCCATAGCCGCCGCGAATGACCGTATCTTCATGGCCGAACATCTTGCCGACCAGGGAATTGCCATCGAAGTGTGGGTTCCAAGCCGCGGCGATGCGTGGGCTGAACGAGCCGTAAAATGGGTTGTAAGGATACTTCAGCCCATTCTCGGTATTGCCCACCAAAGCGAAACCGATCTCGGGATTGTATACCTGGCCCTGCAGCGCCGCCCGCTGCCGATTCGCCAGGTAGGATACAGCCGAAATGGGCTGGTCGGATTGATCGACCAATTCAACCTGCTTGCCATTCGCTTCCACGGGCGGCATCTCCAGCGTCCAGCCCAGGCCGTAAGTCAGAGTGAACGTCGGCTTCAGGTGCCAGGTGTCACTGAAATAGACGTTGTAGTAGGGGATGGTGCTTTTGTCGAATGCCGGTGTCAGCGGAGGATTCAAGGTCAGATTTGGGCCACTCCGGGTGTAGACGGTTTGGGCGATGGAAACGATGCCCAGCGCCGCCGCAGTAAGGGAGGGGCACCTAGGGATATTAGGATCACTGCAAATCGATACATTGGACGCGAGTTCCGATCCGGGGTCCCCGTTGCCCAACTCATATACCGGTTGGTAGTTGATGCCGCCGCCATTATCGGTGCGTTGATGGTAGTCCCAGTTGTGCTGGTAGGTGCCTCCAAACTGGAACAGGTGGTTGCCTTTCAACATCGAAATATCGTCGCGAACCATCTGATCGTGCCCGTCCCAGATTCGGTTGCGGGTGTTCTGAGTGTTTACGTTGTAAGGCCCCAAATCCTGGTCTTCGCCGGCGGTTTGGCCGCTATAAATTTCGAGGGCTCCGCCCAGCGTAGCGGTCTGTGGGGTATCTCCTTGCCGGGCGTACGCCCACCAGTTACGCAGAAAACTGTAGTGGAAATCGTTGGTGGTGTTAGTAGTGACGTTGGTGGTCAGCCCCGCCACCAAAATATGCGACTGCAGCGGACCCTTGGATATGGAAGCCGGGACACCTAACGTGTCGCCGGAGAAGAAACCGCCGATATCGATCTGATTATCGTTGTTCGTGGTCAGCTTGTTCCAACGATAGCTCGACATGAAGTGCCACTTGGCCCCAAAATCGTGGTCCACGCGCCCCACGGCGAAGTTGCTGGTGGTGGGCAGCGCAACGTTGGCGGTGAAGCCCAGTTCGTTGGCCCCGTCGCACTCGTTCTGCGAGCAGGGCGCGTTCGACTGGGGTTCGTAGGTCTTCCATATCTGCTGAACCAGGGGGTTGATGCCAATTCCACGCGGATCGGCGCTCAGCAGGCTGAAAACCTGGCCCGTGACTGGGTCCGTGATGTTTCCCGCTATCAGGGCCGGTGAGGGAACGTCCCTAAAAATTGTCTCGGAGTTGGGGAATCGAAAACCTTCGTAATTGGCGAAGAAATAGGTCTTGCCCCCAAGAATCTCTTTCGGGATGAGCGGCCCCCCTATCGCTCCGCCGAAACGGCTGTAATGGAAGCTGGGCAGTGGCGCGGAGCCGGGTTGCAGAAGGTTGGCGTAGTCATTCTCCCAACTTTGAGACGACCAGTTGTTATCTTTATAGTATTCGTATGCCGTGCCGTGCCAGGCATTGGTTCCGCGCTTGGTGACAACCTTTACTTCGGCGCCCGCGGAACTGTTGAAATCGGCGGTCTGGCCCGCCGTGTTTGTCTTGAACTCCTCGACGCTGTCCTGCGGCGTGGGCAACACGCCCGTGGGCCCGCCCACCCCTGCTCCCAGGTTATTTTGCGTAGCCACACCTCCGGTCGGGTCGCCTGCCATACTGCTGAAGTAAACATTCTGGCTGCCGTCCATATCGCTGCTATTGTTGCCGCCATCGAGCGAGAAGTAGCTTTGGTCGACCACCGCTCCCGCCACGCTGCCATCGGGACTCACGCCGGGCTGCAACTCGACGAACGTGCTGACGTCGCGGCCCAGGCTCGGCAGGTTGTCAATCGTGAGACTCGTGATGGTGTTGCCCACGGTGGCATTCATGGACTGCAGTTCAGTGCCAGCAGTAGTCACCTCCACCACCACATTCGTGCTGCCCACCTGCAGAGACAAATTGAGCGTGAGACTGGCCCCGACTTTCACCTCCTGGTTCTCGGACTTGGTAGTTGCAAATCCCGCTTTGCTGACTGCAATGCTGTAGATACCCGGGTTAACGTCTACAAAGATGTACCGCCCAGATGCATTGCTGGTTGCGCTGCGTGCGGTATTGGTCCCGACGTCGGTCAGCGTGATTGTCGCACCTGCCACCACCGCGCCCGTCGGATCAGTCACGGAGCCGGCGACTGTACCGGTCGAGGTTGATTGCGCCCACGCGGAAAGGACACCTCCCGCACAAACCACTAGAAGCAGAACCAGGGACAACTTCGCGCTGCGGATTTGCATTGCATCCTCCGACCAAAAGATTGAGAGTGTCGCGACTGACCAGGAAAAATGGATGAGCCACTAACCACTTCCATCGCGTTGAGTGTTTGCAATCGGCGAACCAGACTGTAGTCGTCGAGTTTTCAATCGGTTACATCGAGGGTCGGATCTGAAGTTATGAAATGCCGGATGCCAACTGGACAGCCTCACGGCGTTTGACCTGCGCGTGGGGTCGCGTGTCTGTAAGACTGTGACTGCGGCTTGTAGGGCTACCTCAAACAGGAGATGAATTTACAAAAGTCCCGATTTCCGGAGATTCCAAGTTTGACTGTGTTGATTCTAAAGATGCATACTGGTTGGTATGTTAGTTGCTAGGAAACGATCACGACGAAGGCGCGCGATCTCGCGGGATCCGGAGCGCACGCGAGAACTCCTGTTGCAGGCCGCTTTTCAGGAGATATACCGCTCTGGCTATCGGAGCGCCGACCTGGATGCCATCCTGGCGGCAGCGGGCGTCACCAAAGGCGCCCTCTACTACCACTTTGACAACAAGGAGGCCCTCGGGTATGCGGTGGTGGACGAAATCATCGCTAGTAATCTTCGCCAGAAGTGGGTGCAGCCTTTACGGAACGCCAAGGACCCCCTCGACGTTCTGGTCCGCATTATTCAGTCCGAATCGTTGAGAAAGGAAGACGTTCAGCGTGGCTGCCCCTTGCTCAACTTGTCTCAGGAGATGTCAGGTCTTGATGAGGGATTCCGCAGAAGGACGGCAAGAGTTTATGGGGAATGGCACGACGCCATGACGGAGGCACTGCGCGAAGGACAAAAACGCGGAGTAGTGCGGAGCGATATAAACGCGAATGAAACGGCTACGTTCCTGATGGCAGCGTGGGAGGGGTACGTTGTTTTGGGAAAAAACTCGCAGGATCCGCGGATGATGGCATCTGGCCAAAGAAGAGTCAGCGGCCAGATCGAGTCGCTACGCCCAGCACGGCGCCGGACGCGAGTGGCACTCCGCGCATAGCCGCCCTTTGCTTGAGCCCGTGAAGTCCTCGAGCTTGAGACTTGTAGTTTTAACATACATACTCATTGGTATGATCGATGCAACACGCAAGTGGAATGGCCGCATCATAGTAGTCGGATCGTCCCAAAATCCGCGCCGAAAAGGGGAATGAATGGGCCGAAGGGCATGCAAGGTAATCGGATTAGCGAGCTCCGTGCTTGTTGTCGCGCTGGGTGCGAGCTGGCAAATGCAAGCACAATCCCAAACCCCGTATCCGAGCATGGCTCCACTCGATCAATATTTAATCGCGGATCGCAACGCCGAGATTGCCATGGCGCGGAGTGCGGCGCCGGAGGCCGTCTCACGCGATGCCGAAGTCCTTGTCCTTGGGCGGCATGGCTACGAGACCGCAGTCAAAGGCAAGAATGGTTTCGTGTGCGTGGTGGAGCGAGGGTGGATGGGTCCATTCGATGGTGAATTGTCTGCTAATTTTTGGAACCCTAAAATTCGAGGTCCGGTCTGCTTCAATCCGCCCGCCGCTCGCTCCATCCTGCCGATGACATACAAAAGAACGGAGATGGTATTGGCCGGTCAATCCAAGGCTCAGATCATCGACGGCATTAAGGTATTCATAAAGCAAGAGCTGCCGCCCCTGGAGCCTGGAGCCATGTCTTACATGATGTCGAAGGAGCAGTACCTTACCGACAACGACCACCACAACTGGATGGCTCACCTGATGTTTTACACGCCACTTATGGACGGTGCCGTTTGGGGTGCGGATCAGCCCAAGTCTCCCGTCATGTTAAATCCACAGTTCAGTGGCGCTCCCGAACCCATCGATGTATTCATGGTTCCCGCGGGCTGGTGGTCGGATGGAACGGCGGATCCAGTCAGGGTCAGATAGGGACACCGGGGCTGGCGGCAACAGCGGCGTTCTTCGTTTTGAAAGTCGAAACCACATGTTGATCTCTAGAAAAGTGTTGTGTTCGATCCTTGTTCTGGTTACTTGCCTTGCGCTGCTGGCCGCGGCACCTGACGAAAAAACGCCTAAGGCGCAATATGACGAAAAAGGCAACCTTATCCGGCCTGCCGACTACCGCGAATGGATCTTTCTGTCTGCCGGATACGGCATGAACTACAGTCCCGCGCCCGGCGGCCACGAGATGTTCACTAACGTCTTCGTGCCGCGCTGGGCTTACAACGAATTTGCGAACTCTGGGAAGTGGCCGGAGCAGAGCATGTTCGTGATCGACGAACGGGATGCGGCAAGCCGAAGTTCCATCAACCAAAAGGGCCATTATCAGACCGATCTGATGGGGCTGGTTGTCGAGGTGAAAGATTCGTCGCGGAATCCGGATAAATGGGCGTACTACGTTTTCAGCGCTGACGGAAAAACGGGCGAGGCCATGCCCAAGGGCAATGCCTGCTGGTCGTGCCACGACGCTCATGCCGCGGTCGAGCACACGTTTGTGCAGTTCTATCCCACGCTGAAGGTAGTGGCGAAGAAGTTCGGGACATACAACGAAGCGCGGGAGCAAGTGACGGAGGCGAAGTGAAATAGGGAGAATGATATTAGGTGGACTCTCCAAGACTCAGATCCTCGGCGGCATCAAAACGTTCGAGAAGAAAGGGATGCGCTGCTAGACGCCGATTGATGGCCGCGCTGGTCACGATGGTTCGGGCACAGGAGCAGCAACGAAACCGGTAGTGGAGGTCTCTTGGATAACGGTGATCTACATATTCGTGAAGTCGCAAAAGCCGCGCATGAAGAACCGCCGCTATTAAACCTGCCCGTCGTTCCCGCCAGGGCAAACCGTGAGCACTCGGGTGCGATTCTCGGGAAAAAGGAGTTTGATCCGGCGGTCGAACCCGCGAACGAGCGCATTCGCGACCCTCGCGCCGTCGGGTTCCGGCAACCGGTGGCAGGGGGATCAACAAGACCCAGCAAAGTTCTTCCTCAAACACGTACGCTTGCGATAGGGAAGTCTGCGCGGATCGCGATCAAAGCCAAGGGGAGAATTCTCTTCATCAATGCGGCGGACGTTATCGCGGTGGAAGCTAAAGGAAAACATGTCTTGTTATTGCATACTTCAAGTTCGCACATGCTGCGAGAGTCTATCTCGACCATGGAGGAAAAGCTCAATCTGCATGGGTTCGTGCGAATTCATCGATCTGCGCTGGTAAACGCGGCAATGGTTGAAGAGATTCATCCGTGGTCCACGGGCGAGTACGTGCTCCGCCTGCGGGGAGGAAGGGAGTTCACGGTCACCCGTACTTACAAAAGGAATCTGCAACTCCTGGCGCAGCTGTGGATCGGGATGGAGGGTTTTCTTGCCGAGTAGGAGCTGTTATCGGTCTTACTATCCGTGCGGGATCTCGAGTCATGGCATGCGCAACTATGCAGAAGCGGGCTTGTAGGAGATCAAGGGATCGAGGGTGATCTCCCAGGAGCAAACTTCTGGCCCGGTTTCCCTGAGCTAGCCGTGTTCGACGCGCGCCTTTATATCCGCGTACGCTGCATCGATCAGCCTGCTTAACGCTGCGGTGTTTGTGGCCGTTCCAGGTCTCAGCTTCACATGGCGCATGAACTTGCCGGCGCCTTGCAGCAAGCGTGCCGGATCAGGCAGCGTTGCGCCGTGAAAGAACCCCACGTTGACGTGCGAAGTGAATACATTGACATAGCCGAACGGCGCATCTCCCAAGCATGCAACCGGACAGCCGTCATGCAAAAGCTCCCGGACTTCGTCCCCGCATTTTCGCATCACCTCAAACCAGTGATGCGCGATGGCCCCCAATTCACCTGCATGCTTTTTCATCCACGCATCAATGGCTGGATCGCGCTCGATAGCGCCGTTGAATCGCAGCAATTCCGTTCTCATCGTCGCTCCACTTTCTGCTTTCGAGGATCTGCGCTTACGTTGCGCCCTTACCCCCGTCGGGAATGGACGGAGACGGTCTATTTCCCGCCTCGGCTAGCAATGACCCTGGCGAGCTTTCCAAGTTGGCTCTCCATGCCCATCACTGCCCGCTGCGTCCACTCATCGCTATGCATCGGGTCAAGCGTCAGGACCATGCGCACGTTGCCTCCTACCACAAAGAAGTCCACCTTGTTGCCCAGGTTGTATGGTTCGACACCGGGAATGAAATCGGCCCGGTGAGTGTAGGCGATCGTCTTGCCGGGAACGATCTCGGTGTAGGTCAGCCTCGCTTCGGTCGTCAGAGGCATCCCCGCCTGCTTCATGAACTGAACCTGCGGCGGATCGACCGCCGTCATTGCATATACCATCTGGCCACCGGCCCTCAGATCGAGATCGTGAACCTGTACCGAGAACCCTTCCGGACCCCACCACGATTCGATTCCCGCACTAGTCGTCCAAAGCTCCCAGACATCCTCGATCGATGCCTCGTAGGTGCGCTCGATAACGATCTTGTGATCGGGCCGGTTATTCGCCTTGCCGCTCATGATGTTCTCCTTGATGATTTTCTGGTTTCAAGGCCGGACTTTTTGGCGTTGCGTTTGCGCGCGAGGGCTTCGACGAACTTGTCGAGACGACCTTCCCACAGTTGCCGGTACTGGCTTACCCAGGCATCGAGATCTCTGAAGGGCTCGGGGCAAAGTGAGTAGAAGCGCCTCTGTCCCTCGGGGCGGACGCGCACGAACCCAGCCTCCTGCAGGATGCCGAGGTGCCGCGATACGCCGGACTGGTCAATCTCGACGTTCTCGACAATGTCGTTGACCGAATGCTCACCGCCCCGCAAGATTTCCACGATGCGGAGCCGGGTCGGATCTCCCAGGGTTTGGAGCGCCTCTACATGCATTGCAATACATATGTATCATAGTGCATATGTCATGGCAAGGCTGAATCGTTGTGTAAAAGGGGAAAGCGCCGACATTGGGTGCGCAATGACTACTTATTTGGGCGCGCAGTCCGAATAGAAAGTATCTCCGCAAAGCCCGCTCGGCAAGTGCGATGTATTGGAGGGTTTTCAGAAATTCTTGTAGCGAACTGTTTCTTTATCCGCTGGTTGCTCAACGATTCCAATGAGGCGTTGTTCACGAAGCCCCGGCTGACATTCAGGTGACATTTGCCTCCTTTGAGATCGAGGTTTGGGTATTACGCCTTGTCCACTTTGCTGCTCTTTGTACTCTCTGCGCTTAGGTTATACTTCTTCCGCATCGGAGTGGAGGGCATAAGTCATGAAGATTGGTCAAGTCCGCCC
>Ga0181525_10004623_pt1 | contig 10499 bp, 12 predicted proteins | sample PEATcosm2014_Bin_48_FD_121100 | JGI IMG/M metagenome (GOLD analysis project Ga0181525, IMG submission 121100) | Peatland microbial communities from MTU Mesocosm Facility, Houghton, MI, USA - PEATcosm2014_Bin06_10_metaG | ecosystem: Environmental > Terrestrial > Soil > Wetlands > Peat | place...
CCACGCGCGACAGCACATAGGCGCGGTCGATGCGGATGGTTTCGCCGGTGCGCTCGCTGGCCGAGAAGCTCACATCGTCCAGCACGCGCTCCATGATCGTCTGCAACCTGCGCGCGCCGATGTTCTCGACCGTGGCGTTCACCTGCGTGGCGATGTCGGCGATCGCACCGATGCCGTCTTCGGTGAAGTCGAGCTTCAAACCCTCCGTCTCCATCAGCGCCACATATTGCTTGATGAGGCTCGCTTCGGGCTCGGTGAGGATGCGCTGCATGTCGTCGCGGCTCAGCGCCTTCAGTTCCACACGGATGGGAAGACGCCCCTGCAGCTCCGGCAAAAGATCGGACGGCTTCGCCAGATGGAACGCGCCGGATGCGATGAAGAGGATGTGATCCGTCTTCACGCTGCCATGCTTGGTGGCGACGGTCGTGCCTTCGATGAGCGGCAGGAGATCGCGCTGCACGCCTTCGCGGCTGACGTCGCCGCCGCCGCGATATTCGCTGCGCGCGCAAATCTTGTCGATCTCGTCGAGGAAGACGATGCCGTTCTGCTCGACCATTTCGATCGCGTCGCGCGTGATGGCGTCGTTGTCGAGGAGCTTGTCGGCCTCTTCGGCGACGAGCGGTTCGTGTGCGGCGGCCACCGTGATGCGACGCTTCTTGGGCTTGCCGCCGAAGGCCTTGCCCAGCATGTCGGAGATGTTGACCATGCCGATCTGCGCGCCCGGCATGCCGGGAATTTCGAACAGCGGCTGACCGCCGCCGGCCTCGCGCATCTCGATCTCGATTTCCTTGTCGTCCAGCTCGTCGGCGCGGAGCCGTTTGCGGAAGCTTTCGCGGGTCGTCGCATTCGTGCTGCCGCCGGTCAGCGCATCGACGATGCGCTCTTCGGCGCGGTCTTCGGCCTGTGCCTGCACGTCGCGGCGGCGGCGTTCGCGAAGTTGCGCGATGCCGATTTCGAGAAGATCGCGGACGATCTGCTCCACATCGCGGCCGACATAGCCGACTTCCGTGAACTTCGTCGCCTCGACTTTCAGGAACGGCGCCTGTGCGAGTTTGGCCAGGCGCCGCGAAATTTCCGTCTTGCCGACGCCCGTCGGGCCGATCATGAGGATGTTCTTCGGCAAGACCTCTTCGCGCAAATCGGCGTCCAGCTGCTGACGGCGCCAGCGGTTGCGCAACGCAATCGCAACGGCGCGCTTCGCATCACCTTGCCCGACGATGAAACGATCGAGTTCGGAGACGATTTCGCGCGGGGTGAAACTGCTCATGGAAGGCTTTCGATGACGAGATTGTCGTTGGTGTAGATACAGATGTCGGCGGCGATCTTCATGGCGCGGCGTGCGATCTCCTCCGGCGGCAGATCGAGCGGCAGAAGCGCGCGTGCCGCGGCCAGCGCATAAGGCCCGCCCGAGCCGATGCCGGCCACGCCGTCCTCCGGTTCCACCACGTCGCCCGTGCCCGAAAGGATGAGCGAGGCTTTCGCGTCGGCCACGATCATCATCGCTTCCAGACGGCGCAGATAACGCTCCGTCCGCCAGTCCTTCGCGAGTTCGACGCAAGCCCGCGCGAGATTGCCCGGATGCTGTTCGAGCTTCGACTCCAGACGTTCGAAGAGCGCGAAGGCGTCCGCGGTTGCACCCGCGAAGCCCGCAATCACGTCGCCCTTGCCGAGACGGCGCACTTTGCGCGCATTCGCTTTCATCACGGTGGCGCCGAGCGTGACCTGTCCATCGCCCGCGATGACGACCTGGCCGCCCTTGCGAACGGAGAGAATGGTGGTGGAGCGCCAGCGTTCGGGCGCATCCTGCTGCGGCTTCTTGGCCATGCCGTGGATCCCAAAGTGTCCACGCTCAGATAGGACGGCCGAGGCGCCCCTGCAACTCCGCACAAAAGACCGGGAAACCCGGCTAATGCGCGTCGCGCGCCGTCAGGTAGATCTTCTGATCTTCATAGGAGATGTAAACATGGAACGCCTTCAGCGCCTCCAGGCCCACGAGCACGTCTATTTTGCTGCCATAGGAGGTCGCGCGCAGATTTGAACTCGGATTGTGCACCGACGCGCCGCCCAGCGACAAAAGCGCGAACGGATAGGTTTGGGGCGACGAAGGACCGGCGACATGACGCAATTCCGGCGGATCGGTTCGCCAGCCGAACAGATCGCGCGCGGTGTCGATGTTCATGCTGACGCCCGTCGGCGCGCCGGTGTCGACGACCGCAGTCAATGCGACATTGTCGAGTGTGATCGGGATAACGATGTGATGGCCGCGATCGAAATGGAAAGGCACGGACGCGTAGGGCTGATGCGTCCAATAGATCACTTTTCCCGTGCAGTGATGCGGCGAGAACAAATTCATCTTGTTGGCGGCGAAGTCGAATTCGACGTCGTAATTGCGCACGATGTCTGCGCCCAGCAATCCCGGCAGCCCGTCTTCCAGCATGCCACCCGGCAAAACCCCGAAGCGAAAATCCTTGCCCTTCATGTCGCCCAGCTGAAACGACGACACCACGGCCATGTCGTCGACCTTGGCGCCGGTCAGCATCTGATACTCCGCGCCGATGGCGAGCATCTGACGCGGAAGCCCGAGCGCGTTCACAGCGGACTCCGTCAGCATGCTGAAGGGCGTACCGGTATCGACGATGAGTGTTTCGTTGTGGCCGTTCAGCGTGACCGGAACGAGGATGCGATGCGGATCCCCCGGCAGCATGTCGAGCGAGGCGTAGAGCGTGAGGCGGCAATCCGGCGCATCCTCGGCGAGAGCCGGTGACGCGAAAGCCGCCAGCGCGAAGGCTGCGCCCATGCAGCACGCCTGCCAGGACATTATCCGATGGAACATGGCGGTCCCCTGATGTTGGTGAAACACAGCGATGCCGTGTTCCAAATCTCCCCAGCCTTTCTTTAGCCATGGATTGCGACAAGCTTTTGTCAGATGGCCGCCCGACCAGCCGCGTGGTCCTCAACGCCTGCCCCGCGACCGGCTCGCTCGATCTGATGGGCGTGAACGGCACCGAGCCTGCAACCGGAATATTCACCCTGTCCGACGCCGGCCTTTAACCCCGCCTCCCCGCTTGGTATCTAAGGACTGGTTTGGACACGGAGATTCGGCGCCATGCGCACCGCCACCGTCGAGCGCAAGACGCGCGAGACCGAGATCGTGGTTTCCCTCGACCTTGACGGGTCGGGTGAATGCGATGTCGACACCGGCATCGGCTTTCTCGACCACATGCTCGAGAGCTTCGGCCGCCATTCCATGATCGACCTGAAGGTGCGCGCGCAGGGCGATCTCCACGTCGATTTCCACCACACGACCGAAGACACCGCGATCGTCATCGGCGAGGCGATCCGGAAGGCGCTGGGCGATTTCGCCGGCATCACGCGTTTCGGCTCCGCGCTCATCCCGATGGACGAGACGCTGACGCGGGCCGCGATCGATTGCTCGAACCGGCCCTATTTCATCTGGCAGGTGAAAATCCCGCAGCCCAAGCTCGGCGAGATGGACACCGAACTCTTCAAGGAGTGGTTCCAGGCGCTGGCGCAGCACGCGGGGCTGTGTCTCCACATCGAAAATCTCTACGGCCAGAACAGCCATCACATCGTGGAAAGTTGTTTCAAGGCGACGGCGCGTGCTTTGCGTCAGGCGATCACGCCGGACGAGCGGCTCGACGGCGGCGTGGCCTCGACCAAGGGCACGCTGGCCGGCGAGTAACTGCTGGACGCGCCGATCGCCAAGGTAAAATATCCATTAAAATCAGCATATTGACGGCGAGTCATAATTGTTGACACTCGCGTCATTTTTATTGACTTTCCTGACGCTCCTGTCATACTCAGAGAAGGCCGGGCGAACGGGAGAATTCCATGACGCAGATCACCAAAGACAATGCGTATGACGCAGTAGCCCCGGACGATTTCCCGGCGATGCTGGAAGTCGAGCGCTACGGCAAGCGCTCCACCGCGTTCGACAAGATCATCTCGGCCACGCACGACCATTTCTGGGATCCGCTCGACAAGAAGTACATCGACTTCACCGAGCCCTTCGACACGAAGACGCAGCAGATCCTGCCCAACGAATTCTTCCCGATCTTTTCGACGAAGCTGGGCGAAAGCCTGTCGCGCGAAAAGCAGATCCAGTTCGCGAACGAATCCGCACGCTGGTCGCTCTCCTCGATCCTGCACGGCGAACAGGGCGCGCTCGCGCTGTCGGCCTCGCTCTGCCACATCCTTCGCGATCCCGGTGCCCAGGAATATGCGGCCAACCAGACACGCGAAGAAGCCCGCCACGTGACCGCGTTCGCCGCCTATATCAAGGCGCGCTGGAAGACACCGCTTCCCGTCGGCCCGACGCTCGAGACATTGCTCACCGACATCGTGCTCGCGCCGGAGGTCTACAAGAAGATCGTCGGCATGCAGATGCTGGTCGAGGGATTGGCGATGGGCGCGTTCGCCACGCTCTATCAGCGCTCCGCCGATCCGCTGCTCGTCAAGCTTTGCCAGCTCGTGATGACGGACGAAGCCTTCCATCACAAATTCGGAAAGATCTGGGCCGATCGCACGATCCCGAAGCTGTCCCCGGAAGAGCACAACATCGTCGAGGACTGGGCGGCGCAATGCTTCCAGACGCTCCTCTTCAATCTCATCAATCCGGAGCAGATGAAGTCGGTCTACGCGGCCGTCGGCATCGACTGGCAGGATGCGATGGCGGCCATCCACGAAGCCTTCGGCGACGAACATCGCCGCGAGCAGATGAAGGAGTCGGCCAACATCTTCCGCGTGCTGATCAAGACGCTGCTCAACGCCGGCATCATCACCGACCGCACCCGAAATTTCTACGGCATGTATGTCGACATGGACGGGCTGAAAGCGGAAGGCGAGCGCATGGTGGGCGACGACATCGCCGAGGAAGGAATCAAATTCCTCCAATCGGTGAATTTCGGCGACAACGCGAAGATCGTCCGCATCGCGGCCGAGTAAGCCGTCCAGACAATCGAGTTACCAAAGGCCCGGCATCGTCCGGGCCTTTTTGTTTGCGCTTTGCTCGCTACGGCAAAAAAAGATTCACCACAGAGGCACAGAGACACGGAGAACAAGATTCTAGCGCGGTGGACGCGGAGGATGCGCGGTGGACGCTGTGGGGATCGTGCCGTTGCTTTCGCCACCGCGCGCGTAGCGCGCAAAGGAATTTTCACAAGAGGCGATGAGACGGTGAGATGCGCGGTCCCTCACGGCCTCACCGTCTCTTGTGAATTCCTGTTGCGCGCATTCGCGCGCGATGCTTCCGGTACGGACACGATCCCACCGCGTCCTCCGCGCAACCTCCGCGTCCTCTGCGCTAGAATCTTTTTCTCCGTGCCTCCGTGTTGAATCGCGATTGACTCATCCGTTCCCGGAATGTTCCTATACCGCCCATGACAATCACGGCACAGGATGTGGCGCGCGGCGTCAGCCGGCTTTTGCTGCAGGAAGGGTTCAGCGCCATCCTGGAATTCACGCTGGCCAATGGGCGGCGGCTCGACGTGGCGGCGCTCGGCAATGACGGCACGATCCTGGGTGTCGAGATCAAAGTCGCCGTGCCCGATCTCAAGGGCGACATGAAGTGGCCGGAATATCTCGAATTCTGCGAGCTCTTCTATTTCGCGATTCCGCCCGATTTTCCCGACGAGCTCGTGCCGCCCGGCACGGGATTGATCGTGGCGGATCGTTACGGCGGCGCGATCGTACGGCCCTCGCCCGTCAGCGTGCTGCATGCGAGCCGGAGGAAATCGGTGACGCTCAGTTTCGCCAAAGTCGCCGCCGACCGGCTCAATCTCGCGCGCGAACTCGGCCTCGAAGCAACGCGCGCACTTGGAGAAATCCCCGAATGAAAAAGCCTGCCGCCAAAGCCAAAAAGAAAGCGCCGACAAAACCGAAAGCGAAACCCGGGGCCAAGTCGCGCGGCGTCACCGAAGCGCAATACAAAAAAATCGCCCTCTCGTTTCCGGGCGCGGTCGAAGGTGGTTCCTATGGCAAGCCTTCAATTCTCATCCTGAAGAAATTTTTCACGCGGCTGAGAGCGGAAGACGATCTCATCGTGCTGCGCGTCGGCTCGAACGACGAACGCGACATGCTGCTGGAAGCCGATCCCGTCACCTTCACGATCACCGATCACTATCGCCCCGGCGGCTATATTCTCGCGCGTCTCGACAAGATCGACGCGCCAACGCTCAGGAGCATGCTCGAGCGGCATTGGCGGATGATCTACCCGAAGAAGATGATGAAGGACTTGGAGTAGCTTTCCTCCCCCGACTTTGTCGAAGGAGGAAAGTTTTTATCGCGGACTGCGCTTCGCCAAAATCCGCTGCAGCGTACGGCGGTGCATGTTGAGACGGCGGGCCGTCTCGGACACGTTGTGGCCGCACAATTCATAGACGCGCTGGATGTGTTCCCAGCGCACGCGATCCGCCGACATCGGATTCTCCGGCGGCTTCGGCTTGTGGCCCGGCGGTGCCAGAAGCGCGGCCAGGATATCGTCGGCATCGGCAGGCTTCGGGATGTAGTCGATCGCGCCATATTTCACGGCGGCGACGGCGGTCGCGATATTGCCGAAGCCGGTCAACACGACCACGCGCGCTTCGGGCTTCACGGCGTGGAGCATCTCGACCACGTCGAGACCCGAGCCGTCATCGAGCTTCAGATCCACCACCGCATAAGCGGGCGGTGCTTCCCTGGCCCGCGCAACGCCCTGCGCCACCGTTTCCGCGATCACGACACCGAAGCCCCGGGCTTCCATGGCGCGCGCGAGGCGTTCGCGAAAAGGGCGGTCGTCTTCGACAATCAGGAGGGTGCGGTCTTCGGTCGTGGGGGCTAGCGTCATTAGGTCACCTCAAGGCCGGTCGATAGCGCCGCTGCGTCCCCGGGGCAAGTGGCAGCTATGCTTAATCTTTTCCTACAAAATCCGCGCGGATCCCGGCTGACGGTCGCCGTCGATGGCGCCGCGCGGCCAGCGCAGCGTCACCCGCGCGCCGCCGCTGGCGGGATTGCGGGCGCGAACGCTGCCTCCGGTCCGCTCGATCAGCGTCTTGGCGATGAAAAAACCGAGACCCATGCCCTGCTGGCCGGTGAAGGCATCGCTGGGCGTAAGCTGTGTATCGCCCAGCGCATAGCTCCCGGGCCGGGAGGTGACATAGGGCTCGCCGATCCGCTCGAGGATCTCCGGCGCAAAGCCGGGGCCGTCGTCTTCGACCGCGAGCCGCAGATCGGCCATGGTCCAGCGCGCCTCGATCTTGACCTGGCCGATGGCGAAATCCGTCGCATTCGCCACGATGTTGCCGAGGCCGTGCAGCAATTCGGGAATGCGCCAGACTTTCGGCTCACCGTCACCGCCGGGATCGAGGACGATCGCGATGTCGACATCGCCGCCACGATATTCGCCGGCAATCTCCTCCAGAAGCGCGCCGAGCGGCAGGCGGTCGGCGGTGCCGAGCGCGCTTTCCTCGGGGCGCGCCAGCCGCGTCAGGATTCCGCGGCAACGCTCGGCCTGATTGCGCAAGAGGCGGACGTCCTCGGCTTCCGGCGACTCCGGAGGAAGCGCGCGCTCGAGCTCGCGGGCGACGACGGCGATGGTGCCGAGCGGTGTGCCGAGCTCGTGGGCGGCGGCCGTCGCCAGCGCGCCCAGCGAAGCGAGCCGGTGCTCGCGCGCGAGCGCCAATTGCGTCGCCGACAATCCCGCCTGCATGCGCGCGCTCTCGCTCGCGATCCGCCACGCATAGATCGATGTGAATCCGATGCCGAGCACAAGCGACGTCCAGATGCCGCCCAGATAGATCGGCGGCAGCCTGAGGGATTCATTTGCGGCCCATGGCAGCGGCGCATGCGTGACCGCGATCAGCGAAACGGCGAGGAAGGCGAGGCCTGCGAGAATCAGCGTATTGCCGAGATCGAGCGTCGACGCCGCGATCACGACGGGCGCGAGAAACAGGAGCGCGAACGGATTGGCGATGCCGCCCGTAAGGTAAAGCAGCGCCGCAAGCTGCACCACGTCGTAAGCAAGATAAAACGTCGCTTCTCGGTTGGTGAGCCGGTGCGTCGCGGGATAGCGGACGGCCAGCACAAGATTGAGCGCCGCGCTCATCGCGATCGCGACCATGCAGGGCAGGAAAGGCAGGTTGTAGTTCAGCCCGAAATGCACAAGGAAAAGCGTCGCGCATTGCCCGGCCACGGCCAGCCAGCGCAGATTGCTGAGCGTTCGAAGCCGCACGCGGCCGCGCGCCAGCGACTCGACGGTGAAGCGCTCGACGTCATCGTCTTCCACATTCCACGCGGCGGTCCAGCCGCGCCATCGGGCATTCAGCGTGCGGTTCATGGCTGGCGAGACGAAGTGCTCCTTGCGATAGGGCGGCGTTATTCTATCAATGTGGCGGGTCGCCTGTCGCGCCCTTCCCGGATACCCCGCCGTGACGCCAAGAACATCCATCATATTTCTCGTCTGTGCCCTTGTCCTGACCGCCATAGCGAGCGCCGCTTTGTGGCGGCTGGGCGACCGGAAAAGTTCCCCTGCGGGCGCCGTGGCCACGGTAACGGTCGGCGGGCCGTTCCTGCTGACGGACCAGAACGGCAAGGCACGGTCGGACAAGGATTTTCGCGGGCATTGGGTGCTTCTCTATTTCGGCTACACCTATTGCCCCGATGTGTGCCCGACAACGCTCGCCCTCATGTCGAGCACGCTCGACAAGCTTGGCGCGGACTCGGGCCGCATCATTCCGGTTTTCATCACCGTCGATCCTGCACGCGATACGCCGCCGGTGCTCAAATCCTATCTGGCCGCTTTCGGGCCGCGCTTTGTCGGCCTGACGGGAAAGCCGTCGGAAATCGCCAACGTCGCGCACGCCTATCGCGTCTATTACAAGCAACAGCCTTTGCAGGGCGGCACCTATTCCGTCGACCACTCGAGCGCGATCTACCTGCTCGATCCGAACGGCAATTTCGTCAAAGCCTATGACGAACAATCCGGCGCCGCGGCCATCGCAAACGATCTCAGGAAGCAGTTTTAGTTTCGACGAGCCCCATGCGATTGCCGGCGGGGTCTTTGAACAGCGCCAGCGTCACGACGCCGGGAATGACCGTGCGCGGCATGTCCACGCTGCCGCCGGCCGCAACGATGTCTTTCAACGTCGCGTCGATGTCCTGCGTGCCGAGATAGAGAATTTTCTCCGCGGGATCCTGGCGCAGCGTGCCCGGCAATCCGCCGGTCGATTTGCCGTCGATGGCCTGCATGGCGTCGATGGCCCAGCCGAAGACGTTCGCATAAAAACTCTTCAGCCGTTCCGCGTCGGGACCTGCGATGTCGAAGAAGACGATCGGTGCGGACATATCTTTCCCCCTAGAGATCGGGCTGCGCCAATCCGTTTTGCGCACACGCGGCGATGAGCGTGTTGCGCATCAGGCAAACGATGGTCATGGCGCCGACGCCGCCCGGCACCGGCGTGATCTGGCCTGCGACTTCAAGCGCCTCGTCATAAGCCACATCGCCCACGAGCTTCGTCTTGCCGTCGCCAGTGTCCACGCGGTTGATGCCGACATCGATGACGGTGGCGCCGGGCTTGATCCAGTCGCGGGTGACGAATTCGGGCTTGCCGATGGCGGCGACGAGAATATCGGCGCGGCGCGCCAGCGCCGGCAAATCGCGCGACCGCGAATGCGCCATGGTGACGGTCGCGTTGGCGGCGAGGAGAAGCTGCGCTGCGGGCTTGCCGAAGAGAAGCGAGCGGCCGATGACGAGCGTGTCGAGGCCGGCGATGTCGCCCAGCGTTTCCTTCAGCATCATCATCACGCCCATCGGCGTGCAGGAGACGAGCTTCGCGCGGCCGCTGAGCAGAAGCCCCGCATTGGTGGGCGTCAGCGCGTCGACATCCTTGGCCGGATCGAGCGTGTCGAGAACGGCGGCCTCGCGCACCTGTTTGGGCAGGGGCATCTGCACGAGTATGCCGTGCACCGTGGGATCGTCGTTGAGCGCACGCACCTGTTCGAGCACCTGCGCTTCGCTCGCCTCCGCCGGCATCGGCACGTTGACCGAGTGATAGCCGAGGTCGCGCGCCGCCTTGCCCTTGTTGCGGACATAAACCTCGCTCGCCGGATCGTTGCCGACAAGAACGGTCGCGAGGCCGGGCACGATCCCGTGCTCGGCTTTCAGCCGTGCCGCTTCCGCCGCCACGCGCGCGCGCAGCCGGCCTGCAAATGCTTTTCCGTCGATGATTCGTGCGGTCATTGCGGTCCCCTACTATGGCGGGACGGACGGCGCCGCAAGACACGAAAATGCGCGGCCGCTTTCCCCGACACGCTCAGAGGAAATAGTAGGCGATCGAATAGCTGAGGAATTGTAGCAGGATCAGCACGATCAGGGGCGAAAGGTCGAGGCCTCCGATGGGCGGAATGACGCGGCGCACCTGGCGGAAAACCGGTTCGGTGACCGCATCCAGGAACCGCACCACCGAGCGCGCAAAGGGATTGAAGGTGTTGATGACGCCGAAAGC
>Ga0181525_10004626_pt1 | contig 10489 bp, 9 predicted proteins | sample PEATcosm2014_Bin_48_FD_121100 | JGI IMG/M metagenome (GOLD analysis project Ga0181525, IMG submission 121100) | Peatland microbial communities from MTU Mesocosm Facility, Houghton, MI, USA - PEATcosm2014_Bin06_10_metaG | ecosystem: Environmental > Terrestrial > Soil > Wetlands > Peat | place...
AGCGATTCCGCGCCGTCGAAAATCGACGTGCCGGCCGAGAGCCTGATGCTGACCGCCGACGGAAATATCGTCGACATCAATTTTACGGTGTTCTGGTCGGTCAAGGATGCGAGCGCGTATCTCTTCAATGTCAACGCGCCGGACAAGACCGTGAAAGCGGTTGCCGAAAGCACCATGCGCGAAGCGATCGGCCAAAGTGCGTTCGACGCCATCAATCCCAATCGCGAAACCATCGAAGAACGCGTGCGCAGGCTGATGCAAAAGCGGCTCGATCTCTACGGCGCGGGCATTGCCATCACCGGCGTCAAACTCGGCAAGGCTTCGGCGCCGGATCCGGTGAGCAAGGCCGACCGTGATGTGCAAATCGCGCAATCGAGCCAGGATGGGATGCGCAGCGAAGCCGAAGCCTACGCCAACAAGAAAATCCCCGAAGCGCGCGGCGAGGCGGCCCAGATCGTGCAGCAGGCCGAGGCCTATCGGCAGCAGGCGATCGCCGAAGCGAGCGGCGAAGCGAAACGCTTTCTCGCCGTCTACCAGGAATATCGCAAAGCCCCCGACGTCACGCGCCGGCGCATGTATCTCGAGACGATGTCGAAGGTGCTCGCGCCGATGAACAAGGTCATCCTCGACGGGCAGGCGGGACAGATTGTGCTTCCGAGCCCGGTCTCGCCGGACACGCAGAAAAATCGGACCGAAGCCGCGCCGCCTGCGTCCGCAGGGGCAGGCGCGAGCCAGGTCACGGCGGGGCCACAGCAATGAACCGCCTCTCGCTCGCGCTGTCTGTCATCGCCGGACTTGTCCTCGTTGCGATCGTCTACCTGTCGGTCTACACGATCACGCCGACCGAGCAGGCCATTCTCCTGCAATGGGGCGCGCCGCGCGCAGTGGAAACCGAACCGGGCCTGCACGTGAAGATCCCCTGGGTGCAGACCGTCGCCGTCATCGACAAGCGACTTCTCAACGTCGAAGTGCCGTCGGCCGAAGTGCTGTCGCAGGACGGCAAGCATCTCATCATCGACGCTTACGCCTATTGGCGGATCGCCGATCCCATTCGCTTCAACGAGAGCGCCAAGAGCAAGGAAATCGCCGGCCAAAGGCTGATCGCGATCCTCGACTCCAATCTTCGCCGGGTGTTGGGCGCGGGAAGCATGGCCGATGTCCTTTCGGGGAAGCGCGAGCAATTGATGCGCGACGTGCGCGCCGACATGAACCAGGAGACGAAGGAATTCGGCATCGAGATTGTCGATGTTGGCCTGCGCCATGTGGACCTGCCGCAGGAGAGCAGCGACGCCGTGTTCGCGCGCATGCAGCAGGAACGCGAGCGCAAGGCGACCCAGTTCCGCGCCGAAGGTTCGGAAATCGCCGAGCGCATCCGCGCCCGCGCCGATCGCGAGGTGACGGTCATCAAGGCCGAAGCCACCCGCGAGGCCGACATCCTGCAGGGCGAGGGCGATGCCGAGAAGACGCGCATCCTGGGCGACGCCTACAGCCAGGATCCGGAATTCTCCGCCTTCTATCGCTCCATGCAGGCCTATCTGGAGGCGTTGCCGGCCAGCACCACGACGGCCGTCCTGTCTCCCAACAGCGAGTTCTTCCGCTATTTCCGGGAGGCTCCCGGCGCGGGCCCCCGCGCGGCGCGAAAGCACTAGCGAATCATCCGTCAGGCGCCGCCCGCTGCGATTTTGTCGCTAGGGAACTTATCCACATAATTTCGTTCGAAAGAGTGGAACACGACAGGTCAAATGTCGCGAACAGGAGCGCATGGTGTCGGTTCATTGGAGGGGACCATGCAGAGCTTCGAATTCTGCTACCTCAATGCGGACGGCTCTCTCGCCTGCACGCTTGCCGCGTGTTGCGAGGACGAAAGACAGGCGAAAATTCTCGCGCACGCGATGAAGCTGAGTGACACAAAATGCTTCGAAGTGTGGATGGGCGAGAAACTCGTCTACGAGCGGCCTGCACGATGGGACGATGCGCGCGATTGGCGCATGGCCGTCTGAGGAGACGCGTAATTCGTTACCAGCGTAGCACGCGACCGGCGATGAGCGACCCGGCGGCACCCACTATTGCGATGCCGAACGTGTAGAACACCAGCAGGAAGGGTGCCGCACTTTCATCGCAATGGAAGGCGTAAACCCACGCGCCCAGGGCGCCGGAGGCAAAGCCTGCGACGCCGCCTGCAAGCGCCAGCCGCGTCGGCGCCAGCTTCCGCAAGCTCCAGAACGTGCCGGCGAAAATCGGCAGCGACAGGATCACGATCCGCCACGGGCAAACCTGGGCCGAACTCCCCATGATCATGGGCATGCGGGCAGCGGGCGGCGCCATCATCAGTTTCATCGACGCGAACGCGAACAGCACCGCGAAAACGGCTATGGCGCCCGCGATCGCTGCGCGCGCGCTGGCGGACGGTCTGGCTAGCCTCTCCGTCGCCCAGAACGCGAAGAGGGCAAGTGCGAGCGTGTAGCCGAACTTCATCCAGCCGGCCGACGTCGTCATCGCGGTGGCGAGATCGGGGCGGACTCCCAGCCACGTCCACATCGCGACGAACGAGACGAGCGCGCCCGCGCCGATGCCTTCGACGAGCCACAAAAGTGCTGCGTAGCGCGGAACGGGCGCGAGCGTTTCCGTGAGCGCGCTGATCAGATCATCCGTCTTCACGGTGTTCCTTTCCGCGAAGCTTGTCCGAGAGCGTTTTCAGTCCCCGGTGAATTCCGACGCGCACGGCGATTTCCGAACGCCCCGCACGCGCCGCCGCCTCCTGCATCGAAAGGCCATCGATCTTCACCTGCCGGATGAGCGTCTGGGTCGGTAGAGGAAGCTCGGCGAGCAGAACGTCGAGATCGCGCCGCGCGAGCGCCGCCTCGCTTTCGTCCTCGGCGAACAGGTCGCCCGCATCGTCGAGCGGGATCGTTGCGCGCACGCGCTTGCGGCGCAGCAGATCGAGGAGCTTGTAGCGCGCGATCGCGTAAAGCCACGGCGTGAAGGGCTGGTCCGCGTCATAGGTTGCGCGGCGAGTGTGAATGGCGATCAACGCGTCCTGCACCAGATCCTCCGCATCGTCAGGGCCGACGCGGCGCGAATAATATCTCCGCAATAGCTGGCCCAGCGCCGTCAAGAGCACGCGATAGGCCCGCTTGTCGCCGGCAAGACCGGCGACCATCAGACTTTTGAGCTCCGCTTCGGCGGCGAGCACGCGGGGCCTCTTAGCAAATTCGCGCGAAACGGGCCGGGGGTTACGGCTTCGGCGAATGATTCATGAAATCGAATGGTGACTGTAACCGATGCGCGCGCAAGTTCGAACTGGCGGTTAGGGAAGGCGAGACCGTCTCTCCCAAATCGAAACAGGGCCGCATGGCCTCACCCAAGGAGAGCATCATGAATATTCGGATCATCCCGGTCGCGTTGGCATTCAGCGCGTTCGCCTTCGCAGCCATCGCACAGACCGGCGGCTCGATGTCCGGCCCAACGACGGGCGGCGCCATGTCGTCCTCGAACCATATGGCGGCGCCCGCAGGTTGCACCCCCACCCAGAACCATATGGCCGGCGGCGCGATGGCCAGCGGCGACCATATGGCGGGCGGGTCCACGTCCGGTGGCGACCACATGGCCGGTGGCGCAATGGCCGGGGGCGATCATATGGCCGGCGGCGCGATGGCCGGCGGCAACCACATGGCCGCGAACAGCAATGGCTGTCCGCCGGCCCAGAAGCCGAATCGGTAAGCCGAACCGGCGTTCCCGCGCAGCGTTACCCTGCTGCGCATAGCCCCGGCCGCCCGCCCCTCCGCGGCCGGGGCTTTTTGTGTCGCGATTTGATCCTTAATCTCAGCCGCATGGCTACGCTCAAACAAGCTTTTGACCGCCTGCGCACCTTCGCGCTGCGCTATCCGGAGTCGAGCGAAGACCATCCCTGGGGCGAGACCGCCATCAAGGTGAAAGGCAAGACCTTCGTTTTCATGGGCGTCGACAAGGAGCGGCTCGGCCTATCGCTCAAGCTGCCGCACTCGCGCGAATTCGCGCTCGAAATGCATGCGTTCACCAAGCCGACGCCCTACGGCCTCGGCAAGAGCGGTTGGGTGACGGCGGAATTCTTCGCGAAGGACAGACCGCCCCTCGACATCCTCGAAGCCTGGATCGACGAAAGCTTCCGCGCGATCGCGCCGAAGAAAGTGGTGGCGGCGATGGATGAAAAAAAGCCGCGTCCAAAAAAAATCCTCCCCCGCGCGTAACGTGGGGGAGGGGGACCGCGAAGCGGTGGAGGGGGCCCCCTCCGTCTTGCGGAGTTGATCCTCCGGCCGCGCCTTGCGCGGACCGGGGGGCTCGACACCTCCCCCGTGCAAGCACGGGGGAGGAATATCCATTTACGCCGCCTGATAACCCAGAACCGCTTTGACCTCGAGGAATTCGTCGAAGCCGAACTCGCCCCATTCGCGGCCGTTGCCGGACTGCTTGTAGCCGCCGAACGGCGCCTTGAAGTCGGCGCCGGCGCCGTTGAGATGCACATTGCCGGTGAGCAGTTGCGACGCGACTTTGCGCGCGTGCTCGATATTGCCGGATTGCACGTAACCCGACAGACCGTAGACCGTATCGTTGGCCTGCTTGATTGCGTCGGCTTCCGTGTCGTAGGGCAGGATCGAGAGCACGGGCCCGAAGATCTCTTCGCGCGCGATCGTCATGTCGTTGGTGACGTTCGCGAAGACGGTCGGACGCACGTAGTAGCCGCGGTTCAGGCCTTCCGGCAGCCCCGTGCCGCCCGTGACGAGGGTCGCACCTTCATCGATGCCCTTCTGGATGAGCGCCTGGATCTTCTTGAACTGCACTTCGCTCACGACCGGGCCCATCGTCGTGCCTTCCGCGAACGGATCGCCGACCTTCACTTTGGCGGCGGTCGCCTTCGCGATCTCCATCGCCTGATCCTGTTTCGCACGCGGCACGAACATGCGCGTCGGCGCATTGCAGGACTGACCGGAGTTGGTCATCACGCCCATCACGCCCTGCGCCACCGCCTTGTTGAGATCGGCGTCGTCGAGAACGATGTTGGCAGACTTGCCGCCGAGCTCCTGCGAGACGCGCTTGACCGTGTCGGCCGCGGCTTTCGCAACCGCGATGCCCGCACGCGTCGAACCCGTGAACGACATCATGTCGATGCCCGGATGCGAAGACATCGCTTCGCCGACCGTCGGCCCGTCACCATTGACGAGATTGAACACGCCCGGCGGCACGCCCGCTTCGTCACAGATCTGCGCGAAGAGGAGCGCGCTCATCGGCGCCACTTCCGACGGCTTCAACACCATCGTGCAGCCGGCGGCGAGGGCGGGTGCCACCTTGCAGGTGATCTGGTTGATCGGCCAGTTCCACGGCGTGATGAGGCCGCAGACGCCGACGGGTTCATAGACGATCGCTGTCGAACCTTTGACCGTCTCGAACTGGAAATCTTTCAGAAGCCGCATCGCTTCACCGAAATGGCCGAGGCCGGTCGCGGCCTGGGCTGCTTTCGAAAGTCCCAGCGGCGCGCCCATCTCCTTGGAAATGGTCTCGACCATTTCGCCGTAATGTTTCTGGTAGACCTCGACGATCTTGCCCATCAGCGCGAGGCGCTCTTCGCGGCTCGTCTTCGAGAAGGTCTCGAAGGCGCGGCGCGCGGCGACGACCGCCTTGTCGACATCGGCCTTGGAGCCGAGGCTGATGCGCGCATAGGCCTCTTCATTGGCGGGGTTGATCACATCGAGCGTCTTGGGCGTCACAGGCGGAACCCACTTTCCGTCGATGTAGAAATCGAGCTTGTTTTCCATGGTCGTCTCCCTTGGTTGATAGCGGACGCGGATCAAATCACATCGCACGAAGGGCCGGAAGGGCTCGGAATAGTCGCAGAAAGGATTCACCTCCCCCTTGCGGGGAGGTCGACGCGCGCAGCGTGAGCGAGCACGCCCGCCTTCGCTGAAGCTTCGGCGGATCAGGAGTGTCACCGCGTCCGCCGAAGCCTCGGCGTAGGCGGATCGGGTGGGGGCCCCCACCCGAAATCGCTGACGCGATTTCGACCTCTCCACAAGGGGGAGGTCGAACCTGGTCTAGAACAACATCGAAATATTATGGGGTCGCGCCGTTGCTTTTCGCGGGCAACGCGGCTGTTTCTTCACCGTGCACGGCCTCGCGTTGCAACCGGCTCATGACCTGCGGCACGAGGGCGTTGAGCGTCGCCGCCAATCCGCCTTCGCCGCCCAATGTGAGCGCGAGATTTTCCGGCACGAAGCGTTGTGTGCCGGAGGCCAGCGCACGAACCGCATTGATGATCGCCGTCTGGTCCTTGCCGACCGCCTGCTGTTGCGCCTCGAGACCTTTGGCGATGGCAAGTCCGTCGGCTTCGGTTTTGACAGCCGACGCGCGGCCGACCTTTTCCAGACGATAGGATTCGCCGTCCGCTTCCGCCTGCACGCCCTGCGCCTTGTTCTTGGCGATGTCGATGCCGACCGACGAACGCGCGAGTTCGGACTGCATGTCGGCACGCCCGCGCGCCTGCTCGAGTTCGAGGCGCTGGCCTTGTGCCTTCTCTTCGGCCTTGTAGGTCTCCTGCTGCTGGTTGGCGATCTCGCGCGTGGTGAGCACGTCGACCAGCTGCTGCGGGAAGATCACGTCCTGGATATAGACGCCGCGCGTTTCGACACGATACTCCTTCAGCTTCTCGGTGATGTGGTTCTGCGCCTCTCCTTGCACGTCCTGGCGCTTCTCGATGAAGTCGATAGCCGGCATGGATTGCAGCTTGTCGCGGAAGTGGTTGCCGACGGCGGCCTGCAGGACTTCGGTGACGAGGTTCAGCATCGTGCCGACGATCGAGATCACCTTCGGCGCTTCGGTGTCCGGCACATGGATCTGCACCTGCAGGTCGATGTTGAAGACGAAGCCTTCGCGCGATTTCGCCGTGATCTGCTTCAGCCCCTTGTCGAGATTGTGCGCGGTCGAGGACGCATCGGCCCAGTTCAGCGTGAGAATGAACGTCGGTACGATCTCCGCCGAATAGCAGCGCGGATTGATGGCGTATTTGCCGGTGCGCAACGGCTCCTGCCAGATGCCGCGATGACCGGGTCTCACGAGCGACCCGAATTTGAAATCGACGCCCGAGGTGTCTTCGGTCGCAAGACCGACATAGGCCTTCAGCACCGCCACTTCGCCCTGATTGACGACCAGCATCGGCACCATCTCGACCGACACGAGGAACGGGTTGAGATTGTAAGCGCCATACATCAGCGGATCGTGCTGCAGGCCGATGCGGCCGCCGTGATCGAGGAAGGACTGGAAGTCCTGGTAATTGTTGTGCACGTCGTTCTTGACCGAAAGGATCGCTTCGACGAGATCGCTGTCTTTGGTTTCGCGCTGCGCCTCGAGCTCGGCCAGATCGGCGAAGTCGCCGATACGGTTGGCGATCGCACCCTTGGGCAGCGGCGGGCCTTCATAGGTCGTGACGATGCCGATCATGTCGACGACTTTGCCGTCCTGATAGACGCGAGGCTCGATGCGCACGACTTCGAGCTCTTGCGGATCGAGGCCGAAGGATTGCGCGGTCAGCTTGCCTTTGCGTTCGAGGGCGGCGTACGCCTCGTCGACCGGCACGCCGTAGACCGTGTCTTTCGCAAGGACGAGAAAACCCACGGGATGGATCGGCACGACGGAGCCCGGCGGCAATACCAGACGCTGCACGCCTTTCTGGCCGCCGCCGTTCACGAACGTCGCGAGATCCTGAAAGTTTCCGAACTCGGCTTTGTAGACGCCCGATTTCGCGCCGACGGGAAGTTCGCCGCCCACCTGCGCGATGACGACGCCGATCTGTCCCGCCGGGATCTGCACCATCGGATGGCGCGTGACGTCGTAGAGCGGCCAGAGTTTGTACTGAACGCCTGGCATCATCAGCTTCGCCTGATAACCCGCTTCGCCGCCGAACGCGACGGCGCCGCTGGCGCCAAGTTTGCGCGCGCCGAAACGTTTGCGCACGAGCCCCACTTCCGTCGGGCCGATGACGCGCGCCGACTTTATGACGATGACGAGGAACACGATCGTCGCCGCAGTGGCAAAAACCGTCAGCCACGGATGAGCGTGGACGAATCCGACAATCACAGACATGGAATTGACCCCTTTGCGGCGCCCGGCAAGCGGGGGCACGGGAAGCCTCCCGGCCAAGCAAGTCGCGTATGGAAGGACCTGAATGCGAAGCTCTGCGCTTCTCCCGCGTTCGACGTGCGGAATATCGGAGGGGCGTTCGGGCCAAACAAGAATTCAAATCGCGCGGGCCCGGCGATATTCCGCTTGACTAAGTTCGCGTTTGCGCGGACCGGTGTGTGTCGTCATTTTGACAGTGCTGTCATGGCCCGCAAATGCGGGCCACCCAGGTGACGGCGCTGTGCTGCATGAAGGATACGTTCGAGATGAGTCTTATCTCGTGGCGCTTTGCTTCAACTGGGTGGCCCGCAGTTGCGGGCCATGACAGGTAATTTGAGATTCACAGAATGACGCCATCACCCGATCCCCGCAGAACCTCCTTCCTGCAAAGCGACGCGCACACGCTGGCGCATTTCATCCTCGCCCAGATCGTCATCTGGACCGTGGTGCCGTGGTTCTTTGCAATCAGTCTGCCGCTCGATGTGGTGAGCGACGGGTTGGGTTGGGGGCATGAGTGGCAATGGGGCTATTTCAAACATCCGCCGCTGCCGTCCTGGACCGTGGAAGCGTTTTTCGATGTGCTGGGCGATTGGGGGCCGTTTCTCCTGAGCCAGATCGCGATCGCCGTCACCTACGTGTTCGTCTATCTGATCGGACGCGAAATGATGCCGTCGCGTCAGGCGCTGATCGCGACATTGCTGCTCGTCGGCGTCTATTACTTCTCGATCCCGACGCCCGAATGGAATCATAACGTCGCGCAGATGCCGGTGTGGGCGTGGGCGAGCTTCGCCTATCTGAAGGCGATCAGGACTTCGCGTTGGCGCTGGTGGGCGATGCTGGGTCTGGCCGCGGGCGTGGCTGTCCTCACCAAATATGCCTCCGCCGTTCTCTTCCTCGCGATCCTCGCCCATTTGCTCAGTACACGGAAGACGGCCGCCCAGTTCGCCGCGCCCGGACCCTATATCGCGCTCGCGGTCCTCCTCGCCGTGATCGCGCCGCATCTCGTGTGGCTCGTGCAGAACCATTTCCCGACGCTTGGTTATGCGGAGGCACGCGCCGGCCACGGCGGCGGCGTCGCCCGCCGCATCCTGGCGCCGTTCGGCTTTCTCGTCTCGCAGATCGCGACGGTGCTCCCCGCACTCATCATCGCCGCCGCGATCGGACTTCTGCGCCGCGTTCCGCCGCCGCGCCTCGACGACGAAAATATCCGGTTCCTGGTTTTCCTGGGGCTCGGGCCTGCGCTGATCACGGCCGTCATCTCGCTCCTCACCGGCTTCGGCATCCGTTCCATGTGGGGCGCGCCGATGTGGAATCTGACCGGGCTTCTGATCGTCTATGCCATGCAACCGCGCTGGCGCGAGACATCGCTCGGGCAACTCTATGTCTGGGTCGTGGCCCTCTTCGTGATTATGCCGTTCGCCTACGTGCTTTCGACCGATCTCGCGCCCGCATGGCGCGGCAAGCCCTCGCGCACGCAATGGCCGGACCGGGCGCTGGCTGAGACGTTCTCGGCCGCTTGGACCCATGAGGTTCATCGTCCGCTGACGATAGTGGCCGGCGACGGCTGGCTGGGCGGCCTGATCGCGATGCGGACCCTGCCGCGCGCCTCGATCTTCATCGACGCCGACCCCCGCCATGCGCCCTGGATCACCCGCGCGCGGCTGGCCCGTGAAGGCGCGCTCGTCGTCTGGCAAACTCATGCAAACGATTCGCCGCCGGCAACGTTGAATTTACCGGGCATGAGGATCATGGGCGTGAAGACATTCACCTGGCCGCGCGAACCCCGCGCCAAACCCTTGCGGGTCGGCTGGGCGATTCTCGCGCCTTTGGATCCCCAGCGATGAGCATGCGCATGAGCGGCCGGCTGATTTCGATCGTGGTCGCCTTCTACAACGAGGAAAAAGCGATCGAGTCCTTCTTCGCGGAGATGGACCGGGTCGCAGCCACGCTCGATTGCGACGTCGAATATGTTTGCGTCAACGACGGCAGTCGCGACAACACGCTTGCGCTCCTGCAGGCCGAGCTCGGCCGCGGGCGGCGTATGCGCATCGTCAATTTCGCGCGCAATTTCGGCAAGGAAGCGGCGATGACGGCGGGGATCGCGGAAGCGAAGGGCGACGCGGTCGTCGTCATCGATGCGGATCTGCAGGATCCGCCGTCGCTGATCGCGGCCTTCATCGCCAAATGGCGCGAAGGCTTCGACGTGGTCTATGGCGTGCGGGCCTCGCGCGAGGCGGATTCGCTTTTCAAGCGCGCGACGGCTGGCGCGTTCTACCGGATCTTCAACGCGATCGCGAGCGTGCCCATTCCCCATGACGCGGGCGATTTCCGCCTGATGGATCGC
>Ga0181525_10004627_pt1 | contig 10488 bp, 8 predicted proteins | sample PEATcosm2014_Bin_48_FD_121100 | JGI IMG/M metagenome (GOLD analysis project Ga0181525, IMG submission 121100) | Peatland microbial communities from MTU Mesocosm Facility, Houghton, MI, USA - PEATcosm2014_Bin06_10_metaG | ecosystem: Environmental > Terrestrial > Soil > Wetlands > Peat | place...
CTCGCCGGCCTACGTTTTGCCGCAATTGCGCGCTTTGGCGCATCCGTTCGCGCACGCACCCTGGGGCTTCGTCGCGCTGGCCGGTTACGATGAAGCGCCCCACGCTTTTGGACTTTCGTTTATGCTGCTGGCCATCGCAGCCGCCTGGACAAAGCGATGGACGTTGGCATCGCTTCTCGCCGGCCTGGTGTTCTTGATTAACTGGCCCGCGCTAATAGGTCTGGCATTTCCGCTGGCGGGAGTCTGCGTGGCGGGCGCGAGAGAATCCCGAGCGGTCCACTCGCTGAGCTCCGTTGCCGGCGTTTTTGGAATCGGCTACGGCATCTCGGCATTCTGGATGACGCCGGCTTATTTCGTTTCCTCCACGCTGCTCAACCGCGTAGTGCTGCGTCATACAGTGCTCGCGCAGCCCTGGAATGGCGCAAGTTGGACGATTCTCGCCGTGGCCCTCCTCCTTGTCGGATTTTCCTTTTGGCGGCGCACCCCGCCAGAATTGGCGCTGATCCTGGTGTGGGCGGCGCTCTCGGGCCTGGTAGTGGTCAGCTATATCGTCGCGGGGAATTATTTACTTCCGCTGCCGCACCGTTATATGCTCGAGTTTAATACCGCTCTGGTTCTGCTCACCGCATGGTTTTTGTCGTACGCGCGCGGGCGCACCAGAGTAATCCTGGCAAGCGTACTTATATCCAGCGGCATAATCTTTTCCTTCCGCTTCCTGACGCATTCCTGGAAGTTTGAGCCGCAAGCCGCGGATGCCCGCGGCGGGATTGCGTACCGGATTGCTTCCTGGCTTCGCGACAACTCCGGCGGCCGGCGCGTGCTCGTCTCCGGGGAATTGGATAGCACGCTGAACCTCTGGACCGATGTCCCCCAGGTGGGCGGAACGCAGCAGGACATTGTCAATTTTCTGATCTATGCAGCCCAAAGGCAGGTAGTTTTCGGTTGTGGCGCCGGCGCCGGCCATATTGCCGAGCTGTGGCTTCGCGCGCTCAATGCGCCTTTGATCGTGGTTCATGGGGCGTCATCGCGAGAGTTCTATCATTGGTACGCGCAGCCCGATCGATTTGCGTCGCTGCCGGTAGCCTGGGATGACGGCGCGGGCGATATTGTTTACCGCATTCCCGACTTCGCGGCGCACGAAGCTGTGGTAGTCGATCTTGCTGGCCTGGCCAAGCTCCCGCGGCTGGATTCTACGTCCAACGCCCTGTTTCTAGATGCGTATGTGAACTGGGCCGCGGGCAAACGGCCAGTGGAGCTGCATCGGATTTCGGCCGCCGATGTCGCTTTTGATACCAACCTGCAAGCGGGCGAAGCCGTACTGCTCAAGGTGAACTACGATCGGGGATGGCGGGCCACGGGAGCAACCTTGGGGAGCGACCCCATCGGATTCCAACTAATTCACGCGCCGCCGGGCCAGCGGCACATAGCGCTTCGATTTGGCCCTTCCTGGGACACCTGGCTCGGACGCGCCATCACCCTGGTCACGGCGTTTTTGCTGTTGGCGCGTGTAAAACCCTTGTGGATAGCCTGCGCAGCCGTAATTCCGGCCGGGGCCGCCTGGGCGATGTTGGTTTCCGCTGCGCCTCCCACGGCGCGCGTCGCCGAGGAGGCTTTCGATCGTCTTCAACCACCGCTGATCAATGCGCAGGGAATCGTCGACTCCCTAAACGCGCAGCAGCCGCCGCTGCAACGGGGCCGGCTGGTTACGATCTACGGCTTGAATTTCGGCGCTCCCGGCGATAATGTCCGCGTGTGGGTGGGAAATCGTCCAGCCCGCTACGAGTTTCAAAGCGCGAATCTGATCACCCTCCGTTGGCCCATGGATGTCGCCGCTTCGGCGGCCGTGAGCGTGGAAGTAAATGGGTGCAGCGGAAATGCATTTACCGTCGCCACCCGCTGATGCGCCCCGAGCGTCATTGGTTGGTGCAAACATTTCTGCGAATTATGTTATCCGACAACTTGACGCCCGGCGCGGCCTGAATGCAACGCGTCTGCATTTTCCACCCGGAAATGGCGTTCCCCTCGATCCAATTTCCGCGCGCCGGAGCGGGATGCTCGGCGTGGCTCCCCAGATAAATGCCGGTTTCCAAAACCTCCGCTTCGCCCAGAACGGAGCAGCCGAACTTCGCGCGGTTCTCGTTGCAATGCGCCGTGTCGATATTGCGCATCCGATTGTGCACGATCCGGTGTCCGGTCCCGATCAGGAAGATGCCGCCGAACTTCATTCCGTCCAGTTGATTTTCTTCCACCACAATATTCTTCGACATCATTTCAATACTGGCATTATTGAACACAATTCCGAAGTGGCCGAACGGATAATCCTCAGGTGGACGCCGGTTGAGACAAACGTTGCTGCGCACCGCGCCGTCATGGAAGCCGTCCAGGTCGATGCACTTGCCGTCGATCTCTTCAAATCGATTGTGCTCGTAGCTGGATTGCTCGACATTTCCCGCCGTATCGATGCCGACGGGGGTACCGCCGTTTTCGATGTCGATCAGCTCAACCGGGAATCCAATACGCGTGCCGGTATTGCCCTCCACCTGGACACTCACGGCGTGGCCCACTTGAATGGCATCCCGGCCGATCTCGCTGAATTGGTTGCGCAAGATCTTTCCGTTCCGATTGCGCGGCGACATGTAGCGGGAATGGGTCCAGACGGCGTTACCCCGGATACTGCGGAACGTGGAGTCCGTCACGGAAAACTGCTCCACTCCTTCTTCCAGCAGAATGCCGCCCGAGGTGTTGTTGCGGCCTTTGGAATTGCGCGATCCGCTATCTTTTACTGCAACGCGATCGATGACGATATTCTTCGAATGGCTGATGAGGACAGCGAAATTCGCGATGTTTACGAAATCGACGCGCTGGATGGAAACATCGTCACTCTCTTCGATCAGAATGCCGTTGTTGAGAAAAACGCCGGCGAAAGTTTTGTCGGATGGCGCCAAGGGCAGTGGCTTTTCGAGCCCCGGGCGATTGCCGTCGATAGTGAAATTGGTAAATCGGATGCGGCGGCAGCCGTGGCACGTGAAGACCGCGCGGCCGTGAAAATTCGCTGCGGCGTGGAGCGTGCTGTGATCGCCGGAAATGGTTAGATCGTGCGCGCCTTCCGGCAGCTTCAGTTCGGCGGAAATTTCGGTAACGCCCGGCGGCAGACGCACCGTGCCGGTCGGCGGAAGCGGAAACGCAATCAGTAGCGCGAGGATCAAGCGTTATTCTATCTGGCTCTGGCATGCTAACAACATGGCAATCGAGTTTCGCGGCGTGCATTTCCCGCCGTTGCGCGATCTCACAGTCGCGGCGCCCAACGGCGCTGTGATCGGCGTGGTCGGACAAAAAGGCTCGGGAAAAGCGGCGCTGCTGCGGCTGGCGTCGGGAGCCGCGACGCCCGACTCCGGCGAAGTGATCGCGGGTAGCGAACGCCGGTTCATAGGACCGCTGGACGCGCTGCAGCTTTCGCCCGTGGACGTCTTAGCGATAGAACATTCGCTCGCCTATCACGACGCCTTGGTGCGAACTCGCGCCCTGGCGGGCATTTCGCGCCTGACAAGCGGCGGCAGCACCGTTCTGCTGGTTTCGCACGAACTGGACCTGCTGCAAACGGTGTGCGACGAGGTGTGGTGGCTGGATGCGGGAAAGTTACTGCAGCGCGGCGCCCCGCGCCAGGTGCTGGACGCTTACCGCGCAAACATCTCAGAGAAAGTGCGCGCGTGGGGCGCGACGCTCAAAAGTCCTCTGTGGCCTGCTATGCGGCGCGGCGACGGCCGCGCGGAGATCCTGGAGCTCGAAACGCTGGGCGCCGATGGCCATCCAACCGCGGTGTGGAAGAGCGGCGAAGACGCCACGCTGCGCGTGACGGTGCGCTATCACGATGCGGTGGTAGAACCGGTGATCGGCATTCTGATTCGCACTCGCATCGGGTTGGAAGTGTACGGAACGAACACGGAACTCGAGCAAGTGAGCACCGGGACCTGCGCTGCGGGAGCTCGCATGCAGATCGAATTCGCGTTCCGTTGCGACCTGTGCCCCGGCGAATATACTGTTACCGCCGCATCGCACGACTCCGACGGCACGGCTCACGATTGGGTGGACGACGCGGTTGCGGTTGCCGTCACCGATTCGCGCTACACGGCAGGCGTGGCGAATCTGCGGGCCACACTGAAGATTCGACGATGCGAGGATCCCTGAGGTCCATATTACTAACAGGACTTTCGGTATTACTACCAGGACTTTTCGGGGGCTCGCAGAATTGCAATTACGCGATGCCTCATGATAATCTCGAATTCCTTCTCGTTGCAGGCATTCGGGAAGAAAGAGAAACAACGTGCTGAAGAATTTCGCAGGGCTATTTCTGGCTATGGTTTCCAGTGTTTCACTATGGGGTCAGACGGCCGAAGCGCCCGGCTCCCGTGGGGTGGTAACACTGGCCGTAAACCCGATTGAGGGCGACACCGTCTATGTCGAGCCGGATGCCGACGCTGCGGCCAAGCCATTTATCGAGAATATCCTGACCGTAATAGGCGAGAACGTCTCAGGACTTCCCTGCTACAACTGCGTGGCGAATGCATTGTCGCCGAACCTCGGCATACTGACCCCTGCGGGCGTCATCCAGCGGGGCGGAAATACCTACCAGATCGACACTTTTCTTTACGATCAAAACTACACCGGCTCCTGCACCTTCACCATCGAAATCGTGGATGCGGCTAAGACGGTAGTTGCGTCCACCAACTCGACTTTCAGCTTCACGGCTCCCACCACCATCCTGCTGAATACCACGCTAGCCATCCCAAGCACTGCGGGAGTGGGCGTGGGGCATGTACAGACTAGGGCCGTGTGCGGCGCCAGCACCACATATTCGGCGAGTAACGTTTATATCGCGAGGTAAAGCCGGCCATGCTGCGCAGCCGGCGGCGAAGGGCGGTGGGCAGGACGCGGTCGGACGGCTTCGCGCTATGGCCGCCGCCTCGAGGAGACTGAAACGTACCGGCGCCGCCAAACAGGCTGAATAGCTATTTCTGTTCCAGAATAAACGCCGGGGCGATTGCGGATAACGTTGAAAAGCCCGGCGGACCCCCAGCCCTGGAAATGCTGGGCGCAGATGGCAAACCAAGCGCAATAGGGAGGAGCGGCGAAGAGGCACGCTGCGGAATCACGATGCCGTGACCGATTCGCGCTACACGGCGGGCGTGGCTAATTTAATTAAGAGCGAAGCTTAGGATTGAAAAGCTTTGAAAGAACGGCGAAAAGCCAGCGCAACAAGTGCAAGCATTCCTAAGACCCACACGACACTACGCGGCTCGGGAGTGGTGGAAACCTGCGTAATATTTCCTTGCACCCCGTAAGCGACGTTGTTCTCCGAAAAACCGAATGCAATATTCCCTGCCGTGATGGCCGCTGTATTGAGTGGATCGGGCAGCGCCTGGGAGGACAAAAAGCCGGAGCCGCCATAAAACGCAAGAGACATGTAGGGTGTCCCGGGCGCCGCAAAATCCTGAGTCAAGAAGTAACTCGAAGTCCCGGGAGACACGAAGGCGTGCAGTCCCGTCAAGGGCTGCAGTAAAAGGTTGAAGCTGCCTACCGACACCGATTCGCTATCCTCAGGCGATGTGAGCGAATAAGTGCTCTGGCCGTCAACCGACACGTCAAACGGATCGGTGGTGGAGTAGCTAAATTCGCCGGTAAAGGTTTCGCCCACGTACCAACCCGGCACGCCGCCGGAGTCCGTCACAGCTCCGGAAAACTGCACCTGAATTTCGTCCGCATTTAGCTTCGAAGAGCACACCAAGACAACCATGGAAATTGCCGTGCAGAAGCTGAATTGAATGCAAGTCATGCCCGGCCAAGATATCACGCAAGGCCGGAGGTGAAAATAGCGCGACAGCCTAAAAGTACCAGGACGATCGATTATTTCTGTTCCAGAATAAACGTCGGCGCAATTCCGGATAACGTCGAAAAACCCGACGGGCCTACCGCCGTCAGCCAACTGGAACAGCCCTGCACTTTGCCGAGATAGGAGTGCGGATGCACGTCCACCCGCATCTTCTGCATCTCCAGATGGCCGTATTGCAGCACCGGGAACACATCCACCACCGGCTCCAGCGCTTCCTGCACCACGTAGGGATTGCGCAGCGCCGATCGCAACGCTTTCTCCCAAACCGCCTCATCAGTCTCGGAACCCCGGAACGATTGCTGATCCGCGCCGTCGTCGTTAGGCCGCAGAACCAGCTTATTGCGGTTATGCAAAATAAAATCAGGCAGATCTACGGTCTTATTGCGATACTTGGTCTTGGTTTCCTGCACCATGCGCGTCCAAGGCACGAATTCCTTGATGGCCTTGCGCTCCGCGGCGGGAAAATCGGCGGTCAGGTCTTCATCGGTAAGCAGGTCGAAGATGGCCTTCTTCTGCGCCAGTTCGGACCGGAAGCTGTTCACCATGCACACGGCCCGGTCCCGATAAGCGCGCAGCAACGGATGCGAAAGGTCGAATCGCACCAGGAATTCCTGGACTTTCACCCGGCGAAAAATCAAGTCGATGGCGAAATCGCCGTGCCGCAAAACATTGTCGCGATATTCGAGCTGCTCCGGCGTCACTACTTCCACCGAGTGGCCGTCGCGCCGCAACATTTCCGCTATGATGGCGCTCTCGCCCGATTCTCCGGCCTGGAAAGGCTGGCGGAATTCGAGAATCGCAATGTTCGGTTTCTTGTTTTTGCCGCCCCATTCTTTATAGGCCTTCAGAATGGCTTGCAGCAGGTACTTGGCGCCGGGCAGTTTCTCCAGGCGATAACGCTTGCGGAATTCCCGGACGGGGGCAGCGTCGTAAAATAAATCGGACAGCGCCTCGCCATACGCGACACCGGTGGGCGTGTCGGGGATATAGCGCGAGAAGCGCAGGGTTCCGTTATTGATGTAAGTATCCAGCAGCGAGGTGACCGCCGGGAACGAATATCCCGGATCGACGGCGGCCAGCATCTTCTCCGCCGGCAGCAATTCCATGCGCGCCAACAACGCCGGACTGCTGAGCGCCTTGGCTTGAACGCGCTGCAACGAGCTGGAGAACGACTCAACCGCCTTGACCAAACCAGCGTACTGCCTGCGCGTGATAAAATGCGGACGCAGGACCGGAGATACGGGCTTTCCACCGGCGACCAAATTGTGCGCCTTCATGCGTTCCTGGAGATCGTGTGCCCAGGCAAGGTTTTTATAGTGGTCGCCTTCTAGGATTTTGTGGTAGCGAGTAACGGCCTCGCTGATCTGGTTCATTTGCTCTCGCGACTCTCTCTGAATTTAGTATCGCAAGGCAAACTGCAAAAAGTAAAGCACGCACGCCAATTTGAGGCGAATTAGTACTTTGCTTTCTTTCAGTTACGGGTAATTTTGGCTCTCGCTCAGGATTTCGCCCTAGGGACCCCCGAAGCGTTGACTGAGCCGTTCGCCCCTTCCAGCGCCAATAAGTCTTTCTTGCGCTCGATCCCCCAACGATACCCGCCTAGACCTCCGTCTTCGCGCACCACGCGATGACACGGAATAACGACCGCTACAGGATTAGTGGCGCAAGCGCGCGCTACGGCGCGGGCAGCTTTCGGTTGGCCGATATCCGCGGCGATTTTGCTGTAGGATTTCGTCGCGCCGCGCGGTATCGCTTGCAGCGCTTCCCACACGCGCCGTTGGAACGCGGTGGCTTGAATATCCAGCGGAAGCGATCCAGCGGACTCGCCCTGCAGCAGCGCGCATAATGCCGCCACTTGGGCGCCTAGTGCGCGGTCATCGCGAACGATTTCCGCTTGCGGATACTCGCCGCGTATTTCGGTTTCCAGGGTGGAAGCCGAATCGCCAAAACGAACCGAACAGACGCCTCGCGCCGTAGCCGCCAGCAACATTTGTCCGATGGGCGTAGGCGCAATGGTGTAGTGAATGGTCACGCCGCTGCCCTGCTTGCGGTAACGCGCCGGCGTCATCCCCAGTTGCGCGGCGGCCCGTTCGTAGAGCCGGCTGGAAGAGCCGTAGCCCGCGTCGTAGAGCGAACGCGTCACCGAGTGGCCCTCGCGCAGACCGGCTTTGAGCGAGAGCAAGCGGCGCGAATCGGCGTAAGCGCGCGGTGTGATTCCCGTCGCAGCTTTGAACCTGCGTTGCAAATGAAACGGGCTGATGCCGATGGCGCGCCCCAACGTTTCCAGCGTGACCGGCTGGTCGGGATGCGAATCGATGTAGCGGCAGATTTTTTCGATCAGTTGGGCGTTCGGACCGCCCTGCTGGTCCGTTTCCGGTTTGCAGCGCTTGCAGGGACGGAAGCCCGCGCGTTCCGCCGCGGCACGCCTCCGAAAGAACACCACGTTCTGGCGATGGGGACGTTTGGAGGGGCAGGAGGGACGGCAGTAGATGCCGGTGGAGACTACGGCATAGAAGAACACTCCATCCATGGCACGGTCGCGCTCTGCCACTGCATCCCAGTAGCTGGCTTGCCAGAATTCGCCTTCCTCGCGCGGGGTCATCGCAATTTCGCTATCTACTATTGTGAATGGTTGCATAAGACCACGCTACGCGCTTCGGGCCCGGAGAACTATCCGAATCTTGCGATCAAAATGGGGCGCTTCATCCAAGTGGGGCGCAAACGTTAAAGTGGGGCCCAAGCGTTACGCGCCACGGCTGGTTAGGGATGCTCGTCCTTCTCCAGTTCGAACGTGATCATCCCCACCGGGAAACTCAGCCGCGCGCGGATCTGGACCGGCAGGCGGTGGGCATCGTCGGTTAGCCACACGTAGAAGTCTGCCTTGCGGGGGTAGAGCACTCCGTTGAACAGGAAAATTTCATAGCGGATGGTATCGAATGTTCCGGCCTTGATCTTCAGTTGTTCGCGGCCCTGCGCCTCCACGCGTACGTAGGCCGTTTTCTTTCCGTCGCTCATGGGAGCCTGCAAGCTTTGGCCCGGCTCCAGCCTGTCGACCCGGAGCTTGTAGAGCCCGCCGGCGACATCGAACGCACAAGTGGGAATGTCCACTTCCGAGGTTTTGATGACCGTATTCTTATTGAGATCGCGCTCCACGTAAGCTGCTTTGCCGCGGGTGCGATCGTAGACCACCTTAGTTTCGCGGTGCCGTTTGCCCTCCGTGGAATCCAGTTGCGTCACAGCGGTGCAGAAACCGTTGTCCATGGCGACGTGGTAGGTGTCGTCCAGTTTGTAGAGCTTGGAAACCAGCCCGCCCGATTCAATGTGCAATTGCGAATCCCATTTGCGAGGCTCGCCCGGCTTAGGCATCAGGCTCAACTCCGCGCTGCCTGCGTAGATTAAGCGCCATTCAATGTCGTAAGAGAGCTTTTCGGCGGAAGGAAACGGCGCCAGCGCGCCCTCAAAGGCCTTAGCCGATATGCCGCCGGCCAGCAACACCGACTGTGCGTGTGACTGGAGAGGGATCAGCAACAGGGCCAAACACGCGCCGGTCAGACGTGGGGGAGTACGTCCTGGCATCAAGCTAGAGTTTGACAGAGTCGGGGATGGGGCGCAAACGGGCCGGGAAGTGGGGGATTAAGATCAAGGGCTTAGAGGAGCATGGCAGCTCGCGGGATGATGTCCGGTCCCGGCCGGGGCGCGGCCCGCCAGTCCACGCTAAGAAGCTAGGATTGAAGCGGAGAATCAGCCATGAAACCCTCGGAGCCCTGAGAGCATCGCGGCGAATTGCGGCAGCTCGTCAGAATTCCGGAAGCTGGTCAGAATTATAACGACCAAGCCGCGACCAGGAGGAGGCACTCTCGCCAGCGTCGATGCCCCGGCGTTGGGACCCGCGCCGCCACAGGCGTCCGTGGGACAATTAGACATATGGATAATGTCACATTTGAAACGCAGGACCTGCGTGTGCGCATTGAGGACAAGATTGCCCGTATCGATCAACGGAAACTCAATGGCGAGCCTTGGAAAGAAATCGACCAAAGTGTTTTGCCGATTCCGGAACAGTGGTTTTCCAGTCCGGTCCGGTCGTCCCCGCTGAAGGTTGCGCTGATGGCGTTTGAGCGCGAAAATCCGGGCGACATGACGTTGCGGATCGCGTTGCGATCATAAACGAGCCGGCGGAAAGCCTAACGCCGGATGCCTTGCGGAGTAGCGCGGACCGCTCTTTCAAACGCCCACCCGCGAATATGATTAATCTGTTCCTTCATAGTGCGTGACAGCGGCACCGTTCTGACAGCCACGCCGATCAGATCCTGTTCCATGAGCTCGCGATCGGCGAGGCGGGCCTTGGTGATCGCCGATACGACGCATTGCTCGATTTCGGCGCCCGTCCAGCCGCCGGTGAACTGCGTCAGTTGATGGATGTCGAAGAGGGCCGCATCGATGCCGCGCCGCTTCAAGTGAATCTTGAATATTTCGATCTGCTCTTCCTCGCTCGGCAGGTCGACAAAAAACACTTCGTCAAAGCGCCCCTTGCGGATCATTTCCGCCGGCAGCAGTTCGATGCGGTTCGCGGTGGCGGCAACGAAAAGCCCGCGCGTTTTCTC
>Ga0181525_10004628_pt1 | contig 10487 bp, 5 predicted proteins | sample PEATcosm2014_Bin_48_FD_121100 | JGI IMG/M metagenome (GOLD analysis project Ga0181525, IMG submission 121100) | Peatland microbial communities from MTU Mesocosm Facility, Houghton, MI, USA - PEATcosm2014_Bin06_10_metaG | ecosystem: Environmental > Terrestrial > Soil > Wetlands > Peat | place...
AGCGAGGTGACCAGGAACTCCTCGCCGGACACCACCTGCACCGCGACGCCGCCGCACCCGCCGCAGGCGAACACGGGCACCTCGCCGACATCCGTTACCTCACCGCAGGCGCGGCACCTGATGCGCGCGGGCACCGACTCGACGTTGATCCGCGAGCCGTCAAGCGGCGTGCCCGCGCTGACCAGGCCCCAGCAGTAGACGAGGGTGTCCGGGACGATCTGGCGTAGCTGGCCCGCGCGCACGTTGATCACCTGCACCGTACGGCCGGCGGCGTGGCGGGTCACGATGTCGGCGATCGAGGAGCAGATCGACAGTTCGTGCACGGTCTCCACGATAGACACCGCAACGGCCCGGCCAGAAGGGCCGGACCCGCCGAAGCGGCTCATTGGATTCTCAGAAGTTAGCCGTTTACTCATAGGTCGACTGCAAGTTCACGGCAGGAGCCGTACAACCCCGGTTCGCACACTTTGTGCATGAGTGAGACACCTCAGCTAGAAATCGTCGTTCCGGTCAAGAACGAAGAGCATGACCTCGCACCGAGCGTCACGCGCCTCGTCGGATACCTGCGGAACACCTTCCCATTCACCACCCGCGTCACGATCGCGGACAACGGCAGCACCGACGGCACGTGGCCGGAGGCACGCGCACTCGAGGCCAGGTTCCCCGAGGTGCGCGCGGTGCACCTCGACCTGCCCGGCCGGGGCCGGGCGCTGCACCAGGTCTGGTCGTCATCCGACGCCGAGGTGCTCGCCTACATGGACGTAGACCTGTCCACCGACCTGAACGCGCTGCTTCCCCTGGTCGCACCGCTGCTCTCCGGGCACAGTGACGTGGCGATCGGCAGCAGGCTCGCCCACGGCTCGCGAGTGGTCCGCGGCCTCAAGCGCGAGATCATCTCCCGCTGCTACAACCGGCTGCTGCGGGTCACCCTCGGCGCCCGCTTCTCCGACGCGCAGTGCGGCTTCAAGGCGATCGGCGCCTTCCAGGCCAGGCAGCTGCTGCCGCTCGTCGAGGACCGCGGCTGGTTCTTCGACAGCGAGCTGCTCGTGCTCGCCCAGCGCGCCGGGCTGCGCATCCACGAGGTGCCCGTGGACTGGATCGACGACGCGGACTCTCGGGTCGACATCATGGCGACCGCGCTCGGTGACCTGCGCGGCATCGCCAGGCTCGGCTACGGCCTCGCCACCGGAACGATCAAGGTGCCGCGGCTGCGGCCACGCACGCTCGGGCCACGGCGCGGCCTCGCCTGGCGGGTGGTCCTCCGATGAGCGCCGTCACCATCACCCGCAAGGTCGCGCACGGCTCGGCGGCCGAGCGCTCGCTACGCCGCTGGTGGCGCGGCCCGGACGGCGACCCGCGGTGGGCGCGGCCCGCCCTGTTCGCCCTGCTCGCCGTGACCGCGCTGCTTTACCTGTGGGACCTGAGCAGGAACGGCTACGCCAACGACTTCTACGCGGCGGCGGTGCAGGCGGGCACGCGGTCCTGGAAGGCGTTCTTCTTCGGCTCCTTCGACTCATCGAGCTTCATCACCGTGGACAAGACGCCCGCCTCGCTGTGGGTGGACGAGCTCTCCGCGCGGATCTTCGGGTTCGGCACCTGGTCGCTGCTCGCCCCGCAGGCGGTCGAGGGCGTGCTGTCCGTGCTGCTGCTGTTCGCCGCGGTGCGCCGCTGGTTCGGCCCCGGCGCCGGGCTGATCGCCGGCGCCGTGCTCGCGCTCACCCCGGCCGCCGCGCTCATGTTCCGGTTCAACAACCCGGACGCGCTGCTCGTGCTGCTGATGACGGCCGCCGGGTACGCCGTGCAGCGGGCGATCGAGCGGGACAGGACCCGGTGGCTGGTGCTCGCCGGGGTGCTGCTCGGCTTCGCGTTCCTCACCAAGATGCTCCAGGCGTTCCTGGTGCTGCCCGGTTTCGGGCTCGCCTACCTGTGGGCGGGGCCGGCCAGGCTGCGCCGCCGACTCTGGCAGCTGCTCGCCGCCGTCGGCGGCGTGATCGCCGGGGCCGGCTGGTGGGTCCTGATCGCGCAGCTGACCCCCGCGGCGGACCGGCCCTACTTCGGCGGGTCGACCGACAACAACATCCTTGAGCTGGCCCTCGGCTACAACGGCCTCGGACGGCTCAGCGGGTCAGAAACCGGGTCGATCGGCGGAGGCGGCTTCGGCGGCGCGACCGGGCTGTTCCGGCTGTTCCAGTCCGAGTTCGGCGGCCAGGTCTCCTGGCTGATCCCGGCGGCCGTCGCCTCGCTCGCCGCGCTGCTCTGGGTATCGAGGCGGGCCGCGCGCACCTCGCGGATTCGCGCGTTCGCCTTGCTGTGGGGCGGCTGGCTGCTGGTGACCGGGCTGGTCTTCAGCTACATGCAGGGGATCATCCACCCGTACTACATGGTCGCGCTCGCGCCGGCGATCGGCGCGCTCGTCGGCGTCGGCGCCATGGCCCTGTGGCAGGCGGGACTGTCCAAGGCGGGCCGGGCCTGCGCCGCCGCCGGCGTGCTCGGATCGGGCGCGTGGGCGTACGTCCTGCTCGGCCGGACCCCGGCGTGGCTGCCCTGGCTGCGCTGGACCGTGCTCCTCGCCGGGCTGGTCGGTGCGCTGGCCGTGCTCGCCCTCCCCCTGCTGCTCGGCGGCGCATCGCGGCGTGTGCCGCTACTCGCCTGGGCGCCGCTCGCGCTCGCGCTCGTGGCCGGCCTCGGCGGCCCGCTCGCCTACACCCTTGACACGGTGAACAGCACGCACACCGGCTCCATCCCGAGCGCGGGACCGACGGTGACCGGGTCGTCCGGCGGCCCGGGCGGCACGCCTGGCGGAGCCGGCACAGGGACCAGAGGCCAGGCCGGCGGCTTCGGCGACGGCACCGCGGGCGGCGCGACCGGGACGACGCCGGGCGGGACCCGGCCCGGCGGGACCGGCGGGTTCCCAGGTGGCGCCAGGACTGGCACTGGCACCGGCACCGGCGGCGCTCCCGCGGCTGGTGCCGGAGCGGAGGGCATGCGCGGCTTCGGCGGGGACGGCGTCGCGATGGGCGGCCTTTCCGGCAGCACCCAGGTGAGCAGCGCGCTTATCAAGCTGCTCGAGCAGGACGCGTCGAAGTACAAGTGGATCGCCGCGACGGTTGGCACCCAGTCGGCCGCGCCGATCGAACTGGCCACCGGCGGAGACGCGGTGCTGGCGATCGGCGGCTTCAACGGGAGCGACCCGTCACCCACGCTGGCCGAGTTCGAGGCGCTCGTCGCCAAGGGCGAGATCCACTACTACGTGGGAACGAGCGGCAACAGCTTCGGCGGCGGTAGCGCCTCCTCGGCGATCGCCTCCTGGGTGGCCGCCCACTTCACGTCGAAGAGCGTGGGCGGCGTCACGGTCTACAACCTCACCGAGGCGAAATAGCCCGCAACCACCCGGCGCCGCTGGCGCTCGCGTCCCCGTGGCCCGCTGGCCGGTTATAGCCGGCCAGCGGGCCACGGGCGTAACTAGAACAGGGCAGCCTGCTGGACGCGCGGCCGGCGATGGCCGCGGCCGGCGGAATCGCCGCCGCGGCGCTCGAGCAGGGCCGGGTCGACCGAGGACAGGAACGGCGACGGCGTGCACTCGGTGAGTTCGCCCCGCAGCGTCCGCTTCGCTGCCGTCAGCAGCGTCAGGCGGGTGGTGGCCCTGGTCATGCCGACGAACAGGAGGCGGCGCTCTTCGGCGTAGTCGACCTCCGCCCGGTTACCGGAAACACGGCGCCAGGAGCGCAGGGGGAGCAGCCCGTCGTCGCAGCCGGCGATGAACACCACGGGAAACTCAAGGCCCTTCGCGGCGTGCAGCGTCAGCAGCGAGATCCTGTCGGCGCGCGGGTCCCAGGTATCGACCTCGGCCCCGAGGGCCAGCTCATCAAGGAACCGGTCCAGATCCGTGCCGCAGCGCGCCGCGAGCGGCCCGAGCACGTCGGCGGCCGCGCGGATCGCCATGACGGCCGCGGCGCGGTCGCCAGGCTCGCTACCAGCGCTCTCCCTGGCCGCAAGCGCCGCAGCCACCGCGACAGCAACACGCTCGGCAACGCCGCCCGCCTCACTCGGCCGCGCCTGCGAGGGATCCGGCGAAGGAAGGGCCGGGACGAGAGCGTCCGCTGGGGTGAGGGCGGCCAGAATCTGCGCGACGCCCGGCATTTCCGCCAGCCGGGAGTGCGCGCGGCGCTGGAACGGGAAGCCGCGCCGCGCCAGGGCCTCGCCGATCGCGGCGGCCTGGGTTGAGGTCCGGTAGAGCACGGCGAAGTCGGCGAACGAGAGCTGGTGCTCGGCCCGGTCCCGCCCGTCAACCGCGCGGCTGTCGAGGGCGTGGAACGAGGCGCCGCCGAGCAGCCGCTCGACCTCCGCCGCGATGGCCTCGGCCTCCTCCCGCTCGTCGGCGACCGCATGCAGCACCACTGGGCCGTCGGGGATGTCGGACCTGGCCGGGATCAGCTCGCGGCCAGGCACAAGGGTGCCCGGGCGGATGAGCTGCATGGCGGCGCGCACGATCGCCGGCGCGGAACGGTAGCTGCGCGAGAGCCGCACCGTGGCGGCGGTACGGGCCCGGCCGTCCGGCCCGGCCGAGGTTGCATCTGGCTCGCCGCCGGCGTCCGCCACCGCACCGGCAAGGTCCGCGACCGCGCCGGAGAGGTCCGCCACCCCGCCGGAGAGGTCCGCCACCTCGCCGAAGTCCTCGGCGAACCGCAGGAAGTAGCCGACGTCGCCGCCGCGGAACCCGTAGATCGCCTGGTCGGGGTCGCCGATCGCGCAGATCCGCGAGCCGGGCGCGGCGAGCTGGCGCAGCATCAGGTACTGCTGCTCGTCCACGTCCTGGTACTCATCGACGAAGACGTCCGTCCACCGCGCCCGGTAGGCCGCCGCGAGCGAGGCATCCGCGCACAGCAGCTTGACCGGGAGCGTCACCAGGTCATCGACGTCGACCAGGCCCCGCTCGCGCAGCGCGGCGTCGTACCGCGCCGCGAGGACGTCGAGTTCCCCGCCGGCGGCGGGCGCGCCGTCCCCGGCCGCGTCACCCCGCGGCGAGACGGCACTGCGGGCGACTGAGGAAACCTGCTCCCGTTTGGCGGTCGCGATGCGGGCACCGAGCGCGGCGGGACCGCCGCCCGCCGCCCGCCCCGCGGGGGACGGCGCGCCCGATACGGTGGCGGGGCCATCGGGCGCGCACCGGGGGGTCGCTCCCCCGGAAGACAACTGCCGCAGCACCTCCTGGCGGGTCTTCTCATCGGCGACACTGGGGCCGGCCTCGAGGCCGAGCAGCTTGAACTGCTCGCGCAGGATCAGCAGGCCGAGGCCGTGGAAGGTGGCTACCGTGACCCGGTCGGCGGTGTCCGCGCCGAGCAGCGCGGTGAGCCGGTCGCGCAGCTCGTCGCGGGCCCGGCGGGTGAACGTGACGGCCAGGCACCGCTCGGGCGGCAGGCCCGCGCCGATCCGGTGCGCGATCGCGTGCGTGAGCACCCGGGTCTTGCCGGCGCCAGGGCCGGCGACGACCAGCAGCGGCCCGCCCGCGCGGGTGACGATCGCGTGCTGCTCGAAGTCCAGGCCGTCCGGCGCGCCAGCCGCCGACGGCGCCGCCGCCGCGGCACCCCCCGTCAGCCCGTCCGCCGCGGCCAGCGGTTCTCCCGCCGGGCCGTCGCCGGCCCCGCGGCCCGCCGCCCCGCGCACTGATCGCGGCACCCTCGGCAGGTCGAACAGCGCGGCGCCGGCCAGCTCATCCGGGTCGAACAGCCGGATCGTCCCGTACACGCCGTCGTATCCGGCCTCGCGGCGCACCTCGCCCCGGCGCAGCCGGGCGATCGCCTCGGCGACAACCGAAGGCGCGCCCGCCGCCAGGTCGTCGAGCGGGACGTCGCCGAGGATGGCCAGTTCCGGTCCGAACCGCTCGACCAGGGCGCTGACCTGGGCGGTGACCGACTTGGACTTGGGTCCGACACCGGCGATCTCGCCGAGGATCTCCGGCAGCTGGACGAACGACGTGAAACCCGCGGCGCCCTCGGGCCGGTACCCGTCCGCACGGTCGGCGAGCGCGTCGACCCGGTGCTGCACGCCGATCGTCGGCTTCTTCCCGCACCCCGGGCACTTGCCGCCCGCGGCCCGCGTCTCCTGCGGCGTCATCCTGACGTCGCAGGCGCGGTGGCCGTCGAGGTGGTACTTGCCCTCCTCGGGGAAGAACTCGACGGTGCCGCCGAAGCCGTCGCCGGTGCGCAGCGCCCGGTAGATCGTGAAGTAGTCGACGCCGGCCAGCTTGAACGCCGTCGCCTCCCGGCCCAGCATGGGCGGCGAGTGGGCGTCGGAGTTGGACACCAGCCGGTACCTGTCGAGGCTGGATACCCGCCAGTTCATCGCGGGGTCGGAGGAAAGGCCGGTCTCAATGGCGCAGATGTGGTCCGCGAGGTCGGCGTAGCAGTCCGCCACCCGGTCGAACCCGGACTGCGAGCCGAGCACCGCGAACCATGGCGTCCAGGCGTGCGCGGGCACCAGGTAGCACCCGTCGCCGCCGGACAGGGTGATCTCAAGCAGGTTCCGTGAGTCGAGCCCGAGGATCGGCCGTCCGTCGGCGGCCAGGTTGCCGACCCGGGCGAGCGCGGCGGTGATCGCGTCGACCGCGTCAAGCGACGGCGCGTAGAGCAGGTGGTGCACCTTCCGCGTCCGGTCGTCGCGCTTGTAGATAGTGGAGATCTCCGACGACAGCATGAACCGCACCGGCGCGCGGCACGCGGGCGGCAGCGTGTCGTGCACCGCGCGCTCCAGGTCCGGCCGCAGCCGGAACAGCCCCGGCGCGTCCGGTACCAGCTTCGCGCCGAGTTCCTCCCGCCACACGGGGTGCGTGAAGTCGCCGGTCCCGATCACGCCAAGACCCTTGCGCCCGGCCCACCAGGCGAGATGCTCCAGGTCGCAGTCCCGGCTGCAGGCGCGGGAGAACTTGGAGTGAATGTGCAGGTCCGCGTACGTGCGAGGCACGCCAAGCGCGCCGCCGTCGGGGGTCATGTCGAACATTATGCCGAACGGGCGGGTGCTTCGCCCGATACTTTCACTCCTCGGGGAACGACCCCCACGTGTCCTTGACGAACTCCTTGCCGGTGACCGGGTGCGGGTAGTGGAACGGCAGCGTGGTCGTCTCCGGCCACAGCCGTGGCGCGTTCTCCAGCAGTTCGTCGGGGCCGTACGGGTCCTCCGGGTAGGTGACCGACGCGTTGGGCACGTAGTCCACCGGGGTGTGCGCCCAGCCCTCGTCCATCGTGCCGTGCCAGAACGCGCGGTAGAACAGCTTCTTGATCTTCCAGGTGCCGTCGACGCGCGCGTAGGTGTTCTCGTACAGCCCGCCTTCCATCCACTGGCGCGCCGGCGTCTGCTCGTTCGCGACGAGCTCGTGCGTGCCGGCCTGCATCAGCGTGCGGAAGCGGGCGTAGGCGGTGCGCCGGTCGGCATCCACGTGGATGATGTCCTGCAGCATCGGGTGGTCGAGCAGCCGCCCGAACTGGGGCCCGTTGTGCCCGTCGGCGAACCGCTGACGGAACCGGCCGGTGTACAGCCGGGCCGCGCCGGCGCGTCCCTTGTAGACGCCGCCGATGAAGATGACCTCGCCGTCCTCGTCGAACAGGTCGACGACCTCGTCGTAGTAGCACTTGTCCAGGTAGTACCCGTACGCGTGCTGCAGCCTCCTGATGGCGAGCTCGTCTTCGACGATGCCGAGCCGGTGCTCAAGCTCGGCGATCTTCCCTTCCAGGGACATCACGACCTCCTTGTCAGCCTCGTCAGCCCGCTCGTTGCGCCAGCTGCTCGTCCGTCACCCAGTTGCCGTGCAGTCCGCCGGGCATCCTGATCGGGATCCTGAGCGTGGCGGCCGGCTGCTCGTCGATCCGCTGCGCGTCCAGGATGAGCAGGTCGGTCGTCCCGGTCTCGTGCCGGTCCACCAGCTGCATCACGTATCCCTCGCCGCATCCCGTATCGACACCCGACGGCGGCACGAAGATCGCCTCCTGCACCGTGGCGTTCCGCCCGGCGAACCGGGTCTTCATCGCGCCGGAGACCGGGTTGATCTGGCCGAGCCAGCGGAAGCCCGGCAGCCCGTCGTCGGGCTTCTCCCCGGGGACGTCGGTCAGGTTGATGACCCCGAACCGGTAGCCGCGCGTCGCCCACCGGTCGTCGGTCCGCGGGAACTCGCCGGAGCACCCGGTGAGCCGGCGCTGCTCGAACGCGGTCGTGTCGTCGCCCAGGTCGGGAGACCCTGACGTGTCGATCGTCCACCGGGTGAGCTGCGCGCTCGCCTTCTGCGGGTCGAACGGCGCGCCGGAGATGTCGGGGAACCAGGGGAACGCGGACTTCTCACCGACCGGCGTGTCGATGTGGATGTACCGGCCGTCGTCGTAGGCGTTCATGATGTGCGAGGCGAACCGGTTCGTCCCCCGGTACCAGCGCACGGTGCTGCCGCGGCGGGGCGCCACGCCAAGGTAGACGTCTTCTGAGCCGTCCCACACGTAGAGCGGGCCGCCCGCCTTGAGCCGGTCGAGGCTGGCGGTGAGCGGGATGATCGGGAAGACCACGAAGTTCTCCGTGACCGCCCAGTCGTGCACCATCGAGGAGTACGGCGCCTCGAACCAGGCCTCGTGCACGATTCGCCCGGTGGCGTCCGCCTCGTAGTAGGCGATGTCCCGCGACGCCTCGCCCTTGGCCATGTAGCCGAAGAACACGAGCTCGCCGGTGCGCGGGTCGATCTTGGGATGCGCGGTCGCCGTCTGGGATGACAGGTCGCCCTCCCAGGTGAACTCCCCGATCGTGTCGAGGGTGTCCGGGTCGATCTCCACCGGCGCGCTGTCCTCCTTGGACGCGAGCAGCCGTCCGCCGTGCCAGTACACGTTCGTGTTGGCGAGCCCGCGGCTGAGGCCGGCCACGGACGGGTCGTCGGTGAACGGGTTACGGTACGCGCCGAACAGCGAACGCCGCGCCTCGCGCTCGGCCGTGAACCGCGGCGTCCGCACGTACCGGGACCTGAAGTCGCAGTAGCCTCCTCCGAACCGGAACATGGCGACCATGCCGTCGGCGTTGAAGTAGAAGTCGCGTTCCACGAACGGGGGCCAGGCCGGGTCCGCCCCGACCCGGTAGTACGTGCCGCGCAGCGACGCGGGGATCTCCCCCTGCGTCACCTCAACCCCGCGGATCTCGCCCTCAAGCCGCACGGGGGCGAACCGCCCCTGGAAGCCAGGCTCGTCAGGGAACCGCACCGTCATCGCGCACCGCCTTCACCCTAAAGTCGCGCTGAGCGTAACGCGGGCTCCGCGGGGCGGTGAAGGGCCGGGAACGCCCGATTCGCCCCGGCGATCTTGTGCCGTAGGGACAAACCAGGCGTCCGCCGCGAGAGGAAGCCGGCCCGCCCCGCCTGGCGGAGGGGGGAACGGGGCGGGCCGGCCGGGGAGGGGCTATGCGGGGAGGGGCTATGCGGGGAGGATGACCTCGACCTGGACGGTCTCGCCCGCCTCGGCGAGCGGTAGCAGGGTGCCGGCGATCCGCTGGCCGTCGACGAGCACGCCGGCGCCCTCGGCGAGACCGGAGTCGAGCGTGTCCGCCCGGCGGACGCTGACCTGGTAGGTCGCGCCGCGGAAGCGCCTGGTGGCGGTGAAGCCCGGCCAGCCGGACGGGAGCACCGGGTCGATCCGCAGGCCGTCGAGCTCCGGCCTGATGCCCAGGATCCACTGGGTGATCGCCACGTAGTTCCAGGCGGCGGTGCCGGTGAGCCAGGAGTTCTTCGCCTCGCCGTGGGTGGGCGCGTCACGGCCCGCGATCATCTGCGCGTAGACGTAGGGTTCGCAGCGGTGCAGGTCGCCGAGCGCCTCGCGGGCGGAGGGGTTGATCCGCTTGTAGTAGTCGAACGCGGCGTCCCCGTCGCCGGTCATCGCCGAGGCGATCATGACCCACGGGTTCGTATGGCAGAAGACGCTCGCGTTCTCCTTGTAGCCCGGCGGGTAGGAGGAGATCTCGCCGAGTTCCACGCGGTAGGTGGTGAACGCTGGCTGGAGCAGCATGACCCCGTGCGGGGTGGCGAGCCGCTCCTTCACGGATCCCAGGGCTCGCTCGGCCAGGGAGGCCGGGGCGAGGCCGGCCGAGTCCGCCTGGGGATCGACGAGCCCGATCCCGCCCATGATGCACATGCCCTGCGGCTCGATGAAGATCTGGCCCTCGGTGCCGCGGGACGAGCCGACCGGGTTGCCGTAGAAGTCGTAGGCGCGCAGGAACCACTCGCCGTCCCAGCCGTGCTCGGCGGTCGCGGCGGCCATCTTCTCGGCGTCGGCCCGGTAGGCCTCCGCCTCCGCGACGCGGCCGGTGAGCGCGGCGATGCCGGCCAGCTCGCGCGCCGCGAGTGTGAACAGGCCCGCGATGAACACCGACTCCGCGACGCCGCCCGACTGGTTTTCCGTGGTCTGGAAGGACTCCCCGGGGGTTTCCGAGAAGCAGTTCAGGTTCAGGCAGTCGTTCCAGTCGGCGCGCCCGAT
>Ga0181525_10004631_pt1 | contig 10484 bp, 9 predicted proteins | sample PEATcosm2014_Bin_48_FD_121100 | JGI IMG/M metagenome (GOLD analysis project Ga0181525, IMG submission 121100) | Peatland microbial communities from MTU Mesocosm Facility, Houghton, MI, USA - PEATcosm2014_Bin06_10_metaG | ecosystem: Environmental > Terrestrial > Soil > Wetlands > Peat | place...
AATCACTGGACGCGGAACGTTTTCGCCAACGCCGACGGCACCAAGATCTACGTGACGGTCGGTTCCGGCAGCAATGTCGGCGAGCACGGCGCCGAGAACGAATTCCATCGTGCGAACATTCTGGAGATCAATCCCGACGGCACGGGTCTGCGCGTTCTGGCGTCGGGCCTGCGCAATCCGAACGGCCTCGCGTTCGAGCCGGCCACACACGCGCTGTGGACCGTCGTCAACGAGCGCGACATGCTGGGCAACGATCTGACGCCCGATTATCTGACGCATGTCGTGGATGGCGGATTCTATGGCTGGCCCTATTCCTATTGGGGCCGCCATGTCGATACACGCGTCGCGCCGCAGCGTCCCGATCTCGTGGCGAAGGCGCTGACGCCCGATTACTCGCTGGGCTCGCATGTGGCGCCCTTGGGCCTCGCCTTCTACGACGCGACGGCGTTTCCGGCGGCCTGGCGCGGCGGCGCCTTCATCGGCGAGCACGGTTCGTGGAACAGAAAACCGTTCTCGGGCTACAAGGTCGTGTTCGTGCCGTTCAGGAACGGCGAGCCTGCGGGCGATCCGCAGGATTTCCTCACCGGCTTCATGCCGGCCGACAAGCCCGGCACCACCTATGGCCGCCCGGTGGGCGTGATCGTGGCGAAAGACGGCTCCTTGCTTGTCGCCGACGACGTCGGCAATTGCATCTGGCGTGTGGCGGCGAAGTAGGCGCGCTATGCGGAGATCGCAAGCAATCGTTGCTTGACGTTCCACGCCGGGCGCCATGAAGCAAAGGCGCGATCGTCGCTCGTACGGCGGATCGCGAACATTTCGACGAACGCCGCGACGATCCAGAGCGAAACCCACGGGATGTAATTGTTCGCGAGGTAACCGCTCGCCAGCAGCAGCACCGTGTTCGCCGTTGCGAGCGTCCAGAACAGCCGCTGTTCGCGATGGAATACGAACCGCAGCCACAACAGGGCGATGACCGACACGGCCAGTACGCGTGCCGCAAGCCCGAGCTGAGGCGGCGCGAAATACTCCCACGAGCTGTTGCTTGTGGTCATCTGCAGCGGCCACAGGAAGACGTTGTCGAGTATTCCACGCGCGTCCCAGAGGAGCCACGGCAGGTAGACCGCGCCCGTCAGACCGGCAAACAGGAGAACCGGATATGGCGAGCGAAACCGGAAGAGCATCGGAAGGAAAAGAAGCCCGGGCACACTCTTGCAGCCGATCGACAAAGCGACTGCCGCGGCCGTCGCAAGGGGACGTTTCGAGATGAAGGCGAAGACCGCAAGCGAACCGAACAGAAGCGCCCAGACATCGGTCGCCGACCGCTCGATGTAGTTGCGCGTGATATGCCGATCGAGCAGCAATGCGAGCATTGCGACGCCCGCCAACGCAATCTCGGCGCCCGCGACTTTCCGCAAGATTCGCCAGTTGACGAGGTAGAGTCCGAGTGCCGCGAGGCCATTCAAAAGCATCACCGCGGCGGGAATACCGAACGGGGTCACAAGCGCCGTAATCAAAACGATCAGCGGTCCATATTTGTAACCATAGTTGTGCATCTCGTGCGCGGCGGTGTCGGTCAGCTTGTGCGGCACCGGGAGCAATTCCTGGCGGGTGGGCTCGTCCAGCTTCAGATCATAGCGCTTCATTGTCGCCGCAAGATCTTTTCCCGTCAGGCTTGTCGGGATGCCGTCCGCTGCGCGCTCGCGCGCCCGGCCCTTAAAGGCGACCAGATCGGTCAACGCACCAAGCCCGTAGGGATTCTCGCCAAGCCACAAAAGGCGTGCGGCGCGCCAGCTCGTCTGGCCTTCGTCCATGGGAATGATGGAAGTCCGCAGACTGATCGTGTCGCTGAGTGCCATCATGCCAAGGTCGAGCACGAGCGCCGCAATCAGAAGAGCCCGCAGGAAAGGCGGCAGCGTCGTGGCGCCGGCCGGCTCACCCGTGGAATTGGCGCGGGGGAAAAACCGCAATGCGAGCAACACCGCCAGCAGGGCGCCGAGAATGAGGCCGCGCTCGATGCCGAACCCCCAGTAGAAAAGCCAAAGCGCACCGAGCCAAAGCTGCACGGCCGCCATCATGACGACAAAAGAGCCTTCGCAACCCAGGACAGTGCGACACCAACCGTCTATCCATCCCGGCAGCGATCCGACCTTGCCGCGATCGAACGCGGTCGGACTTTGCTCGGGGAATTCCGGACTCGCGACGGTCATGCTTGGCTGGCTTGTCGGCAGGACATGGTAAACCACGCATCGTTAAGATGAGTTTTGAGCAGCACGCGCCTGGTGCGTCACCAAACATTCCTTCGACTGTCGCTGCCCTGTCGTATTTCCAAAACGTAACGGCAAATTCTCGGAAATTCAATGTCCGCCGCCTTTTCGGACGATCACTCCGCCAACCAGTACTGCATCACGACATGCGGCCGTGCGATGAAGCATTCGCGGTTCAGATCGTAGGTGCGAATGACCGTCGTGGCCGTCTCCGCGCCGGCGCGGTCCTGGCCGTAATCGAGGAGCCAGATGGTGCCGTCCATCACCTTCCAGCGTCCGGCGGAATAGATCGCCTCCGTGGTCGCAGCGTGGAATGCGAGACAATCCTGTCCGGCCATGTTGCCCGGCGGCACGGCGATGCCATTCCGCCAATACATCATCGACGCGTTGGGCCGCCGCACGAAGCATTGCCGGGTGAAGTGATAATGCTGGATGACATCGACCGCACGCTGCGCTGCCGCTGCGTTCGCACCGAAATCGAGAAACGCGTTCGCCCCGAGCGCCACTTTCCAGTCGCCGCCGACATTGCCGGCTTTCGCCGCTGCCGGATCGACGACGACGCAATCTTCAGCGTTAGTCGGCGACGGTGCAGGATTTGTGGCCGGTGGCGCCGCGACAGCGGTCATGATTGTTGCGAACAAAGGTGCGAGCGCTACGCTGTGAAGGATGCGGACCCAGAACATTCTATTTTGTTTTCCGATTGACGCACACTTCATTTGTCTTGGCCCGCATTTGCGGGCCAAGACAATAGTGTTGGATTCCGTTTGATCGCATCGCGCGTTATTTCGCCAACGCCGCCTGGACGACATGTCCGTCGACGGGATTGCCGGGCTTGAGACCCAACAGCGCCATCACTGTCGGATGCACGTCGATCATGTCGAGGCGGGGGATCGCAACGCCCTTCGCGACGCTCGCGCCCCAGGCGTAGAAGATGCCGTGCATCTGCACGATCTCGGGGCTGAAACCGTGATCGGCCTTCAACCCGCCGGTGAAGGGCACGAACGTCACCGGCCAGAAATGGGTCACGCCGAGCGCATGGGCCCACCACGGCATGACTTCCGGTCCGACGAACCAATAGGGCGGTTTGGCGACGAGCAGGATATCGCCGGCGCGCGGGCCATCGCCCAGATGCGCAAAGGCGGGGTAGTGCCCCTTGCGATAGACGTCGAAGGCATAACCGTAATGGCCGAGCGCGGTGGCGACGCGCGCCGCGTTTTCGCCCTTGTGCAGATAGAGAAGCGAGATGCCGCCATCGGATGCCTGATCGGCCTTGATGGAATACATGTTCATGAGACGGCCGACATTGATGAGCGGACCCACATCCATCATGCCGTGATCGGTGCCGACGACGAGCGTTCCCTCGCGTCCCGGCGGCAGCGCCTTGATGGCCGCCATCAGCTTTCCGACGATGGCGTCGCAGCGGCGCACGGCCTCCTCGGTCGCGGGCGCGGTCGTGCCGCTGTAATGCGCGACGTGATCGGGAATCGGAAAGTAGAGCGCGATCAGGCGCGGATGGTTGGGGCCGTTGTCGCGAAGCTCGGCCAGACCGCGCCCCAGGACCGTGTCGTCCGATTCATGATCGGACCACGGCACTTCCGGATTGACGATGCTGGCGAGCTTGCCTTTGGTGCCCGACCAGCGGTCGACGAAATTGAACACGGCGGACCTGACGCCCTGGCGTTCGGCGGCCTGCCACATCGCCTCGCAACCTGTACGCCAATCGGAATCCTCGGGCACCGAGGCATCGTCGCCGTAGCGGCCGCGTTTCGGATCGACAAAGATATTCGACATGATGCCGTGATGGGCGGGCCAGCAGCCCGTCACGAAGGTCGCGTGATTGGCCATCGAATTCGTCGGATAGGCCGGCACGAGGTGGCGCGACGACACACCTTCGCGCTTCATGCGATCGAAGTTGGGAGTCGACGTCGCATCGATCATCGCGGGCGGAAAGCCGTCGAACATCACCACCACGACGGTGCGTTCCGCGGCATCGCTTGACGTGGAGATCGTCGCCAGCAGGAAAAAGGCGAGCGCGGCTGACAGGCCGCAGGCGAAACGATTCATGGTGCCCCCCGTGGCCGCGGGTGCGCGGCCCCAGCGAGCTTTAGCAAAATCGGCTTTTCCTGTCAGCCGGGCGGGGCCTGGCGGTCTTTGAGGCCCAAAACGCGAAACGGCGGGAACGTCGCCGTCCCCGCCGCGCAACTTGCGATCGCGTTCGGTTCAGAACTTGATCCAGACGCCGCTGTGCCAGTAGCCGCGGCCGCGATGCTCGTGCCAGCGATAGTGATCGTTGGCGCCCCAGACCCAGCCGTCGGGATGGATCACGATGCCGAATTCGTCGCGATAGGCATAGCGATTGTGCGTGTGCCAGCATTCGCCTTCGCGATTGCAGACGATATAGGCGGACGCACTCGTCGCCGTGATTGCGACAGCCGCCGCGCCCAGCAGCGCTGCGGACGCCAGTTTTGCGATGGTCTTCATTTCACTCTCTCCCTAGACAATGTTCCAACAGGACCGCCCGCACGGACGCTCCCGGCGACACCCCGCCGGGATCCTGAGGAATGGACTTGCGAACCCCTCCGCCGAGGAATGCCATACCGGAATCCCCATGGGATTAACTAAACATGAGGCTCTGGGCCTGTCTTTCCCGGGCTTTTCACATTTGTATCTGTTTGTCGCAGACATGGGTTTTGGCGACAAATTGCCGATATTCGCCGATTCGGGCCGACGTCGGATTTCTAGCGCCGCGAGGGTTTGCGGGCGATCGATACGCGCGCGGACTAGAAGTAACGGCTGACGCGGATGAGAAAGGTCTCGGCACCCGGCAGGCTTCCGTAGTCGGTGCGTTTGCCGCCGAAGCTAGCCGCCGTCAGCGCGCCGACGGTCCATTCCCGAGAGACGTAATAGTCCGCCGTCGCCTGCGCGAAGCTCGAAAAATCCCGCAGGTCCGTGTTGACGAAAGCCGTGATCTCGAGGTCCTCGATGAAGGCGTCCGTCCAGTCGGCGCGCAGAAATGTCTCCTCGCGCGCGGTCGGTTCGAGCTGGTCGGCTGCGTAGCCGCGGATATACCAGAGCTCGGCGTCGGCGGCAGGATTGTGCAACGCGCCCGCGCCGAACCAATGCGTCCAATCGGCGTCGGAGAAGCCCGCCTGGTGATAGTGATATTCGAAATTGAAGGTGATCTTCGATTCCGTCGTGTACGAAAACCCCGCCGCCAGATCGTTGTGGAAGGAAGGCGTCGTGTCGGACGGCAACAAAGACGGTGCGGCAAGCGGGATGGTGCCCGTCATCTTGCCGTAGGTGAGCGCCGCGTCCGCGAGGTCGGTCGAACTGCCGCCCGCCCATTCGAGATAGGCGACGATCTGCTGGCCGATCCCGCGCGTGAGATTGGCGCCGTAGCTCCAATGCCCGTCGTTCGAGAAGGCGAGAAGTTCGGGTGCGAAATCCTCGAACAGCCCGACGCTGCCTTTGACGAGAATGCGCGTCGACGCGTTGGTGCGGTCGAACATCGGGTTGAACGACGGCAGGTTGGTGTTGAGATAGATCGCGCTCGGATCGGTGAGCTTGGGCGCGGCCGCGACGGTCAGCGCCGCGTGCTCCCACAGATGCTGGCCGGTCAGCATGAACGTACCGAGCCGGTCTTCGCGCAGGACCGAAGGATCCGCGGAAAGCGGCTCGACGACCGCGCGTGTCTTGAAGAAATCCGTGGGATTGAAGCCGAGCGCCACGCCGCTTTTCAGATTGATGCGGCCGATATCGAAGAAGGTCGCGCTGTCGGCAGCCCAGGCGAGATAGCCTTCGCGGAAATCGTTGCGGACATCCTCGTGACTCGGAAAATCGAGGCCGTCCTCGGCGCGAAGATTGAAGCGGTCGCTGAAGACGAAGCGCACGTCACGGCCGAGCGCCCAGTCCATGCGCGCATCGCCGAAGAGCCGTTCTTCCCAGCGCGCCGGCTGGGGCGGCGGAAAGGCCACGACGAGATCGTTGCGCCTGACCGTGCCGATGACATCGTTCTGCAGAAAGATCTTCTGATTGGCGTCGGTCGCGGGAGCCGCGGGCGGCGGCGCCATCTGGGGGATGCGGTCGAGTTCGTCGTCTGCCTGCGCGCTGCCGGCGCTCCAGAGCAGGGAGGCGCCGAACAATGTCGCGGCGAGTTTTCGCATCATTGCGCGTTCAGATGGGGCAGATAGTCCCGCTGGAACCAGACATCGGGAATGTCCTGGAATTTCGAATCCGAGAAATCGACCAGCGTGACGAGCGAGGAATCGACGGCGTCGATGATCACGGCCTGCGTCGGGCGAAGGCCGCCCAGCCTTTCCAGGAAATTGCGATAATAGAGGATCTTCAGAAGCCGCCCGCTGTCGGCGTAGAACTTCGCCTTGACGGGATCGTAGCTCCCCTCTTCGACCCAATATTCGATGTGGTTGTAGGTCGCCGTCTGGGTCGCCGCCTTCATGTCGAGATGCCAGCATTTGCGCTGCTGCCGGCCCGCATCTTCGATCGTCTCCTCGCCGATGAGCGTCGCAGTATAGTCGATCGCGAGATTGGCCGTCAGCACGTCGCCGATGGCAGCCTGTCCCGTCAGTCTCTGCTGGGGCGAAATGCGCACGCTGTCCTTGGTCGCGGGATCGTAGAACCAGAGAACGCTTCCGAGCAGCACCATCTTACCCGCGTCGCGCGGCGGATCGACGTAGCGCGCGAGGTTGCGGAACTGCCGCGTGGCCGGATCGATCTTCGAGTAGACGTAGAGGATGTTGCGGTCGGCGGGCTGGCCCGAGCGATATTCCGTCAGCACCGTCGTCGTGCGGAAGGGCTTGTCCGGATTGCGGATGGCGTCTGCTTTGGCGACGATCTCCTGTGCCGTCTCGGCCGACGCGTGAGCGCTCGCGGCGAAAATCATCATGGCGGCGAGGACAGTCCGAAGCGCGATCATGGCATCCTCACACGTGTCTCAGGGCATCGACGATCTGCAGCCTCGCGGCGCGGTTGGCGGGTAGAAGGGCGGCCAGCGCGGCCAGCCCGATCAGAAGCGCCCATGTCCAGCCGATGAGATCCCATGCGCCGATCATATAGAGTCTGAGCGGCACAGGTTGCGCCTGTCCCGGCGGCAGCCAGGTGAGCCCGCTCCGATTGACGAGCCACGACACGAGAAAGGCGATCAGAACGCCGCCGGTCGCGCCCATGGCGCCCAGGAGAACGCCCTCGATCAGGAATTGCCGCCGGATGCCGGCGCGCCGCACGCCCAAAGCCCGCGTCGTTCCGATCTCGTCGGTGCGTTCGATGACGCTCATGCCCATGGCGTTGGAAACGGTGAAGATGACGACGATGCCGATGATGATCGAGATGAACGAGAAGATCGAGCGGAACAGGTTGAGCGCCTGTGTGTAGAAGGGTGTGATCTCGGCGAAATCGCGCGTCTCGAGATCAAGGCCGTGCGCCCTGAACAATTTCGCAAGCCGCGCGCGGGCAGCCGGCATGTCTTCGGTCCGGTGCAGCTGGATGATGATGCCGGTGGCGCGATGCTCGCCGCGCCCGTAGACGAGCTCTTGTGCGAGCGCGATGTGCATGCCGACATAGATGTCGTCGAGTTCGCGCACACCTTGCGGATCGGCCTTGAAAATCTCGAGGTCGACGACGTTCGGCGCGCCGCCGGCCGTCGCTGCGAGGAGGTCGATGCGCGGCAGGAGCGGCCCATGTTGCGCGCCCGAAGCCGGCTGGTCGCGCGCGACGAGGTCGGAAAAGTCCTGTTTGGGCAGGCTTGCGACATCGGCCGCGGCCGCATTTTCCGACGGCGCGCCGGTGGGCAATTTCGGACAGTTTCCGAGATGCAGGCTTTCGCAGAGGCCGAGCACGCGGGCCATTCCGACGCCGACGATGCCCTGCGAGACATCGCTGTCGCGCAATCCCGTATCGGCATCGCCCGCCCGGCCGACGTCGTATTCGTCCCAGTGTTTCATCCGGTCGCGATCGGACGGAATGAATCCCGTGCCGATGAAGGTGCGCGATTCGCCCGAATCGGAATTCGACGCAATGCCGGCCATGTACTGCACGGGGGTTGCCACCGCGATCAGCGGGCGCAGAACCGGATCCGTCGTGATCATCTTGAGCACGGCGTTGTAGCGCGGGATGCCCCAGATGGCCGGATTGCCGCTGCCGAAATCGAAATAGCCCCTGCGGTAGACGGTGAGATGGCCGACGCGATCGACGGCGCTCGTCTGCAGACCGTAGACGACGTAGACCGTGTAGGCTCCGAACACCAGCGTCGCCGCCGTTCCGATCGCGATCGTCAGCATCGTCGTCAGCGACCGGCGCGTGTTGCGGAAAATGCTGCGGAACGCGATCTTGAAGATCATGCCGCATGCTCCTGGCCGACGATGCCGCCGTCGCGGATCGTGAACGTGTCGTCGGCATGGGAGATCAGTTGCGAATCGTGCGAAGCGAAGATGAAAGTCGTGCGGGATTCCGCCTGCATCCGGCGCATCAGCGCGATGACGCTTGCGCCCGTCTCGGAATCGAGATTGGCCGTCGGCTCGTCGGCGAGCACGATGTCCGGACGCTTGACGAGCGCGCGCGCGATGGCGACGCGCTGCTTCTGACCGCCGCTCAATTCGTTGGGGCGCTGCCGGCGCTGATCCTTGAGGCCCACGGCCTCCAGCATTTCGAGCGTGGCCTCGCGGCGCTTCGGCGCGGAAACGCCGGTCAGCAGCAGCGGATATTCCACGTTCTCGTAAGCCGTCAGAACCGGGATGAGGCTGAAGCTCTGAAAGATGAAGCCCACGTGCCGCGCGCGGAAATCGGAGAGCGCGGTGTCCGAAAGCTTGGCTACGTCCTGTCCCGCGATGCGAACCATGCCGCTCGTCGGCGCGTCGATGCAGCCGATGAGGTTGAGAAGCGTCGTCTTGCCGCTTCCCGAAGGACCGATCAGCATGGTGAAACGCTGCGGCGCGATGGCGAGCGAAACGCCGCGCACCGCGCGCACTTCGACGGCACCGATCCGGTAGGTCTTGGTAACGCGATCAAGCTTGACGACGGGCTCGTCGAGCGCGCCGTCCTGCCTACTCTTACTCGCCTCGAGCATTCTGGCTTGCCCCTGTCGACGTCGCTCCCGAAGCCGTCCGACATCATAAAACGTGCCGGTTAATTTGCAGGATATGGTACTCTGTGGTACCAAATCAAGGGGAATCAAAACACCTTGAAGCGCCAACGCGATAACGAGAACGACGAAGACGGCCCCGCCCGCGAACGCATTTTGGACGCAGCGTTTTCCGCCTTCATGGAGCACGGCTACGCAAGGGCGAGCACGCTCGACATCGCGACCCGGGCCAAAGTTTCCAAGCGGGAGCTCTATTCGCATTTCGAAAACAAGCAGGCGCTGTTCGCGGCCGGGATCGCGCGGCGAACGCAAGCCATGCGAATTCCTTTGCAGCACAATGACGTCGCAAATCCGGAAGGTCTGGCCGCAACGTTGCGGTTGCTCGGCCGCGGGATCCTGACGGGCGTGACGGACGACGACGTGATGGCGGTCTATCGTCTGGCCATTGCGGAATCGTTGCGTTCGCCGGACGTTGCGGCGACGCTCGATCGTGTGGGACGCGGCGAGACGCGCAAGGCGGTGGCCGCGCTGATCGCGCAGGCGCAGGCGCTCGATCTGGTTGTCGCCGGCGACGCGGGCGAAATGGCCGACGAGTTCTGTTCGCTTCTGTTTTCGGATCTTCTGATCCGGCTCGTCTTGCGTGTCGCGCGGAAGCCGGCGCCGAAAGAGATCGCGCGGCGCTCCGAAATTGCGACGGAATTGTTACTGCGGCTTTACGCAGCGCCGAACGCTAGACAAAAGCACGAGACCGAATAAGGTCGCTTTTTTCTCGAGGGAGGATTTCCACCATGAAGCACATTCTGCTTGCGACTGCTGCATTCTTCGCCCTGGCCGGCGCGGCTCAGGCCGCGGATGCCTATGCGTCGATGTACGGCAATACGGTGACGATCACCGGCGCCGACGGCGCGAAGACCACGACCTTCGTCAATCAGGACATGACGTGGGAACAACATGCGGCCGACGGCAAAGTCGTGAAGGGCACCTATGCCTGGAAGGATGCGGCGACGGCCTGCTTCACGCAGACCGATCCCGCGCCGGCTTCGCCCGACAAAGCGACGACGTGCCTGCCGAACCAGACGGCGCACAATGTCGGCGACAGCTGGTCGGTGCCGGGCATGGACGGAAAG
>Ga0181525_10004633_pt1 | contig 10481 bp, 11 predicted proteins | sample PEATcosm2014_Bin_48_FD_121100 | JGI IMG/M metagenome (GOLD analysis project Ga0181525, IMG submission 121100) | Peatland microbial communities from MTU Mesocosm Facility, Houghton, MI, USA - PEATcosm2014_Bin06_10_metaG | ecosystem: Environmental > Terrestrial > Soil > Wetlands > Peat | place...
ATCGAGGGTGCGCCTTCAATTGATTTGCACAAGCCGGTGTCACGTCAATATGAGGAGGAATATCATCGTTATTATGGCTGGCCATATTATTGGGAGGGTGACGGTTTGTGGGGCGGCATGAGAGGCTTTCCGGTCTTGGAATCGCCCACGACCACCGCGCCGAGCGGGCATCCGGCACCGGTCTATACGAAACACAAACGGTCGGACTCGCATCTGCTGAGCACGCAGGCGGTGAACGGGTATCATCTCAAGGCCAGCGACGGCACGAGCGGCCATGTCTGCGATTTCATGATGGACACCCAAAGCTGGGTGATCCGGCAACTGGTCATCAAGACCGGCCACCGGTTCACGGGCAAGGAAGTGGTGATACCGGTCAACGCGGTGGACCGGATCAGTTACGACGAATCCACGGTGTTCGTGAATCTGACGAATGACGCGGTGGAGAAATGTCCCCCGCACCTGTTGATCCCGGCGATTGTGCCCGCTCACGAGGAACCCGTCCTTTTTTGATTATGAAACACAATAAATTTTCCCAGAGCCAGAATCAAAACCCGGCCACCACCTCGCGGCCCACGGCGTTTGCCACATTGAGCCACGGCGAGGCTGAATTTGTGCCGGCACCTGACGAGGTGGCCCGCAAGGCCTATTTCAGCTATGTGAACCAGGGTTCGCCGCAGGGACACGAAGTGCAGCACTGGCTGGCGGCGGAGGCGGAATTGATCACGGAACGTAACCTCACGCGCACGCACGGATTTCACAACAAGACGTAATTAAACTTCCTTCACACAAGCAACACAAAATTATGAAAACTTTGAATGGCACCCGCATGGAAGATCCCAAAATGTATGAGACGCAAAACGACATCTCCAAGGAGCGCCGGACGGAATTGAGTGCGCTGCTGAACCTGCGGCTGGCGTCCGCCGTGGACCTGCAATTGCAGATGAAGCAGGCGCATTGGAATGTGAAAGGCCCAAGCTTCATCGGCCTGCACGAACTTTTCGACAAGGTGGCGGAGGCGGTGGAGAATTATGTGGACGAGATCGCCGAACGCATCGTGCAGCTCGGCGGCGTGGCCGAGGGAACGGTGCGCATGACGGCGGCCCGCACGCAGCTCACCGAATATTCGCCGGAGATTTCGGATGGCATGGAGTATGTGGAGTGCGTGGCCCGCGCGCTGTCCACGTTCGGCCGGCAGGCCCGCGCGACGATTGACGAGTCGAACGCATTGGATGACGCCGACACGGCGGACCTGTTCACCGAGGTTTCACGCGGCATAGACAAATGGCTGTGGTTTGTGGAGGCCCATTCGCAGGCCACGAAATAAGGTGAGATCATGAATGTCAAATTCCTCCTATTCGCAATCGTTGGTTGCCTGATGCTTGCCGTCCCGGTTCTGCGCGCGCAGGGCATCACAACCAACACCATCTACGTCAATTCCGAGTCCAAGGATTTTCCGGTTGTCGTGACCTTGAAATATAAGGACGCGGTGATGTGTGAGCGGACATTGGGGGAACACTCGCTCCTGCCGCCCGGCCTCAAGGACAAGATGAGGCTCACCCCAAAACAGTGCGAGGCTTTGAAGCCGTTCGAGGATGATTTTGCCAGCACGAGCCAGCAATATGAGGCGGCTAACCAATTCAGGATTGATGCCGCCGGAGACGTGAGCCGGCAGGTGCGCGGATCGAAGAACACCGCGCAAATCCGGGCGGCCCGCAACGAATCGCAGGCGGCCTGGGCCGGTCTTCAGTCCTACAGGGATTCAGCCGTTAAGAAAATCCAGCCGTTGCTGACACCGGAGCAGCTTGCGATTTTGGAGGATCCTCTAAACCAATGGCATGAAAATCATGTGTATGAAGCACATGACCCGTCGGCAAATTAAATGTCCACCGCAATTAACCCCCACTTAACCGGCGGAATGATCAACAGAAACTATGAAATCTCCCTTCACCAAACCTGCGGCATTGCCGCAAACTCCAGTCTTTCCGCAAACGCTCCACACGTTGCGGCCCGTTCAGGAGAAACCAATGCCAAATCAAAAACCCAAAAAGCGGGACAACATTTTTTCACAATCCCGCGACACGCATGAAGACCGTGGCACGCGCGAAATGAAAACCTCCCACAACGAGCAGACCAATCACGCACGATAAATTTAATCTTATGAAAACAAATCCATTGAAGGACGGCGTCATCTCGGAAAATTCCGCCGGCATCGGCACGGTGACACCCCAGATGGTGCGCGCGCGGGCGGCGGAGCTGGCGGTCATTGACGGTGAAATGTCGGGAGCCGCGACCGTGGCACATTTTGCGCAGGCCAAACGGGAATTGACCGGCGAACCGGACATTGACCCGAAGGAAGCCTTGCTTGAATCCGCGCCTGAATCCGAACGCTGGGATCCACTGCCAGGTTCCACCGGACATAAAGTGCCGGCGGCTCTCAGCGAGGATGAGGACGACGAAGGCCGGAGTGACAATGAACGGCTGGTTGAAGAAGGTGTCGGCGAAGCCGAGCAGGATCAAATGCGCCAAGCCAGCCTGGAACGGCCATGAGCTGGACTCCGCTCAACCTGACGGTGCGCGTTGGCTGCAATCTTATTTATGAAACTACCGTGCAGACGCCGGTTCTTTTTGTGCTCAAGCCCCGGCTCGAAGGCCGCGTGCTTGTGATGCAGGAAAGACTTTCGTTCGGCATCGGCCTGCCGTCATATGAATTTCAGGACAGCCACGGCAACATCACTTATCGCTCGACCTTCATGCCGGGCAAAAATGAAATCCGGCACGACGCGCTTGTGGCCGTTTCATCGCTGCCGGACAGCCGGGAGATACGCGGCAACATCGTGCCGGTGGGACAACTGCCGCATGAATTGCTGCGCTACACGCTACCGAGCCGTTATTGCGATTCGGACAAGCTGATGAATTTTGCGTGGAACCAGTTCGGCCAGATTCAACATGGCCTTCCACGCGTGCAGGCCATCTGCGACTGGGTTCACAACAACATTGAATATCGCTATGGCTCCGGGCGGCCAGACCTTTCCGCGTCCGAAGTGATTGCGCGTCGTCACGGTGTCTGCCGTGATTTCGCGCACGCGGTCATCGCGCTCTGCCGCGCTTTTAATCTGCCCGCACGCTACGTCACCGGACATTTGCCGGACATCGGCTTTATTGATCCCGGCACACCGATGGATTTTCACGCTTACTGCGAAGTCTATCTGGGTCAGGATTGGCTCACTTTCGACGCGCGCTACAATGTTCCGCGCATCGGTCGCGTCAAGGTCGCGCACGGCGCGGACGCGGTGGACGGCGCGTTCGCGACAATTTATGGCGAGGCCAACCTGACTTACTTCCAAGTCTGGGCTTATCAAGTCAACCCGCAGCAGGTTTCCGTCGGCGATCCAATTGATTTATCCAAACGGATGGACGGCAATGCAACTGTCCGCTTGAACTGACCAGGTAAAAATAAATTTCCAAAAAAAACCAAGGAAAAAACAAATATTATGAACACACCCATCATTGACCGGGATCTGACCAAGCAAGCCCCTCACAGCCCGCGCGAACGCATCGGCGGATTTGCCATCGCCAGCCGCGCCACCGACAAATGCCGTGCCAGCCTCGCGGGAACGCTTGGCGAATATCATTTCGCTTGTCCGCTGGACAACATGCTCTTCAGTTTCAAGGGCATCACCGGAGACCAGTTCAAAGCCGCCGTTAAGGCCGCGAAAAATTATGAGGACGTCGGCACCTGGCTGCTGGCCAACGGCACGACGAAAACGGGGCCGGAAATCGAGGACTGGTCGGATGACATGGAAGCCGACAGCATGATGAAGAACCCGGAGAAGCGCGCCTACTTTGCGGAGAGCTGTCACAAGCTCGGACTCAACCCGGATAAGAGCACGACATTCGACTGGCTGGAAGCGGACGACCGCGAGAGCTTTGGCAGCAAATCCGCATAAGTTTTTTTGCCGCGACAAAAGGAAATTTTGCGTGAATAAAATCCAGCCATGCCGGAGAATCTTCGTCATGGCGCTGGCGATTTTTTTGCTGCGTCTGGCGGTGTTTGCAAATGCGCAGGAATCATCTGCCGGCTTCACAAATTCTCCGACCGCCGGGACTATTATCCTTCCAAAATCCGTTCCCGATCCAATCGAGCCGTTCAACCGTGCGATGTGGGCTTTCAATGTGGGGCTGATGACCGATGTCATTAAACCGACGAGCAAAGTCTATCGGTTCGTCGTCGTGAAACCGGTCCGCACCGGAATCGGAAATTTTGGTCGGAACCTCACTTACCCAGGACGGTTGATCAATAATCTGCTCCAGGAAAAGTGGCGCGGTGCGCGCGATGAAACCTACCGCTTCGTTTGCAACACTACCGTCGGGATAATTGGATTCTGGGATGTGGGGACAAAATGGAAAATTCCAAAATCCGACGCGGACTTCGGCCAGACTTTTGGAAAGTGGGGCTGGAAGCCGCAGTGTTTCATCATGCTGCCGATCTTTGGGCCGAGCAACGAACGCGACACCCTCGGCCTCGGGGCTGACACCGCCGCCAATCCGCTGCTCTACATCGCGCCCTACGATTTCGTTGCAAACAATCCGCTGACATGGCTTGGTCCTTACACTTATTTCACCTATGCGGTCATGTATAACGATTTGTCTGACAGCGTGGGTGAATATGTTCGTTTTAGTCAGGCAGAAATGGATCCGTATTCCGAGGTTCAATATGCCTGGACCTTCGCGCGTGCGACCCAGGTGGCTGATTTCCAGGCAAAGGGAAAACCGGACGAAGCCTCGCTCGAAACCATCGAATCCGTCTTCTTCACCTACCAGGACCCGGATTTTCCGGGTCGGGGTAAAACCAAGTCGGCCTTGATCCCGGCGACGGGCCGGAAACTGAAATTCACGTTCTGGTTGCAACCGGGAAAGGCGCCCGTGGTCTATATCATTCCCGGCCTGGGTTCGCATCGTCTGGCCGAAAACTCGCTGGCGCTTGCCGAGTTGATTTACAAAAACGGTTTCTCCGTCGTGAACGTCAGCAGCCCGTTCAATTCCGAGTTCATGGAAAACGCCTCCACCGTCGCGCTGCCCGCGTATCTGCCGGCGGACGGTCACGATTTGCACGTCGCGCTGACGGAAATTGACCGCCGCTTGAATAAATTGTATCCGGCTCGGTTGGGCGACAGGGCGTTGATGGGGTATTCCATGGGGGCATTCGATTCGTTATACATCGCGGCCACCGAGACGACAAATCAACCTCCTGCCGCGCCGAAGTCTGGCGAAGGCGAACCGTTGATCAAATTCGACCGCGTCGTGGCCATCAATTCACCCGTGCGGCTGGAATATGGGATTTCCAAGCTGGACGAATTTTACCGCGCGCCGCTGGAGTGGCCGGAGACCAACCGGGCCGATTATATTGAAAATACTTTTCTCAAGGTGGCCGTCTTGAGCAGGCTCACCCTCACGCCGCGGGTCTCGCTGCCCTTCAACTCCGTCGAATCCAAATTTCTCATCGGCATGACGTTCCGGTTCATGCTGCGCGACATCATTTACAGCAGCCAGCGGCGGAACAACCAGGGCGTCCTGCAACATCCGATCCACAATTTCCGGCGTGAGCCGGTCTATCAGGAAATCCTCAATTATTCCTACGAGGATTATTTTGAGAAATTTGCGATTCCATATTATGAGGACCACGGCCTCGGAACCAACGCGCCGGAGACGCTGCAAAAATCCGGCGACCTGCGCTCGTATGACGCAGGGCTGCGCGCCAACCCGGACATCCGCATCATTGTGAACGAAAATGATTTTCTTCTGGCCGACGAAGACCTTGCATGGCTCCGCACTACATTTACGCCGGAGCAATTGACGGTGTTCAACCGCGGCGGCCACCTGGGAAATCTTGTCAACCCGACCGTGCAAAAAACAATTCTCGAAGCTCTCGCCGGCCTTGACCCGGTTCCTGCCAAATCACTTCGTTAGGGTAACACCCCATGGAAAAGTTCCCGCCAACGGGTTAATTTCGTCACGGAAGGAATACAAATCCAATATGAAAATAATTCTATTTATGACCGGCATGATAACCCTCCTCACCACCAGCGGCTGCCTTGTTGCGGACGGCGGCGGCGGACGCGATCACGCGAGATACGAACATCATGACGCTGTCGTCGTCGGGCCTCCGGTTCTCGTGGTGCGCCCGCCGGAAGTCATCGTGCGGTAGTTTGAGTTCGTGATGCAAATGTCCGTCAGCAAGATTCCACTGTCCGCCAAAGTGGCCGTCACCGCCTTTCTTGCCGTGCTCATTCCGGTCTATCTGCACACCTACGGGCCGACCAATTTTTTATGGTTCTGTGACGCCGCGCTCATCCTCACGGTGGCGGGCATGTGGCTGGAAAGCCCGTTGCTCGTCAGCATGTGCGCCGTGGGAATCCTGATGCCGCAATGCCTCTGGCTCGTGGACTTCGGCGTCAACCTTCTGGGATTTCATTTTCTGAACCTGACCAGCTATATGTTCGACCCCGCGCTGCCGCTGTTCACCCGTGCACTTTCACTTTTCCATGGCTGGCTGCCCATGCTGCTCGTCTGGCTCCTGTTCCGCCTGGGCTACGACAAGCGGGCTTTGATTTCGTGGACTGTCATGGCCGAAGGACTGGTTTTGGTCTGCTATTTTTTTACTCCGCCAGCCGGAGCCCATTTGGCCAACCCCAACATTCCCATCAACATCAATTATCTTTACGGATTCAACGACCGGCAGCCGCAGCATTGGATCAACCAAAATCTCTATGTCATACTGTGGCTTGGAGTGCTGTGGCTCGTGGCTTTTCTCCCTACCCATCTGGTCTTGCGCAAAACCTTCGCCGTTCAACGCCTGCGGTCGGCTTGAAGCTCCCAATTCAATTTCTTGATCTTCCCAGCCTGCTCGCCAAGACTGGATTCACGAACATTGGGCGGGAATAGCAGGGTAACGAGGCATTATGGGATTAAATTTAGGCGGCTGTTCTCCGGGCGGGCGAAACATGAACATTTTTCCGCCTGAATTGTCATATTTTCTGAAACGAAAATTCGTTGCGAAAAAGCTGAAGATTGAACATATAATTTCACGGTTGCACTTGAAAAGATTTAGACTGCGAAAATTTACAATCGTCGGATTCCTGCTTTTGGCAGCGTTGAGCTTGACTGCGCCGGTCGCGCGCGCGGCAAGTTTCACCGCGTCGCTTGACCGCGACACCATCGCGCTCGGCGAACAGGCGACGCTGACGTTGAGGTTTGACGGGGACGCGCCGCAAAATCCCCCGCAGCTTTCGGAAGTTCCGGGATTGGGCTTCGGCTACGTCGGAAACCAATCCATGAATCTCATCATCAACGGCGTTGCCAGCTCGATTGTCACCTATACTTACGCGGTGACGCCCACCAAGAGCGGAGAATTTACAATTCAAGTCATTGCGACCGACGCGAACGGCAACTCAATTTCCGCAGCGCCGGTCAAGCTTACTGTGACCGCAGCCAGTGCTCCAACCGCCGCCGCCGTGAATTCCGGCAGCGAAGTCGCGTTCCTGAAATTTGAGTTTCCGAAAAATAAAATTTACGTCGGCGAATCGGAGATCGGGCAGCTCGAACTTTACCTGCGCGACGACGTGCAAAATTTCGGCAACTTCCAGTTGACCGGCGCGCCCACGGACGGTTTCAGCCCCGGAAAAATCGCCGAGCTGCAAAACCAGCGCCGCCGTGTGCAGGTCGGGAACCGCGTCTACACGGTCATTCCGCTCGCCGTTCCGCTCACCGCCGCCAGAACCGGCGCGCTCACGCTCGGCCCGTTCACCGCGGGCGCCGTGGTGGTGCTGCCGTCGGAAAATCAGGGCGGCAATCCGTTTTTCATGTTTAATCAGGGCGAACAAAAGCAGGTCACGCTCGCCACCGACCCGGTCAATGTGGAATCACTGCCTCTGCCCGAACAAGGCAGGCCCGCAAACTTCACCGGCGCGGTCGGAGATTTCACGATGACCGCCAGTGTCGGGCCGACGAACGTGACCGTCGGCGATCCCGTGACCGTCCGCGTGCAGATATCCGGGCGCGGCTCGCTGGACGCCGTTCAATTGCCCGACCAGTCGGCGCTCCAAAATTTCAAGATTTTCCAGCCCACGTCAAAAACCGAAATCGCCGACCAGTTTGGATTTGAAGGCAAAAAAACATTTGAAGAAATCGTCACGCCGCAAATTCCCGACGTCCGCGAATGGCCGCCGTTTTCATTTTCATTTTTCAATCCTGACGACGGAAAATATCACACGCTCACACAGCCTGCCGTCCCGCTCGTCGTCCAGTCCGCCGGCGCAAACGCGCAACCGACAATCGCCGCAACCAAAAATTCCGCGAACGAAAACCAATCCGCGCAGGACATCTTGCCGATCAAGGAGAATCTTGGCGCTCTCGCAAAAAATTCCGAGCCGTTGATTTTACGCCCGGCATTTGTAGCCGTGCAAACATTGCCGGTTCTCGCATTTCTCGCGTCGCTCATCTGGCGCAAGCGCGCGGATAATCTTGCGAACAATCCGCGATTACGCCGGAAAATCGCCGTGGAAAAAATGGTTCAAACCGGAATCGCCGATTTGAAAAAATGTGCCGCCGAAAACAACTCCGAAGAATTTTTTGCGCTGCTGTTCCGGCTGTTGCAGGAGCAGCTTGGCGAACGGCTGGATTGTCCGGCATCCGCCATCACGGAAAATGTGATTGATGGGCATTCAGTTTTGCGCAGCGCGCCAAAGGCAACGCTTGATGGATTGCGCGAGCTCTTCCAGCTTTGCAACCAGGCCCGCTACGCGCCGGTGCGTGGCACCAGCGAATTAAATTCGGTCGCCGCGCAGTTCGCGAAAACCATCGTCGAACTTCAGGAGGTGAAGGCATGAAAAGACTTTTTGCCAGCCTGGTCCCGCTGATTTGCGCCGGAGAACTTTTTGCGGCGGATGTCACTGCGGATTTTTCCACGGCGAACAGGCTTTATGCTGAAGGGAAATTCTCTGACGCGGCGAGTGCTTATGAGAACATTCTCCAGACCGGCGCACAGTCGCCCGCGCTGCTTTTCAATTATGCCAACGCGGAATTCAAGGCGGGCAATCTCGGCAAAGCCATTGCCGCATATCGCCGGGCGGAGCTGCTCGCGCCGCGCGATTCCGAAATCCGCGCGAACCTCGGTTTTGTCCGCAACCAAGTCCAGGGCGCGACGATTCGCGAAAGCCGCTGGCAAAGCTGGTTCGGCGTGTTGACGCTCAATGAAGGCGCGCTACTGACGGCGGCTTTGTTTTGGGTGACGCTGGCTCTGCTCGTAGCGCGGCAACTTCGCCCCGCGCTGGTTCCAAAATTAAAATCCGCGACCCGGCTGTTTTCCACCCTGACCATTTTTTCCGCATCCGTGCTGGGTGTGCAGGCGGCGAATCATTTTTGGTCGGCCACCGCCGTGGTGGTTTCCGCCGGGGCGACCGCCAGCAGCGGGCCGTTTGACGATGCGCAGAGTGCGTTCACCGTCCACGACGGCGCGGAGCTTTCCGTTTTGGACCGGCATGACAACTGGGTTCAAGTCGCCGGCGGCACGGGCCAGACCGGCTGGTTGACGGTGAAGCAGGTTGAAGTTTTGCCCGGCACATGAGTCGCGGCTGCGAATAATTTGGTTGAACACGGCAACAAACTTTTTGTCAGAATGTCGTCCACGAACAAACGAACTAAACCATGAGCACAGGAATAAATGCAATTAACGAAGCGGTGAAGGAAGCCAGCGCTTTCACACACCCGCTGTTTAACGAACTCGGAAAGGTCATCGTCGGTCAGCAATACCTGACCGAACGATTGGTAATCGGCCTGCTCGCCAACGGCCACGTTTTGCTCGAAGGCGTGCCCGGCTTGGCAAAGACCCTCGCCGTCAAATCCATGGCCGCGTGCATCAGCGTGAAGTTTTCACGCCTGCAATTCACGCCGGACATGCTGCCCGCCGACGTCGTTGGCACGCAGATTTACAATCCACAATCCGGCGGCTTCTCTACGCGCAAAGGCCCGGTCTTCGCCAACCTCGTCCTCGCCGACGAAATCAACCGCGCGCCCGCCAAGGTGCAGAGCGCGCTGCTGGAAGCGATGCAGGAAAAACAGGTCACCATCGGCGACCAGACTTACAAATTGGAAGAACCGTTTTTGGTGTTGGCGACGCAAAACCCCATTGAGCAGGAAGGCACGTATCCGCTGCCCGAAGCGCAGGTTGACCGCTTTATGCTCAAGCTCAAGATCGGCTACCCGTCGCGCGCCGAGGAGCGGCAGATTCTCGAAGTGATGGCGAAAACATCCGGCACGCCCACCTGCAGCGCGGTCGTCACGCCGGCGCAAATCCTCAAGGCGCGCGAAATCATCAACGACATTTACGTGGACGACAAGGTGAAGGATTACATCGTGGACCTCGTCTGCGCCACGCGCGACCCGGACCATTACAAGATCGCGGTGAAGGATTTCATCCAGCTCGG
>Ga0181525_10004635_pt1 | contig 10477 bp, 9 predicted proteins | sample PEATcosm2014_Bin_48_FD_121100 | JGI IMG/M metagenome (GOLD analysis project Ga0181525, IMG submission 121100) | Peatland microbial communities from MTU Mesocosm Facility, Houghton, MI, USA - PEATcosm2014_Bin06_10_metaG | ecosystem: Environmental > Terrestrial > Soil > Wetlands > Peat | place...
AGTCCAAAGCTTTCACCGAGCAGGAGGCCCTCACGCAGCACCTCATCGACTACGTGGCTTCCAGTGACGACGATCTCTTCCGCCAGATGGAAGGCAAGAGTTTCAAACGCTTCAACGGCCAGGAAGTCACGCTTAAGCTATCCGGCCAGCCCATCGTGCCTTTCGGCATGACTCTCAAGGAAGAGATCCTTGATTATCTGATCGATCCCAACGTTTCTTTCATCTTTCTCGCCATCGGCGCGCTCGCGCTCTATGCCGAGTTCAACCATCCCGGCGCGGTGGTTCCCGGAACTGTGGGCGTGGTATTTATTCTGATTGCGGCCTTCGCCCTCAACCTGCTGCCCACGCGTTTTGCCGCGCTGGGCTTGATTCTGGCTGCATTCGCACTTTTCGCCGCCGAAGCAAAATTCGCCAGCCACGGCGTGCTCACCGTCGGCGGCGTCACGCTGCTCACGCTTGGCGGACTGCTTCTTATCGATTCGCCCATCCCGGAAATGCGTGTTCACCTGCTCACCGCGCTTGCGGTCAGCATCCCGCTCGGCTTGATCACAGCGTTTCTGATGAGCATCGCTCTAAAGGCTCGCCGCAACAAGATGGTCTCGGGCGCGCCGGGGCTGATCGGCGAAATTGGCATCGCTCAAACCGCGCTTTCCCCGCGTGGAAAGATTTTCGTTCATGGCGAACTCTGGGACGCCGTCTCTTCGTCTGAAATCCTTATTGGACAGTCCGTGGTGGTGCGCCGTGTGGACGGGCTCCTGCTGCAAGTAGAACCGCAGCCTGCAACTCATACCGCGCCCGTTGCGACGCTTTCCTGAGTCGGAGCGCACGCACCAGCGCAAGCAACCGCCTGCCTCCGAATTCCGCGCCCGCCGCTGTTCCCTGCGTTACAATCCGCGATAGGGCGTAACCCGCTTCAGGCGTAGGAGGTATTCATGGAAATCTTTGGCATCGGAGTCGGATTCGTCACGATTATTGTCATCGTCGTTGTTCTATACGCGTTAAGTTCGATCAAGATCCTCGCCGAGTATGAGCGCGGCGTTATCTTCCGCCTTGGACGCCTGTTGAGCACTGCCAAGGGTCCCGGTGTGGCTTTCGTGTTCGCCCCTATCGACCGCATGGTGCGGGTTTCGCTGCGTCAGGAAGCGCTCGAAGTTCCGCCACAGGACATCATCACCCGTGACAACGTTACGCTTAAGGTGAACGCCGTCATCTTTCTTCGCGTGATCGACCCCAACAAGGCCGTCGTCGAGGTCTCCAACTACGTTTATCAGACCTCGCAATTCGCCCAGACTACGCTGCGCTCGGTGCTGGGCGAGCAGGAACTCGACGAACTGCTTTCGCACCGCGAAAAAATCAATCTCCGCCTACAGAGCATTCTCGATCAGCACACCTCGCCCTGGGGAGTGAAAGTGACCAATGTTGAAGTGAAGCAGGTCGACATGCCGGAATCCATGCTGCGCGCGATGGCCAAGCAAGCCGAGGCCGAGCGCGAAAAGCGTTCCAAGATCATTCACGCGGAGGGCGAGTTCTCAGCCGCACAACGCCTGGTGGATGCCGCGCATCTGCTGGCCACCGAACCAGTCAGCGTGCAACTCCGATATTTGCAGACTTTGACCGAAATCGGTGTCGAGAAAAATACGACGGTGATTTTCCCCGTCCCGGTGGACTTTTTCTCAGGGCTGCAGAAGTTACTGGGCAAGGGCGACGAAAAAACCGCAGCGTGAAGGCGGAAAAGTGAAAGGTGGGTACGGCGCTTTAGCACCGCGTAAAGCGGAACGATTAAGTTGGGCTTTCGCCCCTGAGGTAAACGGTTGCGATGGATTCACAAGACACTGAAATCACATTAGGCACGGCGAAGCTGCTGGGCCTGTTCTTCGGACTCGTAATCATCTGTGCGGTCTTCTTCGCGCTGGGATACACGCTTGGCCGCAAGTCTGACACCGGGCCTACCGCGGCACTCTCAGTCCCGCCGCAGACTGCGTCCAACGGCGCCAAACCGGCAGGCTCGCCCACGGCACAACCCGCTCCCCCGATGACTTTTTACAAAGCAGTCGAACAGAAAGACGCTAACGCGCAGTTGACGCCGGCGACGGCCACTGACACATCGGCCAGCCCCGCGGCGGCGGGTCAACCGCCTGCGTCTCCGACCAGCGCAGCCTCGACAACAGTGCCTCCCCCCGGATCTTCGTCAGGTACGCCGGCAGCGCAGGGAACCGCGCCTGATCCCATGGCCGCACTTCCCACCAGCGGCTATTTCGTGCAGGTAGCCGCGGTCAGCAAGGAGGACGATGCCGAGGCCCTGGTCGACGCTCTCAAGAAGAAACAGTACCCCGCATTCGTGGCCGCGAATACTTCCACCGACAAACTATTTCGCGTGCAGGTCGGCCCCTTCGGCGACATCAAGGACGCTGAAGCCATGCGCTCTCGCCTCATCAACGACGGATATAGCCCGATCCTGAAAAAGTGAAAGCAGTAAGCTTGCTATGAAGCTCGACCCTCTCTTGAACCGCCGTGTCATCTTCAAGCTGCACGGTATGGATCCCCTGCACGCTACTATCCTCAAGCAGGATGCGACCGGCTACTGGATTCGCGGCGGCACGCTCGCGCCTCACCTGGATCAATCGAAATGTTCCCAGCCGGAGAATGACGTGCGCTACCTGGAATTCACTCGCATCGAGTGGCTGCGCGCCACGCGGCAGCGGGCATAATCCCGCATATTGACAACTGTCGATTTAGCGGTTAATCCTAATCGGCATGATCACCTCGCCCGCATCACTCGATCACACCCTTCACGCCATTGCCGATCCTACCCGCCGCCGCATCCTGCAAGCGCTCAGGCTACGCGGGCCCGCCTCGGCGAGCGCCCTTGCCATGGGAAAAAACGGCCTGTGCGCCGGCGACATTGAAGAACGCGTGCACCTTTCTCAGCCGACCATCTCGCATCACATGTCAATCCTCACGAAAGCTGGATTGGTGGATGCCGTCAAGCAGGGCCAGTGGCGCTGGTATCGCCGCAACGAAAAAGCTCTTCGCCGATTGGTGAAGAGCCTGCGCACTCAGTTGTAATCGGAATCCCAAACGTATTGTCATCCCGAGCAAGGCGAGGGACCCCGGTGTTTGCAAGCAGCGGCAAAATGAATGCACGCAAGCAAACACCATGATCCCTCGCTTCGCTCGGGATGACAAACGATGTCTGGGAACAAGTAAGAAGCAAATCAGAGAACTTCTAGCTCGCGCTGGCGGCTGCGGCCTGCGCCTTCTGCAGCAAGCGCCGCGCCTGCGAAATCAACTCCGCCACTTCGAAAGGCTTCACCAGGTAGGGTACGTTGTTTTCCTGCAGGAACGCCCGCTCGTCGCTCTGCTCCACCCCATGCGAGAACGTAAAGAGCATGTGCTTCTCCATGTGGGGGCAATGCTGCATGAGCCAGGTGTAGGCTTCTTTGGCGTTCCAGTCCGCCGGCATTTTTCCGCTCATGATAACGGCATCGAACGGCTCGGAAAGCAGACGCGTCTTCACATCCTCGCTTCTTGTGGCGGTCACCACACTCGCTCCAGCCCCGGTCAGCACGTCGCGCTCAAATTCCAACACAGCCTCTTCCTCTTCCATTAGCAGGACTCGGCCCTGGATCGCACCCTCGCGCTTCGGCGCAACCACCGGAGCAGCTTCTACCACCGCTCCCGCCGCCACGGCCATCGGCAACCGCACTTCGATTACCGCGCCGCCCTCGCTAGCATTGTGCGCTGTGATGTCGCCGCCGTGCTCCTTCACAATTCCATAACAAATGCTCAGTCCCAGGCCAGTTCCCTTCCCAACATTTTTCGTAGTGTAGAAAGGATCGAAAATTCTCTTGGGATCCTTAATGCCCGGCCCGTCGTCGGCAAACTGCGCGCACACGTCGCCCTTTTCGCAGTAGACGCGAATTCTCAGCTTCCCCTGTCGTCCAGTCTCGAGCACCGCATCCACAGCGTTGTTGATGATGTTCAGGAATACCTGCTCGATCTGGTGCGGATCGGCCACCACCAGCGCCGCCTCCGCTCCCAGGTCTTTTTCAACGATGATGTTATTCACCTTGAGATCGTAGTCGCGCAGAGTCAAAGTTTCTTCCAGCACCTTGCGGATGTCGACCTCCGACCGCTCCGGCTTTCGCTGCCGCGCGAACGAGAGCAAGTTCTGCACCACGCGATGTGTTCGCTGCGCCTGCTTGAACATTTTTGCTACATACTCCTGCGCGCGCTCGTTCAGGCCTTCGCTTTCGAGTAACTGCGCGTAACCAAGAATCGCGGTCAGCGGATTGTTCAGTTCGTGTGCCACGCCGGCGATCAACTGCCCTACTGCGGACATCTTCTCACTCTGCAAAAGCTGTTCCTGCGTGCGCCGCAAATCTTCGTAGGCCTTGCAGGTCTCTTCGTAGAGCCGAACTTTTTCGATCGTGGTGGCCAGTTGCCGGCTGATCGCCACCATCAGATTCTCTTCTCCGCTGGAGTATTCGTACTCCGCCTGGCTGCGCAGCCCCATCATGCCGATCGGACTGTCTTTACCCCAGAACAGCACCCAGATCCACGACCCATCGCTGTCGGAACGAATGAAGTCCGCGACCGCTCCTTTAAGATGCGGCAGATACTCCGCCGTGATCACTTCGGCGCGAGACCGCATTACTAAATCTCCAAAGCCTTCGGCGAAGCTGATTTCCGCCGGACGCGACTTGTCGCGGCTGCGCGGTCCCCAGGCCGCCCGGCGCCGGTAGGTGGGTGCATCGGAATCCGAAAGATATACCGCTCCGCTCTCTGCTCCAAATAACGAAACCACCTGCCGCAGCGTCAGGTTGAGAATTTCATCCAGATCGAAAGATTGCGTTGCCACCACCGCCATTGCGTTCAGCGCATTCAGTTCGCGGTTGCGCCGCCGCATCTCGTCCTCGGCGCGCCGTTTTTCCGTCACATCTAGAACAAAACCCTGGAACCGCTCGAGGTTGCCGGCCGCGTCCCGCGTCGCAAAACTGCTCTCCGCCGCCAGCAACAGCGTGCCATTCTTGCATCGCATCGTAACTTCAAAGTTGCGCACATAGTTCTGCTGTTCAATGTCGCGGTGAAAGGCTTCCCTCTGGCCCGCATCGACACGAATATCGTCATCGAGATTAAGCGCCAGCAACTCTTCCCGCTTTTCATACCCAAGCATGTGTACAAACGCATCGTTACAGTCCAGCAAGCGGCCGCGCGGCGTGGCCACATACACACCTTCCTGCACCTGATCGAACAGCAGGCGGTATTTTTCTTCCGCCGAGCGCCGCTCCGTAATGTCGCGGACAATGTGTATGGTTCCCTTTTGCTTGCTTCCCTGCTCGGCATACGAAGAAGTGGAAACCACTGAGAATCCGCCAAAGCAGGGGTCAGCGCCCTCGCTGATTTCTTCGCCTCCGCGCGCGCAGTAAGGGCATCCCGCCCACTCGCCCAAGGCGTGCGGCAACACCGATTCGCAAGTGCTGCCGATCACGTCCGAGGAGGAAAGCTGCACCTGTTCGAGAAGAGTCTGATTGGCCTTGATGATTCGGAAATCCGCATCGTGCGCCACAATTATGTCGTGCACCGAGTCGAATGTGTTTCGCCACTGCCGCTGCGAGCGCAAGGCCTGCTCGAGCAACCGGAAGTTTTCTATTGCGATGCCCAACTGCCGCCCACAAGTTTCCAGAAACTCCAGTTCCTCGGGGGAGAGTTTTCTGCCCCGGCTGCAACCCAGAATCAGTAACCCGATCGGCGACTTCTTTCCCAGCACCGGCACTATTACCAGGTACTGCAGCTTCTCCGCTTTCAGCACTTGCGCATCCTCGAAGCTCGCGGCCGCCCGGTGCACCATTACCGGGTGACCCCGCTCCATCGTCTGCGACACGCTCTCCGTCAATTCGGCAAAACCGGCTTCCCGCAGAAAGTCCGGGGACACGCCCACCGCATGCGTGGCCACCAGGTTTCCGCCCTCGATCAGGCGGAACCATGCCGCCTTGCTCCGGGTCAGCCGCTGCAACTCTGCCAGCGCGACTTCCATCATGCCGCCCTGCTGTTGGGCCAGCACAATGCTTTCAGTCAAAGCGCGAAACACATTCAAGCGACGTCCCCGCGCGCGCGCTTCCCCAAACACAATCAGCAACATGCTCAATCCCAGCAAAACGTCTGCCGTGACAAACACTTGCGCCGGAACTTGGCTGATAAGGGGTGGCCAGCTGAGGCGCTGCATGAGCAAGCACGCCGCCAGCAGCCAGGGACTCAGCTCCGAACGGCCACGCCGCGCGCGCAGCAAGGCAATCGCAGCCGTCAGCTGAAGAATCAGGCAGGAAACTTCCAGAGCGACACGCAGGGGCAAGGACTCCGGCCACAGCAGCGGGCGCGCTACGGCAAAGCCGGCGACACTCACTGTGATCGCGGCCAGCGGCGCCAATAAATTCTTTAACCGGATGTAAACCAGGACAGCGCCCGCGAATAATCCCAGGGCAACCACGAACGCCGCTTGCTCAACCGCGGGGACATAACGCTCCGGAATCCCTATCGCGATCCCATGCAGCCCGGCAAGCCGTGAACTCACCAGCAGCGCCCAGCCGACAGTCCAAACCAGCAAATAGCGTTCCCGCAGCGCCGACAACACCACCAGCGACGCCGCCAGCATCAGCAGCAGCGCCCATTCCCCGGCCTTCAGCATGGCGAGCGCCGGCTGTGCGGTGTTCCAAATCGACCAAAGGGAAGCGATCATCTTAAAGTCGGGCTTATATTGAAGTCAGGCTTATACTTGAGACACAACTATGCCCTGCTTCTGAATATCACGGCCCGCTGGTTTATCCATCGGCTTTCCGGACCTGGATGGTTACTTTCGGAACCTCACGGCAGGCGTAAAATCGCCGATAGTATGTTGAGACCCACATGCCCGACCGCATCCTGGTAGTCGACGACGAAGAAGCCATCCGCGAGATTGTCTGCGCCATTTTAGCCGCCGCCGGCTATACCTGGCAGCAAGCCAGTTCCGGCATGGAGGCCCTCGCTCTGCTCAATTCCGGCGAGAAATTCGAACTCATGCTCTCCGACCTGATGATGGCCGATCTTGACGGCATTGGCCTGCTCGAACGCACCAAAGAAAAATTTCCCGATATGCCGGTCGTGATGGTGACTGCGGTCCACGACATTTCGGTCGCCCTCGCCGCCATCCGCAACGGCGCTTACGACTACCTGCTCAAGCCCTTCGAGCGCGAACAGTTGCTCAACGCCGTAGGCCGAGCTCTGGAGAATCGCCGCCTCAAGGTGGAGAACCGCACCTACCAGACAAATCTGGAGTCGCTGGTCGAAGCCCGCACCGATCAACTTCAGCTCGCCATGGCGGATCTGGAGCGCTCCTACGACATCACGCTGCAGGCCTTAGGCGACGCACTCGACTTGAAAGACGCCGAGACCGAAGGCCACTCCCGCCGCGTCACGGCTTTCACCATCGCCATTGCCCGCGCCATGGGCGTGCCCCGCGAACAGATTCTGGTCATTGCCAGGGGCGCGTTCCTCCACGACATCGGCAAGATGGCCATCCCCGATAACATCCTGCGCAAGCCCGGCAAACTCGACGACGAGGAACGCGCCATCATGAAGGAGCACTGCTATCACGGATACCAGATGCTCAAGAAAATTCCCTTCCTCGCCGAAGCCTGCGACATTGTTTATTCGCACCAGGAACACTTCGACGGCACCGGTTATCCCCGCGGTCTCAAGGGCAACGAAATTCCGCTCGGGGCGCGCATCTTCTCCGTCGCCGACACTTTGGACGCCATCATCTCCGACCGTCCCTATCGTCCCGCAAGGTCCTTTGCCGAAGCGCGAAAAGAGATTCAAGCCTGGGCCGGCCGCCAGTTCGATCCTGAAGTCGTTCAGGTATTCGTGAAAATGCCCGACGACATCTTTGAAGACCTTCGCCGCGAAATCAACGCGCAGACCTACCCCTTCAGCTACTCCGCCAGCGCCAAAAGCTAGCCCGTACGCAAGACCCATGTGTCCCCGCGTTCTAATTGCTGAAACCCCCTGATTTTGGTGGCGCAGCGTTTTCAGCGTTGTGATTGGCACCCCACGAGACTGTGGGCTTTTAGCCCCTAAGGGACCTTACAATAAAAGAACCACACCCGTGCAGGAGGCTTTCGATGAAATCAGCACTCTATCTTTTTGCGCTTTGCGTCCTCGCGACCGCATCCTTTGCGCAGGATCATCCTGCCGTCACCGCGCTTCCCAACTCCGTCTACGTCGGCGCCGACGGCAAATTTGAATCCGCTCCCGATACTGCCGTCGTCCAGTTCAACATCTCCGTGCAGGAAAACACCTCGCAAGCCGCCTACGAACATGCTTCGAAAGAAGCCGAACAAGTTCGCCAGGTCCTGCGCGCCAATGGCATCGAGCCCAAAGCTGCCAACGTCGGGTTCCTTTCAGTTCAGCCCGTGTATGAGTGGAAACCAAAACAAAAAGTTATCGGCTATCGCGTCAGTACCGACGTCACCCTCAAGCTCAAGGACTTCGCCAAGATCGGCCCCATCACCCAGCAACTCGCCGACGCGAACGTGAGCGAGAGTCAAACCCTGAACTACACGCTGGAAAATATTGACGAGGCCAAGAACAAAGCAGTCGAGGACGCCTACCGCCGCGCCCGCAACTCAGCCGAGGCTGTTGCCCGCGCCAGTGGCCGCACCGTCGGAGAACTTTCCTACGCCTCGGTGGACACTTTCGAGAATCAGCGCTTCCCGGTGCCGCGCATGGCTCGCTCGATGGTCGCTAAAGCCGAACCCCTCTCGGCTCCTACGGAAGAATTCACTCCGCAAACGGTAAGCGTGACCGCCCACGTAAACGCACTTTTTAATTTGAAGTGAGAATTTCAGAACCAGCGAGAAGTAAAGGGAACTGGAGTTAACTGGCCCCTGACCACTGATCACTGGCCACTGTTTTACGGCCCCGCCTTCGCCACCGAAATCCTGGTCCCATCCACCGTGATGGCGCGCTGAATCTCCATCTCAATCGACGTCCCTACGTCCAACTTCACATCGTTGCCGCGCTTCAACAGCGCCCACCCGATGCCGATCGCCGCCCCCGCCGCCGCTCCCACGCGAGCTCCGTTAATCCCCGAACTCAGCCCGCCGGCCAGCGCCCCTCCCGAGGCTCCGTAGACTCCGCCCTTCGCGCCCTGTTCGATTTTCTGGCCCGTATCTTTATCCTGCTGAATCGTTCCTTCCTCGTCCTTCACCGACTTGTTGTCTGCCCCCGGCGTATTCTCCACCGACCCGGGCAGCATCACGGTATATCCGCCTGGATAAATCATGGACGTAAAGTGCATCAGGATTTCCGCCCGCCCCTTCAATCGCCCGCCCCTCTCCACATGCGTGATCTTCCCCTGAATATAAGACCCCGCCGGCACGATCACCCGATTGTCCATCACAAAAGGAAACGCCGTGGTTGCGTAAACCGCATCGCCCTCGCGCGCATTCTTGGTTGAGATGGCCTGCGCCAGAGAAAGAGGAATCTTCGTCCCAGCCGGAATTGTCACCGCGTTCGGATCGGCCGGTGCGGGCGCTGGACTTGCGGCCGCGGGCGCGGGACTCGCCGCTGCTGGCGCAGAACTCGGCGCCATACCATCCTGTTTCGGAGCATCTGCCGCTTGCCCCAATGCCATTCCCGAAACCATTAAGATTGCCAAAAGCTCGCGCATCGTGCCCCTCCAAAATCCTCGTCCCGGACTGATAAGGGCGAGAATACCACGCGCCACTAGCGCCTAAGATGCAAATCCTGGCCCCCTGAGCTGCCTGGCCGCATTTCCCGATCGCACGTTCACTTCGACCAAATCGGATGCAGCGGCCCATGCTGCAGAATCAGTTCCACTTCCCGCACCCCCGCAACGTCGGGATTGAATCGCGGAAGGATGGCAAACACATACTTCCGGTTGCGCCCGATCTCGCTCGGACCAACCCCCGATGTCCCAAACACAAAGGCTCCCTGGTCAACTGCTTCCCACTGCGCCAGGCTGAAGATCATCAGCGGAATGTCTTGCCGTGGATTTTCCTTCGTCCAGCCGGGATGCCGGATGCGGATCATCGGCCCGCCCTCAACCGCGCCCTTTTCACGATTCTGCCCTTCCCACTTGTCCACCACCACCGTATAGCCTTTCCACCCGCCGGGTAACGAGAAGGTGAAACCATACTTGGTGTCCTTATATACGATGTCGTCCGTTGCAGGCTCCGCGGAAACGTTCCTCTCGGCCTGCGGTTCGGTCGGAGTCGGACTCCCCTGCTGGCCCCTCGCGGACGCCGGCGCCATGACCATCCATACCATCGCCAATGCGATCATCCCAAACACAATCTTCATTCTCGTACGCGCCCTCACATGTCCCATACGGATCGTTAGTAAACGTAGCGGTGCAGTTTGAGCAACATTACATTTTGTCATTCCGAACCGGCGTTCTTTGCCGGTGAGGAATCTGCTG
>Ga0181525_10004637_pt1 | contig 10476 bp, 11 predicted proteins | sample PEATcosm2014_Bin_48_FD_121100 | JGI IMG/M metagenome (GOLD analysis project Ga0181525, IMG submission 121100) | Peatland microbial communities from MTU Mesocosm Facility, Houghton, MI, USA - PEATcosm2014_Bin06_10_metaG | ecosystem: Environmental > Terrestrial > Soil > Wetlands > Peat | place...
GCGAACTGGTTGTCACCAGAGTCGGCTCCCGCGTACGCAAGGCTTCGATCAGACCGCGAACGCCCAGATCCACAAGACTGAGCACCAGTGCGAACTGCGCCGGGCCGCCATAGTAGGGATCCGGAACATCGCGCAGCTCCTGCTCGGGTGCGAAGTCCAGCAACCGGCACAAGCGCGCACGAGGCGATGGCGGCGAGAGCGCGCGCGCATCCCGGCGGTTGTTCTCGTCCATGACGATGATCCAGTCGAAGCGCTCGAAGTCCGCAGCCAGAAGGCGGCGCGCACGCAATTGCGACATGTCGATACCGTGCTGCTCGGCGACCTGTTGCATGCGTGCGTCGGGTGCTGCGCCAAGGTGATAGGCATGTGTGGCCGCGGAGTCAACCGCAACATCGAGCTCAGGGGCGAGCTGCGGCATCAGATGACGAAACACCGCCTCGGCGGCCGGGGAGCGGCATATGTTTCCCATGCAGACGAACAACACAGATATTTTATGTTTATTATCAGTCATTTAAAAGCTATATGTGACTAAGTTTATAACTACAGAAGCCACGCTGCCGAGCCAACGCGTCGCGAGCGCGCCACGATGGCTCTAGCCGACAGTCTGCGCCGTCTGACCAAAAAGCACACGGCGCGCCTCATCCGTCAGGGTCGGGGAGGTTTGGAACTCCTGCGCGCGCGCGTAGGCGCGCACGGTCGCCGCTCGCGCCCCGATGTGCTCGAACCAACGCTGTAGCGCCGGGAATTGCGCCAGATCCTGCTGCTGTGCTGCCCAGGGAACGATCCAGGGATAGGCAGCAACATCGGCAATCGAATAATCCTCACCGGCAAGAAATGGCACCTGCGCAAGACGGCGGTTCATGACGCCATAGAGTCGGTTCGTCTCCTTGACGTAACGCTCGATCGCATAGGGAATCTTCTCGGTGGCGTAGCGGGCGAAATGATGATTCTGACCGGCCATCGGTCCCAGGCCGCCGACCTGCCAGAACAGCCATTCGAGCGCCGCCGTGCGGCCGCGAATCTCGCGCGGCAACAGTTGGCCGCTCTTCTCCTCCAGATACAGCAGGATGGCTCCGGACTCAAACACCGAGATCGACGCGCCGCCGTCGGCGGGCGCCGCATCGACGATGGCCGGCATGCGATTGTTCGGGCTGATCGCGAGGAACTGCGGCTTGAATTGATCGCCCTGGCTGATGTTGACGGGCACGAGGCGGTAGGGCAGCTGCGCCTCCTCGAGAAACATCGTGATTTTGTGCCCGTTGGGCGTCGGCCAATAGTACAGGTCAATCATGGCAACATCGCTCAACCCCGGTGCGCCGCGAGTCTGGACTCCACGGCATCGAACAATCGTTGCAAACCAAAGGAGACGTCCTCGATGCGGTCGTTGACGAAGAAGGTCGGCGTCGCGCGCACCCCGCTGAGCCGGCCGCTGCGCTCATGTTCGCGCACGCGCTGCAGATAGATGTGATCGTCAAGCTCAGCGGTGTAACGGGCCATGTCGAGCTGCGCGCGCTGCGCATAGCGGTACAGGTCCTTGGGCTGCAGGTGCAATTGCTGCTCGAACAGCAGATCATGCAGCGGCCAGAATTTGCCCTGCGCAGCGCCGACCTCGGTCACTTCCGCGGCGAGCAGCGCCTGCGGGTGGATCTCCTCGAGCGGAAAATGGCGAAACACAAAGCGCAGCCGACCGGGATATTTCTCGAGCAATAATTTGACCGCCGGCGCCGCCTGCTTGCAGTTCGGACACTCGAAATCCCCGTACTCAACCACGGTCACGGCAGCGTGTGCCTCCCCGATGGCGTGGTCGGTGCTGCTGACGGGCACCGCCAGCCTGAAGTTGCCGGTCTGGTTCATAATCGCTGCTGGCGATACTCTTATGATTCGGGCAGGAGCGCAATGAAATATCTACACACGATGGTCCGTGTCACGGATCTGAAAGCCTCATTGGATTTCTATTGTGAGGCGTTAGGTCTGGTGGAACTGCGCCGCATTGAAAACCCCAAGGGGCGCTACACGCTCGTGTTCGTGGCTGCACCCGCGGACGCCGAAGCGCAGATCGAGTTGACCTGGAATTGGGATCCGGAAGGCTACACGGGCGGGCGCAATTTTGGCCACGTTGCCTACGAAGTCGAGGATATCTACGCGACCTGCAAGCGCCTGCAGCAGCACGGGGTCACGATCAGTCGTCCGCCGCGCGATGGCCGGATGGCCTTTGTGCGCTCGCCAGATCAGATATCGATCGAACTGCTGCAGCGGGGCGACGCGCTGGCGCCGCAGGAGCCCTGGTTGTCGATGCCCAATGTCGGCAAGTGGTGAGGCGAGCTAGGCTGCGGAATTGCGCACGCAATTGCGCCCGTCGCGCTTGGCTTTGTAGAGCGCAAGATCCGCGCGGCGCAGGAAGCCATCCGCTGCCTCGGGGGAAGCCTGGTCTGAGGTGAGCTCGGCGACGCCGAAGCTGGCCGTCACGCGCAAGCTGCCCGCACTGGTCTCGAACAGCGAACCCTCGCACTCGGCGCGCAGTTTCTCCGCGGCCTCGGCAGCGCCGTGTCGGGCAGCACGAATACAAACTCCTCACCGCCGTAGCGGGCGATCCAGTCGCACTGACGCAGGGAGGTGCTGGCACGCTGCGCGAAGCCGCGCAGTACCTGATCCCCGACGTGGTGACCGTGCTCGTCGTTGATACGTTTGAAGTCATCGAGGTCTGCGAGCACGATGGACAGCGGGCGCTGGTAGCGGCGCGCGCGGTCGATGTCCCGCGGCAACTGGACGATCAGATGGCGCCGATTATAGATTTCAATCAGCGGATCGGTCATCGAGAGGCGCTGGACCTGCTGCTCGAGCTCGAGGATGCGCCGGCCGGCCTTGAGCCGCGCCAGCAGTTCGGCATCGTCTGCGGGCTTGCGCAGGTAATCATCGGCACCGGCCTCGAAGCCCGCTACGACGTCGGCGACTTCGTTGTGGCCGGTCAGCATGATGATGTAGACATAGCTGTCGAGGTTCGTGATCTCACGTACGCGCCGGCACAGCGTTGCACCATCCATGGGCTCCATGTCCCAGTCGGTGATCAGGATATGGAAACGGTTGCCGCTGAGTTTGTTCAGAGCGCTCTGGCCGTCGGTCGCCGTGTCGACGATGTAGCCGGCCTTGGTCAGGCGCCGCTCGACGATACGCAGTTGCGTGGGCTCATCCTCGACCAGCAGCACTCGCCATTGCCCAGACCCGGCATCGGGTTCGCCCGGGCGCTGGCCTGGCACAGCATTCACGCGGCGTTCTCGAGGTAATCCACGGCGCGTCCGACCTCGTGCTGCAGCCCCTGGGCAAGCTCATCCAGGCCCGCGGCATCCCCGTTACGCGCCGCCGACTCCAGTGCAGCAGCGGCCTGGCTGGTCGCTGTGGCCTGAATCGAGGCACTTGCGCCCTTGATGGCGTGCGCGGCCCGCGCCAACGCCTTCGCATCCCCGCGCTCGAGCGCGGCCTTGATCTCGGCGATGCTCGTGCGCGCCGTGGCAACAAAGGCCTGTACGATCTCGCGCTGAAATTCGACGTCTCCGTCCGCGAGCAGCATGACGCCGGTCAGATCGACGGGTAGCTCCGAGCTTGAATCCTCGGCACGCTCCTGGCGAGCCGATTGCACATCGCCCGCATGCCGCTCCTGCGAGAGAAAATCGTCGAGGTAGCTCTCGAGGCGCTCGCGGTCGATCGGCTTGGTCAAATAGGCGTCCATGCCCGCAGCCTTGCACTGGCGCTCAGCTCCGGGCATCGCATGCGCGGTCAGCGCGATGATCGGGATGTGGCGCTTGCCGGGGCCGTCGGCCTCGAGCCGGCGAATCTCCATCGCAGCCTTGTAGCCATTGAGCTCAGGCATCTGGCAGTCCATGACGATCAGGTCGTAGCGTCCAGCTTTCCAGGTGTCCACAGCCTGCCGCCCGTCGTTCACGACATCGACCCGATAACCCATATTCTGCAGCAGCCGGCAGGCGACCATGCGGTTGACCGCGTTGTCCTCGGCCACCAGGATGCGCCGCTTGTCGCGTCCTCGCAGCGCCTGCAATTGCTGTCGTGTGATGATCGGCGACGTCCCGGTATGCCAATCACTGGCGACGCCGGCGAGCACGAGCGGCAGGATGTCGATCAGATCTCTCTGGATCACGGGCTTGAGCAGGTAGCCCGCGAAGCCGAGTTGCGCGAAGGTCTGCCGCTCGTGGTGCTGGCCCGATGAGGTCAGCAGCACGAGTCGCGTCGATTTTAAGTCCGGGTCCGCATTGATCTGCCGACCCAACTGTGCGCCATCGCAGCCGGGCATCTGATGATCGATCAGGGCGAGCTGGAAGGGATGCCCCGACTGGTGGGCCAGTCGCATCATGTCCAGCGCCTGATCGGCCGAGGAGGCGCAGCTGGGCTCGAGCCCACAGCCCTTGAGCTGCGCGCTGAGCACTTTGCGGTTGGTCTCGTTGTCATCAACGATAAGCGCGGGCTGCCCATGCAATGCTTTCAAGCGGCGCGGCCGCGAGCGGCGGCGAGCCGCGCGGGCAACCCCAAACTGGGCCGTGAACCAGAAGGTCGAGCCCACTCCTGTCTGGCTCTCCACACCGGCGGTCCCACCCATGAGCTCGGCGAGGCGCTTGACGATCGAGAGGCCGAGCCCGGTGCCGCCAAAGCGGCGCGTGGTCGAGGCATCGACCTGCGTGAAGGGCTCGAACAGCATCTGCAATCGATCCTCGGGAATGCCGATGCCGGTATCGCGCACCGCGATGCGTACGCTTATGCCTTGCTCGTCTTTTTCGAGGACCGAGACCTCGATCGCGATTTCCCCCGCAGCCGTGAACTTGATGGCATTACTGCACAGATTGAGCAGGGTCTGACGCACACGTACAGGGTCGCCGCGCAAAACTTCCGGCAGGTCCGGATCCATACTGGCGGTGATCTCAAGCCCCTTCGCATCGGCCTGGATCGAAATCAGGCGCGCGACGTCCTCGATCGTCTCGCGCAAATTCATCTCGATTTCCTCCAGCTCGAGCTTGCCAGCCTCGACCTTCGAGAAGTCCAGCACGTCGTTGATGACGGTCAATAGCGCGGCGGCGCTGTCGCGAATGCTCTCGGCGTACTTGCGCTGTATGGGATCCAGCGGCGTGTCGAGCAATAACTCGGTCATCCCCATAACGCCGTTCATCGGCGTGCGGATCTCGTGGCTCATGTTGGCCACGAACTGACTCTTGGCGTGGCTCGCGGCCAGAGCGGCCTCCGTCATCTGATCGGCACGCAGCTTCTCGGCGCGCAGATAGCCGTTGGCCGCCTCCAGCCGGGCGTTGGTTTCCTTGAGCTCCTCGGTACTGGCGGCCAGCGCGATCTCGGTGATCTTCGAGGCCGTGACGTCCCGGCTCATGCCGTAGATGCCGATGACCCTGCCGCGCGCGTTGCGCAGCGGGATATGGTGGCCGATGTACCAATTGGCGCGGCCATCAGGCCAGGTGCGCTGCATCAGTTCACCGAACAGCGGCTCGTCCTTGCGCATGAGCTCGAGCTGCAGGTCGTGAATGGCGTGCGACTGCTCCTCGTCGAGGAATTCGAAGATGGTCTTGCCGACCATTTCTTCAGGGCTGTGACCCAGGCTGCGCGCCAGCGACTGACTCACGGATACAAATCGACCCTGGCGGTCCTTGAAATACACCAGATCCGGGACGTCCGCCATGAACGCGGATATCAGGATTCGATCCGGCATGGTGCTGAATTTCATGATCTGAGGATCTTATCGGCCCGTAGCGCGCAAAGTGGGCATGCGCAGCACAGTTTCCGACAAAGACACCCGCCAGGCGCAGGCGGCAAGTACGTCACGCGCCGCGCGCTGCAGGTTTTCATTCTCTAAGAAAAGTTCGCTATGTGAACCTTCTGGCGGTGAGGGGCTACTTATGCGCGTACCACAATCTCACCCCATGGAGAGTTCGCATGAAATCGCATCGCATCATCAATGGCAGAGCGTACGCAGCCTCTGCGATCGGCGCTGTTTGCGCTCTGGCCCTCAGCGCATGCGGCGGCGGCGGGAGTGGAATGACGACTGGGTCGACTCAGTTGACTGCGCAACCCAGTGCGCAATTCGCCGACACTGCTTTAGTGGCTGACAATGCCAGCGTGGTTGCCACGGCCACGACGATCGATCCGAATCTGCAGAATCCCTGGGGCATCGCGGTTGCACCGGGTCTGCCGTTCTGGATTGCCGATAACAACAGTAACCTTGCAACTCTGTACAGCGGCACCGGCACCGTTGAGACTGACACGATAACCGGCTCGAACAGCGTCGGCATTGCCATTCCCGCATCGGCGGCCGGCGTACAGGCCAATCCGACCGGACAGGTCTACAACGCCACGGGTGGATTTCTCATTTCGACCCCCAAGGGTATGGAATCAGCGCAATTCATCTATGACGGTGAAGGTGGAACCATTGCTGCCTGGGCAGCCGATAGCGGCGCCACCACGGTGACGGCGTATGACGATGGCATCGTCAATGCGGCCAATCACGCGGTCTACAAGGGCCTCGCGATCGGCAGCGTCAACGGGGCGACTTTCCTGTATGCAACGGACCTGCATAACAACAAGGTCGACGTGTTCGATACCAACTTCTCCAAGCCTGCCGCCATGCAGGGAAAATTCATCGATCCGACTATGCCTGCCGGCTACGTGCCGTTCGGCATTTCAGAGGTGAGTGGTCAGCTGTACGTCACGTACGCCGTGCAGGATTCGGCCATGCATGATGAAGTCACCGGCGCTGGTATGGGGTACGTGGATGTGTTCGATATGAGTGGCAACTTTGTCACCCGCTTTGCATCACAGGGCACGCTTAATGCTCCGTGGGGCATCGCAGTTGCTCCTTCGGGATTCGGCTCCATAGCCGGCGACGTGCTGATCGGCAATTTTGGAGATGGAACCATCAACATCTTCACGCCGAGTGGCTCACTCGCGACCTTCGTGGGTCAGCTCACAGTCGCGAATGGTGGAAAGTTCGCCGTCCCAGGCCTCTGGTCACTCGTGTTCGGAAACGGGGATCCCGACAAGCCCGTCACGACGCTGTTCTACACGGCTGGATTCGCGGATCAAACCGATGGTGTCTTCGGCAGCATCGCCGTAGCGCCTACGACCGCGCCTGCCCCCTCAACCAACCCCTACTGACGCATCGTCCACTAACAGATGACACTTGAAGGGCGATGCCCCGCTGCAAGGCGGGGCATCGCTCGGCTACCATGGCGGGCGTGGGAATAAATCGAAGAGCTCGCGAGTCTCCTATCCTTGGCGCACCGTGCGATCCGAGCCATGGATGACAGACGCCGTCGCTTCGAGGCGCTGGTGTTGCCACACCTGGATGCCAGCTATCGCTTTGCTCGCTGGCTGGCGCGCTCGCCAGACGATGCCCAGGACCTGGTGCAGGAGGCGATGTTGCGCGCCTATCGGGGGTTTGACGCCCTGCGGGGCTCTGACGTAAAGGCCTGGCTGCTCACGATCGTGCGCAACTGCCACGCCACCGCACTCACGCAGCAGCGGCGACGAGCTCACGTGCCGCTGCCTGAAGAACACGATGCGCTCGATGGACAGGCTCTGGTCTCGAGTGAGCTCGGGCCGCAGGAGGAATCGATCCGCCACGACCAGACGCTCACCCTTGAGCGGCTCATCGAGTGCCTGCCCGAGGACTATCGCGAGGTTTTGATACTGAGGGAAATAGAGGATATGGATTATCGCGCGATCGCCGAAATCACTCAGGTGCCGCTCGGTACCGTGATGTCACGGCTCGCGCGCGCACGGCAGGCGCTCAGGAAGCAGTGGTTCACGCAGGTTGAGGCAGAGCCCAGTGCCGTGCGCTGATTCCATGCGGGTACAGGCCTATTTTGATGGCGAGGTCGACGCGTTGAGCGCGGCCGACATCGAACGGCATATGGAGCGCTGCGTCGAGTGCCAGGCGCTGTTTGAGGATCTGCAGCGCTTACGCGTTGCGTTGCGCGAGGAGCTGCCGGCTGTGCACACGCCACCGACGCTGCGTGCGCAGATCCTGCGGGATCTCGCAGCCGAGCCATCGCCGCCGCGGCCCCGCACTGGAGTCCGGCGCATCGGTCAGTTCTGGGTGGGCGCAGTCAGCGGCTTGGGCGCGGCCGCGCTCGCCGCGACGCTCGCGTTCGTGCTGCTGGCGCCACTGCGCCCCGCGCCGGTGGTTGACGAGCTCGTGGTCGCGCACGTGAACTCGTTACTCTCCACGCATTTGACGGATGTCGTCTCCACCGACCGGCACACGGTGAAGCCCTGGTTTGCCGGGCAGACCGATGTATCCCCGGTGGTCGCCGACTTTGAGCCACAGGGCTACAAGCTCATCGGCGGACGTGTCGATTATCTCGAGCATCAACGCGCTGCCGTCGTTGTCTATCGGCACGGCGCGCACGTCATCAACGTCTTCAGCTGGGCCGCGACGCGTCGCTCGCTCTCCGAGCGGGTCACGCGCGACGGCTATCACCTGCTTTTCTGGAGAGCCGGCGATCTGCAGTATTGCGCGGTCTCTGATACCGGCTGGGATGAGCTCGCCGCGCTGACGCAATTGCTGCAGGGTCTGCAGTAATTTAGCCGACCCGGGAATAAAAGCGCCCGCCGCAAGTCCTCTCTGCAGGAACATCACCCTGAGGAGAGTGCCCCGTGTCGGACGATATCCTGCTTCAATCGCGTCGCAAGGCGCTCAAATGCATGGCCTATGGCGGCGCCGGTACACTGTTCGTATTGACGGGCGGCGTTTTCACGCCGGTGGATCTGGCGCTGGCGGCCAATGACAAGCCGGGCCTCGCACGCCCGGGCAAACCGCTGTTTGTTCAGATCAGCGACACGCATATCGGCTTCAATAAAGATGCCAACCCGGATGTCAGCGGCACCTTGAAGCAGAGCATTGACATCGTCAATGCGATGCCCGAGCAGCCAGCGCTGATCATTCACACCGGGGATATCACGCATCTGTCCAAGCCCGCCGAGTTCGATCTCGCGCAGCAGCTGCTGTCGGGATTGCGCACTACGGAGCTGCACACGGTTCCGGGCGAGCACGACACGACCGATGCGAGCGTGACGGAGTACTTCAATCGCTTCGGCAAGGCCTCGGACAACAAGGGCTACTACAGTTTTGATCACGCTGGCGTGCACTTCATTGCGTTGATCAATGTGTTGCAGTTCAAGCCAGGCGGCCTGGGTACGCTGGGCTCCGATCAGCTCGCCTGGGTCGCGGCCGACCTCAAGGGCCGCTCCTCGAGCACCCCGATCGTCGTCTTTGCGCACATGCCGCTCTGGACGATCTATGAGCCCTGGGGCTGGGGAACCGGTGATGCCGATCAGCTCATGGCGCAGTTAAGGCGCTTTGGTTCCGTCACCGTGCTGAACGGACATATCCATCAGATCGTGCAGAAGGTGGAAGGCAACATCACTTTCCACACGGCGCGCGCCACCGCCTATCCGCAGCCGCTGCCCGGGGACGGTCCGGGGCCCGGGCCACTGAAGGTGGCCGCGGATCAACTGCCGAAAATGCTGGGCGTCTCCAGTGTATCGGTCGTGAAGCATCCCAGCGCGCTGGCGCTCACCGATACGGCCCTGGCCTGAGTAGCCATCGAACTATCAAAGGAGTAGATCCCGTGAATCCGGCGAAATATCCGAAGTTGCGTGCCGCTGCCAGCCTGACGTTGCTCGGCTTGCTCGCAACCGCTTATCAGGCCTATGCGGCGCCGCCGGCGGCGGCGCAGATTGAGATCAAGAATTTCATGTTCACGCCCAATGCAGTCACGATCAAAGCCGGTTCTACGGTCACCTGGTCGAATAAGGATGATGAGCCGCACACCGTGGTCAGTGATGCCGGGGTGTTCCGCTCTGCCGCCATGGACACCGATGAGACTTTCAGTTTCACATTCGACAAGCCGGGAACCTACCACTTCACCTGCTCGATTCATCCGCGCATGATCGGCACGATCACCGTCGAATAGCGACGATGACCGCAATTGTGAAAACAGCGCTCACCGTCGCGGCGACGCTCGCACTCATGGCGACCGGCGCCGCGCTCTTCATCGGCTCGGGCATTTACAACATCGGCGCCGATGATCATCACACGCGCGTTGCGCTCGCCGTGATCACGCAGCTGCGAGAGCGCTCAATCGCCGCGCGCGCGAGCCGGATCACGCTGCCTGATCTGGAGGGTGAGTCCCGAGTGGCAGGCGGCGCTGAACATTACGCGGCGCTGTGCGTGGGCTGCCACCTGGCTCCAGGGGTAACGAAGTCCGATCTGAGGCCCGGCCTGTATCCACATCCGCCCAATCTTGCGCTGGAGGAGATCCTCGATGCCCGCAAGGCCTTCTGGATCATCAAACACGGCATCAAGATGAGCGCGATGCCCGCATGGGGAAAGTCACTCAATGACGAGGCGATCTGGGATATCGTCTCATTCGTGCGCAAGATGCCGGCCATGACTCCAGAGCAATA